>Ga0070741_10009311_pt1 | contig 19175 bp, 20 predicted proteins | sample Coa_R1_4_FD_66440 | JGI IMG/M metagenome (GOLD analysis project Ga0070741, IMG submission 66440) | Surface soil microbial communities from Centralia Pennsylvania, which are recovering from an underground coalmine fire - Coalmine... | ecosystem: Environmental > Terrestrial > Soil > Unclassified ...
AAGAAGTTCAAGATCATCGGCACGAAGTAACCTCGGCGGATCGATCCCGACCTTCGCTACGCGCTCGAGCTCGCCGACGTCGCGGACGCGGTCACCCTGCCGCGCTTTCGCGCAGCCGATCTGCGCGTCGAGACGAAGCCCGACCTGACGCCGGTCACCGACGCCGACCGCGCCGCCGAGCGCGCGCTGCGCGAGCGAATCGCCAAAGACCGCCCCGGCGAGCGCGTGCTCGGCGAAGAGGAGGGCGACGGCGGCGGCGGCAGCGTGCGCTGGACCGTCGATCCGATCGACGGCACGCGCAACTTCTCGCGTGGCCTGCCCGTGTGGGCGACGCTCGTCGCGCTCGAGCGCGCCGGCGAGGTCGTCTGCGGCGTCGTCTCGGCGCCCGCGCTCGGGCGGCGGTGGTGGGCGACGCGCGGCGGCGGCGCCTTCGCCGACGGGCAGCCGATCCGGGTGTCCTCGGTGTCGGAGCTCGCGCACGCGTCGGTGTCCTGCACGCACGGCCGCGATCTCGCACGCATCGAGCCGGTCGTCTGGCATGCGCGCGGGCTCGGCGATTTCTGGCAGCACGTGCTCGTCGCGGAGGGCGCGCTCGACGCCGCGCTGGACGCCGAGCTCGCGCTCTGGGACCACGCCGCGCTCGAGCCGATCGTCGCCGAGGCGGGCGGCCGCATGTCGGCGCTCGAGAACGGTCAGTGGCTGTCGTCGAACGGCGTCCTGCACGACGCCGTGACGACGGCGCTCAGCGCTGCCTGAAGATCACGATCGCCGTCCCGTCTTCGTTACGGAGCGTGACGGAGCGGTATGCGACGGGCAAACGACCGCGCAGGACGAAGAGCGTCACGTCGATCCGTCCGCCGAAGTGCACGACACGGAGCGGCACCCGCTTGCCGGCGCGGACCGTCACGGTCCCGGAGCGCACGCCGGGGTCGAACGACCAGCCGAAGAGCGGCGGATACAGCAGCACCGTGCCCCGGCGCTTGCGCGGAACGCAGCCGGCCCGCTCGGATAGGGCGACGTAGCAGAACCCGTCGTGGCCCTTCCACGGCGCGGCCTCGAGCAGGACGCGTCCGGTTTCGGGCTCCATGACGACGGCGACATGCGAGCGGTCGGCACCCGACGGCAGCCTCGCCGGTCCTCCACGGAGCAGGACGACCGCGAGCGCCGGGGCGACGCCGAATACGCACACGGCCACGGCGACAGCGGAGAGGATGCGCGTCCGCGGCCCGCCTCTGCGCGCGCGCCGCAGCACATCGTCCCAGTCGGGCCGCTCGTCGTGCAGCGGCACGAGCTCGTCGAGCACCTGGAGCTCGCTCATGACACCTCCTCGAGTGCGGCCCGCAGCGTGCGCCGCGCGGCGTTCAACGTCGCGCCGACCGTGCCGGTCGTGATCCCGAGCGCAGCGGCGATCGCGGCGTAGTCGAGGTCGGCGTAGTAACGGAGAAAGACGAGCTCGCGCTGCCGCTCGGTCAGCAGGTCGAGCGGGAGCACCGGAGCATGGCCGTTCGCAGCCGGCGGGTCGAGCCTGACGGGGCGCGCCGTCCGCCGCGCGTCCCGCGCCGCATTGACGACGATCCGCCAGACCCAGGCCTCGAGCGTGCCGTCGCCGCGAAAGCTCCGCCGCCGCCGCACCGCGCTCGCGAACGCCTCCTGCACCGCCTCGCAGCCGAGCTCCCGGTCGCCGGCGATCGCCGTCGCGACACGCCGCAGCTCCGGCAGCTTCGCGCGGTAGAACGCCTCGAGCTCGTCCAGCATCCACCGGTACGACGCGGGAGCCGCGCCGATTCTTTAGCGCGCCGCCGCCCGCACCGCGTCCTCGTAGACGGGGTCGCGGCCGAAGCGGTCGAGCTCGTCTGAGAGGACGTCGCTCGGCGCGGGCGGATCGCCCGGCGGGAACGGCGCGGCCTGCCCGTCGAGATCGATGCCCTCGAGCGTCGGCCGCTCGACGAGGTCGAGCGCGACGTCGTCGCGGTCGAGGCGCGAGCGCAGCCAGCCGGCGAGCAGGTGGCCCTGCGCGGCGGTGCCGTGCACGCGGATCGTCCCGACGTCTGCGATCTCCGGCCAGAGCGACGCGAGCAGCGTCCGCCAGCGCGACGTCCTGGCCCAGGCGATGTCCGACACCGCCGTCCGGCCGAAGAGCTCGGAGAGCCGCCGGTACGGATAGGGCAGGTCGTCCCATTCCGTCGAGTCGACGATCAGCCGGTCGGCGATGCCGACCAGCTGCTCGAGCTCGGGAGAGCCCCACGGCGGCTCGCCGCGCCAGCGGCAGAAGACGGGAAGGTCGGAGATGAGCAGCGGCTGCACGACGGAGCCGGGCGCCTTCGCGCGGTTTCCGTGCAGCGTGAGCTCGATCACCTCGGAGCAGACCTGCCGCTCGGAGCCCGCGATCGGGTAGCACTCGAGCGTCACCGCCGCGTCGATGCGATTCTTGCCGGAGTCCGGCATCGGGTCGAGCAGGATCGTGCGCGACGGATGCCGTTCGGCCATGCCGGCGAGCGCCTCGTGCGCGGGGCCGGTCCACTCCTCGGGCACCCACGCGAGATGGGTCATCACCGACGTGCGGATGTTCGGCGGCCGCCCCTCCTCGGCGGTGGCGCCGCGCAGCGCGGCGAGGCCGGCCTCGACGTCGGCAAGCCGCACGTCCTCGCCCTCCCACGTCTCGAGCAGCGATGGCTCGCTCAATGCCGCCGCCAGGAGCGCCCGTCGCGGTGCAGGAGGTCGTCCGCGCTCGGCGGCCCCCACGTGCCCGCGGCGTAGTTCGGAAAGCTGGGCCGGTCGCGCTGCCACGCCGCGACGATCGCGTCGACGAGCAGCCACTGCTCCTCGACCTCGTCGGCGCGGGTGAAGAGCGTGCCGTCGCCGAGCATCGTGTCGAGGATCAGCCGCTCGTACGCCTCCGGCATTCCCGTGCGGAACGCGCCGCCGTAGAGGAAGTCCATGTGCACCGTGCGGATCTGCATCCCCTGACCCGGCACCTTCGCCCCGATCGCGAGCGACACGCCTTCGTCCGGCTGCACGTGCACGAGCAGGACGTTCGGGCGCAGCCCCTCGGACGCGGTCTCGCCGAACGGCGGATGCGGCGCGCGCTTGAACTGGATCGCGATCGTCGTCTCGCGCCGCGCGAGCCGTTTGCCCATCCGCACGTAGAACGGCGTGTCCGCCCAGCGCCAGTTGTCGACGTAGAGCTTCGCGGCGACGAACGTCTCGGTCATCGAGTCGGGGGCGACGCCCTCCTCCTCGCGGTAGCCGACGACCTCCTCCCCCTCGATGAAGCCGCGGCCGTACTGGCCGCGGACGACGGATTTCGGCCCCGGCGTGTGCAGCGCCTTCAGCACCTTCACCTTCTCGTTGCGCACCGACTCGGCGGTGAAGTCGATCGGCGGCTCCATCGCGGTCAGCGCCAAGAGCTGCAGCAGATGGTTCTGGAAGATGTCGCGGATCGCCCCTGCACGCTCGTAGTAGCCGGCGCGCGCCTCGATGCCGATCGACTCGGCGACCGTGATCTGCACGTGGTCGATGAACTGGCGGTTCCAGATCGGCTCGAAGATGCCGTTCGAGAAGCGGAGCGCGTTCATGTTCTGAACGGTCTCCTTGCCGAGGTAGTGGTCGATGCGGAAGATCTCCTGCTCGTCGAAGTGCTTCCAGAGCAGATGGTTGAGCTCGCGCGCCGACGCGAGGTCGTGGCCGAACGGCTTCTCGACGATCAGCCGCGTCCAACCTTCCGCGCTCCGCCGCTTGCCGAGCGCCTCGACGATCGTCGGGAAGGCCGGCGGCGGCACGGCAAGGTAGTAGACGCGGTTGCCGCCGAGCCCGCGCTCCTCGTCGCAGCGCGTCAGCAGCTCCTGCAGCGTGTTCTCACCGCCGTCGTCGGCGAAGTCGGTCGCGACGTAGTGCATGCTCTGCGCGAGGTCGCCCCAGACGTCCTCGCGGAACTCGTCGCGGGCGTAGCGCTGCACCGCCGCCTTCATGTCGTTGCGGAACGAGTCGTCGTCGCCGTCGGTGCGTGCGACGCCGACGACCGCGAATTTCGCGGGCAGAAGCCGGCGAAGCATCAACGAGTACAGCGCCGGCATCAGCTTCTTGTGCGTGAGGTCGCCCGAGGCGCCGAAGATCACGAGCGCGCACGGGTCGGGCGTACGCCTGAGCTGCAGGCCTTCCTCGAGCGGATTCGTATGGGGCTCGGTCAGTGCGATCGCGGATCCTCCGACGACGCCTCGGCCTTCGCCATCGCCTTGATCGCGTGGCCGCCGAACTGGTTGCGGAGCGCCGCCGAGACCTTGGCGGCGAAGTTGATCTCGTCGCGCGACGCGAACCGCGCGAAGAGCGCCGCGGAGATGACGGGGGCGGGGACGTTCTCGGCGATCGCCTCGGCGACCGTCCAGCGGCCCTCGCCGGAGTCCTCCACCCAGGGCGCGATGTCGTCGAGCTTGTTGCCGTGCTCCTCGAACGCGGTGTGCAGCAGCTCGAGCAGCCACGACCGGATCACGGAGCCGTACCGCCAGATGCCCGACAGCTCGTGCAGGTCGACGTCGAACTCGGAGTGCTCGATGATCTCGAACCCTTCCGCGTACGCCTGCATCAGGCCGTACTCGATGCCGTTGTGGACCATCTTCGTGAAGTGGCCGGCACCCGACGCACCGACGTGCGCGTAACCGTCCGTGGGCGCGAGCGCGGTGAAGATCGGCTCGAGCCGCCGTACAGCGTCGTCGTCGCCGCCGACCATGATGCAGAAGCCGACCTCGAGCCCCCAGATGCCGCCCGAGACACCGGCGTCGACGAAGTTGATCCCGCGCTCGCCCGCCTCGGCGTGGCGGCGCTGCGAGTCGCGGAAGTTCGAGTTGCCGCCGTCGACGATCGTGTCGCCTTCGTCGGCGAGCTTCAGCAGGTCCTGGAAGACGTCCTCGGTGACCTTCCCCGCGGGCACCATCTCCCAGAAGGCGCGCGGCGCGTCGAGCTGCGACTTCAGCTCCTCGAGCGACGCGGCGGTGCGCGACTCGACCGCGGGGTCGTACGTCTTCACGTCGTGACCCGCCTCGCGCAGGCGCTCGGTCATCCCGTTGCCCATGCGGCCGAGGCCGATCATTCCGAGCTGCATCTCGCGGTCTCCTAACTGTCTTCGATGTGGATTCTCGCAACGCGCCTGCCGCGTTCCTGCAGCGACGCATAGTCTCCCGCAGCCTGCGCGCGGATCAAGCGCCGGAAGCCGAACGGCTTGCCGGGGATCGGCAGCTCCTCGCCCGGATCGTCGACGATCTGCAGGAAGAGGCCGATGTTCGGACCGCCCTTGTGCAGCTGCCCCGTCGAGTGCAGATAGCGCGGGCCGTAGCCGTGGGTGACGACGAGGCCGCTGCGGCGGCGAAGCTTCGAGACGAGGTCGGCGATGCGGCGGTCGTTCTCGGCCGTCGGCTCGATGAACGCCTGCACGCAGAGATAGTCGTGCTCCTGCGCCTGCGCGAGCAGCGCGTCGACCGAGCCTTCCGGCTCGACGTCCGGCTCGTCGCCGGTCGCGAGCACCTCGTTCGTCTTGTCCTTCGCCGCCTGCACGTCCGGCTGGTCGAACGGATTGATCTCGAGGTACGAGCCCGCGACGGCGACCGCGAACTCCCAGCGGAAGAACTCGCCGCCGAGGGCGTAGGGATCCGCGACCTGGGGCGTCGCGGCCTGGCGGTCGTCGCCGTCGGGCGACTCCCCAGGCGCCGGCACGAGCCCCTTGCCCAGCTTTCCGGTCGACTCGGCGATGAGCTGCTCGGCCCAGAGGCCGAAGCCGCCGTCCGTCTCGGCGATGCAGATCTTGTCCCGGCCCTCCTGCCAGCCCGTGCCGAACGCGCGGCCGAGCTCGTAACCGGGATTGCCGTCGCCCTTGCGGCAGATCTCCGCCATCCGCTCCGCGTTCGCGAGGAAGCGTGCGACGTCGACGCCCATCAGCGCCGCCGGGACGATCCCGAACGGCGACAGTGCGGAGTAGCGGCCGCCGATCGTCGGCTCGCCGGCGAAGACGTGCCGGAAGCCGCGCTCGCGCGCCATGCGCTCGAGCTCCGAGCCGGGATCGGTGATCGCGACGAAGCGCGATCCGCGCTTGCCGGTGCGCTCCCAGAAGTAGTCGGTGTGGGAGCGCGTCTCGAGCGTGGAACCCGACTTCGACGCCGAGATGAAGAGCGTGCGCTCGAGGTCGATCGACTCCTCGAGCGCCCGGATCGCACGCGGATGCGTGGTGTCGAGAACGTGGAGGCTCGCCACCTGGAACGTCCGGCGGATCACCTCCGGCGCGAGGCTCGAGCCGCCCATCCCGAGGAGGACGACGGCGTCGAGGCCTTCGTCCGCGACGCTGTCGGCGAACGACTCGAGCTCGCCGACGCGCTCGCTCATCCGGCGCGGCTCGTCGAGCCAGCCGAGCCACTTCGCCTCGTCCGCGCCCGTCCAGACGGTCGGGTCGCGCTCCCAGATCCGGTCGATGAGCTCGCGGCGGTCGGTCACGCGTGAGCGAGCTCTCCGCGCTTCGCGTTGACGCCGTCGAGCAGCTCGGCGAACGAGTCGGCGAACTTCTGCACGCCCTCGAGCTCGAGCGTCTCCGTGACGTCGTCGTAGTCGACGCCGACCGCGCGCAGCTGCTCGAGCAGGGCGTGCGCCTCCCGGACGCCCTCGAGCACGGTCTCGCCGCGCACCTCCCCGTGATCCTGGAAGGCGCGGATCGTCTCCTCCGGCATCGTGTTGACGGTGTCGGGACCGACGAGCTCCTCGACGTACATCACGTCGCGGTACTCGGGGTTCTTCGTCGACGTCGACGCCCAGAGGCAGCGCTGCGGCGTCGCGCCCTTGCCCGCGAGGAACTCCCACCGCGGCCCGGAGAACGACTCGCGATAGTGCTCGTAGGCGAGCTTCGCGTTCGCGATCGCGAGCTTGCCGCGCAGCGCGAGCGCCTCTCTCGTCCCGATCGCGTCGAGCCGCTTGTCGGCCTCGGTGTCGACCCGCGAGACGAAGAAGCTTGCGACGCTGTGCAGCTTGCCCGGGTCGCCGCCCGAGGCGACGAGCCGCTCGAGGCCGCGGATGTACGCCTCGACGACCTCCCGGTAGCGCTGCAGCGAGAAGATGAGCGTCACGTTGATGCTCTTCTCGTTCGCGATGCAGTCTTCGATCGCGCCGAGGCCCGGCTTCGTCGCCGGAATCTTCACGTAGAGGTTCGGCTTGTCGAGCCATGCGTGCAGCCGCATCGCCTCGTCGAAGGTCGCTTCGCGGTCGTAGGCCAGCGTCGGGTCGACCTCCCACGAGACGTAGCCGTCCTGTGCGTTGCCCTCGTGCACCTTCGCGAGCAGGTCGGTCGCCGCGTCGACGTCGCGCGAGGAGAGCTGCAGGAAGATCTCCTTCGGGTCGCTCTCCGTCTCGAGCAGCTCCTTCAGCTGCTCGTCGTATGCGTCGCCGTCCGCGATCGCCTTCTGGAAGATCGTCGGATTCGTCGTCACGCCGACGACGGCGTCCTCTTTCATCATCTTGGCGAGCTTGCCCGACTCGAGCATCTGACGCGACAGATAGTCGATCCAGACCGAGACGCCGCGCTTGCTCAGCAGGTGGAGATTCGAATCAGCCATGTGCCATCTCCCTTTCCATCTGTTCCACTTTTCTCAACCGCTCGACGTAGCGCTCGCCGCCGTTGAACGTCGCGTCGAGGAAGATCCGGACGAGGTCACCCGCGAGCTCGGGCCCGACCACGTCGGAGCCGAGGCAGAGCACGTTCATGTCGTCGTGCTCGACGCCCTGGTGGGCCGAGTAGACGTCGTGGCAGATCGCCGCACGGATGCCGGCCATCTTGCAGGCGGCGACCGCCGCCCCGACGCCCGAGCCGCAGACGAGGACGCCCCGCTCCGCGTCGCCCGCGTTGATCGCGCTGCCGAGCTCCCGCGCCTTGTCCGGATAGTCGATCCGCACGGCGTCGGTGTCGGTGCCGAGGTCGACGATCTCGTGCCCGCCGCGCTCGAGCGTCGCGAGCACGACGTCGCGCAGGTGCACCCCGCGGTGGTCGAAGGCGACCGCGACCTTCATCAGCCGACGCGCGTGCGCAGCGCGAGCGCTCGGCCGACGACGTTGTCGACCGTGTAGCCGAACTTCTCGAGGACCGTCGTGCCGGGCGCGGACGCGCCGAAGTGCTCGATCGAGATCGAGTCTCCTTCGTCGCCGACCCACTGCTTCCAGCCGAGCGAGACGCCGGCCTCGACGGACAGCCGGGCCTTCACGTCGGGCGGCAGCACCTCGTCGCGGTAGTCGGCCGGCTGTTCGGCGAAGAGCTCCCAGCAGGGCATGGAGACGACCCGTGCGTGCACGCCCTCGCCCTCGAGCCGCTGCGCGGCCTCGACCGCGAGGTGCACCTCGGAGCCGGTCGAGAGCAGCAGCAGATCCGGCTGGCCGTTCGCCTCGTCCGACTCCCACACGACGTACGCGCCGCGCGAGACGCCCTCGCGGCTCGTGCCCTCGAGCGTCGGCACCTTCTGCCGCGTCAGCGCGAGCCCGACCGGGCCGTCCTCGCGCCGCAGCGCAAGCTCCCAGGCGCCGACCGTCTCCGTCGCGTCCGCGGGCCGCACGAACCAGAAGAACGGGATCGCGCGCAGCGCCGCGTAGTGCTCGACCGGCTGGTGCGTCGGCCCGTCCTCGCCGAGCCCGACCGAGTCGTGCGTCCACGCCCAGACGACGGGCAGCCGCGAGAGCGCCGAGAGGCGCACGGCCGGACGCATGTAGTCGGAGAAGATCAGGAACGTCGAGCCGTACGGCTTGAGGATCCCGCCGTGCAGCGCGAGGCCGTTCACGATCGAGCCCATCGAATGCTCGCGGATGCCGAACGCGATGTTGCGGCCGGCGTGCGTCGGGGAGAATACGCCGCCGCCCTTGAACTCCGTCTTCGTCGACTCGACGAGGTCGGCGGCCCCGCCGACCATCGTCGGGGTGTAGTGCTTGAACGCGTCCATCGCCTTCGCGCCGGCGTCGCGCGTCGCGACCTCCTCGCCGACCTCGAACTCGGGCAGCGCCTCGGCCCAGCCCGGCTTCGGCTTGCCGCTCCACGCGCGGTCCCAGTCCTCGCGCACGGCCGGGTACTTCGCCGACCACGCCGACAGCTTGCGCTCCCAGGCCTCCTCGAGCTCGATGCCGCGCTCGACGACGTTCATGTGCTCGCGCACCTCGTCGGGGACGTAGAAGTGCTTGTCGGGATCCCAGCCGAGTGCCTCCTTCGTCGCGCGCACTTCCTCCTCGCCGAGCGGCGAGCCGTGCGACTTCGCGGTGTCGACGGCACGCGGCGCGCCGAATGCGATGTGCGATCGGATGACGATCAGCGACGGCTTCGACGTCTCCTGCTGCGCGTTCGCGATCGCCTCGCGCAGCGCGTCGAGGTCGTTCGCATCGTGGACCTCCTGCACGTGCCAGCCCTGCGCGACGTGGCGCGCGGCGCGGTCCTCGGTGAACGAGATCGAGGTCGTGCCGTCGATCGTGATGTGGTTGTCGTCGTAGAAGTAGACGAGCTTGCCGAGACCGAGCGTTCCCGCGATCGACGCGGCCTCGTTCGTGACGCCCTCCATCAGGTCGCCGTCGGAGCAGATCGCGTAGACGCGGTGGTCGACGATCTCGTCGTACGGGCGGTTGTAGCGCTCGGCGAGGAAGCGCTCGGCGATGCCGAAGCCGACGCCGTTCGCATACCCCTGCCCGAGCGGCCCGGTCGTCGCCTCGACGCCGGGCGTGTGGTGCACCTCCGGGTGCCCCGGCGTGACCGACTCCCACTGGCGGAACCGCTTGAGCTCCTCGAGCGAGAGGTTGTAGCCGGAGAGGTGCAGCGCGGTGTACTGGAGGATGCACGCGTGGCCGGCGCTCAGCACGAACCGGTCGCGGTCGGGCCAGTGCGGATTGGCCGGGTTGTGATGCATCACCTCCCGGTAGAGCAGGTAGGCGAGCGGCGCGAGCGCCATCGCCGTTCCGGGGTGGCCGGCGTTCGCCTGCTGGACCGAGTCCATGGCGAGCGTGCGGATCGTGTCGATCGAGAGCTGTTCGATGTCAGTGTTCGCCACGGAGCTCCTCGTAGAGACGCTGCTGCCGTTCCCGAGCAGAACGATACGACTCTGCCCTCTCCTCCCGCGGGTGGAACACCTCTCCGTCTGCCGGCTGCGCCGCTTCGTATCCCGCTCGTTCCAGGCTCGCAACCGCCGCGCCGCGGAGCGAGGCCTCGGCGATCGTCGACCGGATCACGGGCCGGGCGAGCGCGTCGGCGAGGATCTGCACCCACGCGTCGTCCTGCAGGAGGGCGCCGCCCGTGGCCACGATCTGCTCGATCTCGGGGAGCAGGTCGGCGACCGCGGCGAACCGGTAGCCGACGCCCTCGAGCGCCGCCTGCCGGATCTCGGCCGGGGTCGTCTCGAAGGTGAGCCCCGAGATCGCCCCCGTCGCGTCCGGGTCCCATCCGACCGACCGCTCGCCCCCGAGGAAGGGGAGCACGGTCAACCCGTGCTCGTCCGGATCGCGGTCGGCGACCTCGCCGGGATCGGCGAGCGTCCGCTCGAGCCACTGGTGCAGGTTGCCGCCGTCCGAGAGCGCGCCGCCCTCGACCACGCGCCGCTCGTCGAGGCGGTAGAGGAAGAGCCCCGGCCGCGGCTGCGGGCGCTCGGTCTCGTAGAGGATCCGCAGCGCACCCGACGTGCCGATCATGAGGGCCGCCCGCTCGTGGCCGACGCAGCCCGCGCCGAGGTTCGAGCAGACGCCGTCGATCCACACCGGCGGGTCGCCGAGCCGCGGCAGCCGCTCCTCCTCGAGACCGAGCGCGTCGAGCAGGTCGGCGTCCCAGCGCGAGGTCGTCAGGTCGAGCAGGCCGGTGCCCGACGCCATCGAGACGCTCGTCTCCTCGCCGTCGAGCAGGTAGTCGGAGAAGGAGACGAACCGCTCGGCGCGGCGGTAGAGCTCGGGCTCGCACTCAGCGAGCCATGCCAGCTTCGCGGGCCAGAACGCCGGGTGCAGGTACGCACCCGTCCGTGCGTGCACCGCGTCGTTCGCAAGCCGGCGGCGCAGCCACTCGGCCGCACCGGCGGCGCGCGTGTCGCGCCAGCCGAGCAGCTCGGTGAGCGGCTTGCCGGCCCGGTCGAGGGGCAGGAGGCTGTGGCCGAAGCAGGAGGTGCCGTCCGGCTCGGCGCCGTCGAGCACCGTGCGCGAGAGCCGGACGATCTCGTCGGGGTCTCGGCCGTCGTAGCGTTCCTGCCGCAGCTCGCCGAGGGGCTCGCCGCGTTCGTCGAAGCGCTGCGCCCGGACCGACGACGAGCCGACGTCGAGCGCGAGCACGGTCGCCACGCGGCGAATCTACCCTGGTGGACGACATGGCAGTCGTGATCGCCTCCAACCTGCGCAAGGAGCTCGCCGGCTCCGTCCTCTTCGACGGGGTCTCGTTCAGCGTCGAGCGCCGCGACCGAGTCGCGCTCTCGGGCCCGAACGGCGCCGGCAAGACGACGCTCCTGCGCATGCTCGCCGGCGAGACCGAGGTCCACGGCGGCGAGCTGGCGTTCCAGAAGGGGACGCGCGTCGCGCTGCACGACCAGCGGCCGCCGCTCGAGCGCGACCTCACGCTGCGCGAGTACGTGATCTCAGGCGCGGGCGACCTCGTCGAGCTCGAGCAGGAGCTCGGGCGGCTCGAGCAGGCGATGGCGGGTGGGACACACGACCAGGCGACGCTGAACGCCTATGCGGCCGCGCAGGCCCGACTCGAGCACGCGGGCGGCTACGGCTGGCGCGACCACGCGACCTCCGTCCTCCGCGGCCTCGGCTTCGCGGACGACGATCTCGACCGCCAGCTGCGGACGTTCTCGGGCGGAGAGCTGACGCGCGCCTCGCTCGCGCGCGCGCTCGGCGGCGACCCGGACCTGCTGCTCCTCGACGAGCCGACGAACCATCTCGACGTGGCGTCGCTCGAGTGGCTCGAGCGCGAGCTGCAGGCGCTCGACGCCGCGGTGATCCTCGTCGCGCACGACCGCTGGTTCCTGGAGGCGGTGACGACCGCGACCCTCGAGGTCGTCGCCGGACGCGGCACGTTCTTCCCCGGGCCCTGGCACGCCTGGCGGCGCGAGAAGGCCGCGCGGCTCGTGCACGCGCAGAAGGAGGCGGAGCGCGTGCAGGGCGACATCGAGCGGCTCGAGCGCTTCGTCGAGCGCTTCCGCTACAAGAAGTCGAAGGCGAAGCAGGCGCAGGCGAAGCTCACGCAGATCGGGCGGCTCGAGCAGGAGCGGCGCGCGGCGTCCGAGGAGGTATCGCTGCTGACGCGGCGACGCCGCACGCTCGGCTTCGAGTTCCTGAAGCCGGCGCGGAGCGGCCGGGTCGTGATCGAGGCGGAGGGGCTCGACGTGTCGATCGGCGGTCGTGAGCTCCTGCACGACGCGTCGTTCGCGCTCGAGCGCGGCGAGCACGTCGCGCTCGTCGGGCCGAACGGCTCCGGCAAGACGACGCTGCTCGAACGGATCGTGCGCAGCGAGGGCGTGCGGATCGGCCACGGCGTGCAGATCGGCTACTTCTCGCAGCAGGAGCTCGAGCTCGACACGCGCGGCTCGGTGCTGCAGTGCGTGCAGACGATGACCGGGCTCAACCGGACGGAGTCGCAGGCGCTGCTCGGCAAGTTCCTCTTCTCGGGGTGGGACGAGCACGAAAAGCCCGTCACCGTGCTGTCGGGCGGCGAGCGGCGGCGGCTCGCGCTCGCCGTGACGGTCGCGGGCGGCGCGAACTTCCTCGTCCTCGACGAGCCGACGAACCATCTCGACCTCGAGAGCCGCGAGGCGCTCGAGGCCGCGCTCGAGGCGTTCCCGGGGACGCTTCTGCTCGTGTCGCACGATCGCGCGCTGCTCGACGCGATCGCCGAGCGCACGCTCGCGATCGAGGACACGGAGCTGCACTCCTACGACGGCGGCTGGGCGGAGATGCTGCGGCGGCGCGAGGAGCGGGCGGCGCGGGCCGCCGCCGCGTCGGCTGCATCGCCGCCGAAGCCCGAGCGCAAGCCGAAGGCCGCGAAGCCGAAGGCCCGGAGGCCGAGCGAGCTCGAGCGGCTCGAAGCCGAGATCGCCGCGCGCGAGGCCGACGTGCGCGACCTCGAGACGAAGCTCGCCGAGGACTGGTCGAACGTGGAGACGCTTGCTGCGCACAAGGCGTCGCGCGACGCGCTGCAGGCGCTGCTCGACCGCTGGGAGCGGCTCTTCGAGCAGGCGCAGGCGTAGCGCGGTTCACAACTGCTTCTCGAAGCAGAGACTGAGCTCGCGCGTCGCGTACACGCCGTAGCAGGGGATCGGCGCAAAGCCGGCGGAGCGGTAGAGGCCCAGCGCCTCCGTCTGCAGATCGCCGGTCTCGAGCACGAGCGCGCGATAGCCGAGCCTCCTCGCCTCCGCCTCGAGCTCGACGAGCACGCGGCGCCCGAGGCCTCGACCGCGCGCCTCGGGCAGCACGTACATCCGCTTCAGCTCCGCGCGCGCCTCGTCGAACCGGCAGATGCCGCCGCAGGCGACCGCGTGCCCGCCGTCGCGGACGACGAGAAACACGCCGTCCGGCTCGACGAACATCGCGGCTTCGCGCGTCGGCCCGATGTCGGCCTCGCCCTCGTAGAGCCCGCGCATCTCCTCCTGCTGCGCGCCGACGAGCGCCTGCACGTCCGCGGAATCGAACGGTTCAGGCCCAGAATGCATCGAACTGCGAATCCAACGGCACAGCCGTGACCTCTGCAAGGGAGCCGTCCGCGAAGCGGACGACGAGCGCCTGATCGACGTCGAGCGAGATGCCGTTGCGCTCGCCGGTGGCCCGGTACACGGCGATGCCCCAGGTGTCGTCGGCGAGCACCGACCGCAGCTCGCTCCGGTACGTCCCGTTCGTCTCGAGCCCCGTGCGCCGGAGGAACTCGACGACCTCGCGGCGCCCTCGGTACTCGCCGCTCATCACGGTCGCGCCGGGCACCCGCCACGTGACGTCGCGCGCGAGCGCCGCGCTGATCTGCATCGCGTCGTTGCCGAACGCGCCGAAGAGCCGGCGGAGGAGCGCCGCGTTCGGGTGCTCGCCCGTCACGACTCGCCGCCGAGCGTGGCGACGACGGCCTCGGCGATCACCTTGAGCGGCCGCTGCGATGCCTGGCTCGCCTTGCGCAGTCGTGCGAACGCCTCCTGCTCCGACAGCTTCTCCTTCTCCATCAGCAGGCCCTTCGCGCGCTCGATCACCTTCCGCGCGGCGAGCGCCTCGGCGAGCGACTCCACCTCCTCGCGCACGGCCTGCAGCTCCTCGTGCCGTGCGCGGGCCGCCTGGATCGCGGGCAGGAGATCCTGCTCGCGAAACGGCTTGACGAGGTAGCCGAAGACGCCGGCCTCGACGGCGCGCGACACGAGCTCGTCCTGGCCGTACGCGGTGAGCATCACGATCGGCATCGGCTGCTCGTCCAGGATCCGCCGCGCGGCTTCGATGCCGTCGAGCCGCGGCATCTTCACGTCCATGATCGCGAGGTCCGGGCGCTCGCTGCGGGCCAGGGCCACCGCCTCTTCGCCGTCGCGCGCCTCGGCGCACACCTCGAAGCCGGCCCGCTCGAGCAGGTCGCGCAGATCGAGACGGATGATCGTCTCGTCCTCGGCGACGAGGATCCTCACGACGCAAGCTCCGCGTTGCGGAGCCGGATGCCGCTGAAGTCGAGCGTCGACGCGACGACCTTGTCCCAGAGCGGGTAGAGCGCAGGCGCGATGCGCAGCTCGACGCCCGCATCCGCGTGCCGCGCGAGCAGGTCTCCGAGCTCGACGAGCTCGAGCGGGACGACGGTCTCGCGCGAGACGAAGAACCTGTCCCACGGCTCGAACGTCTCAGGGGGCATCCGGTACGCATAGAGGTTCACCGTGCGCAGCCGCTCGAGCCACCTGCTCTCGATCACGGCCACCCGCCGCGCGCGGTCGCCGTCGAGCCAGCGGTCGACGTCGTCGTCGGTCGTGCGCTCGCTCGCGAACCAGCACGCCCGCGGGCAGTCGCGGGGAAACCAATACAGCCACACGAAGCGCGAGTCGACGGCGTAGACGAACGGCTCGTCGTTCGCGTGCAGCTCGCTCCAGTGCGGAACGAAGACCTCGAGCGTCGGATCCTCGCTCACGTGCCAGAGATCGTCCGTATCAGCTCCTTCGGCTCGGGCCAGTAGAGAAGCTCGACTGCCTCGTCGCGAGGCAGCCAGCGGTAGTCGTCGTGCTCCTCGTTCAGGTCGGGCTCCCAGCCCGGCGGCACCTCGACGAGGAACGTGTGGACGGTGACGCCCGCGTAGGCGAACGGTGCCTCGAGCGAGACCGGCTCCGCCGCGAAACCGGTCTCCTCCCGAAGCTCGCGTGCCGCCGCCGCACCGGGAGACTCGCCCGGCTCGACGCCGCCGGCGATGCCGTGCCAGTAGGCGCCGCCTTCGGGGACGCGGTGCACGACGAGATACTCGTCTCCGCGGCGCACGACGAGAAAGACCTCCGTGTCGCGCGTCATGCCGGGAAGACGACCTCGGCGCGGTTGCCACGCAGGTCGAAGTCGCCCTGGAGCTCGTCGCGCACGAGCGCCCGCACGATCGAGAGGCCGGTACCGGCCGCGGCGTCGCCGGCGCCTGCGCCCTCGTCGGCAATCGCCAGGATGACGTTCCCGTTGCGGCGGCCGAGCTCGATCGACACCGCCCCGGCGCCGTGCTCGAGCGCGTTCTGCAGGAGCTCGCTGAAGACGAGGGCGAGCGCGGTCGCGCGGGTGCCCGCCATCGAGACGGGCTCGAGCGACGCAGCGACCGCGCGACCCGCTCCGAGCCCCTGCACGATCGAGGCGCGCAGCCGGTCGAGCAGGTCCGCGAGCTCGACGTCCTCGTCGTGCTGCTCGGTCAGCACCTCGTGCACGGCTGCGATGGCGAGGATGCGGTTGACCGAGTGCTCGAGCGCCTCGCGCGGGTCGACGTCGTCCGCCCGCGCCTGCAGGCGCAGCAGCGACGCCACCGTCTGCAGGTTGTTCTTCACCCGATGGTGGATCTCTTGCGCGAGCACGCCGCGCATCACCGCCCTGCCGTGCTCGAGCGCAACGGCGGCGTGATGCGCGATCGCCTCGAGCAGCGCGCGGTCGTCGTCGGTGAACGGGACGTCGCGGTCGGCGACGAGCTCGCCGATCACGCGCCGCTTCCACCGCAGCGGGGTGCGAACGGCGTGCTTCCCGGAGCGTCCCTCCGGCCACGCGATCCGGCCGTCCTCGAGCACGAGTGCCGCGCCGGTCGCGTGCACGGCTTCCATCGTCGTCTTCACGATCGCCTCGAGCGACTCCTCGAGGTAGAGCGACTCCGAGACCGCCTCCGAGATGCGCGCGAGCGCCTCGAGCTCCACGACGCGGCGCTGCGTCTGCGCATAGAGCTGCGCATGGACGATCGACTGCGCGACCTGGTCGGCGATCGCCTGCAGCAGCTCGACCTCGTCCTGCCCGTACTCACGCGGCTCGCGCGTGCGCACGTTGAGCGCGCCGGCGAGCGTCTCGCCCCGCGCGAGGATCGGCACGGCGAGGATCGACTCGTACTCGGCCTCCTGCAGGTTCGGGAACTGCTTGAAGCGCGGATCGAGGTGCGCGGCGGACGCGATCATCACCGGCGCCCGCTCGGCGGCGGCGCTGCCGGTGATGCCTTCGCCCGGCCGCATGCGCGGACGGCGGCCGAGCTCGTCGACGCTCGCGCCGTGCGTCGCGCGCAGCACGAGCTCGTCGGCGCGGGCGTCGTAGAGATAGACGAAGCAGGCGTCGGCGTGCAGCGCGTCCGCGACCTTGTCCGCGACGAGGTGCAGCACCTCCTCGAGGTCGAGCGTCGAGTTGACGGCCGCCGTCGTCTCGGTCAGAAGCCGCAGGTGACGCTCGGGCGCGTTCACGTGAATATCGTAGGAGTCCGCCGCCGTGGCTCAATGGCTCCTCTTCTTCCACCTGGTCGGCGCCTTCTGCCTCGTGTCGGGCGCCGTCGTCGCAGGCACGCTCCAGCTCGCAGCGCTGCGGCGCGAGCGGCCGAGCGAGATCGCGATCCTGCTGCGGACGACGCGGGCGGGCGTCCTGCTCGTCGTCCTCGGCGCCGTCCTCGCGCTCGTCTTCGGGATCGCGCTCGCGTCGAACCTCGGCTACGGCCTCTCGCCCGCGTGGATCCAGGCGGCGCTCGGCCTCTGGCTCGCGAGCGTCGCCCTCGGCGCGCTCGGCGGCCGGACGGCGCGGGAGGCGCGCCACCTCGCGGAGCGGCTCGCAGCCGAGGGCGACCGGCCCTCCGACGAGCTCCGCTCGCTCGTCGCCCACCGCCCCTCGCTGCTCCTGAGCTACGCGAGCAGCGTCCTCGTCGTGGCGATCGTCGTGCTGATGGTGTGGCGCCCGACCTAGTGAGGACGCACCCCGGCCGTATCCGCCGGGGTGGCCGGTCGCGTTTGGACGATCAGTGAGCTGGTTGGCCTACTCGAAGCCGCCGAGGCTGTCCCTCCCCGCCGCGGCAGCTACGCCAAGACCCGCGTGCGCCGAGCCCAGGCAATTTCAGACTGACCCACTACCACCGCAAGGATTAACAAAGCCCTTACCTCCGAGCGAGGATTTTCCTTTCAGGCCGGGAATAGCGTTTCCGACGTGAGCGCAGTCGCAATCGATCTCCGCCGCACCGCCGGCTACATCGTCGCCGATCGGCAGGGCCGGCTCGTCGGCAAGGTCGAGTGCCCGATGTACGGCACCGCGCCGGACGTCCCGGACGCGCTTTCCGTCAAGTCGGGCCTCTTCTCGCGGCGCCGCCGCATGGTGCCCGCCGACACGATCGAGCAGATCGACGGCGCGAGCGGCGTGATCGGCCTCCGGGTCGACCGCGAGAGCATTCGAAGTTTTCTGTAGCCGCCGCTTCGCGTCGGCCACTGCTCCCTCGCACCGCTTCGCGGCGGCGCGGCCTCCGGCCGGGCCGCCGCTGTGCTTTCCTGCTCGTGAGCCTGGAAAGCCGGCCTGGTCGCGCCGCGCCCGCCATGTCGGTCGCGGCCGAGAGCCGCCCATGCGCGCCTCGCTCTACGCTGCACTCTTTGTCGACGGCCGTCCGCCCGCGGAGGCCAGACCGCGCTCTGGCCGGAGCGCGAGCGCGATCCCGGCACCCGCGCCCCTTCCCGCGGAACGTGCGCAGCACGTTCCGCGGCCTTAACGACCACGAGGCGCCGAATCGGACACCTCGCGGTCGGCCGTCAGTTGGGCTCACCTCCGCAGTTGGCGAGCCGACTACGGATCATACGCCGCTAGAGCACCGACAAGTACTTCTTCATCTCCCAGTCCGTGAGCTGCACGCGGTACTCGTCCCACTCCTTCCGCTTCAGCTCGACGTACCGGTCGAAGATGTGCGGGCCGAGAGCCTTCTTCGCGAGCTCGGACCGTGAGAGCTCGTCGATCGCCTCGCCGAGCGTCTCCGGCAGCGAGACGATCCCGCGCTCCCGCCGCTGCTCCGGCGTCAGGTGGTAGAGGTTCGTCTCCATCGGGTCCGGCAGCTCGTAGCCCTGCTCGATCCCCTCGAGCCCGGCGTGGAGCAGGCAGGCGAACGTCAGGTACGGGTTGCACGCCGGATCGGGGCAGCGCAGCTCCGCCCGCGTCGCCTGCTCCGAGCCCGGCTTGTAGAGCGGGATGCGGATGAGCGCCGAGCGGTTCCGCTGCGACCAGGCGACGTAGACCGGAGCCTCGAAGCCCGGCACGAGCCGCTTGTACGAGTTGACCCACTGCGCGAACACGGCTGCGATCTCGCGCGCGTGGCGCAGCTGGCCGGCGATGAACGCCTTGCCGACGTCGGAGAGGTGCCACTTGTCGTCGGCGTCGAAGAACTGGTTGCGGCCCTCGGTGAAGAGCGACTGATGCGTGTGCATGCCCGACCCGTTCTCGCCGAACAGCGGCTTCGGCATGAACGTCGCGTGGTAGCCGTGCTGCTTCGCGACCTCCTTGACGACGAGCCGGTAGGTGAGCATGTAGTCCGCCATGTCGAGCGCGTCCGCGAAGCGAATGTCGATCTCGTGCTGGGAGGGGCCGACCTCGTGGTGGTGGTACTCGACCGGAATGCCCATCGACTCGAGCGCGCGGATGGTGTCGCGCCGGATCGTCGTCGCGGCGTCCATCGTCGTCTGCGCGAAGTAGCCGCCCTCGTCGAGCGTCTCCGTGCCGTTCTCGTCGCGGAAGAGGAAGTACTCGGCCTC
>Ga0070741_10009312_pt1 | contig 19175 bp, 15 predicted proteins | sample Coa_R1_4_FD_66440 | JGI IMG/M metagenome (GOLD analysis project Ga0070741, IMG submission 66440) | Surface soil microbial communities from Centralia Pennsylvania, which are recovering from an underground coalmine fire - Coalmine... | ecosystem: Environmental > Terrestrial > Soil > Unclassified ...
TCGGGGAGGTAGACGTCCATGAGGACCAGGTCCGGGTGCAGCGCGTCCACCGCCGCGAGTGCCTCCCTGGCCGAGTGCGCGAGGCCGACTGTCTCAAAGCCCTCGGTTCTGGCCACGTAGGCCGCGTGGATCTTCGCGACCCGGTAGTCGTCGTCGACGATCAGCGTGCGGATCGGCGCCGGTCGCATCGGATCGGCGCTCGCGGAGTCGAGGCCCACGGAGTCGGTATTCATCCGGTGGCCGCCTTCGCCAAGGCCGGTACGACGTCGCGCGCGTGCTTGGGCAGCCGGACCGTGAACACGGCGCCCGGCCCTTCGGAGACGGTGATCTGCCCGCCGAGACGCTGGACAAGCCGGTGGACCAGGGCCAGGCCGAGGCCGCGGCGGCGGGAGCCGGATTCCGGCTTGGTGGTGTACCCGTCCACGAAGATCGAGTCCGCCGCGCCCGGCGGGATGCCCGGGCCGTCGTCGGCGACCCGCACCGTGATCTCGCTGCCGTCCTCGACGATCGTGACCTCGACCCGGCCGAAACCGCCCGGCACCTGGCAGCCGCCCGCGGCGCCGGTGCCGCCGAGCGCTTCGAAGGCGTTGTCGATCAGGTTGCCGAGGATCGTGGTGAGCGCCTGCGCCTTCTCCGGGGCCTCGCTCAGCAGCGTGTCGTCGCTGAGCGCGAGAACCACGCCGCGCTCGCTGGCGACCGCGGCCTTGCCGAGGATCAGCCCCACGATGAGCGGGGAGGCGATGCGCGAGCGCACCGACTCGGCGAACTCGGCCTCGGCGCCGCCCAGGTCGGTCAGGTAGTGCAGCGCCTCGGCGGACTCGCCCAGTTCGAGCAGGCCGGCGACGGTGTGCATGTGGTTGGAGAACTCGTGCTGCTGCGCCCGCAGCGCGTCCGTCAGGCCCCTGACGCTGTCGAGCTCGCGCAGCAGCCCGGACAGCTCGGTGCGGTCCCGCAGCGTGACCACCGCGCCGTGCGACCGGCCGGCCAGCGTGACCGGCATCCGGTTGACGGTGAGGCAGTAGTCGTCGGTGAGCACCACCTGGTCCTGGCCGGCGATCTCGCCGGAGAGCACGTCGCGCAGCCGGCCCTCCGGGACCAGGTCCTCCAGCCGGCCGCCGATCCCGGCGGTGCCCAGACCGAGCAGCCGGCGCGCCTCGTCGTTGATCATGGTGACGCGGCCGGCCGGGTCGAACGCGATCACGCCTTCGCGGATGCCGTGCAGCGTGGCCTCGCGCTCCTGCAGCAGGGTCGTGATCTCGTCAAGCTCAAGCCCGAAGGTGCGGCGCTTGAGCCGCGCCGCGAGCAGCCACGAGGCGAACGCGGCGGCCGCGAGCGCGGCGGCGACCCACAGCGCCTCGCCGGGCAGTTCCTGCGCCAGCTCGCTGGTGATCGAGGTTTCCGTGATGCCCGCGGAGACCTCGCCGACCATCACGCCGTCCGGTCCGTACAGCGGCGCCCTGCCGTTGGCCGACCGGCCCAGCGAGCCCGGATCCATGCGCACGTGGATCTTGCCGTCGACCGTCGCTATCGGCTCTTCGACCTGCTGCCCGATCAGCGCCGGGTTCGGGTGCGAGTGGCGGACCCGGTTCATGTCGATGACCACGACGTACGACGCCCCGGTCTCGGTCTGCACCCGCGTGGCGATCTGCTGGATGCTGTCCCCGCAGGCCCCGCCCTCGGTCTCCAGGCAGGAGCCGACCTCGGGGATTCCGGCCACGGTGGCCGCGATGTCCGCGGCCCGCTGCTCGTATTGCTCATCGAGCTGCCCGCGCTGCTGGTAGGCGAACAGCACGAAGCCCACCAGAACCACCGCCACCAGGATCACGATCTGGCTGACGAGGATCTGGGTGGAGAGCCTGCGCATTCGCGAACGCCGCATTTGCCCGATTGTGACGAGAACCGCACGGCGCGACAAGAGCCCCGGACCGACAGGCCCAAACGTGATGGTCTTGTTACGCGCACGCCCCGTTGATCAGCGACTTCTCCGTGAGCACAACGCGCAAAACCCCGCTTAATGCGACTAACGCGGGATGTGCGCGAAACGGCGACGTAACCTGGCGCGGCCTCTAGCGTCATCGCCAATCCACCCGGCTGTAACACGCAGTCAGCACGCACCGCAGAGGGAACGGACAGATGGCTTCACGCAATCAACTCGCGAACAGACCGGCCGCCGGGGCGTTCGACTCGGACGCCTCCCGGATCGAGGTGACGGGACTGACCAAACGGTTCCTCACTCCGAAGGGAGAGGCGTTCACCGCGCTGCGCGACGTGACCTTCACCGTGGAGCCCGGCCAGTTCTGCGCCGTGGTCGGGCCGACCGGCTGCGGCAAGTCCACCACGCTGAGCATGGTCTCGGGACTCGACAAGCCGAGCGAGGGCTCGGTGAAGGTCGGCGGACATGAGGTGACCGGGATCACCGAGGGCATCAGCTTCATGTTCCAGCAGGACGCGCTGCTGCCGTGGAAGACGGTGGTCGGCAACGTCGAGATGGGGCCGGTGTTCCGCGGCCTCGGCAAGCGGGAAGCCCGCGAGCTGGCCCGCGACTGGCTGCGCCGGGTCGGCCTGGCCGGCTTCGAGGACCACCACCCGCACCAGCTCTCCGGCGGCATGCGCAAGCGCGTGGGCATGGCCGCGGCGCTGATCAACGAGCCGCAGATCCTGCTCATGGACGAACCCTTCGGCGCGCTGGACGTGCAGACGAAGGCGATCATGCAGACCGAGCTGCTGGGCCTGTGGGAGCAGCTTCGTCCTTCGGTCCTCTTCATCACGCACGACCTGGACGAGGCGGTCGCGCTGGCTGACCGCGTGGTCGTGATGACCTCGGGTCCCGGTTCCGTCAAGGCGGTCTACGACGTGGACCTGCCGCGTCCGCGCGGCCCGGTACAGGAAATTCGCTACGAGCCGCGCTTCCTCGAGATCCAGCACCAGATCTGGGCATCGCTGCGCGAAGAGGTCGAGCGCGCCTACGCACGCACCGCGGGAGTCAACGCATGAGCATCACGTCCGCCGCAACCGAGCCGGTGAGCCCCAACCCGGCGCGCTCGGCCTCCGACGCGAACCGCAGCGCCACCGAAGCGGGCCGCAAAGCCCGGCGCAGGCGCCTGTACCTGCTGTGGGCCGCCCGCCTGGCCTTCGCGGTGTTCGTGATCGGCGGCTGGCAGCTGTTCACCTCGCTCAAGATCGTCGACCCGTTCTTCTACGGCCAGCCCTCCGGCATCTGGAAGCGCACGCTCGACCTGTTCGAGCACGGCACCGAGTTCGGCTCGTTCTGGACCGACATCTTCACCACGCTCAAGGAGGCCGTCTTCGGCTTCGGCCTCGGCGCCGCGGCGGGCATCGTGCTGGGACTCGCGCTCGGCCAGAACCGCTTCCTTTCCGAGGTGCTCGGCCCGTACATCAAGATCGTCAACGCGATTCCCCGGATCGTGCTCGGCGCGATCTTCGTGGTCGCGTTCGGCATCGGGATCACCCCGAAGGTGCTGCTCTCCGCGGTGCTGGTCTTCTTCGTGGTGTTCTTCAACGCCTTCCAGGGCGTGCGCGAGGTGGACCGCAACATCCTGGCGAACGTCAAGGTGCTCGGGGCCTCGCAGCTCCAAGTGATCCGGCACGTGACCCTGCCCTCCGCGCTCACCTGGATCATCGCCAGCCTGCACACCGCCTTCGGCTTCGCGATCGTCGGAGCGCTGGTCGGCGAGGTGCTCGGCGCCGAACACGGCGTCGGCCTGGTCATCAAGACCGCCCAGGGCAACCTCGATCCCGACGGGGTGTTCGCCGGGATGCTGGTGATCTCGGTGATCACGCTGATCGCGGAGTTCGTCCTCACCTTCGTCGAGCGCCGGCTGCTCTCCTGGCGCCCGCCGTCCCCCTCGGAGGCGGTGGCCATCTAGGCACCGCACGCCGCGGCGGAGCTCAGGCCCTCGCCTGGCCTCCGCCATGCAACACCGCTCCACCTCCACACCCGCAACAGGCTCACTCCCTCAATGACGAAAGGACCGACGAGTCATGATCAAGCGGACTCTCGCACTGTCGCTGGCGGGCACACTCGCCCTCGGCGCGGCCGCGGCGTGCGGCAGCAGCAACAGCGGCAACAGCCAGAGCGCAGGCTCGGGCGGCGCCAGCACGCCGACCGTCACACTCATGGTCGGTGGCATCGACAAGCAGATCTACCTGCCGTATGAACTGGCCCAGCAGCTCGGCTACTACAAGAAGTACGGCGTCAACATGCAGCTGAGCACGGAAGTCGACGGCGGAGTCGGCGCCGAGGACGCGGTGGCCTCCGGGCAGGTCGACATGGCCGGGGCCTGGTACGTGCACACCATCGACTTCCAGGTCAAGGGCAAGGCGGTCGAGGACATCGTGCAGCTGTCCGGCGCGCCGGGCGAGCGTGAGATGTGCGGTACGAACAGCGGCGTGCACTCGGCTGCGGACTTCGCCGGCAAGACCCTCGGCGTCACCGACCTCGGTTCGGGCACCGACTCGCTGACCAAGTTCCTGGCCGCGCAGAAGGGCATCAAGACCTCCCAGATCCACCGGCTCGCAGTCGGCGCCGGCTCGACCGCCATCGCAGCGATCAAGAGCGGTTCCGCGCAGTGCGTCATGACCACCCAGCCGACGGTCACCGCGCTACAGCAGAAGGGCCTGGCCTACTCGGCCATCGACCTGGCCACCACGGCCGGCGCGACCCAGGCCCTCGGCGGCGCCTGGCCGGCCGCGGGCGTGCTGGCCCGCACCGACTGGGTCAACTCGAACAAGGCGACCGTGCAGAAGGTCGTGGACGCGCTGGTGGACACGATGCACTGGATCAACACGCACTCGGCGGCGGACATCGCCGACAAGCTCCCCCAGTCCTACGTGCAGAACAGCCTGGTCACCAAGGCCGACTACATCGCGGCCCTGACCCAGGACAAGGGCCAGTTCCTGCCGGACGGCATCATGCCGGCCGGCGGCCCGAAGACGGTGCTGGCGATGGAGGAGCTGATCGGCTCGGCCACCTCCTCGGTGAACCTGGGCACCACCTTCACCAACGACTTCGCGGTCGCCGCGAACAAGGCTGAGGGCTACACCGTCACCACGACTCCGGCCGGCTCTGACGGCTGATCGGGCGGGTACATCCGGCGGGGCGCCGGCACCGGTGTTGGCAAAAACCCGGTGCCGGCGCCCCCCGCTGCGCGCGCGGTCAGCCGAGCACAGCGGTCAACCGAGCACAGCGTCGCGCCGCTCGGTGAGGATGACCGCGGCGATCAGACCCGCGACCACATACAGGCAGAAGACCGCGAAGCCGGTCCACGGCGCGAGCGCCGGAGGATGCGGGTTCGCGGTGAAGACTTGGCTGCCGGAGTTCGCGGGCATGTATTCGATCACGTAGTGCTTGGACGGCGGCAGCAGATCGGCGAGCGCGGAGGGCAGGAAGAGCAGGCCGAACAGCGTGGCCAGGGCCCCCGCGGTGTGGCGGACGGCGGCGCCGATGCCGAAGCCGAGCAGCCCGACGGCGGCGAGGTAGAGCCCCGCGCCGGTCGTGGCGCGCAGCGCGCCGGGATGGGAAAGCGACACTCCGGCGTGCTGAGTGGAGAGGATCGCCTGGCCGAGGCCGAAGGCCGCGAAGCCGACCAGCTGGCCGAAGACGAGGTTCGCCGCGGTGAAGGTCAGGGCCTTGGCGGCGAGTACGGTACGCCGCTGCGGGATCGCGGTGAGGGTGGCCGAGATCATGCCGCTGCCGTATTCGGCGCTGATGACCAGGACGCCGAGCGTGCCGACCGCGAGCTGGCCGAGGTAGGTGCCGGTCAGGCTGGCGGTGATCGGGTCCAGGTCGGAGAGCCGGTCGCGGTGCTGGCTGATCGTGTCGGCCCACTGCGCGCACGACCCGGCGGCGATCCCGATGACCGCGAGCGCGGCGAACACGGCGGTCCAGTAGGTCGAGCGCACCGTGCGCAGCTTGGTCCATTCGGCGAGCATGACGGCGCCGAAGTCGGACAGCGCCGACCCGGCCGATCGTCGCGCGGCGTCCGAGGCCGGTGCCTGGGCGGTGAACTGAGTCGTCGTCATGCGCGCACTCGCTTCGTTTCATCGGTTGCTGATTCGCCGCTGCTGATGCCGGTGCCGGTGCTGGTGCCGGGGACGTCGGCATTCTCGGCGCGGTAGTCGACCGCGTCCCTGGTGAGCTCCATGTACGCGGCTTCCAGCGACGCGTGCTGCGTGGCCAGCTCGTGCGGCACGATGTCATGGCGCACAGCCAGCTCGCCGATCTCGGCCGCGGTGATGCCGCTCGCGAGGAGTCCACCGCGCGGTGACGCCGACTCGCCCGCCTCCGCCTCTCCCGCTGCGTGCCTCGGCTCGGCGGGACGCACCACCGCCCCGGCGCGCTCCAGCAGCGCCGCGAGCCGCGCCTGATCCGACGAGCGAACCAGAACACTGCTACGCGCGCCGCCCTCGACGAATTCGCGGACGCCGGTGTCGGCGAGCAGCCGGCCGCGGCCGATGACCACGAGGTGGTCCGCGGTGAGCGCCATCTCGCTCATCAGGTGGCTCGAAACCAGAACCGTGCGGCCCTCGGCTGCGAGGCCGCGCAGCAGCGTCCGCATCCACAAGATGCCTTCGGGATCGAGTCCGTTGATCGGTTCGTCGCAGATCAGCACTGGCGGATCGCCGAGCAGCGCGGCGGCGATCCCGAGGCGCTGCGCCATGCCGAGGGAGAACGCGCCGACGCGCCGCCCCGCGACGCCGGCGAGTCCGACGAGTTCGAGCACTTGGTCGACCCTGCGGCGCGGAATGCGGTTGGACTGCGCGAGGCACAGCAGGTGGTTGTAGGAACTGCGGCCGCGGTGCGCGGCGTGTGCGTCGAGCAGCGCCCCGGCTTCGTGCAGGGCGCGGCGATGTTCGGTGAAGGGGCGCCCGTTGACGGTCGCGGTTCCGGAGTCCGGCCGCGAGAGACCGAGCATCATGCGCATCGTGGTGGATTTGCCGGCGCCGTTGGGGCCGAGGAAGCCGGTGACCGCGCCCGGCTTGACGGTGAAGGTCAGCGCATCGACGGCGGTCTTGCCGCCGTAGCGTTTGCTCAGTTCCCTGACTTCAATCATGCCGCCGACGCTAGGCGCGCGCCGCGCCGATCGCCTCGGCCGCGAGTAGCCGGTTTCCGGGCGCCGACCGCTACTTTCGGGGGAACCGGCCTGCCGCCGTAGTGCCTCGCCGCCGGCGCTACGTCAGGCCGGCTGATCGGCGGAGGCGCCGGGCGTGACCAGTCCGCTCTCGTAGGCGAGCACGACCGCCTGAACGCGGTCACGAAGGCCCAGCTTCGACAGCAACGCGCCGACATGGCTCTTCACGGTCTGTTCGGCCAGGCACAGGCGCGTCGCGATCTCCGCGTTGGACAGGCCGCGTGCGACGAGCAGCAGCACTTCGCGTTCGCGGCCGGTCAATCGGTCGAGCCGCGCGGGAGCGGTCAGCCTCGGCTGACGCGCGAACTGCGCGATGAGGCGGCGCGTTACCGCCGGAGCGAGCAGGCCGTCACCTGCGGCGACGACGCGGATCGCCTCGAGGATCTGCTCCGGCGTGGCGTCTTTGAGCAGGAAGCCGCTGGCCCCGGCGCGCAGCGCGTCGAAGACGTAGTCGTCGAGGTCGAAGGTGGTCAGCGCGATGACGGAGGGCGGCTCGGGAAGCCTGCCGAGCTGCGCGGTCGCCTCGATGCCGCCGAGCACGGGCATGCGGATGTCCATGAGGACGACGTGCGGGCCCTGATTTCGCGCGGCCAGGTCCTCGGCGAGGCGCACCGCCTCACGTCCGTCTCCGGCCGCGCCGACCACCACCATGTCGGGTTGCGAGCCGACCAGGCTGGAGAAGCCGAGCCGGACGACCGCCTGGTCGTCGACGATGAGGATGCGCGTCGGGTCGGTCACGCGGGGCGCTCCTCGCCGCTGTTCGCGGCCGGTGTAGGACACGGCAGCTTCGCGACGACTTCGAAGCCGCCGCTAGGACGCGGTCCCGCACGCAGGCTGCCGCCGAGCATCGCCACGCGCTCCCGCATCCCGACGAGACCGAATCCCGTTCCGTCTCCCGGTGCGCACGGTCGTCCGCGTCCGTTATCGCGCACGCGGATCGTCAGTTCGTCGGCGCGGTACTCCGCATCGACATCCACGTTGCTGCCGGGCGCGTGTCTAACCGTGTTCGTCAACGCCTCTTGGACGATGCGGTAGCCGCACACTTCCACACCGTCGGACAACGGGCGCTCCTGGCCGTCGATGCGTAGCACCACTGGCGTGCCCGTGGATTGAACGCGTGCGATCAGCCTGGGCAGATCTGCGAGGCGGGGCTGTGGTGCACCCTCAGGGGCCTCGTCACCGCTGCGCAGGACCCCGAGCACGGCTCGTAGATCGACCAGGGCGGCGCGTGCCCCTTCTGCGATTTCGTTCAGTGCGGTGCGAATCGGCGGCGGCATGTCGCCGACCTCGTACGGCAACGTCGCCGCGCGTACCGCGATCGTGGACACGTGATGAGCCACCACGTCGTGCAACTCGCGTGCGATACGCGCACGTTCACGCGCCACCGCGTCCTGCTCGGCGAGGGCCTGCAACCGTTGCGCCGTACGCGCGCGCTCGACCGTGACCTCTTTGCGAGCGCGTAGATTCTCACCGATCCACCAGGCGGCTAACGCGACGACGCCCTCAGCGATCGTCGCGTCCCAGGGTGTCGCGTTGATCCGGGCCGGGACGAAGACGGCCGCGATCACCGCCGATTCCGCAGCGATCAGGAGGGCCGCCGCCTGCCATCTGCGCAGCAGCAGCGGGCTGAGCGCGAGGGAGATCAGCCACGCGAAGATCGCCGTGGCCGGCCAGGCCAGCCGGGCACTAACGATGAATACGCTGCTCGCGGCGATCGTCGCGACGAGCGAGAACAGCGGTGCGATGCGAACGGCGGCCAGCGGAAGCGTCGCTGCCAACGCCAGTGACAACGCCACGTTCTCGCTGAGACCGGCGGTGTGCCTGAGGCTGGAATGCGCCGCGAACACGGCGAGCAGCACCGCTCCGGCGAATTGGACGTCCGGGCGCCGCGCCAGACGTAAAGCGGCCGTCCGCTTGCGCTTGATGGCCAGGGTGACCGCGGCCTGGAACCGCGACCCGCGCGCGGCCAGCGTCCCAGCCTGCTCTTCAGCGGTCACCACAGCGCCAGCATCGCACGCGCCGAACCGGCCGACCACCTCCGGCGGGGGCAGGCCGACCCCTACTCAGGTATGAGACCGCAGGCCGAGGCGGATTGTCGGTGGGGCCTGTCAGGCTTGATCCATGCGGTTCGAATCGAAGCACCTGAGTGAGCGGATCGACCGGCCGACCCGGGAGGTCTACGAGTTCGCGGTGGAGCCGACGAACCTGCCTCGTTGGGCGCCGGGCCTGGGCACCGCGGTGGAGCAGGTCGACGGGCGCTGGTTCGTGCGAACCTCGGTGGGCCGGCTGGGCCTCGCCTTTGCGCCGCGCAACGATTTCGGCGTGCTCGACCACGACGTCACGATGCCGTCCGGCGAGGTCGTCTACAACCCGATGCGCGTCATCGCGGACGGCGACGGCTGCGAGATCGTGTTCACGCTGCGGCGCAGGGAGGGCGTGACAGACGAGGAATTCGCCGCGGACGCGCAAGCCGTCGCCGCGGACCTGGCCAGGCTCAAGCGCCTGATGGAGGTGGGTGACTGACGATCCCGGTTCGTCGTCGAGCCGTGATGCGGCAGGTGCGTCTTCACGCGGGGCGGTAGACGCCTCGATGTCATTCGCCAGATTGTTCGGCCTTCAGCACGTGTAGCTCGTTCGAGTCGGGGTATACGCCGCGCCGCTTCCGTGACCGGAGCGTTCATGTTCGGCGGCACGCGAGCACGTACCTGGCCAGGCGTTGAAACCACAGCGCGACGGTGCTTCAGCACCGGATGGCCGCGCCATGCCGCACACCCAAGGGCAGCGGTGATGACGCGGAGGATTCGGCTCGAACACGTCCACGAGGAGGGCGCATGGACGCACCGACGCAGACCACCGAGACCGCGATCGCTGAGAAGATCACCGAGAAGATCGCTGAGAAGGCGGAGACGACAGAACCGACCGGGGCGACGCGAGTAACCAGGAGGACGAAGGCGACCGGGACGACGGAAGCAGCCAAGACGGCGGCACAAAGGCCGGTCCGCAAGCCGCGCAAGAAGGCGTCGCCCCCTGTATCGACCGAAAAAGCGTCCGAGGCGTCGCAGGCAAAGTCAGTTGCGGACGCCACAGAGGAGCCCGCGCCGGCTGAAGAGTCATCAGAGCCGGCCGAGTCGTCAGAGCCATCAGAGCCGTCGGAGGTATCCGAGGCATCTGACTCGGAGCCAGTAGCGGCCGCCACGCCCGAAGATCAGCCTGCAGCAGCTGAAGAGCCATCAGCGGCGGCGCAGCAGGAGACGCAGGCCGAGGCGGCCGCGCCGGAGGCAGAACCGCACGAACACACGATCGAGTCTGTCCGCGCTCACGAGACACCGATCTTCGCCGCCATGTTCTCCGCCTGGGACGGGCCGGCGGTCGGCATGATCGGCCGCAATCTGCATCGCGCCGACGACGACACGATGGCCTTCGACATGCTCATGTGGCGCCCCAGCCCCGACGATGCGGCCCCCGCGCTGCGCTTCCAGGTCGGCGGCGACCGGCACGCTCCGGTCATCACCGTCGAAGGCGAGCTCAACTCCGGATCGGTCGCGCTGCTTACCACGCCACTGCGGCACATCCTGCGGCGCAGGCCGCGGCAACTCATCGTCGATCTCGCCGGGATCACCGCCGCGAGCCCCGCCGCGCTGCGAGCGCTGCTCGACGTGCGCGGGGCAGCCCGGGCCGCGCACGTCGACTTCTGGCTGCGCTCGCCTTCCGAGCCGGTGCGGGAACTGTTGCAACCTGCGAGGTCTCAGGTCGCGGTGCGCCCGAAGTCGTCGGCCGCACGCCGGTCGCCGGGCGCGATGAGAAAGCACGATGAGGTTGGCGCGACGGTCGGTGTTGACGGCGTCGGCCTTGACGGCGTCGGCGTCGACATGGCCGGCAGTGTTGACGGGGAGGAATCGGACGCCGAGACGTCGTCGCAGAGTACGACTCGCCTCAAGGCCCATCCGGTCGCGGCGAGGTTCTCCGTGATACACCGGCGCCCGCCTGTGGAGCCGACCGTGTTGGAGGGTGTCGTCGTCCAGGGCCAAGGCCCCGTCTCGCGATCGAAGCCGTGGTGGTCCTCGCACTCGCTGCGCGAGTCATTGCGCCGAGTCGGCTCGCATCAGCACGCACACGGTCACGGCTCGCCGACGTAAGAACGCCGACGAGCCGTTGGCCGTACGCGCAGCACACTGCCCAGAGCGAATCCGTTCCGCTGAGCGGAAAGCCCCGCGCGGGCGCGGAGGTGTCTCAGGACCCGGACGGGAACCCGGCGCCGGCGGCCCATACGGCGAGTTCGGCCTGCGCCGCCGCGCGCTGGGCCGCGGTCGCGCTGGAGGAGCCGTTGGTGATCAGCGCGAAGTGCAGGGTTCCGGCCACGGAGCTGTCCGAGAGCAGCAGCCTGTTGACGCCGCTCGCGCCCGGCAGCGCCGCGTATGCGATCGGCGTGCTAGTCGCCTGGCCGGTCGCAGCGTACGCGGGCAAGCCCGTCACCGTGCCCAGGTCGGACACGACTGTCGTACCCGCGGGCGTGAACGCGGCGGGCAGATGCAGCTCGGTCGGCGCCGCCGAACCGGTCGAGCGCCAGACCAGCACGCCGTACTGACCCGAGCCGACCAGCGCGGCCGTGTTCGGCAGGCTGGAGGGGACCGGGTTCCAGGTCAGCGTGGTGGATCCGTCACGCGAGCGGTCCTCGTAGGTGAAGGCCAGCGTGTGGCCGGCCACCGCGAGCGGGTAGAGCCGGTCGAGCACGCGCACGTCCTGGCGCAGCTGGACCGCGCCGGAGGAGTCGGTGTCGATGACCGAGAAGTCCTCGCCGTTCCAGGCGTCGCCGCTGGTCTCCACCTTGCTCGCGTTGCCGTTCATCAGCTCGTCGTGCCGGCCGCTGTAGAGGTCCCACTGCCACTCGGTGCCGCTGACCACGCCGCCGGACTGCGCCGCCTGGCTCCACCAGTTCGCCCCGGCCACGCCGGAGTCCAAGGCCTGGTACATCGCCTTGAGCACCGTCGGGGTCTTGTCCGAGGTGTAGCCGCTCTCCGGGCTGCCGTACTCGCTGACCAGCGCCGAGGTGCCGAGGCTGGAGCCGCGCTGGCGGATGGTGTCGAAGTTCGAGGTGTACTGGCCGTCGGCGGCCTTGCCGATCATGAAGACGCCCGAGAGCGCCGCCTCGTCGTAGAAGTGCGTGTTGAAGACGTACCTCGTGCCGATCGCGCCGACGTTGGCCAGCCCGCCGGCCTGCTGCTCGAAGGAGAGGTTCGCGTTCCAGAACAGGTTGGGCTCAACGAACGCGGGCTTGGCCGACCAGCCGGCGCCGTCCATCGCGGTGCGGAACTTCTGGAAGAACGGCCACAGCACGTCGCGCTCCCAGGTCTGGCTGGTCTGCCCGGAGTCGTACTTGCCCGCGTAGGGCTCGTTGTACGGGTCCACGCCGAGCACGCGGGTGTACTCGTCGGCACTCAGATGCGTGCGCAGGTAGGTGAGCGCGGCCTGAGCCTGTCCGAGATAAGCATCCTGCTCCGCGATCTGTCCCGCGGAGGTCGTCAGCACCCTGTTGTGCCAGAAGTCGTAGGTCGCGTCCTGCACGGCGGCGTTCTGCGTGATGTTCTGGCCCCAGTTGAAGCAGATGCCGCAGCTCTCCTGCGGGTAACCGCCGGCGTTGATCACCCACTGCGGCGCGCCGTCGCCGGTGTACCAGCTCCCGCTGTTGAACAGGTAGCGGGAGAACAGGTCCTCGTGGAAGTCGACGAGCACGTCGATGCCGTCGTCGAGGAAGGGCTGCATCTGCGCGGTGACGTTGGCCAGATACGTGTAGTCGATCTGGTTCGGCTGCGGCTCGATGTACGCCCAGGTGAGCAGGAACCTGATCGAGTTCGCGCCGGTCAGCCGGCGCATCGCGGCGGCCGAGGTCCGCGCGTCGGCCACGCTGGCGAACGGCAGTCCGTTGTTCTCAGCCAGCTTCGCCTCGCCGGAGACGTTGAAGCCGCGCAGCACGACTTGGCGGCCGTAGCCGTCGACGAAGCCGTTCGGCGTGACGGTGAGCGTGGCGCTCGTGGCGTTGTCAAACCACTGATTGCCGGTCGTCGCCGCGATCGCCACCCCGCCGCCGGTTCCGGTCGCCGCACCGGCCGCCGCGGCCAGGCCGATCGCCAGGGCCGTCGCCGTCATCCTGCCTCGCAGTCGGCTCAGCCGCCCGCCTCGCACCGCCGCCATCGATCTTCCATCCTTCGCGCCGTAGGTATCCCGGCAGTGTCGGGTAGCCCGGCGTTCGGCGGAAGTACGCGGGTTGCCAATCTTGCGCGTTCCGGTTGTCGCCGGGCGACAGGCCGGCGGGCAACCGGAGACACGGCGCTGCGCCGATTGCGGTTCGGGATACGGCGGTTCGGGGTTACTGCGGTTCGGGCGGGAAGCCGTGCGGCGCGGTGAAGTCCTGGACCGGCACGCCCGAGAGCGCGCGGGTCATCGCCTCCTGCCAGATCGGCGCGGAGATCGTCGCGCCGAAGATCTGCCCGTAGTAGTACTGCCCGCCGACGCGCATGTTGCCCATGAAGTCGCCCTTGAGCGTGTCCGGGCGGATGAAGCCGGTCCACACGGCGGTGGCCAGCTGCGGCGTGTAGCCGTCGAACCAGGTGGCGATGGAGCTTGTGGTCGTTCCGGTCTTGCCCGCGGCCGGGCGGTCGAGGCCGAGCCCGGACGCGGTCGCGCCCGGCTGGGTGAGCACGCCGCGCAGCAGCGCGGTCAGCTCGTTGGCGATGTTGGGGTCGAGCACCGCGCGGCAGCTCGGGTGCTGCGCCGCGAGCTGGCGGCCGGCGCCGTCCGTGACGGCCGTGATGACGTACGGCTTGCAGTAGGTGCCCTGGGCGGCGATGGTCGCGTAGGCGCCGGCCATCTCGATCGGCGTGATCAGGTTCGTGCCGAGGGTGAAGGACGGGAACTGGTCGAGCGGCCTGCCGTTCCCGCTGTCGTTGTCGAAGGTGACACCCATCGACTGGGCGATCTGCGCGGGGTGGCACAGCCCGGTCTGCTCCTCGAGGGTGAGGAAGTAGGTGTTGACGGAGAACCAGAACGCCTGGTCGAGGGGGCCGCTGAACGCGTTCCCGTCGTCGTTGCTCGGGTGGTAGTCCGCGGTCCAGAGCACCGAGTGCGTGCCGTTGCCCGGGCAGGCGGCGATCCGGGTGCCCGCGTCGTCCATCGGGCTCGGCACGCTCATCACCTGGCTGGGATCGTGCCCGTCCTCGAGCGCGGCGAGCCCGACGAAGATCTTGAACGAGGAGCCGGCCTGATAGCCGCCGCTGCCCTCGTGCGCGGGGTCGCCGGCCAGGTTCAGGTAGGTGTCGCCCAGGTTGTTGCCCATCGGCTTGGACTGGGCCATCGCCTTGATCTGGCCGGTCCCCGGCTGGATCATGGCCAGCGCCGAGGCGACCTTGTCGGTGGCGTAGGTGTGGCTGGAGATGGCCCGGTCCGCCGCCGTCTCGTCCTTCGCGCTCATCGTGGTGTGGATGGTCAGGCCGCCCATGTTCCACATCTGGATCCGGGCCGCCTTGGTCGGTCCGTAGTCCGGGTCGTTGATGAACGTCTGGTACACGTAGTTGCAGAAGAACGCGGCCGAGCCCTGCGCGACGATGCAGCCGTGCTTCGGCGGGGTCGGCTTCAGGCCGAGCGGAGTCTTCTGATACGCGGCGACCTGCGCGTCCGTCAGGTATTTGAGCACCGGGCTGGCCATGTCCTGCAGGACTATGTTGCGGCGGGCCAGCGCCGCGGCCGGGTGCTGCAGCGGGTCGTAGTCGCTCGGGCTGTTGACCAGCGCGGCCAGCAGGGCGGCCTGCGGGACGGTGAGCTTGGCCGAGGTGGTGGAGAAGTAGCGCTCGGCCGCCGCCTCGACGCCGTAGGCGCCGTTGCCGAAGTACACCAGGTTGAGGTACCGCTCGAGGATCTGCTCCTTGGTGAGCGACTTCTCGACCGCGACCGCGTATTTGAGCTCGGTGACCTTGCGGGTGAAGGTGTCGGCGATGGCGGCCTGCTGCTTGACCTTGTCGGTGCCCGCCTCGAGGAGCAGCACGTTCTTCACGTACTGCTGCGCGATGGTCGAGCCGCCCTGCAGGTTGCCGCCGTTGGAGTTGTGCACCAGGGCGCGGATCGTGCCCTTTATGTCGATGCCGCCGTGCTGGTAGAAACGCACGTCCTCGATGGCGACCAGGGCCTGCGGCATGCTCGGGCTTATCTGCGACATCGGCACCACGACCCGGTTGCCGCCCAGGTCGTCGCTCCAGGTGTAGGCGATGAGGCTGCCGTCGTCGGCGAGTATCTTCGAACGCTGCGGTAGTACCGGGGTCTCGAAATCGCTGGGCAGGTCCTCGAAATGGTCCGAGGCGGCCTTCGCGGCCAGCCCCGCGCTGCCCACCAGGGGCAGGCTCAGCCCGGCGAGCATGATGCCGCCGAGCGCGCTGATGATGATGAATATCAGCAGGTTGCCGAGCAGTCGGCCCGCCCCCCGCAACCCCGTCCTCCCGGCCGCCTTGCTCATGGGGATCAGCGTACTCGGGTCGCCACGTGCAGCAACCGGACTCGCTTGCGTAACGCAGCAGTCTTGGCGCGAAAACCGAGCGGCCGTCAGCTTCGCGCCGGTTCACCGGGGAGCGGAACGCATCATCCGTGACATTCCGGAAGTCACCCGGCTGATTTTCCGCCCCTTTCAGAACACACGTTTCACGCCCGGCCCGGCTTCCCCGATGCTAGCCTGGCCGTAAAGCACCAGGTGCGGGCCGCAACAGCGCAGGCCACTGCCGGAAGTCCGGGCTCGCCGCCTGCCGCGACCGCGGAGCGAAGGGGAGGAGCCGTGGTGGCTGCCCAGGATGGGCCCAGAATCACCATGACCAGCATCGCCCGAGAGGCGGGGGTCTCGGTGCCCACGGTCTCCCGGGTGCTCAACGGCCGCTCCGACGTGGCGCCGGAGACCCGCGAGCGGGTCGAGGAGCTGCTGCGCCGGCACGGCTACCGGCGCCGGGTCAACCGCTCGCAGGAGCCGGCCGGGCTGATCGACCTGGTGTTCAACGACCTCGACAGCCCGTGGGCGGTGGAGATCATCCGCGGCGTGGAGGACGTCGGGCACGCCGCCTGCGTGGGCACGGTGGTCTCGGCGATCCACCGCCGCCCGGCCGCGACCCGGCAGTGGCTGCGCAACGTGCAGGCGCGCAACACCGACGGCGTCATCCTGGTGACCTCCGACGTGCAGTCCCCGCTGCACACCGAGCTGCGCCGCCTCAACGCGCCCACGGTCGTGATCGACCCGGCGGGCGTGCCCGGGCACGAGGTGCCGACGATCGGGGCCGCGAACTGGTCCGGCTCGCTGGCGGCGACCGAGCACCTGATCTCGCTGGGCCACCGGCGGATCGGCTTCATCGCCGGGCCGCGCACCCTGGTGTGCAGCCGCACCCGCCTCGACGGGTACCGGGCCGCGCTCGAGGCCGCCGAGATAGCGGTGGACCCGCAGCTGATCGTGCAGGGCGACTTCTACCACGAGTCCGGATTCAAGGGCGCCGCGGAACTGCTCGCGCTCGCGCAGCCGCCGACCGCGATCTTCGCCTCCAGCGACCAGATGGCGCTGGGCGGATACGAGGCGGTGCGCCAGCGCGGACTTCGGGTCCCGGACGACCTGAGCATCATCGGGTTCGACGATCTGCCCGAGGTGCGCTGGTCCTCGCCGCCGCTGACCACGGTGCGCCAGCCGCTGAGCGAGATGGGCGCGCTGGCCGCGCGCACGCTGCTGCGGCTGGCCGGCGGCGAGCAGATCGAGGGCCTGCGCTTCGAACTGCCGACGCAGCTCGTGGTGCGCGACAGCACCGGACCGGCGCGCGCGTGACGGATTCGCGTCCGGCCGCGGGCCTCGGATCCAGGTAAAGATCAGGAAACCGGGGTAAGGGCCTACCAACCTCGGCGGCGCCGCGGCCGTCTCCACACCAGGGCCGGCTCTCAGCGACCTACCCCCACATCGCTGAGCTCCGGCCCGTTCGGCCCTGGCCGCCGCGGACCGGTGCCGCGATCATTAGTCCGCCCGGCCGATTGCGCGAGCAGATTTGTTAGGCAACCCTAACTTAGGTTAACCTTGCCGACTGGTCGCCCTGGAACGCCCGGGCGGCGAAGCCCGCGCGCCCGCGTCCCGCGCGCCCCGATCCGCCGTGGAGGATTCCGGATGTCGTCGTCGCAGATAACACTGCTGGGGGCGGTGGCCGGTTTCACCATCTACCTGGGCCTGCCGATCGGGCGGCTGCGCTCCCCCGCGCCGACGCTGCGCGCGCTGCTCAACTCGGTCGCCACGGGCATCCTGATCTTCCTGCTCTGGGACGTGCTCTCGCACGCCTGGGAGCCGATCGACTCCGCGCTCTCCGACCACCGCTACGGCTCCGCGGTCGGCAACGGCGCGGTGTTCTTCGCCTGCTTCGGCGCCGGCCTGGTGGCGCTGGTGTACTTCGACCGCTACGTCGCCCGCCGGGCCGCCAGGGCGCGCGGCTTCGGTCCCGGCGCGGCCGCGGTCGACGAGCTCAATCCCCGCTCGGCCGCGTTCACCCGCTTCTTCGACCTGGCGATGATGATCGCGGTGGGCATCGGCCTGCACAACTTCGCCGAGGGCCTGGCCATCGGCAACTCGGCCGCGACCGGCAAGCTCCAGCTCGCGGTGCTGCTGATCATCGGCTTCGGGCTGCACAACGCCACCGAGGGCTTCGGCATCGTGGCCCCGATGGCCGCCGAGGGGCGGATGCCGACCTGGGCGCGGCTCGGACTGCTCGGCCTCATCGGCGGCGGGCCGACCTTCCTGGGCACCCTCGTCGGGCAGCACGTGGTCAACGACACGCTCTCGATCGGCTTCCTGACCCTGGCGGCCGGCTCGATCCTGTACGTCGTGATCGAGCTGCTCGCGGTGGCGCGCAGGATGGGCCGCAAGGAGCTGACCACCTGGGGCCTGCTGCTCGGAGTGGTCCTCGGCTTCGTCACCGACGCCGTGGTGACCGCCGCAGGAGCCTGATACCGGCCCGAAATTCCGCAGCGCACGGGTTTAAACCGCGCGGCGCGGCAAGTTTCACAGAGTGCTGAACTACCCGTCGCGGGGATCCGTTTCGCGCGTGATCCGGCGCTCGCCGGCGCACCCACCCTGAGACGGTGATCAGATGCGCAACGCCCTGTCGCTCAACCAGCACCTGACCTCCCTGTACCGCATCGTGCTCGGCCTGCTGATCTCCTGCCACGGCGCATCGACGCTGTTCGGCCTGTTCGGCGGCTCGCTCGGCACGGGGAAGACCGTTTCGCCGACGCAGTGGCCCGGCGGCACCGCGGCCCTGATCCAGCTGGTGTGCGGGCTGCTGATCCTGATGGGCCTGGCCACCAGGCCGGCCGCCGTACTGCTGTCCGGGTCTATGGCCTACGCCTACTTCTCGGTGCACCAGAAGCACGCCGTGCTGCCGATCCAGAACGGCGGCGAGCCCGCCGCGCTGTTCTGCTGGGGCTTCCTGATGATCGCCATCCTCGGCCCGGGACCGCTTTCGCTCGACGCGGTGGTGGCGAGGCTGCGCGCCAGATCCGGCGCGCCGCAGCCCGTCGCCGGCGAGGCCTAGCCGGCACGGAACCCTGATTCCCTCCGCTCCGTCCGGCGCGCGGCCCGCCGGGCGGAGCGGTCGCGCTCCAGGCCTTGACAGCGTTCCGGGCAGGTCGTTTACTCCGGTGCGAATAAGTTTCGTTCCCTAACGAATTGTGTTCGCGCGTGTTGAATTGCCAGCGGAAGCTGAGAGTTCTGGAGCGGTACATGCACCGTCTGACAGGAATTGCAGGACCTAAGAGGCGCGCGGCGCTCGTCGCGTTCGCGCTGGTCGCGGCGAGTGCGGGCTATGCGACGCTGATGCCGTCGCCCGCGCTCGCCGAGGACAACGGCGTGGGCGGCACGCCCGCGCTGGGCTGGAGCAGCTGGAGCTTCATCCGGCACGATCCGACCGCCGCGAAGATCGACGCCCAGGCGGATGCGATGAAGAGCAGCGGCCTGGCGTCGGTGGGGTACCAGTA
>Ga0070741_10009313_pt1 | contig 19174 bp, 10 predicted proteins | sample Coa_R1_4_FD_66440 | JGI IMG/M metagenome (GOLD analysis project Ga0070741, IMG submission 66440) | Surface soil microbial communities from Centralia Pennsylvania, which are recovering from an underground coalmine fire - Coalmine... | ecosystem: Environmental > Terrestrial > Soil > Unclassified ...
TGAACCCTGGATCATCGCCACGGTGGCCGGGGCCGGGTACCGGATCGACGCGCAACCGTGAGGGAGGACGCCGTGGCGAGGCAGCCCGGGTTGAGTGCCCGCCTCAAACTGACGCTCAGCTACGCCGGCTTCCTCACGCTGGCGGGCATCCTGCTCCTCGCGGCCGTGTGGGTGTTCCTCCTGCGGTACGTGCCGGATCGTGCGACGCTCATCGTCCCCGACCGTGCGACGCTCGGCCACGGTGTCTTTCCCGTCCGGTCGGAGCTCCTGCGCGTGTTCGCCCCCAGGGCCGCAGCGGTGCTGGCGGTGCTGCTGGTGGTCGGTCTGGTCGGGGGCTGGCTGCTCGCCGGCCGCATGCTCGCCCCCCTGACGCGCATTACGGACGCGGCGCGCAAGGCGACGAACGGGTCGCTGACGCACCGGATTGCGCTGCCGGGCCGAAGGGACGAGTTCCGTGAACTCGCCGACGCCTTCGACGTCATGCTCGCCCGCCTCCACGCGCACACCGCCGAGCAGCAGAGGTTCGCGGCCAACGCCTCCCACGAACTCCGCACGCCACTGGCGATCACGCAGGCACTTCTCGACGCCGCTCGCAATGACCCGGACCGCGACACCGACGAGCTCCTCGACCGACTCCACGCAGTCAACGCCCGAGCGATCGGCCTCACCGAAGCCCTGCTCCTGCTGAGCCAGGCCGACCAAGGGTCGTTCACGAGAGAACGCGTCGACCTCTCCCTCATCGCGGAGGGTGCGACCGAGACGCTCCTTCCCCTCGCCAACAAGCGGGGTGTCACCATCGAAACCTGCGGCGACCACACCGCCACCGTCGGGTCGTACGCCCTCCTCCTGCAGTTGACCACCAACCTCGTGCACAACGCGATCGTCCACAACGTGGCCGAACGGGGCAGCGTGTGGGTCACGACCAGCGCTCAGCCGAGGGCCGCGGTGCTCACGGTCGAGAACACCGGTGAGACGCTCGCACCACAGTTGGTCCACACACTGGCCGAGCCGTTCCGCCGCGGCGAGGAGCGCGTACGGACCGATCACGCAGGAGCAGGCCTCGGCTTGGCAATCGTCGAGCGCATCACCCAAGCACACGGCGGGACGCTGACCCTCACCCCCCGCGCCACCGGCGGGCTGTGCGTCACGGTTCAGCTGCCTGCCTCGCCAGCGCGCGCTGGCACATGACGCGAGCGTTGTAACCCGCGCGCGGCGCGGTGGGCCGATCGGCCTACGCGCAACCGAAGCGGCGGTCGACGGTGCGTCAACCCTGAACAGTTTCTCGCGCATCGTGCCGATACCGCGCGTGCAGGCTCCGGATAGCTGGGGGTTGCCTCGGTCCGGGCTGCGGCGAACCTGATGGAAGGGGCGGTCACGGGTGATGACGACGCAGACGATTCGTCGATTGGCCGCGGCATTGGCTGCGGCGACGGTGATGGGGGGCTTGACGACGTTGGGCCAGGCGGCCAGGGCCGTGGCCGCCAGCGACCCCATCTCGGCTCCCGGCGCACCCATCGCGCTGGGGCTGCCCACCGCGCCGGCGTCGGCTCCGCACGTCGCCACCGCCCTCGGTCGCGCCACCTCGAGGGGCGTGCGCGACATCGAGCGGGAGAACGGCGACACCGGCCCCGCCGTCCAGCAACCGCTCTCCCCCCGCCACGGTCCGGACAACCCCGGCCACCACACGCTGACCGGTGGCGTCCAGGCCGCGCCCGCCGTTGGTTCCCCGCCCGCGAGCACCTCGTTCGAGGGCACCAACAACATCGACGGTGTCGTTCCCCCCGACACCGACGGCGCGGTCGGCCCCAACGACTACGTGGAGCTCGTCAACACCCACTATGAGGTGTTCAGCAAGAGCGGGACGCGTCTGGCCGGGCCGATCGAGACCACCCAGCTGTTCAGCCGGTTCGCCAACTCCACGAGCGGCGCGCAGCTCTGCTACCACAACGCCGGCGGCGACGGGATCGTGCTGTACGACCGGGCCGCCGACCGCTGGCTGGTGACCCAGCTCGGGTTCGCGCAAGGGCTCTTCGGGCCCACCGGGCCGTTCGTCGAGTGCATGGCGGTCTCCCAAACCTCGGACCCGACCGGCGCCTACTACGCCTACGCCTTCCTGATGGACCAGTCCTCGCTGCCCGACTACCCGAAGATCGGGATCTGGGGCAACAGCTACTACCTGTCGGCCAACCTGTACACGAGCGTCTTCGCCTCGTCTGGCAACCCGGCGGTCTGGGCCTTCGACCGCAACACCATGCTGGCCGGAGGCCTGCCGCAGTCGGTCGAGTTCGCGGGGGACGTGGCCAGCACGTACAACACCATCCTGCCCGCGAACGTCAACGGCACGACCCAGCCCCCCGCAGGGGAGCCCGAGATCTTCGCCGGGCTCGACTTCGCCAACAACACGACCCTCGGCATCTTCCAGTTCAGCCAGGTGAACTGGAGCAACCCGGGAGCGGCGACGTTCACCGGCCCCGTCAACCTCACTGTCGCGCCGTACAACACGATGTGCGGGCTCAGCCAGGACTGCCTCCCCCAGCCGGGGACGACGCAGCTCCTCGACACCGTCCCCGATCGGGTGATGCAACCGCTCAGCTACCGCAACTTCGGCGACCATGAGGCGCTGGTCGTTGACCACACCGTCAACGTGTCGACGACCGGCGGCAACCAGGCCGGCGTCCGGTGGTACGAGATCGACCGCAGCATCACCAACGGCCAGGCGACGAGCAACCCCTTCACCGTCGCGCAACAGGGCACCTACGCGCCCGACGGCAACAACCGGTGGATGGCCAGCACCGTCATGGACGGCGCCGGCGACATGGCCCTCGGCTACAGCATCGGCAGCGCCACCATGGACCCGTCGATCGCCTTCACCGGGCGGTCGAAGTGCGACCCGCCCAACCAGATGACCGTGCCCGAAGGCGCCATCCAGGCGGGTTCGGGCGCGCAGACGGGCTACAACCGCTGGGGCGACTACACCGACATCTCCGTCGACCCCACCGACGACATGACCTTCTACTTCGTCGGCGAGTACTACTCGGCCAACTCGGCGTCGGGCTGGCAGACGCGGATCGGCTCGTTCAAGCTCCCGTCGTGCGGGACCGACACCGTCCCACCCACGGTGGCGTGGACGGCGCCCGCCAACAACACCGACGTGCGCGGCACCGTCACCCTGTCGGCCACCGCCAGCGACGACACGTCCGTGACGTCGGTCGCGTTCTACGCCGGCACCACGCTGCTCGCCACCGTGGCCAGCGCGCCCTATCAGACGACGTGGGACACGACCACCACCGCCGACGGCACCGCGGTGACGCTCAAGGCGGTGGCCACCGACTCCGCCGCCCTGCAGTCGACGGCGACCGAGACGGTCACGGTCGACAACAGCCCGCCCACGGTCAGCCTCACCGCGCCCACCGCCGGAGCGAACCTCACCGGCACGGTGAACCTGACCGCCACCGCCGCCGACGTGGGCTCCCCGGTGGCCAAGGTCGAGTTCCTCGTCGATGGCGCGGTCGTGGGAACGGCCACATCGAGCCCCTACAGCGCCTCGTGGAACACGGGGACGACGCCCAACGGAGGGCACACGCTGACCGCCCGGGCGACCGACGGGGCCGGCAACGCGACGACGTCGGCCGGCGTCAACGTCACTGTCAACAACGGGCCTGACACGATCCCGCCCACCGTCACCTGGACCGCGCCCGCCAACAACGCAGCCGTCGGCGGCACCGTGACGCTCGCCGCCAATGCCAGCGATGACACCTCGGTGATGTCCGTCGCCTTCTTCGCCAACGGCACCCTCGTGGCCACCGTCACCAGCCCGCCCTACCAGACGACGTGGAACACGACGTCCTATGCCGATGGCAGCCAGGTCTCGCTCACGGCGACGGCCACCGACAGCGCCGGCCTGCAATCGACGGCGACCGAGTCCGTCACCGTCGACAACAGCCCGCCCACGGTCAGCCTCACCGCGCCCAGCGCCGGAGCGACCCTCACCGGCACGGTGAACCTGACGGCCACTGCGGCCGATGTCGGCTCCCCCGTCACCAAGGTGGACTTCCTCGTCGATGGCGCCGTGGTCGCCACGTCCACCACCAGCCCGTACGGCGCGGCGTGGAACTCGGCCGGCGTCGCCAACGGCCCTCACACGCTCGCGGCGCGCGCCACCGACGGCGCCGGCAACGTGACGACATCGGCGGGCACCGCCGTGACCGTCGACAACACCGCCCCCGCCGTCGCGTGGACGGCGCCTGCCGCCAACGCGGACGTGCGAGGCACCGTCACCCTGACGGCCAACGCCACCGATGACGGGACCGTGGCCTCGGTCGCCTTCTCGGCCAACGGCACCCCGGTCGCCACCGTGACCAGCGCGCCGTACCAGGCGACGTGGAACACGACCGGGCTCGCGGATGGCACCAAGGTCTCGCTCACCGCGACCGCGGTCGACGGCGCCGGGCTGCACTCGACGGCGACGGAGACCGTCACGGTCGACAACAGCCCGCCGACGGTGAGCGTCACCGCGCCCACGGCGGGGGCGACGGTGTCGGGTTCGGTACCGCTGACCGCCACGGCGGCCGATGCCGGGTCGCCGGTGGCCAAGGTCGACTTCCTCGTCGATGGCGCCGTCGTCGGGACGTCGACCACCAGTCCGTTCGGGGTGATGTGGAACACGGCAACGGTCGCGAACGGGCCGCACACGGTCTCTGCCCGGGCCACCGACGGCGCCGGCAACGTCACGACGTCCTCTGGCGTCGCCGTGACGGTCAGCAACGTCGGCACCGTGATGCAGGTCTCGTCGCTGGTGGAGAACGGGTCGCTCGGCTTCTCCACGTGGCGGGCGTGGGCCACCGTCACCGTCGTCGACCAGCACGGCAACCCCGTGTCGGGCGCGACCGTCACGTTCTCGTTCACCGGCGGGGCGACGGCGACACGGTCGTGCAGGACCGGGTCCAACGGATCGTGCTCGACGTCGAACAACAAGGTCACCGTCCCGCTCGGCAACCCCACCGAGAACGTGGTGACCACCAACGTCACCAAGTCGGGGGCGACGTGGAACGGGGTCAAGTGGGGCGCCACCCTCACCGGGTGACGCCGGCGCCTCCCGGCCACGCACCACGTTCCCGCTCATCGCGGGTGAGACCGTCAGAGCCGTTGGACCTCCGCGGCGTCGGGGTGACCTCGCTCGCGGCAGTCGCGTGAGGCGAACGCCGCTCTAACGCCTCCGCGCCTGGTGTCCACCACGTCCACCACACTCAGTGGTCATACGGTTGAGCCAAAGGGCCTATTGCTCACGGAGAGTGATTGGACAAGGATCCAACAGCGTGATGACTAGTCTGCTTGGCGCTGAGGAGACCGACGACGTAGGCAGCCCGGGCCAGGAGCCCACCGCACGATCGGGCACCCCGGATGTGGCCACCGGCAGGCGGGCGCTGCTGCGCTCGGCCGGGTTCGTCGGCCTGACCGGACTGCTGGCCGCCTGCCAGCTGCAGCCCCAGGGCTCGACCGCGGGGACGGGCACTCCCGCCCCCGGGCCCGTCCCGCCGCCGGGGCCGGTGCCGCCGCCGGTCACGAGCCCGACGACCACGGCCGCCCCGGCGCAGCCCCCCACCGCTCTCGAGTCGGTCCTCATCGACAAGCTCACCTTCGGCGCCACCCCGGCGCTCGTCAACCACGTCGCCACGATCGGGGCACCGGCCTTCATCGACGAGCAGCTGGGCATGACGCCGAGCGCGGCGCCCGTGCTGAGCGGCGTGCAGACGCTCACGCTCAACAACCTGCAGCGCTACCAGTTGGTCAGCGCGCCGAACGGGCCCAACGCCGACTCGTTCCTTCCCGGCGAGCTGCAGCAAGCGGCGCTCGTGCGCGCCGTCACGTCGCAGGCGCAGCTCGCCGAGCTCATGGCGCTGTTTTGGGCCAATCACTTCAGCATGTACTGCGGGACCGACGACAAGGGGGTCGAGTACTCGGCGGCATCCGACGACCGTGACGCCATCCGGCCCCACGCCATGGGCAACTTCTCCGACCTCCTGGTGGCAGTCGCCCAGACGGTCAGCATGATGTCGTACCTCGACAACCGCGCCTCGCGCGCCGACGGCACGAACCAGCCCAACCAGAACTACGCCCGTGAGCTGATGGAGCTGCACACGCTGGGCGCGTTCCAGGGCTACAACGAGGCCGACGTGCAATCGGTGGCCCAGCTCTTCAGTGGGTGGGGCGTCGCCGGTGACCTTGGGTCGGGGACCAACACCACGTTCGCGTTCAACCCGAACGCGCACTACCCCGGCCCGATCACCGTGACCATCACCGACACGGTGACGGGGACACCGGCAGTGTGGTCGACCCCTGGCCACGGTGCCTCGGAAGGACCGGCGGCGTTCGCCGACGGTGTGAGCTTCCTGCGGTTCCTCGCCGCCCAACCCAACTGCGCCCGCTTCCTGGCCACCAAGCTGACGACGCGCTTCTTCGGCGACCAGCCGCAGCCCGCCGTCGTCTCCGCGGCAGCCGCCGCCTACCTGGCCAACGGCACGAGCATCCCCGCGACATTGCGGGCCATCTTCACCAACCCGGCAATGGCGGCGAGCCGCCACTCGAAGGTGCGCTCGCCGTTCGAGCTGCTGGCCGCCATCGTGCGGACGTTGGGCGCCACCGTGTCCACCACCGGCAACAGCTCGGTCAACACGTGGATCGGGGACTTCCTGGGGGGGCTCGGCCAACCGCTGTGGCAGCGCAAGACCCCTGACGGGTTCCCCGACCACGACACCTTCTGGGCCACCACGGGGGCGATGCTGCTGCGCTGGCGGATGGCGGGCTACACCACCCAGGGGCTCGCCACCGGTATTGCCGTCAACCTGGCGCCGTTGGTGCCCAACCCGCTCCCGGCGACGTGGTCGGCGCTCGTCGGCCAGGTGGCGTCGGAGCTGACGAACGTCACGTTCGCGCCGGCCGACATCGCCACGCTCCTCACCGCCATCGGCCAGCAGGCCAGCGCCCAGCCGACGCAGGCCACCGCCACGGCTGCACTCCCCCTGCTCGTGACGCTGGTGCTGTCGTCCCCGATCTTCCAACTGCGCTGACCCGCCTCGACCGAGGAGCCCTGCATGCCCATGCTCGATGTCCCCGCGCCCCGACCCATCATCACGCGGCGCACGTTCCTCAAAGGGACGGCCGCGGCCGGCGTGGCGACGGTCGCGCTCCCCGCGTTGCGGTCCACGGTCGCCCTCGCCGCTCCCGGGGGCTCCTACACAGGCGACGTGGTCGTCAACGTCTTCGCCCGCGGCGGGATGGACGGCCTCGGCGCCTTCCCGCCCATCGACGCCGCCCACGGGGCCGCCCAGTACAAGGCGGCGCGGCCGACCACCTACGTGGACCCCGCCGACGCCATCGACCTCGGCAACGGCTTCGGCATGCACCCGGCGCTCAGCGCCCTCAAGCCCCTGTGGGACGCGGGGCACCTCGCCGTCGTGCACGCCGTCGGGTACCCGCTCGACAACCGCAGTCACTTCTCCTCACAGGTGTTCATCGACTCCGGTACCGGTGGCACCGACCTCACCTCGGGATGGATCGCCCGCCACTTCGACACGCTTGCCGACGGCAACACCGGCCTGCGCGGCGTGGGCCTGCCCCACGCGGAGGGCAGCCTGGCCGAAGCGCCCTCCACCGTGTCGATGGGCGACATCCGCTCGTTCCGCATCAACGGCGTGCCCAACAACGCGAACACCGCGGCGAAGACGGCGCTCGCCGCCCTGTACGCCGCCAGCACCGCCAACCCGTTGCTGTCGGGCCAGACCGCGCAACTGCTCGCCAGCCTGGACATGGTCACGACGTCAGCCGCGGCAACACTGGCCGCGCAGAACGCATCGCTGTACCCCAAGAACGACTACTTCGGCTACTGCATGAGCCAGATCGGCGGGCTCATCAAGGCGGGCGTCGGCCTGGAGGCGTCGGCCACCGACGCCTCCTACGGCTGGGACCTCCACAGCAATTACGGGACGACGGCGTCGGGGAACATGCACGACAACCTTCTCGGCCTCGGCAACGTCCTCGCCGCCTTCTACAACGACCTCGGGCCCACACTGATGGCCAAGACGACCATCGTGGTGATGACGGAGTTCGGCCGGACCTTCCGGGAGAACTCGAGCCTCGGCCTCGACCACGGGCGCGGCTCGGTCATGCTGGTGCTCGGCGGCGCCGTGAAGGGCGGGCAGGTGCTCGGTACGTGGCCGAGCCTCGACCCGACCACCATCAACAGCGTCGGGGACGCCCTGCCCGTCACCCTCGACTACCGCTACGTGCTGGCCGAGATCGTCGAGAAGCGCCTGCTCAACAGCAACCTCACGGGCGTGTTCCCCGACTTCACGCTCGACCCCACCAAGCGGCTCAACCTGTTCGGGCCCTGAGCACCGTCCCCTGTCCCCGCCAAGAGGAGGCCCTACATGCGCGCACGTGCGCGATTGGTCATTGCGTCGCTCGCGGCGGCGCTCGGCGCCGCCCTCGTCACCACCGCCCCGGCACGGGCGGCGACGACGGTGACCATGGCAACGGTCGTCGGCGCCGACCGTTACGCCACCGCCGGCCAGGCGGCAGAGCGCGCGTTCGGCCCCGCCGCGGCAACCGTGGTGATCACATCGGGCACGACGTTCCCTGACGCGCTGTCGGCGTCCTACCTCGCCGGCGCGGTGAACGGCCCGGTCCTGCTCACCGACCCGAGCACGCTGTCGGCCGGGACCGCGGCAGCCATCACGTCACTGGGCGCGAACCGCGCCACGATCGTGGGCGGCACCGCGGCGGTGGGGACCTCGGTGGAACAGCAGCTGCGCGCCATGGGGCTCGCCGTCACGCGGGTGTCGGGACAGACCCGCTACGACACGGCCGCGGCGGTGGCGACCAGCCAGGGTGCGACGCACGTCGGCACGGTCGGCGGAACGCCCACGGCGATCGTGGCGTCGGGGGCCAACTTCCCCGACGCCCTGGCCGCCGGCCCGCTGGCGTTCGCCAAGGGCCTTCCGGTCTTGCTGACGGACCCGTCGACGCTCTCGCCCCAGACGGCAGCGGCTTTGGCCTCGCTCGGGGTCAAGCAGGTGCTCATCCCCGGTGGGCCGCAGTCGGTCTCGTCCGCCGTCGAGGCTGGGGTCAAGGCGTTGGGGATCGCCACGTTGCGGTTCGCCGGCGCTGACCGCTTCGACACGGCCGCGCAAATCGCCGCCTACGCCGTCGGGCATCTCGGGTTCAGCTTCGGCACGACGGTCCTCGCCGACGGGCTCACGTTCGCCGACGCGCTTGCGGCGGGGCCGTTCGCCGGCAGGACCATGAGCCCGGTCCTGCTCACGGGCGCGCTGCCCGCGGCGACGGAATCGGCGCTCGCCGCGAACGCCGGGACCATCACCGGCCTGATCGGCTTCGGGCGCGCGGCGAGCACCGTCCCCGCAGCAGCGCTGGCTGCTGGCGCGACGCTGACGATCAACGGGACATTGACTGCGCAAGGCACGGCCCTGTGCGGCTTCCCCTCCTCGTTCACGTTTACGGGTCAGATCGGCTCTGCCGCGGCGGGGGCCGCCGGCCACCTCACCGCCAGCCTCACCACCTCCGGCGCCACCGGCCCCGTCGACATCGACCTCACCGCGGGGGGCACCCCGGTCACCATGTCGTACACGAGCGCGGGCGCGCTGTTCACGGCGACCGGAGCTGCGGTCGCCGCGGCGGGGACGCCCGTCATCGGGACCGGCAGCGTGACGCTCGGGACCTGCACGGCGAACTACGCGTTCCGGGCCAGCGTGACCTGAGGGACGCGCGGACGCGATCCACTCGGGATTGGAGCCACGGTATGCACGGTTGGCATACAAGATGGGCTGGACGGAGGGGTCGAGCTGGGAGACACTCTCTGCTGTCGCAGTTCGCGCGGCCCAGGGAGGGCAACGGTGGCTCGGACGTACTCCGTGATCTCGTGTGACGGGCACCTTGAGGTTCCGCCCGATGGCTGGCTCAAACACGTCCCGGAGAAGCATAAGGACCGCGCGCCTCGGCTGGTGAAGCTCGCGACTGGCGGCGAGGGATGGATCGTCGAGGGCATGCCGCTGATCCACAACGGACAGAACGTTTCGGCCGGACGACCGCTGCGTGTGCTTGGCCAGTCCTACTGGGAGCCAGACGGGAGCCCCGCACCAGGGACTGGCTCGCCAGCCCGACGGCTCCAGGAACAGGACGCTGACGGCCTCGATGCCGAAGTGCTGTACCCGCCCGTGTTCATCTCCCGCTATATCGAGAACATCACGGACCAGGATGCGTATCTCGCCATGGTCCGCGCCTACAACGAATGGCTCGCCGAGGACTACTGCTCCATCGCGCCCGACCGGCTGATCGGCAACGCGGTGATCCCTGTCACCGGCCTCAAAGACGCCTTGGCCGAACTCGACAATGCCAAGAGCCTGGGACTGCGGTCGATCTGCATGGCGCAGTTCCCCAACGGCACCGGCGCGCCGAAGGAGGAGGACGACGAGTTCTGGCTCCATGCCAACGAACTAGGGCTCGCGATCACCGCGCACGGCGGGATGGGCGATCGTATGAACCCACTGATGGTGGGGTCAGCGACCGGGCGGTTCGACATCGTTACCGCAATCGTGTCGCGCACCTTCCCTGGGCCGACCATGCTGCTGGCCCAGATCGCAGTGTCAGGCGTCCTCGACCGAGTGCCCGATCTGCAGATCTACCTCGCAGAGACCAACGCGGGATGGATGCCCGCGGTGTTCTTCATGATGGACGACTCCTACAGCCTGTTCCGTGAGTGGTACGGGGTTGATCTCGCCATGCTCCCAAGTGACTACGCGCGCCGGCATTTCTACTTCGGCATCGTCCGAGACCCCGTCGCGCTCCAGATGTCGGGCCTCGTGCCCACTGAGCGGCTGATGTTCGGATCAGACTTCCCCCACTCCGTCACCTCCTACCCACGGACGACGGAGTGGCTCGACAAGATCTTCGCTGACGCGCCAGCGTCGCTGCGCAAGACCATCCTCCTCGACAATCCGTGCTCCTTCTTCCACCTCGACCAAGGGGCGGAACTGACGGAGACGCCTCACGCCGCCTGAGTTGCGTCGGCGCTCAGCGCCCGCGATCGCCGTCCATCACCGCCCACGCATCGCCGACCGTGACGGTGCGTGTGTCGACCCCGGACCGCAGCAGCCGGCCAGGCAACACGCCGGTGTAGCGCCCATCCTCGGCGACGACCTGCCCGTTGACGATCACAGTGCTGATGCCGACCCCTCCCGTGAAGAGCCGCCTGGCGCCACCTGGAAGATCGGCAACCATCCGCACGGGAGTCGGCGCGATGGACGCGGGATCGAACACCACAACATCTCCTGCGCCACCGACGACGAGCCGGCCACGTCCGACGAGACCGTAGAGGCGCGCAGGCTTGTCAGCCAGCTCATGCACGAGCTCCTCCACGGTGAAGACGTGGAGTGCCCGTACGAGCTCTTCAAAGCACATCGTGGGGTACTCGACGTTCACCACGGAGCGGAGATGCGCACCGCCATCTGATGCGCCAAGCATGACGCGGTGGTCGCGAAGGACACGCGACCGCAGCTCGTGCGTCCCAGGCGTGCTATTCGAGAACATGTACCGCACGAACCCGACTCCCAGCTCGGTCTCGACGGCAAGGTCGAAAACGGTCGACAGCTCGTCGCTACCTCGGCTGTGAGCGACGTCGCGGACGCACCTGCCGACGAGCGATGCCGCGGGGCCGTCACAGTCGCTGACGACGTAGTCACCAAGGCCTTCGCGGAGCGACTCTGCCATGGGCGTCGTCGCTGATTGGAACGAGGCAGCCAACTTCGCCCGGGCGCTGGTGTCTGCGAGGGCTTTGACGCGATCGCCGGCGGCAAGGCCGAAGAGCCACTCCCAGCCCGGCACCAGTCGAAAGCCGACGTCGCTTTCGAGGAAGTCCGTCCTCGTCCGGAAGTTGTGGGGGATGACCATCGGCACGACGCAGCCCCCCCGCTCCCGAGCGGCGTCGGCCGAACCGACCTGGCGTTCATGGATCTCCGGCTTCTGCTCGTTGATCAGAACCGAGTTCCAATTGAGGTGGCGGTTCGCCGCAGCCGACATGTCTCCCATCAAGTCGAGGTGTTCCTGGGTGAAGCCCTGAAGAAACGACGACGGAACGAACTCGAGGCTCGTGCCCGGTTGCTCGGCGCACACCGCCGCCAGCGCGATGAGCTCGTCGGGCGCGGCGAAGTTCGGCGGGCTTGGCGACCCATCACCATCAACCTGCGTCGGCGACGTCGAACTCGAAAACCCGAGCGAGCCCGCCCTCAGGGCATCGCCGAGCATCGCCTGCATGCGTGCGAGCTCTGAACGGGAGGCTGTGCTCTCAGACGCTCGCCGGCCCATCGCGGCGCGGCGGAGTGCCGAATGCCCGGTGAGGAAGCCCAGGTTGACCGCAGTGGGACGGGACGAGACGACGTCGAGGAACTCGCCGAACGACCGCCAGCGGAAGGGGACGCCAGACTGGATCGCGTTCACCGGGATTGCCTCGACACGCGCCAGCAACCGAGTCAGGAAGTCCTCGTGCTCAGGCGCGACCGGCGCGAGGGTCAGCCCGCAGTTACCAGCGATCACGGTCGTCACGCCGTGCAGCGCGGACGGCGAGAGCGTCTGGTCCCAGAACAGCTGGGCGTCGTAGTGGGTGTGGACATCGACGAAGCCCGGCGCCACCACCTGGCCATCGGCGTCGATGACCCGCGTGGCGGCCGTCTCGGCGTCGCGCCCGAGGGCCACGACCCGACCGCTCTTCACCCCGACGTCGGCGCGACGGCCAGGAGAACCCGTCCCGTCGACGATCACACCCCCAGCGATGCGCAGGTCGAGCTCGGCAGCCACGCGCCCCTCCTCATCGGTCCTGGCGGCCCCAGCAACCGTACGATCGGGCCGTGCACCCGTCAACCGCGTCGTGCCCCCGTAGGGTGGGTGCGACCCACGCATCATGCGCGAACCGCGAGGATAGATACGGGTTTGTAGTGGTACCGAAGGGATAGGCGGCATAGCGTCCCATCAGAAGACTCTGGAAGGGGACACGCATGCTCGATCTCGCGCTACGGAATGCACGCATCGTGGATGGGACAGGTCGTCCCGCCAGCTTCGGCGGCGTCGGGGTCCGGGATGGGCGGATCGTGTCTGTCGGGACGGTCGACGAGAGTGCGGCGCGTGAGTTGGACGTGGACGGTCTCACCGTCATCCCCGGGATCCTCGACCTCCACGCGCACTACGACGCCCAGCTCTTTTGGGACCCGGCGCTGTCGCCGTCGCCCCTCCATGGCGTCACCACGGTCGTCGCCGGGAACTGCGGGCTGACCCTGGCGCCGGCCAAGCCTGAAGACCGCGAGTTCCTCACCCGCCTCCTGGCGCGTGTCGAATCCATCCCCGTCGAGGCCCTGATCGCCGGGGTTGACTACCGCTGGGAGACGTTCCCGGAGTTCCTCGACGTGGTCGAGAGGTCACCCCTCGGCCCCAATATCGCCTTCATGGTCGGGCACTCCGCCATCCGGCGTGCCGTCATGGGCGAGGCCGCCAGCTCAGAGAAGGCGACCGAGGAGCAGCTGAGCGCCATGCGCGAGCTCCTCAGCGAGGCGATCGCCGCAGGTGGGCTCGGGTTCTCCACCGCGAACGTCGCAACGCAAGTCGACGGGGACGGTCGACCCACGCCCCCGAACTTCGCGACGAGGGACGAGTTCGTCCGGCTGTCCGAGGTCTGCGGCTGGCACCCCGGGACGTGCATCGAATTCATCCCGGGGTCGTTCCTCGTCGGGTTCTCCGACGACGACATCGAGTTGATGGCCGCGATGTCGGCAGCGGCCAATCGCCACCTCAACTGGAACACGCCGTTGGTCAACAAAGCGGCGCCTGACATCTACAAGCGGCAGATCGCAGCCACCGACTTCGCGCGCGACAGAGGGGGATGGGTCGTGCCGATGTACATGCCGCAGAACGGTCCCACGCAGCAAGACTTCCTCCGCGGGTACGTGTACCGCGCGCTGCCTGGTTGGGGTTTCCTCTTCGCGATGAGTGTCGATGAGCGCATCCGGGCGCTCGCAGACCCAGCGGTCCGGGCTCGTCTCGTGGCCGCGCTCGAAGGCGAGACGCGGGGCCTCGCCGCAACGATGCGGTCGTCCTGGGGAGAGTATGTGGTCAACGACGTCGGTGGCGGAGGCCCAAAGGCGCTCGAGGGTAGGCGGGTGCACGACATCGCTGTCGAGCGCGGCGTCAGCGACTTCGACGCCGTGTGCGACATCGCCGTTGCGTGCAACCTCGATGTCGGATTCGTACGCTTCTCCGTCGGCGAGGGCGACGAGTGGTCCCAGACCGCTCGTCTCGAGGTCCTCAAGGACCCGCGCGTCGTGCTCGGCGCGTCCGACGCTGGCGCGCACATGGACATGATGGTCGGAGCGGACTTCCCGACGCGCTGCTTCGCAGAACTCGTCCGAGAGCGCGGCGTGTTCACGATGGAGGAGATGGTCCACCAGTTCACCGACCGGCTGGCCCAGCTCTACGGCTTCCGGCACCGTGGTCGGATTGAGGAGGGGTACTGGGCCGATCTCGTCGTCCTCGACCCCGCAACGATCGGTGCCGGCCCATTACGGACCGTTCGCGACCTCCCGGCGTCTGCACCCCGCCTCAAAACGGAGTCGACGGGCGTGCAGACCGTACTCGTTGCCGGGGAAACGATCGTGGAGGACGGCAAGATCACGGACGCAACCCCCGGCCGCCTCCTGCGCTCGGGGCGAGATACCGACACCGTCCCGGCCCGGCAAGCGTCATGACCGCACCGCGGAAGGCTGCGACCGTTCAACTCGATCGTGAGCTCTGCATCGGCGTCGACGTCGGAGGGACGTTCACCGACGCGGTCCTCACCGATGGCCTCGGGACCTGGCGTGCAAAGGCGCCAACAACACCGGGAGAAGTCGGGCGTGGCGTCCTTGCCGCCGCACGGCTTGCGGCGTCCAGGGCGGGACATAGTCTCGAGGAGGTCGTCCCGTCCGTCCGGCGGTTCGGCCTCGGGACGACCGCGGTCACCAATGTGCTCGCCTCCCGGGTCGGCCTGAAGGTTGGGCTCATCACGACGAAGGGGTTCGAGGAACTCGTCCCATTCGCCCGCGGGAGGCGGGTCCACGACGAGGACGGGTGGCTCACACCACCGCCGGACATCGTCACGGCCGACTGCATTGCCGGTGTCGACGAACGAGTCGACCGTGACGGCAAGGTACTGCGCCCCCTCGACACGGCGGAGGTCCTCGCCCGGGCGCGTGAGCTCGTCGAGGACAGAGGCGTCGAAGCGATCGCCGTGTCGTTCCTCTGGAGCTTCCGCAACCCCGAGCACGAAGAGCAGGCTGCCCGCGCGATCAGCGAGCGCTACCCCGCGCTCCACGTCGTATCGGCGGCAGCTGTACACCCTGTCATCCGGGAGTTCGAGCGAACCACCTTCGCGCTCCTCAACGCCTACACCGCAGGCTCGTTCGCCGGCGTCGAGTCGCTGGCCGACGAGCTCGCCCGTATGGGGCTGCGAGTCCCGCTGCTCCTCGTCCACTCCGGCGGAGGATCGATCACGGTCGATCAAGCTCGGCGGGAGCCCGTCGGCCTCGCCGCGTCTGGCCCAGCCGCGGGCGTCTCCGCAGCCGCGACGGTCGCGGCAACGTGCGGGGTCACCGACGTCGTGACCTGCGACATGGGCGGCACCTCGTTCGACGTCTCCGTGGTGACGGGCGGCCAGCCTGCCCGGCGCACCCGTGGCGAGCTCATGGGGGTGTGGACGTCGCTTTCTCTCGTCGACGTGGAATCGATCGGAGCGGGCGGGGGCTCGATCGCGTGGGAGGACGCCCGAGGAATGCTCCGCGTCGGACCGCGGTCGGCCGGCGCCGTCCCGGGCCCCGCCTGCTATGGCCGGGGTGGCGTCGACGCCACCGTCACCGACGCGCTCGTCGTCCTCGGGTACCTCGACCCGAGCCGCTTCCTGGGCGGCGACATGGGACTTGATGCCGATGCCGCGCTCGCGGCCTGCCAGCGGCTTGGCGCCGGGCTCGGCCTTGACGCCCACGAGACGGCGTGGGGGATCCGCGAACTGGCCCTGGCGGGGATGGTCAAGGCCGTCCGCTCGCGCCTCGCGGGGCGTGGTCTTGACCCTCGAGCCAACGCCGTGCTGAGCTTCGGCGGCTGCGGCGGCCTGTTCACCGCCAGCATCGCCCAGGCCATCGGCGCACCTCGCGTGCTCGTCCCCGAGCTGGCATCGGTGCTTTCCGCATTCGGGGCGGCGACCGCCGATGTGCGCCGCGAGCGGCTACGCGCCGTGGTCGCCCCGATGCCCGTGGACCCATCGGTGCTCGAGACGGCTGCGCATGAACTCCGCGTGTCCGCCGATAAGGACCTTGCCGCTGACGGTGTACCAGCCGAAGACCGCCGGTTCGAACTCGAGGCGGACATCCGGTTCAAGCGACAGGTCTGGGAGATCGCCGTCCCTGTGCCCAACGGCCCCATCGACGACGAGGTGGTCGCCCACATCGCGGATGCGTTCCGTGAAGAGTACGGCCGCCGTTATGGGCGAGGGTCCATTGTCCTCGGTGCCCCGATGGAAGTCGTCAGCCTGCGCGGGATCGGGATAGGGACGACGCTCAAAGCGTCCCTCGACGCCGTCGACCTGCCATCGGTTGCCGAGGGCACGATGGCGCAACGCGTCGGCTCACGCTCGGTCCGCCTCGACCGTGACAAGGACCCGCAACCCGTCCCCGTGTACGACGCTGAGGCCCTGCATCCCGGTCACGTCGTTCCAGGACCGGCGCTTCTCGATGGCACGGACACTACGGTGTGGCTCCCCGAGGCAGGGACGCTCCATGTCAACCGTCACGGCACGCTCGTCTTGGAGGTGAACGGATGAAGACGCTCGACCCCATCTCGTTGGAGGTGCTGCGAAGCCGGCTGGACGCGATCCTCGAAGAGGCGTCGGCGACGCTTGAGCGGACGGCGATCAGCCCCGTCGTCACGGAATCGAAGGACTACTCGTGCACGTTGCTGGACGCAGACGGCCACGTCATCACCGGCGTCGGTCAAGTCGTGTTCCACTTCGGCGCCGCCTCGCACGCTGTTCAATCAACGATCGCGCTCCACGGTGAGACGATCGCGGCCGGAGACGTCTTCATCGCCAACGACCCGCACAACGGCGGCGGGCTCCACCCACAGGACGTCATGGTGCAACGGCCGATCTTCCACGGAGGCGAGCGCGTTGCGTGGGCTGTCATGTCGGCACACATGATGGACATGGGCGGCAGCGTCCCGGGCTCGTTCGCGCCGACCGCCACCGAGTGCTTCCAGGAGGCGCTCCGGGTACCGCCCGTGCGCCTGTTCTCAGGCGGCACCGAGATGACCGATGTGTGGGCCATCTTCCGCAACAACGTCAGGCTGCCGGCGCTGATCGAAATGGACCTCCGCAGCCTCGTCGCTGGGTGCCACGTGACCGCGGAGCACGTCGTCGACGTCATCGATGACCTGGGCGCCACCGCCTTCGTCGACAGCCTTGCCGCCATCCGCGACTTAACCGAGGTCGAGTGGAGACGGCGGATCGGCGAGCTCGAAGACGGGACCTACCGCGCCCGCAACGCCACGGAGTGGGACGACGACTTCTATACCGTCCCGTGTGCCCTGACCGTCGCCAAGGGGACGCTCACGTTCGATTTCACCGGTGCGTCGCCTCAGACGAACCACTTCTTCAACTCGAAGCCGTACATCATTGCCGCCGAGATGGTGGCCCAGATCGCCGCGCTCATGGCGCGCGACCTGCCCTTCAACGACGGCATCTTCGCCCCGATCGAGCTGGTCTGCCCTGAAGGGACAGTCGTGAACGCCCTCCCGCCGGCGCCGATTGCGGCCGCCCACATGGACGTCGCGCTCAATGCGGCGGAAGTGGGGATGCACTGCCTGCGCCTCGCGCTTGGGGCCTCTCCGAACGCGCCGGCGCGGCGGTACATCACGGGATGGGGATCCGGCTCTGCGCTGGGCCTCCACACCTGGTCAGGGAAGGGGATCGACGGCAGCCCGGACGCGTTCATCATGCTCGACGGCAACTGGGTCGGCAGCGCTGGTGGCCGCGAGCGTGACGGCCTCCCGCTCGCCGGCAGCATCGTGGGCAACGACTCGGACTACTCCTTCACCGACATCGAGATCCTTGAGTCGTGGTACCCGATCCTCGTGACGCAGAAGCGGTCCCGGCCGGGAGCAACCGGCGCCGGGCGACACCGGGCCGCCGGGGGCAACAACATGGCGTTCACGCCCCATGGGACGGAGGAGCTGACCGGTGCGATGCTCGGGATGCGGCGCTGGCTGCCCCTCGAAGGCGCCGCGGGCGGGTTCCCCGGCGCCACGACGCAGTTCGTCGTGCACCGTCACGCCGGTGCGAGCGAGGAAGTCCCCACCCACGCGGCGGGGATCGTGCTGCTCGAGGGTGACGTGTTTGAGTTCCGGTGCGCCTCCGGTGGAGGGTACGGCGACCCGCTCGACCGCCCGGTCGCTGACGTCGCCAACGACATCGCACGCGGTCGCTACACCATCGACGAAGCTCGCAGGGTCTACGGGGTCGTGCTCGGTCCCGACGGGCAGCCCGATGTCGCGGCGAGCAACGAGGCGCGGGACGAGTTACGGCGAGAACGGCTCTCTCGCGCCGAGCCCGCAACGAAGCCGGTCACGGTACCGGCCGTGACTGTTCCAGCGACAGGGGCCACGCCGCTGTACCCGGGCGTCGTGCAGATCGGCAACGTCGCCGTCGCGGAGGCGACAAACGCTCCGCTGGCGATCGCCCCAGACCACTGGACCGAGGGCTGCCCCGTCCTCGTCGACCGCCGATCCCCTGCGGGGCCCGCCGTCGAAGTGCGCGCCTACCTCGACCCCCAGAGCGGTCGGAGCCTGTATGTCGAGGCAGTCCCGGCGGGCAGCGATCGCTCCTTCGAGATCAGCCCGCGCCGGTGGACATTGGCGCGGTGAGCCCGCCACGCGGGCTCCACACGATCGCGCGTGCCGAACCACACCGCGTGGCCATTGTCGCTGGCGACCGGCGCGTCACGTTCTCTGAGCTCGATGCCGATGCCAACAGGGTCGCCCATGGCCTCGCGGACGCGGGGGTCGGCCATGGGGACCGGGTGGCCGTCATGCTGCA
>Ga0070741_10009314_pt1 | contig 19171 bp, 18 predicted proteins | sample Coa_R1_4_FD_66440 | JGI IMG/M metagenome (GOLD analysis project Ga0070741, IMG submission 66440) | Surface soil microbial communities from Centralia Pennsylvania, which are recovering from an underground coalmine fire - Coalmine... | ecosystem: Environmental > Terrestrial > Soil > Unclassified ...
CCCCTCGTGTGGGGCGGTAGCTCAGCTGGGAGAGCGTCGCGTTCGCAATGCGAAGGTCGAGGGTTCGATCCCCTTCCGCTCCACCATTTTCCAGCGTTTCGGCATCAGTCCCGTGACGCACGTTCGCGAATGCGAGCGGGCACCGCGGTCACTTTTGGCACGAAACCGACGACGCGGCTCGCGTACCGTCAGTACCCATGGTCAGGTTATTTCAAAAGCTGCTGCCGCCCTGTGCCTCGTGTGTCACGCGGCCGGCCGGATCTTCATCGCGACATCACACCTCGCGGCGATTCGAGTGTGACTCGAGCGCGCTCGTCGGAGGGGCGACGCAAGCTTCAGCGCGCCATCCGGAAGTTGCTGCGTGAGTCCGTGGCCCGCGCCCGCCCAGGAAACCCTCCGGCACAAGTGTCCGACGAGTCGCGCTATGGGCTATCGAACGGGAAGTTTATGCGGTCGGCCCGAGGCTGGCCCCGATCTTGAGCGCGCATCTCGTCATGTATTCCAATTGCGACGACGAGGATGAGCAGAAATCCCAGCAACATGACGCGCGCCTCTGATCTCGTTGGTCCTCATCAAAGCACGCCGCCGCTGAACGGACGCTGACCCATGATGCGCGACGCAGACGCCCATGTTCCGTTTGGACGGCAGCGCGCGGCCGCGCTCACGGATTACGAGAAGACCTCCGCCGTTGGGCGCTTCGTAACGCACGCCGTCTTCCTGAGCTCTGCCATTCCAGGATGCAGGTGCTGCCCGCGCTACAACACCTTGCAGGGCAGCATCCAAACCGCCTTTATTTGCTACCGTATCCCTTCCGCCTACGTCCCATGAGCACGGCCAGACAGCCGACCAGGAAGGTGAGCGCGCTGAATGTCGTGCTTGGATCAAGCTCGGGCGCCTGCACGGTCTGGCTCCAATTGCCAGGCCCGATGCTGGCATTCTGCACAATCTGGGCGCCGGTGGGCGCTACGAGCTCCCACATGGAGAGGTCCTGGCCGGCGCCGTAACCCTGTCCCGGGCCGAACGAGTCGAACGTCTGGACGGCCGTTGTGCCCGAGCCCCCCAGAGTTCCCAGACTGATCTGCATATCCCACGAAGTGATCTGGCCGTTCTGCGTCGTGAATGAAAAGAGCGTGCTTTCGATTCCCGGAGAGTTGGAGGAGTCGAGTGCAAACGGTCCGGACACCGAGTCGAAGTTCCACGAGAGCGGGGTGACCAACTGATCGCTCGCATTCGGATCGAGTGGATTGGCGAGCACAATGTCTCCCGTGGCCGGTCCGGAGCTGAGACTGCCGAAACTCGTGAAGCCGCTCGCATCGATCGTTTCGATGCTGCCGTTGAACGCGGTGCCCTGGTAATCGAGTGTCGTGACTTGAGCCTGCGCCGCGGTCGAGCCCAGAATTCCCGCGGCAATGGCAGTCTGCCAGATGGTGCCCTTCATCATGTCCTGCCCCTGTTGTTCTAATACCGGCACCTGTGCGCCGTTAGGAAACTGTTTACGCATCTGAAGAACTCCATGGCGCTGAGTGCAACATAAGGACCGAGCGAAGCACGCTTTCGTGATGGACCTCACGGCGTGCATCGATTAAGGAAAACAGACGACGACCTGGCGTGAGCCGCAAGCTTGACATATGCGTAAGTCATCGCTTACAGTAAGCAATGGCTTACCCTAAAACGGCGCTGAACAGTCTGGCCGCACTCGGTGATCCGACCCGAAGGACGATTCTCGAGCGGGTCGCGCTGCGTCCATCGGCCGTTGGAGAGCTGGCGCGGCGATTGCCCGTCAGCCGGCCGGCGGTATCACAGCATCTGAAGGTGCTGAAGGAGGCTGGGCTGGTGCAGGAGAAGCGCGAGGGCACGCGGCGAATCTACCGTCTCGATCCGCGTGGGATCGCCGCCATGCGCAACTGCCTGGACTCACTCTGGTCCACAGCGCTCGATGGCTTTAAAGCCTTTGCCGATCAGCAGCACGAAATCGATGTAGGCAGCCGCAAGTGAGTATTGCGCCGATCCTTCACAGCGTGGAGGTCAAGTCGGACCCCGCCCGCGCTTTCGAGCTCTTTACGGGTTCGATGGGTCGATGGTGGCCGAAGAACAAGAGCGTGGGGCGCCATCCGTTTGTCGACGTCGTGATCGAGCCGCGGGCGGGTGGTCGCTGGTTCGAGCGCGACGCGGCGGGCAACGAGCGGCAGTGGGGCAAGGTGCTCGCCTGGGAGCCGCCGCGTCGCGCATTGCTTGCCTGGCAACTCAACACCCAGTGGACCTACGAGTCTCAGCTCGTCACCGAGGTCGAGCTCACCTTCGCGCCGGTGGCCGGAGGCGGCACTCGGGTCACGCTGCAGCATCGCAATCTCGAGCGCTTCGGCACAGACGCAGAGTCGCACGCCGGAAAGCTAGGGGGAGGGTGGCCGAGCATCCTTGCGGACTTCACCCGCTATTCAGACACGTCAGGTTGAGGAGCTGTCCACATGGCCAGGTTCGTCGTTCATAGCATCCCGGGGAGCCCCTGCGGGCGAGCAGTGCTTGCTACCCTCATCGAGAAGGGCGCTGACTTCCGCTTTGCGCGCGTCGAGCCGCGCTCGCTCAAGAGTCCGTCGCACCTGGCCCTGCATCCTTTTGGCCGAGTGCCGGTTCTCGAGCACGATGGCTTGCGCCTCTATGAGACCCAGGCGATTCTGCGCTACCTCGACCGGGTGCTCGAATCACCTTCCCTGACCCCAGAGGACGCCAGACTCGCGGCCCGCATGGATGAGATCATGGGTGTGTCGGATTGGTATCTGTTCCAGGGCGTCAACAACGTGATCGGCTTTCACCGTATCGTGGCTCCGAAGCTCCTGGGGCGCGTGCCCGATGAGAGTGCCATCGCCGCTGCGATGCCGCGTGCCCATACTGTCGTCGCTGAGCTGTCGCGCCTGCTGGGTGACAAGGAATTTCTGGTCACCGAGCAGCTGACGCTCGCCGACTTCCTCGTGTCTGCTCAGATGGACATGCTGGCGCAAACACCGGAATGGCTGCCCCTCACCGCCGAGCGCCTAAATCTCAGAGGCTGGTTAGCACGTATCAATGCGCGCGAGAGTCTTCGGGCGACGACGTGGGAGTGTGTGGAGGCAATGGCAGAGGCCGCCTGAGGCGGCTGGGTTACCGCATGACTCGAAAAATCGTTCCATCGGTGCTTGCGCTGATCGGCCTGCTTATCGGCTTGGGCGCTGCCGGCCACAGCTTCCTCGGCCGCAGGACGCTGGATGTGGCTCTTGCGCGAGTCACTCTCGATACGCACACCGAAAAGCTGATTTATCTGGTGTGGTACTTCTGCGGCGGGTGCATGCTGGTATTCGGGCTGCTCGTGATCGCAGCCGCGTGGCGTGCGTGGCGGGGCGAGAAGAGTGGCCTGTTCGCATCGGGCTTGATAGGGATTTTCTATCTGCTGAACGGCGTGCTGTCGCTCGCCTACATGAAGGAAGCATTCTGGAGCACTTTCGTGATTCTCGGCGGCGCGGCGCTCCTATTGTCCGTCACGCTCGCAACGGACAATTTGGCCTCAAGTCCGGCATCCCAACGGCAGTGAGGACAGCGGCGGTCTTCAGGGCAACGGTGACCCATTGGACCAATGGCGCACCTGCTCCGGAGCGCTCACATCCTCCGGATTCGCCAGGACCCGGTTCGGCGGGATCCGCATGAAGCGATAGATGCGGCGCGAGTAGAGCGAAAGCCGTAAGTCGGGCACCAGCTCGATGTCCTCGCCGTACTGTCCGGTGTTGATCTCATGGACGAGGCGGGCTTCGCCGGTCAAGCGCGAGCCGTAATTCATGTTGTCGAACTCATCGAAGTAGATGACGGCCCCATTTGGAATGCGATCGATGAGCCGTGTCAGGATCGTCCTGGCGGAGGAGTAGTAGTCGCAGTCGATCCAGATCAGTGCCGGCGGATAGCTGTCGAGGGACTGCAGAAAGGCTTCGTCAACGGACTTCTCGAAATAGCCGCGATGGATGGCGTAGTTCGAGTAGTGCCGAGAGCAGTAGTCGTTGAGCGCCTCGTAATTGCCGCGGAACTGGCCTTCGACCCAGCTGTCATCCCCTGACCAGTCTTTGTCGCGTACGTCTGCCGATGCAGGCATCCCCTCGAAGCTGTCGAAAGTATGCACGACGGTACGGTTCTCGAGCCGCAGATACCGGGTGGCGTACAGCAGCTTGATAAAGGAGTACCCGTCCGACGTGCCGAACTCGAGTAAGGAGAAGCGCCCGGAAGTGCGCTGCGCGAACTCGCGCAGCACCGCGTACACATGATCATATCGGTAGAACGCGAACAGCGCGTCCCGCAAAAAGCGCCGCGGCGCGTCGATGCAGTTCAGGTAGAACGCGGTCTTGAGGTAGTCGCCTGGGATCAGCCTGCCCAGGGTGTGCAGCAGCCGGATCTTTCCGGGTCGCCGTATGTAGTCCTCGGCGGGAGCCTTGGCGACTGGACCCGAGGGGTGGGCAAGCCTTGAGTGATGGGCGTTCATCCTGATTCGCTCACCGCAAGTTTCGTACCCCTTTCAGTCAGTCGCTCAGCCGGCCCAAAACCTCCGAATCAGGCGATCAGATCCCGGTAGGCGTGCCAGGTCGCGTGCCCGAGGAGCGGAGCCACTACGATCATGCCTACCAAGAAAGTCACGAATCCCAGAGCCGTCAGGCCGACGATCAGGGCAGCCCAGAGCAGCATGGCCGGCAGGTTCCAGAAAGTGGCCTTCATGCTGATCCACATTGCATCCAGCGCACTGGCATGCCGATCGATGATGAGTGGGACCGCTACGGTGGAGAGCGTGAACACGATCGCCGCCAGTACCGCCCCGGAGCCGATGTAAGCAAGGACCTGCGAGCGGCTCGCCACGTCGGTGAAGCCGCCCCACAACGTCACTCCGAGGCTGGGTGCGGATGTGTGCAGCACGGACTGCAGGACAAACGCCGAGAGCACGAACCAGACGATCGCGATCAGGGCCAGTACGGCGCCAAAGTACAGCAGTCCTTCCGGATTGCGCGTCATCGCTTGCAAAGATTCATCGAAGCCCACGGGCTCCTGGGCCGCCCGCCTTCGGGACAGCTCGCACAGCCCTGTGGTCATGATGGGCCCAACCAGGAGGTAGCCGGACACAGCCGCAGCGACCAGGTAGGGATGACTGCTACCGAGCATGAGCAGCACGGCGCCGATCGCCGTGATCAGCGCGCCATGAGCAAGGCTCGCCGCGCGCATGTGTTCCAAGTCATCCCAACCTCGCCTTAGCCATTCGAGCGACTGCAGCGCCGGGACGCGACGGATATCGGCATGCAGGAAGTGATGTCGGCTCAGACTGATTGAACTGCCCATGGACCTCTCCTCGCGGCGAGCCGCTGATGGTCGATCGGCTCCAATTCCCGATCCCGGCGTCCGCACGGCCGTGACGCTGCAAACCGGCAGAGCATGGGTCCGATAGTACGCCCGGTCCGCAGCCTGGGCTATGCGCCGGCGGCTCTCTGCCCGCGTGTCGATCCGATCCCCTTTGCCTCAGATGCAAGCGGCCGTTGCAGGGGCCGGTAGCCCCGTTACACTGCGCGGCGCGCGCCCCCGTAGCTCAGTGGATAGAGCGACCGCCTCCTAAGCGGTAGGTCGTCGGTTCAACTCCGGCCGGGGGCGCCAGACAAATCAATATCTTACGTATCTATTCTCTGGACCATTGCGAGATTCAATTTTTCCTCGTGGCGCTGAGCGAGGAATGGGATCCGCTCTGATGCCGGCCAGGCCCTGGTCCATTCGATCAAGACTGTTCTGGGCTGGCCGCGAAACCAACATTTGCGTGTTCTCCGTTGGCATGCGAGGCCCACAATGCAGTGTCGGCCGCGGCGCTCGATCTCGTAAGCGTGCAAGATGAACCGGCGCAGCAGGCATATGCTGCCTGTTCCGACTGTTCCACGCGAACTGAAACTCGCGCGGCTTCTCTGAGCTGAACCGATCGGTCGCAGCAAAGGGGCGGCAAACCATGATCCACACATTCGACGCGATTGTTATCGGTGCCGGTCAGGCCGGCCCAGCCTTGGCGGGCCGTCTGACGGATGCCGGGATGCGAGTCGCCCTGGTGGAGCGCAAGTCATTCGGCGGAACTTGCGTGAACACCGGTTGCACCCCGACCAAGACGTTGATCGCCAGCGCCTATGCCGCCTATCTGGCCCGGCGCGGGGGCGATTATGGCGTCAGCTTGGCAAGCGCGGTCAGCGTGGACATGGAGAAGGTCAAGGTACGGCAGGATACCGTGGTGCGCACGACCAGGGAGGGTCTGGAAGCATGGCTCAAGACCCTGCGAAACTGCACGCTTTACCGCGGCCATGCGAAGTTCGAATCAGGGAAGCAGGTGCGGGTGGGCGACGAATCGCTGACTGCAGAGCGCATCTTCATCAACGTGGGTGGCCGGGCGAACGTTCCCCGGCTGCCGGGTCTGGATCAGATCCACTGCCTCACCAACAGCAGTCTGCTTGAGTTGAGAAGCTTACCGCGCCATCTGGTCGTCATTGGCGGTAGCTACGTCGGGCTCGAGTTCGCTCAGATGTATCGACGCTTCGGGTCCGAGGTCACGGTTGTAGAAATGGCGGACCGTCTGATCCGTCGCGAGGATCCGGAAGTTTCCGATTGCATCCGGGAGATACTCGAGGCCGAAGGCATCCAGATCCGCCTCGGCGCGGAATGCGTTCGCTTTGAAGCAAGTGGTCCTGATGTACGCGCCCATGTCGTCTGCCGCGCCGGTGAGCCGGACATCCTCGGATCGCACGTACTTCTTGCCGTGGGCCGGCGGCCCAATACGGATGACCTGGGGCTCGAGGCGGCGGGAGTCCAGCTCGACAAGCGCGGCTACATCATCGTCGATGACGAGTTGCGCACCAGCGTTCCGGGAATCTGGGCGATGGGCGACTGCAACGGCAAAGGCAAAGGCGCATTCACTCATACCGCCTACAATGACTTTGAGATCGTCGCAGCCAATCTCCTTGAGCAGGGTAAACGCCGGGTCAGCGATCGGATACCCACTTACGCTCTGTTCACGGATCCACCGCTGGGCCGGGCTGGGCTGAGCGAAGCGGAGGCGAGGGCTGCAGGCAAGAAACCACTGGTCGCGTTCCGACCGATGACCCAGGTTCGACGAGCGATCGAGAAAGGTGAAACGCGAGGCTTCATGAAGATCGTGGTCGATGCGCAGAGCCAGCTCATCCTCGGCGCCGCAATTCTGGGGACGAGCGGCGATGAGACCATCCACCAGATTCTCGACATCATGTACGCGAGGGCACCTTATCCGACCCTGCAGCACGCCGTGCACATCCATCCGACGGTTTCGGAGTTGATTCCGACGATGCTCGGTGAGCTGAAGTCACCGGGCCTGACGTAATGCTCGGGCTGGTTCGGTCCGTATGGGTTGCCACGAGGGGCAGGCGAGTGAGCGAGGAGGTCCTATGACAGATCAAGACAGGCGTGCGGCCCTGGAGCAACATTGGGCAGCTTCCAACTCCGGTGATTTCGATACCGAGCATGGTATTTACCACGACGATGCCGTGCTCGAGTATCCGCAGTCTCGCGAGCGAATCGTCGGGCGAGCGAACATACAGATCACCCGCACCCTGCAACCCAACAAGAAGCGCTTCGTCATTCAGCGCATCACGGGCAGCGCAGACCTGTGGGTCACCGAGTACGTCCTGAGCTCCGACAATCAACCGTTCTATACGGTGAGCGTCATGGAGTTCCGTGGAGAGAAGGTTGCACACGAGGTGCAGTACTTCGCCGCACCCTTCGAGGCAAGTGCATCACGCAAGCAATGGGTTGAAGATATGGACAGCCCGGGGAAGCGAGGAGGGCGGGAAACGACGTCCGCTCCACTGCACGCATGAGCGTGCGGCACCCAGAGTATGCAAGCGCGGAGCGCGATTCAGGTGGGGGTACTGGAGCAGCCCCGGATAATCCCGATTGGCTCGGCCTTTGGCCGAGAGCGCGGTCGAGCTCATCCAAAGGCTGCTCTCGCTTGCCGCTACATCCCCTCCGGCGTGGCGCGAATCCAGCACCCCGCCCGGATCAGGGCGGATCGCGTCGTGCAACCAAGATCGGACCGGCCCTACGGGCTTGCTGCGCGACCTGCTGCGCCTCGAGGAGGCTGCGCATCGCCACGAGCTGACGGCTCATCTGCCTGAGCTGCTGCTCCTGGGCCGATACCCGTCGCTCGAGCGCACTCTCGCGCGCCTTATCGGCCGCACGTACCCGTTGCACCTCATTGAGCAGCATGGGCGCGAGCTCATCGTATCTCACACCCTCAATCGAGCCTTTCTCATCCCGGATGACCAACTCCGGGTAAACCTGCGCGACTTCCTCCGCAATCAGGCCGTATTGCACCGGACCTTTCGGATCGGACTTCAGATGGAAGGTGACCGGCCGAAGCTCGTCCAGCTTGCCGGTGCTCGAGCCCATGGAGGCGATTGCAGTCTTGTAGCGCTCCGAGGAGGCCAGCACGCCGAGCTGTCCGGTGGCGGTCACGTACACGGCGCTACCGGTCACCTTGGATCCTCCGATACCGGCGACGAAGGTTGCCGTCTGGGTGCCGGGGGTGCCGATGCGGATGATCCCACTGTCCGAGACCACCCCCTCACTGCCGATGTCGATGTTGTTTGAGCCTGTCGTCAGCTTGTAGCCCGCGCTCTGGCCGAGAGCGATGTTGCCCGATCCGCTGGTGCCGGAGTACAGGGCTTCGAACCCGATGGCCACGTTGCTGTCGCCGGTCTTGTTGGAGAATCCCGAGTCCGCTCCGAGCACGGTGTTGTGATAGCCGGTCGTGTTGTAGTAAAGCGCCTGGTCGCCCGCCGCCGTGTTGCTGTTGCCGTTGCTGTTCGAAAAGAGCGCCTGGAAGCCGGCTACGGTATTGTGGTTACCGAGCGTGTTGCCATACAGCGCCTGATATCCACTGGCAGTGTTCTGATAGCCCGTGGTGTTGGCATACATCGCTTGCGAGCCGGAGGCCGTGTTGTAGGCACCCGAGGTATCGGTGAAGAGCGTCTGGTAGCCAACTGCCGTGTTCTCGATGGAGAGGGTGCTCGAGGTCAGGGCGTAGGCGCCGAGCGCGGTGTTGTCCGCGCCGCTCGTATTGTGGAACAGTGCGTTCAGCCCGATGCCAGTATTGTAGAAGGCGCTGAGATTCTCGTGGACCGCTCCGGACCCGAACGCGGTGTTGTAGTAACCGCCGCTGTTATGCTGCAGCGCCTCGTCACCGACCGCGGTGTTGTTGTGCCCCGTCTCGTTGAACTCCATGGCGAGAAAGCCCATCGCAACGTTGCCACCGCCCGCAGTATCGTAATAGAGCGCTTCGTAACCGGCGGCGGTGTTCTCGATGCCGCAGTAAAGGCAGGAATTCGGAGTGACGCTCTGCAGGGCGCCTGTGCCCATGGCGGTGTTCTCGTTGCCGTCACTCACGACGACATCGGGAGGTTGTTGGGCGAGCGCCAACGCTGAGCTGATGGCGGCGCAGATGGCCAGAATGGTGGTGGTCGCTTGGGGGGCTTTCATGGGGGCACCTCGTGAAGCCTTGTAGAGTTTTGTTTTGATATACGGCACGAAGAGGCAGCTGGATTGTCCGCCCGGGGAGCCGGTGAATATGTGAAGCAGCTCACATCGGCATGGTTATGTACAATTGATTACAAGTGTCAGCGACGCGTGCGCACGCAGAAAGGCGCGCGTAGCCATGGAAACAGGATCAGCTCGCTGTTGAGCGAGGGAATCAACTCGAGCCCCTTGGTATTGCCGTAGTTGTCCCGCGCGACGTCCTTGGGACGCTCCTGCCAGCTCTGGTCATAGCGGATTTCCTGCTCCAGGCGCGGCGTGACCGTGACCAGCGGTGTCATCCATTGGGGCTGCGCCTCTTTTGCCGCATCGGACGTCGCCAGCCAATCCGCTGCGAAGCTGCCGGTGCCGGAACTATCGGGGCCCGCAGTGGACGGGTCTACCAGGGCCGGGGCCACGAGCCCCAGGAGGGAGCCCAAAAGCGTGAGGGGCGCGAGCAGGTCAAGGCGCGTATCAGTCCTCATAAGCTCCCCAGGACGGCCGTGCCGCGTTATATCTCATTGAATATACCGATGCGCGCGACTTGGTGCGAGCGGGAGAAATTGCGGGCGGGAGGTCGCGGGAGCGAGACCAGGATCGATCGCCTGGAGTCAGGCGCCGCGGGTGACTTCTCCGGGTGAGTCGCGGCGCAGCCCGATCCGTCACGTGACCGGTTGACCTGCGCGCCGGCCTGCGCGCTAATCACGCATTCCTGTGCAGCCTGGTGGAGCGTTCATGGCGGAAGACGGTACGAACCTGATCAGCATGCCGGCGGCGAACTCGCCCAACGCGTTCGACCTGCGCCGGGTCGGGGCGCACCCGGACCATTGGTACGCGCTCGCCTGGTCCGATGAGCTGAAGAGCGGCAGCGTGCTGGGACGCCGCTTCGCCGATCTGCCCATTGCACTCTATCGGGGCAAGGGGGGGCGGGTATTCGCGCTCGAAGATCGTTGCGCGCACCGGCAGGTGCCGCTGCACCTCGGGGTGGTGAGCGGCGATCACATCAAGTGCCACTACCACGGTTGGACCTACGATGGCAGCGGCAAGTGCATCGACATTCCCTACCTTGGAAAAGAGCGGCTGCCCAACGGAGTGAGGAGCTATCCGGCGCGGGAGGTGGATGGATTGATCTTCGTCTTTCCGGGCGATCCGGCGCTGGCCGAGGCTCGTCTGCCACGCACTCTGGGCTCCTCGCAGCGCAAGGAATACAAGACGCGGCGGCTGAACCGCGAGGTGGCCTGCCACTACACCTTCATGCACGAGAATCTGTTCGACATGAACCACCAGTTCATGCATCGCAAGCAGATGGGCTCGATCCGCGCGAGATGCCTCGGACGGCAGCACGGCGAGAACTGGGCCGAGGTCGAGTACACTTTCACCCGCACGGAAGGCAAGCAGTCGGTGGGCGAACAGGTCATCGTGGACCTGGTGCGCCGGCGGGGACAGTCGAAGCAGGATTTCTCCGATCACATGCGAATCCGCACCGACTATCCCACCCAGAGCCTGAAGGTCTGGGTCGGCCGCAACATCAACGATGCTCAGGACCCCGTGCTCGATGTCTGGCTGAGTTACACGCCGCTGGATGCTCAGCAGCGCACCAATCGCACCTTCGGCTACCTGTCGGTCCGAAAGCCGCCGATTCCCGGATTGATCCACATCGTCTGGCCGTTCGTGACCTGGTTCACCGAGCGGATCTTTGCTGAGGACAAGGACATCGTCGAGCACGAGCAGAGGGCCTACGACAGTCAGGGTGCGGACTGGAACAACGAGGTGTTTCCCGCAATTCGCGACCTGCGCGCTGTGCTGGCGCGCTGCGGGGCGCCCATCCACGACTGAAACGGCGCACTCGAGCTCGCCCGCTACGCGGGTGAGCGGGCGAGCAGCTCACAGGTCATGGCGTGCTCGGAGTGCAAGGGCACCACCGCACGCGCGACCAGCGACTGCGCCGGCAGGATCCGCTCGGCGCATACGGCCGCTAGATGCTCGGGACAGGGCCTCAGAAGCCACAACCTCCAGCGATCCGCAGCATCATTTGATTGTGGCTCGATCTGCAGCGAAAGCTCATGGTCGGCGATATGGAAGCTGAACTGATCGAGCGGGATCGACAGACCCAGGCCCCGCGCCTTGATGTACGACTCCTTGAGCGTCCAGTACTCGAAGAACCGCTGCTGCTGCCGCGCGGCTTCCTGCTCGTGCAAACCACGCGTCTCGATCGCTGAGAAATAGCGCTGCGCCAGTTGCAACACCGGTGTGCTGCGGCGGACTTTTTCCACATCGACCCCGAGGGCGTACCGATTGGCCACACCGAGGAGCACGACCTCCTCGGTGTGCGAGATGTTGAATGACAGATCCGCCGTGTCGGGACGCTCGTTGAGAATTCGCGGCCGGCCGTATTCATCGCTTGCGAAGAGCCAATCCTCGGGCGCGACGGCTGCATAACGCGACAGGGTCGTGCGCACCAGGGCTCGAGTGAGCAGATACCGGTGACGGCCGCGCGGCTGAAGCAGCCGTTTTTCCTGCTCCCGCTCCTGCGCACTCAGCAGCTCCCGATAACGCGCAAGCAACGTGCGATCGCGGATGCGATCGCAGAACACGAACCAGAGATGAATCTCCTCAGGAGCCGGGAGCGGCATGACGGATGTCACGATCACAGGTTTAGTCAGGCAGCGTGAATAACAGACCGCGGTGCCCGCGCGCAAGATCCGGGTGGCCGCCCGGCTACATCGCCGTCAAAGTGCCACTTGACTCGATTGTTACTGCAAGCCCGGAGCCACTTGCAACCGCTCGGCGGATTCGTTGGAAAGCGGGCTATTCCAGACGCTACGCTCTGAGATCGCAGCAAGACGAGAGGATGCCGCGTTGCAACGCCCCGTGGTGCTACTGTTGGTTACGCTGGCATTTGCAGGCACGAGCAAGGAGTGCGCCGCCGCCGGCAGCGACAACTCCATCCCCGAGCAGCCTGCACCTGCCGACTCAACCTCGAGCCGGCAAGCGCGCGATGCGGCCTGGTGGACGGGCCCGTTGCTGGCGGCCTCGGCAGGCACGTTGCCGCAGGGACATTTTCTCATCGAGCCCTATGTGTTCGATTCGATGCCCCAGGCTCACTATGACCCGCACGGCGACCGCCAGCCGCTCGCACATGCCAACAATTTCGGTTCGCAGAGCTACGTCCTGTACGGTTTCACGGAGCGCATCAGCGCAGGGCTGATCCCGAGATTCGGCTTCAACGATCCGGGAACGGCGCGCCCTGCGGCGCACCTCGGCGTTGGTGATCTCGGCCTGCAGGCGCAATATGGCCTGACACGATTCGAGGAGGGGAGTTGGATACCCACCACGTCGCTGGTTCTAGGCGAGACGTTACCCACCGGCCAGTACGATCGACTCGGTGATCGACCGGCCGATGGTGTGGGTTCGGGTGTCTACACCACGACGCTGGGCATCTACTCGCAATACGTCTTCTGGCTGCCGACCGGACGGATCCTGCGCACTCGACTCGACCTCTCGTATGCGATTCCGGGCTCCGCCAGCGTACAGGACGTGAGCGTCTACGGGACCTCGCAGGGATTTCGCGGTCGCGCCGCTCCCGGCAACACGTTCATCGCGGATCTGGCGGGGGAGTACAGCCTGACGCGCAGCTGGGTGCTGGCGCTCGACATCGCTTACGAGCACGACGCGAGCACGCAGCTCAATGGGCTGCAGCTTGCGGCAGCGGCGAGCGGATCGGGATCCCCCGTCGGGCTCCCGCCCGCCGCGATCGCGCTCAGCTCCGGACCCAGCCACTCGCTCAGCCTGGCGCCTGCGGTGGAATTCAACTTCAACAGTCGCGTGGGCGTGATCGCCGGGGCGAAGCTCACCGCCTCGGGCCGGAACATCAACTCGGCAGTGATTCCGGTCGCGGCAGTCAACATCGTGCTGTGAGCCCTGCAACCAGGGCTCACTTTCGGGCGTTGAGTGCTGGAGACCTGCAGGCATCTCGCCGCTTGACTAAATGTGTCGCGGTGCCGCGAGTCGGCGGGTGTCGGATGTGATGCGGATCACGCCGATCTGGAGCTCGGGCGCGACTGCCCCCGGTAGAATAGCTCCGAGGGGGGTGCGCCTGGCCGACGGGCTCGCGATCCAGCAGCAGCCGGCGGAAGGAGCGGTGAGCATAAAATGAATGGTGAAGTCGGCGGCGATGCCGTGCGAGCTACGCGGCGCGCCGTGACTCAAAGCCCCGCCGTGAGCCAGGCTCACGCCGCGGACCGTCGCGGGTCCGACCGCCGTCAACGCACCCTACACGCGCTCATCTATGGCAGTTTCCATCCGCGCCGTCGCCAGCCACGGCGGGCGGGCGAGGCCATCCTGAGCGGCATCGACTGGCATGCGCCCCAGTGGCTGGCGATCGCCGTGCTCATTGTCGTGCTCTCGTGTGTCGATGCCGCCCTGACCCTGGCGCTCCTGCAGCTCGGGGCCTACGAGGTCAATCCGGTGATGGCCGCGCTGGTCGGGAGCTCGGCGGCGGCCTTCACGGCCGTGAAGGTCGGTCTGACCGGCGGCGGGGTGGTGCTGCTCACCCTGCTGGCGCGAATGCGGGCCTTTGGAAAGATCCCGGTCGGCCTCATTCTGTACCTGGTGCTCCTGGGCTACGGCGTACTGGTCATGTACGAGGTCCATCTGCTGGATCAGACGCCGCGGCCATTTTGAGCCGGGCCCGTCTGCCTCAGCCGCCTGCCTGCGCGCCGGCAGCTCATTTCCCGTGGCGGAAGTGTTCCGTTAAACTAAGGCCTCGCTGCATTCCTTCCCCGCATGCTCGAACCCACACCTCTGTACGGCGGCAACGCCGATTACCTCGATGCCCTCTACGAGCAATATCTGCGTGATCCGGGCAGCGTGGAGGAGGCCTGGCGCCACTATTTCTCGCAATTGAGCCCGGCCACGGCGGCCGAGCGAGCCCACGGGCCGATTCGCGCGGCGATTGCCGAGCGGGCCCGGGCACCGCGAGCCGCTCAGGTTGCCCGGGAGGGGGGCGCCGATGGGGGGAATGCCCGCCAGGCGGCCGTTTCGCGCCTGATCCAGATCTGGACGAATCGCGGACACCTGGTGGCCAAGGTGGACCCGCTCGAGCTCACCCAGCGGCCGCGTCCCCGCGTGCTGGAGCTGGGGTATTTCGGCCTCACCGAAGCTGATCTGGACACGGAGTTCTTCACGGGCAGCCGCACCGACGCGGTGCCGAAGCGGATGAAGCTGAGGGAGATTCTCGCCCAGCTCGAGAACATCTATGGCGGGCCGATCGGCGCCGAATTCGCCCACGTCTCGGAGTCCGACGAGCGGCTGTGGCTGCAGGACCAGTTCCAGGCGGGCCGTCTGCTGCAGCGTTTCACACCGGAGGAGCGGCGCAATCTGCTGTGGCAGCTGACCGCAGCCGAGGGGCTCGAGCGCTACCTGCATACCAAGTACGTCGGGCAAAAGCGCTTCTCGCTCGAGGGCGGAGAATCCTTCGTGGCGCTGCTCGATGATCTGATCCAGAGCAGCGGGGCCGCCGGGGTCGAGGAGGTCGTGATCGGCATGGCCCATCGCGGGCGGCTGAACGTGCTGGTCAATATCCTGGGCAAATCTCCTTCGGTGATGTTCTCCGAATTCGAGGGCGTCTATGACCTGAGCCACCTCAAGGGCTCGGGCGATGTGAAGTATCACAAGGGCTTCTCCTCTGATCTGCGCACGCCCAGCGGCAACGTCCATACCGTTCTCGCCTTCAATCCCTCGCACCTCGAAGTGGTCGATCCGGTGGTCGAAGGCTCGGTGCGGGCGCGCCAGGAGCGCAGGGGGGATGCGAGCGGTGACCGGGTGTTGCCCGTGCTGGTGCACGGGGATGCCGCCTTCGCGGGCCAAGGGGTGGTGATGGAGACCCTGCAGCTCGCGCAGGCCCGCGGCTATTACACCGGCGGCACCCTCCACCTCGTCATCAACAATCAGGTCGGCTTCACGACCTCCGATCCCCGCGATACCCGCTCCACGATCTACTGCAGTGACGTGGCGAAGATGCTGGAAGCACCCATTTTTCACGTCAATGCCGATGATCCGGAGGCCGTGGTGTTCGTAACGCGGCTTGCCCTCAAATATCGCCTGAAATTCCACAAGGACGTGGTCATCGACCTGGTTTGTTACCGTCGCCATGGCCACAACGAGGCCGACGAGCCCGCAGCGACCCAGCCCGTCATGTACCGGGCGATTCGCCAGCATCCCACGGCACGCAAACTCTACGGCGACAGGCTCGTCGCGGAGGGTGTGATCTCGGAGCCCGAGGTCGCCCAGATGATGGAGCAGTACCGCGCGGGGCTTGACGAGGGCAGGCCGCAGGCACGTGCCTCCCTCGGAATGATCGGTAACAAGTTCACCGTGGACTGGCGCCCGTATTCGCAGATCGACTGGGCGGAACGAATCCAGACGGGGGTGGAGCTTGCGCGGTTGCGTTCTCTGGGTGAGCGGCTCACCCGCTTTCCGGAGGACTTGAGCCTGCACCCTCGGGTTGCCCAGATCATCGCCAATCGCCGCCGGATGCTCGCCGGCGAGCATCCGCTGGACTGGGGCTATGCCGAGACGCTGGCCTACGGAAGCCTGATCGAACAGGGCTATGCCGTTCGTATTTCCGGGCAGGACAGCGGGCGCGGCACCTTCTTCCACCGACACGCGGTGCTGCACGATCAGAACAGTGATCGCACGTACATCCCGCTGCAGCATCTGGCCGAGCGCCAGCCGCGAGTGCAGGTGATCGACTCGGTGTTGTCGGAAGAGGCCGTGCTCGGTTTCGAGTACGGCTACTCGACCACTGAACCTAACACGCTGGTGGTGTGGGAAGCGCAATACGGCGACTTCGCCAACGGGGCGCAGGTGATCATCGACCAGTTCATCAGCTCCGGGGAGGCCAAATGGGAGCGCTTCTGCGGCCTGGTGCTGTTCCTGCCGCACGGCTACGAAGGCGCAGGCCCCGAGCACTCCTCGGCGCGGCTCGAGCGCTTCCTGCAACTGTGCGCCGAATCCAACATGCAGGTTTGTGTGCCCTCCACCCCGGCGCAGATGTTCCACATGCTGCGCCGACAGATGCTGCAGCCTTTCCGCAAGCCGCTGATCGTCATGACCCCGAAGAGCCTGCTGCGACATGAGCTGTCGGTGTCGGGGCTGGAAGATCTCGCGCGCGGCAGCTTCGCTCGTGTCATCGACGAAGCCGATGACCTGCCGCCCGCGCAGGTGCGCCGCCTGGTGTTCTGCAGCGGCAAGGTCTACTTCGATTTGCTGAAGGCACGGCGCAAGGACGGCATTCGCGATGTGGCGCTCGTGCGCATCGAGCAGCTCTACCCGTTCCCGAGTGAGGAGTACGAGGCGATCCTGAATCGATACTCGAACGTGCGCGAGATCGTCTGGTGCCAGGAGGAGCCCCAGAATCAGGGCGCGTGGTATCAGATCCGCCACCGGCTGCAGGAATTGCTCGGCGGTCGCGCGGTACTTTACGCGGGCCGGGCGCCAGCGGCCGCACCGGCCACGGGCATTGCGAAGATCCACGAGGCTGAGCAGCAGGCGCTGATTCACGCCGCCTTGCAGGCGACCGCTACCGAAGACTCGGCGCGCGAAACCACCCGGCTCACGAACGCGGCACCGGCGGCCGCACCCAAGGTCAGCTCGCCAACTCCGGTGCCCGCTTTGAGAAAGAGCTCATGACGACTGAAATTCGCGTGCCGCAGCTTCCCGAATCCGTCGCGGATGCCACGCTCGTCGCCTGGCATAAACAGCCGGGCGATGCGGTGCGACGTGATGAGAATCTGGCCGACCTCGAGACCGACAAGGTGGTCCTCGAGGTCCCGGCACCGCTCAATGGTGTGGTGCGGGAGATCCGGATTCCGAGCGGCACCACAGTCACCAGCGGTGAGGTGCTGGCGCTGATTGATGAAGGGGCGCAGCCGGCAGCGAGCGCAGGCGCACCTGCCGCGGCCAAAGCGCCGGCCTCACCCTCTCAGGCTTCGCCCGCTCCGCAGGCTTCTGCGCCCAAGCCTGCCTCCACAGCGAAAGAAACCGACAACGGCAGCGCACGGGATCTCGGCAAACTGAGTCCCTCCGTGCGGCGCCTGGTCGAGGAAAACCGACTCGATCCGGACTCCATTCCTGCCTCGGGCAAGGACGGACGGCTGACCAAGGCGGACGTCGTGGAGTTTTTGGAGAAGCGGCCCGCGACCGCGTCGCCCGAACCGACAGCATCGCCTGCCACGCTGAGCCCACCGGCCGCGGCGCGAGCGGATGCCCCTGGCGCCAAGCCGGCTTCGGGGGCGCGCGCGCAGCAACGAGTTCCGATGACAAGGCTGCGGCAGCGCATTGCGCAGCGGCTCGTCGAGGCTCAGGCCACCCAGGCGTTGCTCACCTCATTCAACGAGGTGGATCTGACTGCCGTGCAGGATCTGCGGGCGCGCTACAAGGATCGATTCGAGAAGGAGCACGGCATCAAGCTGGGGTTCATGGCCTTTTTCGTGAAGGCCTCGATCGAGGCACTCAAGAAATTCCCCATCATCAATGCTTCGGTGGACGGCACCGACATCCTCTATCACGAGTATTACGACATCGGCGTCGCGGTCTCGACCGACCGCGGGCTGATGGTGCCGATCGTGCGCGATGCGGATGCGAAGAGCTTCGCCACCATCGAGAAGGAGATCGCTCAGTTTGCCCGCAAGGCGCGCGAAGGCTCGATCGGTATCGAGGACCTCACCGGCGGCACTTTCACGATCACCAATGGCGGGGTGTTCGGCTCGCTGATGTCCACGCCCATTGTAAATGCGCCGCAGAGCGCCATTCTGGGTATGCACAAGACCCAGGAGCGGCCCATGGTCGTGAACGGACAGATCGCCATCCGTCCGATGATGTACCTCGCCGTCACCTACGATCACCGGATCATCGATGGCCGCGAGGCGGTGCAGTTCCTGGTGGCGGTGAAGGAAGGCCTGGAAGATCCGGGCCGGATGTTACTGGGGATCTGAGCCTGCATGAGTGATTCATTCGATGTCGTCGTGATCGGCGGCGGCCCGGCCGGCTACCCTGCCGCGATTCGCGCCGCGCAGAACAAACTCAGCGTGGCCTGCATCGACGAGTGGAAGAACCACGACGGCGGTGCGGCCTTCGGGGGCACCTGCCTCAATGCCGGATGTATTCCCTCCAAGGCGCTGCTCGAGTCCTCGGAGCTGTATCACCGTGTGCGCGAGGAGTTCGCCGTCCACGGGATCCGGACCACCGGGGTTTCACTCGAGCTGGCCCAGATGCAAAAGCGCAGAGCCGGCATCGTGCGCACCATGACGCAGGGGATCCTGGCTCTCTTCAAGGCGGCAGGCGTCACGCCTCTGCAGGGGCACGGCAAGCTGCTTGCGGGGCGGCGCGTGCAATTCACCGCTCACGATGGCACGCAACGCGAGCTGAGCGCAAAACATGTCGTGCTCGGCTCGGGCTCGGCGCCCATGGAGCTGCGCTCGGCGCCTTTCGATGGCAAGCGCATCGTGGATTCCTGGGGCGCTCTGGAGTTCGATGCCGTCCCGAAGCGCCTCGGAGTGATCGGGGCCGGAGTGATTGGCCTGGAGCTCGGAAGCGTCTGGCG
>Ga0070741_10009315_pt1 | contig 19170 bp, 16 predicted proteins | sample Coa_R1_4_FD_66440 | JGI IMG/M metagenome (GOLD analysis project Ga0070741, IMG submission 66440) | Surface soil microbial communities from Centralia Pennsylvania, which are recovering from an underground coalmine fire - Coalmine... | ecosystem: Environmental > Terrestrial > Soil > Unclassified ...
CATATTGAAGGCATTGGCAACACGATCTCCACAAGTAGACAAAGCATCTTCTAAAAGAAAACAAAGTTTTTCTCTGAAAGGCTCGCTTGTGCAAGCTCCATGCAGCATTTTAGCGACATTTGACCTTGCCCCATTCTTTAGTCCAGTATTAGTTAGAGGTTCCGGTTAGTTTTTCTTCTTCTTTTGCTACTTCATTTGGAGTCTTCCCTTTCAGGGAACTGTGAGGACGCCGCTCATTGTACTCCTCCCTCCATTCCTCAACAAGCCTCTTGGCCTCTTGCAGACTGGTAAATAGACATTCATTCAAGCACTCATCCCGGTCAAACTTATGATTTCCAGATCGATCATCACGGATCTAGCTTTCTTGGCGACGTGAAACTTCTCGAAGTGTATGAAAAAAAACTGAAAGAAGTTGATTCGCAATTTTCTTGGGATTTAACAAAAAAAATCGGTTTGGCTATAGCAGGGATCGGAATCATTGCAGGCGGGGCTTATTTATTGAACAAGCGAAGTCATTAGATTCCTTTTCTAATGACTTTTTCTTGGAGGAGCAGTTCCTTTAAACGGAGAGCTTGCGTTTGAATATCTCCGAATTCGCAAGAAAAGCGAACGAGCTTGATCCTGCGTTCTGTGCAAAGTCGTTCAATCGTCCTTTCGATCGCGCCTTTTGTCTCCTCATAAGACTCGATGAATCCGGGCGTTTTATCCCAGGTGCGATCGCGTGTGCTAAGAAATTGAAGCCAGGTGTCGAAGGGGATGTCGAACAAGACAATGCAATCGGGATCGGGTAAATGATGGATGTCGAGATTGCAGATCTCGTAAAATGCGGGATAATAGGGGTCATCCTGGGGGAATAACCACTCCATGCCGGGCTCATCTAATTCATAGCCGAGAATTTTTATGAAAAAGGAATCGAGAAAAACGGTCTTGTTCTCCTTTTTCAACCTTTGCGCTTCGTAGTGTTGGGGAAGCCAAAGTTGACGGAAACCGATCCAGCGGGTGAAGTGCCCGTACAAATCTGTATTTTTCAAAATTGGCGGCCAGTCTTTTTCTTCAGGTTCGACTAAATACTCACAGTCTTCAAGTGTTGCAATTGCCTTAGCCATGGTAGTTTTTCCAGATCCGGATAGGCCTGCAAAAGTAATAACAGTTCCTTTCTCTTTTGCAAACAGTAAGCAAGAAGATAAGCAACTCACTAACAGTATTTTGATCATAGGAGTCTTATTTTGCTAAGGATTCATCGAGTTTTACTGGCGCGGAGTTGGGGCTGGATTTTTCAAGTTCAAACCCGATAAACCGGGCGGCAGGAATCGAAATCACAGCAAAGGTGATGGCTAGAATTCCGGCGAAGATGGCGCTTTCTCCTGGGCCGCCCATGATGAGGAAGAGAACGATGCTCAAAAGTGAGGACGTGCCACGGCCCATGCGAGAGCCGATGCCATCAATAATGAGCTTGCCTTTCATTTGGGCTTCTTGGCTTAAGGGAATAAAGGCAAGTTCCTTGATCGCATCAAATAAAGTGTATTTGGCGGCGCGTCCGATGCAGAAGTGGACACTTCCGAGAATCACAGCAAAAGTGATTGGCGAAGCGCCCACAAAGATACCTACTTTTCCCAAGTAAATGATGAAGAAGAAACTAAAGGTAATGGCGACCATTAGGATGGGGGTGACAAGCACAGTCCGGCTCCAACGATAGCTTTGGAGAAGATAAGGAGTCAGGAAAAGCGCGCTGAATGCAGTCAGAATTCCCATCCAAAAGGAGAGTGAGCCCATATATTGGCAATATTCGGAAGGGGAGTTATATCTGCTTTTTAGTGTTTCAAGGAAGATGAGTTCGCCGAGTGCATAGCAGACGTATTCCGCAATGACGATGAGCAAAAGAGCGCTGAGGTAAGGGGATTTCATCAAAAAGCGAAGGCTGGAAGAGAGAGAAAGCAGACGCTTAGAGAAAGGTTCTTTTTTAGGTTCAGAGCTGTCTACTGGCTCGGTAGTGCTAGGCTTTTTTTGAAGCCTCTTGAAAAGAGATCTAAAACTGAGCAGAGTAAGCACACCACATAGGATTAAAAATGCAGTTAAGAGATAAAGAGAGTGCTGCCATCTCTGTGTGGAAAGTGCAAAGTGGTTCCACGTAAACAAAGAGGTGCAGAAAACGGTAATCGGCCCGGCAAGAATCGTGCCGATGCTGCTGCCGAGAAGAAGGGGTGGATAGAAGCGCTTAGCTTGTTCCAATGACAATTTTTGATTCAGAAAACCCCAGAAGATTACCGAAAGAAGGGCGACTTTCCATAACTCAGACATGATGTAAAAGACCATGTCTGGCCAGTGGGTAAAAATCACCTTAAATCGGGTGAGCCCAAACAAAACCCCCAATTTGTTTTCCAAAAGAGTATGGATCGCCTCGCGATGTGGATAGATCCAGAAAGCAAAGACGATGAAAAAGGTCAGAAAAAACAGCATCGTCATGGAAAAAATCGAGCGCAAAGAAAAGATACGCATCAAACGCGACAGCGTCCATGTTAAAAGAATGGAGGCGGGGAATGTCCCGAAGAGCTCAAAGTAGGGGATATAAGCGGCACTTCCTCCCGTATCGGCAACGACGAGAGCGTTTCTCATACTGCGCAAGATGCTGAAATTGACGTTGATCAGAGAAACGATGAAAAGCATGAGCCCAAAAACGAGCCATTCTTCGCGTTTCACGGGAAACATGAGTTTTTTTAACATGAGCCTGAGATATCTAGGAGTTGCGAGCATTTTAAAGACTACCTCTGAATTTTGCAAGTAGCCCGAATTGAAGTCAGGGGATAGGACATTAGAAAATTTTATAATGTCCTATGTCTTAAATTGAAGTTTTTATAATAAGAGGTGTGGTTTTTATTTTGCTGGGATAAAAATTTTTTCAGTTTGTTGTTATGAGGAAGGAGGGCTATGATTTTTGGGAAAAAGGTAGGAGATTGTGGAAGAAGAAGTGGTTGTTTTGGTGAATGAGAGCGATGAGGAGTTGGGTGTGATGGGAAAGATGCAGGCCCATCAGGAAGGTAAGCTCCATCGAGCGATTTCTATTTTTTTATTCAATGATCTGGGACAGCTGCTTCTGCAGCAGAGGGCTTTTTCCAAATATCATTCTGGGGGACTCTGGAGCAATACGTGCTGTAGTCACCCTAGGGTTGGGGAGTCGAATGCAGATGCTGCTCGCAGGCGTCTTTTTGAGGAGATGGGGATTCAATGCGAGATGGAATACGTCTTTCATTTTACCTATAAAGCTGTGCTCGATAAGGGATTGACAGAGCATGAGTTTGACCATGTCTTTATGGGGAAATTTGAGGGGGAGCCTGTCTTAAATCCTGAGGAGGCTGTTTCATGGAAATGGATGGATGTAGAGGCTTTGGTTAAAGATGTCTATGAGCATGCCGAAAATTATACGGCCTGGTTTATCATCGCGCTGGAGAGGGTTATCTTAGCTTTCCGGACCAACCCAACTTTGTGCGCAGTGTTGAGAAGTAATCTCTGCGGTTGAGTGTGACAAGTTTGAAATTTTTCTGATGGCGGCTGATGCGAAAAACATCGCCTGTGCTCAGATTATGGTGGGATAGTCCATCAGCGCGGATCTCGATAGGTTCGTAGTCACTTAGGTATTGGATTTGGATTTCTTGATTTGTTCCGAGGACAATAGGGCGGTTGGAGATCGTATGCGGCGAAATAGGAGTGAGAACGAGGGCGTCGATGTTTGGGCTGATGATCGGTCCGCCTGCAGCGAGAGAGTAAGCTGTCGATCCATTCGGCGTAGCGATGATAATTCCGTCGGCTTCAAAGGTGTTCAAATAAACGCCGTCGATGTGGATGGCAATTTCAACCAGACTTGGGTTTCTGGCGCGGTGAACGACAAAGTCGTTCACGGCAAAGCAATGATCTCCTTTTTGCGTCACTCCTTTGATGATGACCCGTTCGTGGACTTTATAATGTCCGTTGATTAAGTCTTGTAGGCTGGGATAGATGTCAGTAAGCGGCACATCTGCCATGAACCCCAAATGTCCAAGGTTGATCCCTAGCATGGGAATGTCGAGGTGTTCATACTTGTGGGCAAGTCTGAGCATCGTTCCGTCTCCTCCCATAGAAATCATGAAGTCGATTTCTTTAAGATCAACGCTTGAAAGAGACTGTGCATTGATCAGCTTGGCGTCTTCTTCTTCTGCAACGACAGTAATTCCATTGCTCGAAAGGAACTCTTGAACACCTACGGCGATATTTTTGGATTGTTTCTTGCTGATATTAGGAAAGAGAGCGATAATCATGGAAAAATCTTTTGTTATAATTACTCAGCAAATGGTGCGGATGACGTTGTGCCAAAAGGCTGAGAAAGTGGCCGTCCTTGGGCATCTTGTTGAAGTTCGGCATCTCGATTCTTTACAAGAATCTCAATTTTCTTTTCCGCTTGGCTCAGGCGTTTGCTGCACCAAGAGATTAACTGGTCAGCTTCTTCATAAAGCTTTAAGGAGTCCTCAAGAGAAACTTTTCCCGAGTTCATTTTTTCAAGGATATCTTCGAGACGCGCATAGGCAGCTTCGAATGAAGGTGGTGTTTGTGTTGTCATTTTTCTATTCCAGTTACGGTGAGGAGAGCTTTTCCGTCTTGAAGCTGGAGGCGAACTTTATCCAGCTCTTTTAGCTCTGAAGTAGAGAGGATAACGGAATCATTTTTTTCCTGAAAGAGGATGCAGTAACCTTTTGTTAAAAGATTCTTTGGATCAATGCTTTTTAAGTGAGAAGCGAGTTGTTGCAGCTTCTGATTCTTTTGGCCCAGGGCTTCCGCGAAGAACTGATCGATCTTCTTGCGGAGGGTATGAGTGTCAAAGATTTTTTTTCGTGCGGAGGATTGTTGGAGAATTGAAGCAGCAAGGGAGCGCGACAGCGTGGAAAGTTTCTGTTTGAGAAGAAGGATTTGGTTTTCAGGTTTGACTGCGATCATCTGCTTTTGGAGGGCAAAGAGTTGGAGCTTTTTTTCCTGGAGATTGCGCATCAGACTGAGATTAAGGTCGCTCCTGAGATCGTCAACTCTTTGGAGATGAGGCTCGATTAAGGTCAGTGGGGTACAAAGATGGGGATGGCGCTTAAAACCTTCTATTTCTTTTTTATGGTGTTGAAGTAGCGTTAGGACAGTTCCTCGAAGGCGGTCTCGCGACTTTGCAAAATATTGGCGCAGTTGATCCATTTGTGATGTAGCGATTTCGGCGGCGGCAGAAGGGGTCGGTGCACGGACATCGGCGACAAAATCCGCGATCGAGAAGTCGGTTTCATGTCCCACAGCGGAAATAATGGGGATTTGGGAGTGATAAATCGCTGCTGCTACTTTTTCTTCATTAAACGCCCAGAGATCTTCAAGGCTACCTCCTCCTCTCCCCACAATAAGAACATCGGCAAGCTTGTAGCGATTAAATTGCTCGATTGCGCTTGCAATTTCATCGGCCGCGCCTTCGCCTTGAACTTTGACGGGATTTAAAATCAGATGGAATCCCGAAAATCGGCGGCCTAAAATATGCAAAATATCTTGAATAACCGAGCCCGTGGGAGACGTCACGACGCCAATTGTTCGGGGGAATTTAGGAAGTGGTTTCTTTCGCGAAGAATCAAACCAGCCGAGGGTCTGTAACCTTGCCTTCCGGGCATGCAATTGCATAAGCAGTTCTCCCATGCCTAGATAGTCAAGTTTTCTGACGACAATTTGGTAGGATCCTCGGGGAGCATAAACGTTGATTTCTCCTCTTAGGATCACCTGATCCCCATTTTTAAGAGGACGGCTTAAATCTCTTGCATTGCCCCGAAAAAGCACAGCAGAAATTTGAGAGGAGGCATCTTTTAGAGTGAAGTAAAAATGGCCTGAGGTTTGCTCCTTTAGATTGCTCACTTCCCCTTTGACCTGTACAGCGCAAAAGCGGGATTCGAGGTTTTTTTTGATTTCCGCGGTCAGCGCGGAGACAGAGAGAATTTCTTCCATAGCAAGCGATGAACCCTTGGTTTTTAAACGGCTTCTAAGCTATGATAATACATCTTTTAGAACTTTGAGGAAACTGCCAAAAAATGGCTGTGCAGCTTATGGACCGAACTCCACTCATCGTCGGCAATTGGAAAATGCATAAGACCTCTGCAGGGGCTAGAGATTTTATCTCAGCTCTTCGCAAAGAGAGCTTTTCGGATGCCCGTAGGATTTTCCTGGCTATTCCCTTCCCTTCGATAGAAAGTGCTGTTGATGCAGCAAAAGGAAGTCCGATTTGCATTGGGGCTCAAAATATGCACGATCAAGCAGAAGGAGCATTCACGGGAGAGGTTTCGGGGCGCATGCTGAAAAGCAGCGGAGCAGATTTTGTTCTTCTCGGCCATTCAGAAAGAAGGCAATATTTTTCCGAGACGAATGCCTTTATCCATCGCAAGCTTGTGCGCGCTTTGGAAGAAGAGTTGATGCCAATTCTTTGCATCGGCGAGCTTTTAGAGGAGCGGGAAAGAGGGTTATGGCAAAACGTGCTTAAGCTTCAGCTTGAAGAAGGCTTACAGAAGATTTCTTCTGAGCACGCCATTCAAATTATCATCGCTTATGAGCCTGTTTGGGCGATTGGCACGGGTAAAACGGCGACCCCTGAGCTGGCTCAATCCGTGCATCATTTTATTCGCACTTGGCTGGATGAGAGTTTCGGGAGGGAATGTGCGCAGAAAATGTTGCTTCTGTATGGTGGTTCTGTCAAACCTGATAATATCGGTGCGTTGATGCAGCAGCCGGACATCGACGGTGTTCTCGTCGGCGGCGCCTCTTTGGATGTGAAATCATTTGTGCAAATTGTGAATTATTAAGGATATCCCAATGACTTTTATTTTTTATCTCGCTTTGTTTCTTTTTCTCGCTCTTTGTGCTCTTCTTTGTCTTGTGGTTCTCATCCAAGAAAGCAAGAGTTTGGGGCTTGGAGCTTCTTTTGGTGGTGATCCCGGTGATTCCGTATTCGGAACCTCAACAGCGGATGTCTTAAAAAAATTTACAGCTTATCTAGCGATTATTTTCATGGCATCTTGTGTTCTTCTTTCCTTATGGACGGGAGCGATGGGACGCAATAAAGCGCACCTCATCCCTGCATCTATCGAGCAAGTTCACGAGTAAACCATGCTGCTAAAGCTCTATTATTACGGCCATCCTATCTTGCGCAAACATTGCGAGCCTATCGCTGAAATTACAGAGGAGATTCGTAAGCTCGCAAGCGATATGATCGAAACGATGGATAAAAATGATGGGATTGGCTTGGCTGCGCCGCAAGTAGGTCATGCGATTCGTCTGTTTGTCCTGCGGAACTACCTTCCCACAGCAGACGGCCAATGGACCATGTCTGAACCCAAAGTCTATATCAATCCTAAACTGTCTTCTCCCGATGATGAAACAATCACCGACACTGAGGGTTGTCTTTCTCTTCCCGGTTTGCGTTTAGAGATCGATCGGCCTATAAAAATCCGAGTAGAAGCGATGGATCTAGATGGCAATATGTTTGTTGAAGAGCTTGAAGGCTATAATGCACGCGTCAGAATGCATGAAAATGATCACATCAACGGGGTGCTTTTCATCGATCGTGTCGATGCTGCTATGCGTAAAAAAATTGATTCCCAGCTCAAACAAATTAAGAAGAAATATAATTCTTAATTATATACTGGTTCCACTGGAAACCTGGAGTTTTGCCTTAGCCGAAGGGGCATCTTCCCATCCGACCCACCAGGCTCTAGTTTCCCAATAGTAGCCTGGGCGGGCTCGGATACAAATCTGCCGCCTTCAGCGTTGGCAAATTCTCCAGCTTTCAAGTGTCAACAGTATAGATACTGGAGTATTTGTCTTTATTCATCTTTGCGGCAGCGATAATGGCGGGATGGTGAGGATACTCTTGGATGTATAGTCGGGTTTTTTCTATCATGTAGTCTGCATTTTTCGTTCCGTTATGGATGTCCGTTAACAGACTATTCCAAATGGACTTAATGACTTCTATTTTAATTGTCGATTTAAGCGCATCCAGTGCTTCTAAGACAACAGATGAAGGACTATTTGGGTTTGAGACTTCTTGCACAAAGGCATCCAACATATTATCACCAGGTTCGTGATTTTCAATATGGAACCGGTCATCTTCAATTTCGGTACTATAAATCTTAAAATCTTTCTTTGTATTTTTTGAGACTTCAAGCAATGCTGTAGAACTCGTTTCATCAAATTTGCATCGATACAAATAGAGAAAGGATAGATTGTTTCTGTTTTTCAGAAAGTTAAAAAGGTCCGTAAGGGATTGAGCACGGGTTTCGCAATTTTTAACAATCAGATGACTGATCCAGGGAAGAGTCGGAGTTAAACTATGAACTAAATGATGTATATTGAATTCTCCCTGAATTTGCATTGCAAAACAAGTATTGTTGCAGAAGTACTTAAGGTCATTTTGGGGGATAACCTCATAAGAGTGCATTATTTTGAGATAATGTTCTGCAATGCGTTGCTGAGAGGGAACATCGCTTTCAACTAAGCTTTGATAGTGTTTGCAGGTTGTTTTAAAATTCACTAGAGTTCGTGGTGGCAAGAAGGAAAAAAAGTTAACAATAATTTCACTAGGTAGGGGAAAGCCCGCGAAAGCCTGAGAAGGGATGGTAGACATAAGCCAGACCTATTTTACTAAAGATACGGACGTAGAAAAACGGTTGTCATTCGGCATTCTTTCATAAGAGAGTCTTAAGCGCCAGCTACATGTCAGCATCGTGTAGAGATCGACTTTCCCGGCGTTGTATCGCGGCTCACTTTTTCTTCCCCATCCATGCCGAGATTGAATGTGGCATGTCCACTTCGGGGCAAGGCGGATAAAAAACCGGGTAAGGAGAGTATCCCTGCCATCAGACATCGGTGAATCTAGCAAAGTAGGGATAGGACGTGCTACATCGACAATAAAGTTCTCATGATCGGCTTTTCTCCAGTCGTATTTGCTACGATGGCGGAATTCAAGGCCAAAAGCGATGTCTTCGTTGAGAGTGATATCGGTGGCTACATTAGTATAGTCCCATACTTGTTCTTCATTATTCCAGGCGATAGCGCTTTTAACTGAGAAAGAAGGACGGTTCCAGCCTACAGACAAGTAAGTTTTAGGAATCGCTTGTGAAAAAGCGCGGTTTCCCAAAAACGCGAAGGTGTATAAGTCTGTCGAAAGTGTAGGGAGGAAATTGGATTGTCGATAGGTGAAAAAAGAATTCTTCCAGCCCACCCTCAATTGGTTTAATTGATCATACCCGTCGTTGATATCGAAATAATAATGGTGGCTGAGAGCCGCGGTTGGAGAAGTAATCCCCTGAAATTGAAAATAGGGCTCGGTAAGATGGCGAAAGCGGTTGTAGCTTCTAAAAAGTCGCGTCTGAGCATTAAATCCATAGCTTAACATCCCTTGGCCAATTGGATGCTGTTCTGGGTTGTTGGTATAAAAGATGCCAATCGCTCCAATATAAGGCGTAAAAATAAAATGGCCTAAAGAGAAGGGACGATAGAATTCATTTCGAGTTTCAAACCGCCCCGATTTAGTTGCAGATTTCAATCCACGTTGATGAAACTGGTTTTTAAGATCGGTTGCATAAACGTAATCGAGATATCCAGCTCGAACAAAGTTATTTGAAATGATTCCAGAATTGCCTAATTGAAAAGGGCGGACTCCAATGGAAAGAAGGGGAAGTTCTTGATCGATGCTATCAAAGCGGTTAGCGCGAGGCTGCACGCTAAAATTGAAGAAAGCGTTGTCCATCTGATGTTGTACGAGGAAGCGCGTTCGCTTTTCAGTGTTGATTTCAAAATCGTCACTTTTAAAATCGCCCACCATTCGCGTGTCGCTCAGCTTATCCCAAGTGAGGTGAACTTGCGTTCTTTCATCGCTAGTTTGGGTATGGAAGAGACCTTGCAATCGATAGCGGCGTGGACCCTTTTCATCAGGGAAAATTTTGTCATGGGCACCATAGCTTCGCGTGACAAAAGTCGTTGCTTTATCGGGAGAGAAATATTCGCTTTCAAAGGCTCCACCGAAGCCGCGCTTAAGGCGATAGTCTAAGCGGAAAAATAAATTGAGATCCCTCCAGGAATAAACGCGATAGCGCATTGTGAACCGCGGTCCTAATCCCTTGTCCCAGATGACTTTGTACCGGATTGGAGGATCGGAAAATGCTTTTAGATTGCTTTTAAAAGAGGGAAGCCAAAATAACGGAACTTTGAAGAATCGGAAGCGAATATTTTTAGCAGAGAGAAGTTTTTCTTCGGTAATTTTGACAGTCTGCGCATTGATTTCCCACGTATTTTCCTGGCTCTCACATGTGGTGATGAAAGCGTTGCTAATGAAGTAAGAGCCGTCTTCCCGGAGCTCAATTTTGTCCCCGCCAAGAAACCAGATGTCGACGAAGGTCTTTCCGTTAGTAAGAATTCCTGTTTGGGTGACGAAATCATATTCAAGTCGGGATCCCACAAATGCACGATTAGAGTAATCCATCATTAAATCGCCTTCAGCGATGATCTTCTGGATGCGAACGCCGTTTTCGATTTTATTCGTATACTCAATATTCTGGGCTTGGATGCGGATGCCTTGGCCTGAAATAACCCCTCCTTCATCCGTTGTGATTTTACCGTGAGAGAAAACAGGATTTTTTAGGTCGATCGTTAGTTCCTGTTGTGTAGGAAGCGGGGAGGAAGGGGAGGGAGCAGTTTCACCAAATCCGGGAGGATCTTCTCCGGGAACATCTAGATCGACGTCATCTGTGTAAGAAGAATCGCCTTCCCAAGGAATCTCATCAACCCTATCTTCGTTCTTATAAAGTTCACCTCCATCGGTAAAATCTTCATTGTACGCCGCATCCTTGGGGAGCTGATCCGCGTTCAAGACTGCGAGCGATGTTGCAAAGGCAAGGGAAATGAGCAGTTGATGCATGAACAGTTTGAACCTTGATTCCAAAGCTTCTTATAGATCGCTATACCCAACGCGACTAAAATTTGGTTTAGGATCGAAGTGAAAGCTGCTGCGATTGGTGCGATTGAATCGTCACCCCTATTAGAAATAGAGGCTAGATTCTATCGTCCAATCCCCGGACTTTGGCTCGGTCTTAAATCCAAATTTCAATCGCGTTGGGTATAGAATAAGAGACTAAGGTAATAGAGGCAATTGCAAAACTCGAGCGAACGAAAAATTGCCAGAGATTTACCAAACTTTTTAAAGAATAGACATTTTGCATAACTATTTCTTGAAAAAATCGATGATTTTTTCTGAAAATGAGGTTATGCAAAATGTCTAATATCTTTCTTATTGGATCGTTTGGATCAAAAGTCCCGCGAGGACAGGACGATTATTGCTATGACCATTTTGCAATCCGTCAAGGATAATATCGATGCTCTTATCATCGTGCTCCATAGCAATCGTTTGATAGCATTCGATGAGAAGACGGGAGTGCTCTTCAGGGGTAAGCTCGAAAGCATTCGCCTTTTCAGCGATCCGCACATTCCAGGGAATCATTGGTCGAAATCGAATCATCTCTGTCTGTTTTTTTGAGGAAATCCAATGGGTGACAGCTAACTTGTACTGTTCTCCTTTCTTAAGCCTCAGAAGAGCGAGATTGCAATATGCTCGTGTTAGAGGAGCTCCGGCTGTTTGAGCCTTTGCAGATAAAAGCGCGACTGCCTCAGGCGTCTGCAGGTTTTCCATGAGAGAGATCAATAGAGGAATGAGATCGATCTGTTGAGTATCAAATAGTAGAGAAGCGATTTTGAGAAATTCGTCAGGTTTTAGTTCAAGGCATTCCCTTAACATATATTCTCGAACGCTAACCGATAGAGTGAGCAAATCATTAGGCCCTTCCATTTGATGTTGCCTTGCAGAAGGAATGACTTTCCAAGCCATAAGCGAGTTACCTATAGAAAACTGAGGTTGGAATCCCAAATCTCTTGAATCGCGGATAAGAAACTCGGCTAAGGAATTGAGAACATACGGATTCTTTTGCTTAAGTAACGCAAAAACTGCGTTGAATCTGACTTGCACATTTGAATCTTGCGTTAAAGGAATAAGAGTTTTTTCCGATCCCGGTAACTCTCCCAAGAGTGAAATCGCAAAACAGTCTCCTGCTTTGGCAAGCTCTATAATCTCTTCCCGAGATGTATCATCACCTAAACTGTAAAGTGCCTGTCGTGCAGCCAGCTTGACGTTTGTTGAAGGAGATTTAGTTAAGTTTTTAAGGAGGGGAAGAGATTTTGAATCTTTGAGATAGCCAATCGCGGCTGCGCACGCTTCTTGTTCAGCGATGTTCAAATGGGTGGCACGGGCACGGATCGCAGGAAGAAGATCATCTCTGCCATACCGTGCTGCGCTTAAAATGGCTTCTATTCGTGTCATATGGAAAGGATCATCCATCATATGTCGCAGCAAGGAAATAGCATCGCTTGTGCCAATTAAAGCAAAAAATTGAGGAAAGAAAAACCGCATCTGAGGAGGAATTTTATGCATTAGCGATTCAATTTGACCAACGGCTGTCCTTGATTTTCGAAAGGCAAGTTGCTGCGCTGCTTCCATCCGTGTAAAAAAGAAATCGGAAGACATGGCTTTTGTTAAAAGTTCTTCGCATCTGTCATCCTGCAGATGGCCCAAATATTGGATAGCTGCCATTTGCGTTTGCGGTTGAGAGCTGATGATGCCCGCCTCCAAAATATCGATAGATGCGGCAATCCCTGCGATTGAAGATCCAAAGATGCTGATGAGCTGAGTTGTAGGGTCGGCGCTTCGCGCTCCCTGTTCTAAGAGGATTAATCCCATTTGTTGCAGGATTTCGAAATCATGACGTCCTAATGCTTTTTTATATTCTTGATAGAGGTCGATAGCTCGATTAAACTCTTTGGACTGAAGAAGATAAAGAATATGAAGCTTGTTCAGTCCGGTTTTTTCCTTGATAGAGGCGATTTCCTCTTTGGAAGCGGACCCCGAAAAAGCAATTGGAATCTCAGGGGAGACAACACCCTCGCTCCATGCAGATGTCGAGCAAAATAAAAAGAATCCTGTTAGGGATAATACTTTTGCTGAGGTATACCCAACGTGATTGAAAATTTGGTTTAGGACCGAAGCGAAAGCTCCCGCGATTGGCGCGATTGAATCGTCGCCCCTATTAGAAATAGGGACTAGATTCGATCGTCCAAGCCCGGGGCTTTGGCTCGGTCTTAAATCCAAATTTTCAATCACGTTGGGTATATTTTTCGAGAAGATTTTTTTTCGTATTGCCATTACGCATATCGCTTTAAAAAGGTTTCAAATACATCCAGAGATTGATTCCAAACTTTATCAACAATTCTCTGAGTGTGTTTACTGAGAGTCCCATCGCATTATAATAGCATCCATCGATCTTTGAAACCAAGATGCTTCCCGAATGTTGGATCGCATAAGCTCCCGCTTTATCGAGAGCGGGACAATGATTATGGTATAGCCTGATTTGCTCGTCGGTCAAAGGATTAAAAAGGATTTTAGTCTCTTCAAATCCTGAATAAGTCTCTGTATTTTTCTGAACTGTATGTGCGGTATAGACCTGTTGCCATTTTCCGGAGAATTTTTTCAGCATAGAAAATGCTTCGTTTTCGTCTTTGGGTTTGTTGTAAATATTTCCTTCAAAAAATACTACCGTATCAGCGGAAACGATCAGATCATGAGGGTATTTCTTGGCAAGAGTTTCTGCTTTTTTAGCGGAAAGCTCCAGAGCATATTGAACAGGATCGCCTTTAAACACGACGATTTCCTCATCAAAGGAAGAGGGGATCTGGATGAAGGGGATGGAAAAAAAATTAAGGATTTCTTTCCGACGAGGCGATTGAGAACCCAAGATTAACCGCATTATAGCATCTCCTTATTCCATTCTTTGGGCTTATGCTGTTGACACTTGAAAGCTGGAGTTTTTGCTTCGTCAGCCTGGCAGCCAATTTTTGATCTTCACTCGTGCCTTGCCTCTCCGGCAATGGTCACTCGCTCCAGACACAAAAATTTGCGCCGCTTCCTTGCAAAATCCTCCAGCTTTCAAGTGTTAACAGTACATACCGGTTCCGTTTCAATCGCCTATAGAATTTCGATTTTTAACAACCCCCTTTTCCGATCCATCAAACAGGGTCTTATTGTTCAAATAATGCCCCTGTTTGATGGATCAAAAAATGGTCGTGTTAAAACCAAAATTCTATAGCCGATTGAAACGTCACCAGTATATACACAAACCAATTGATTTTTAGGTAAAAGTTTGAGGGGTCTGCAAAGCATGTTCTTGATGCAGCCAAATTTTCAATCGCGTTGGGTATAAATGTTTTTCTTGTTTTTTTAGGGGATTAAATCGAAAAAAAATCAAATCTGAAGGGGGTATAAAATTAATAACCTATTGGGATTTAGTAGTTTAGGTATTAAATACATTTTTTCTTTTCTTAATATCCCCTTAACATTTATTATCTAAGATGTTTTTCAAAAACGCCTTAAATTTAGGCGTTGATTGTTTTCAATAACCTTTAGAGGAGGTTTAGCACATATGTCAATTCAACCAGTTACAACAGGAAATCGCGAGAGCCACCGCCCTCAAATGTTGATAGAAGCAAATTTAAGAGCTGGGACATCAGGTGTTTCATCTGTTGCAAGTTCGATAGCTTCTGCCTCAACCGCAGATCCTCAAACAACAGCGTCTGGTGGTGTTTGCGCATGGGTTTACAGTATTATTGAAGGACTTCGAAATTGTCTTGCAAAGCTTCCTTTAATAGGGAGGTTTTTTGAGACTGGTTCAACATCAATTTCAAGCGTAACGAGTTCGAGCGTGAACCCTCATGCGGCTGCTGATGCTCTTTTGATCAACGTCATTAAAAGTATCTTCAAGCAGACTCCAGCTGCGTCATCTGGAATCACAGTAGTGGCTCCCTTGATTCCTGGTGCAGACTTAGTGAACTTAGCAAGAGATCAATTTAACGGGATTCAAACCCCTGCTGCAAAATGGGAAGCGTTTGGTATTGTTTTAAATGCAGATAACTCAACAGTCCCAATTATAAAAGAGTTTTATAATGCCCTTACTCCAGAAATGAAAGAAGAATTCAAAGGAGAAATGTATAGACAAAATGGAAACTCCAGATTTAATGGAGTTGATCATGGAATCGGATTTGGCGAATTCATGGTTCACCATCAAATCCGTTCCCCTCTTGCTAAGAGTGCTGTAGCTCACTTACAAGGTGCTCCAACGCCATAAACGAGTCTTCTTAAGTTCTAAAAAAACTGCATGGCAAACTCCCATGCAGTTTTTTTTGTTTTTTAAGCGCTTATCTAATCTTAATTAGAGAGTAAAAATAAACACCGGTTCCGTAATTCTATGCCCATTGAAACTTCAAACCAACCCAAAACTCAGGTTAATAACCCAACTTATACCTAACGTGACTGAAAATTTGGTTTAGGACCGAAGCGAAAGCTCCCGCGATTGGCGCGATTGAACCGTCCTATTAGAAATAGGGGCTAGATTCGATCGTCCAATCCTGGGGCTTTGGCTCAGTCTTAAACTCAAATTTTCAATCAAGTTTCCTTCAATTACTTAGGTGCTTTTTTTGCTTTTTTGCCATTTGAAGACGGTTGAGCTGCTTCTGTTTGATCAATCCAGATAGGGGATGACCAAGCGATATGCCCATCTTCTTGGATGACGCGCATATAGTAGTAGACAAAGGAGGGTTTTTCTGGATGGTTTGAGGGGAGAAGAATTTTTGAGAGAGGCTCTGTATCATCGACGGCAAATTCGTAATGGGCCTCTTTAGGATGGATGGTGTGAAAAGGCTTGCCATTGCGTATAAAAGCGATTTCTTTGACCGTTGACGTTCCAGCGACAAAACCAGAAATGTGCCGGTTGAATCCAAGTCCGGGTTTTGCTTTAGTATTCAGTTCGCTGCCCATGGAAGCCCCTGCGATAAAGAATCCCAATACAATCCTTTCGCCTGTAGTGGCATAGCAAGAGCGATTGATCAGTGCCTGATAAAGCGCTTCGCGCGTCTGTTCAATTGCCAGAATTGCTGTGAGGCCCGGCGAGTATTGAACTTGATCATTTTCATAAAATTCGCTAAAAATCCCTCTGTCATCTAGTCCACCCGCGGTAAATCCAAACCGTAAGTTGCTATTTAGCGCTTTCCGAATGGATCCTTTTTCATTTTCTGAAACGCCCTTTTTTCCTTCTGCAGTGATCGGCCTTGGATTACCTTCTTTTGCCAAGCATTCCGAGGATCCCCATGCATTGTAGATTTCTACGACGCGCTCAAAATCAGGATCGAATTCTGAAAATGTGTTTCCAAAGCCTTTCGCCATTGTAAAGGAGGGGATAGAAATCAAATCTTTAGGTGTGTGGCTCTTATAGATTTTCTTTAAGGCATTAGTTTTCATGTCTTTTTTTCGAAGGATGGGCTTGCTGTCTTTAGAGTAAAGGATTTGGCGCAGTCCTTCTTCTTGCGATTCATTAAACCACTGAAATCCAAGAAATGTGCTAAATCTAAAGTCTTCATTGAATTCAGCAACTTGGGAGGAGATCGCTTTCCAAGTGTCGTTTGGGGTTTCTTCGACGCTCTCAAAAGAAGAGGTAGCGTAAAACTGGTTGTTCTTCTCATCGCGGAAATAGCGCAAGCAGGCTTCAATATTTTCTCCTGAGTCTACTTTTTCTGATTCTCCATGCAAAAGCCCCCAAAAGATACTTTTATCTGTTTCGGGGAAACATTTGATTGGCGCTGAAAAATAGATATCGTCAGTTTTTAAATTGCGCAGCTGAATTTTATAGATTCCAGGCTCATTGAAATACAAGTTGGGAACATTGATGAATCCTGTCTCAGGAACAAACAGTTTCCAGTTCAAGTTTTCGCGCAGATGTTCGTAAGAAACTTCGACCAGTGTTCCTTCGGGAGCATTATTTGTTAGATTTCCAAAAATATCTTCGAAACGGATAACCACGTCGAATCGTTTGTTTTTAGCGACGAGAGATGGGGCGACAATGCGGATATTTTTTAATGTATTTCCGCGTACGTCGATTGTGAAAATTTCTGGATCGCGGTAATCGCCCTTGCCTTTGGGATCGATATAGAGGTAAAAAGGGCGTCGCCTTTGAATGGAAGTTTGGCTGCGGTTTCCCCTCGTGCGGCTCTCTTCTTTGCTTTTATCATTAGACCCCATGATGATCGAGAATGTATCTCCTGCTTTGACTTCTGCAGGCAGTGTGAATTCAAAATAGGGGGTAGGGCTATCTGCCTTTTCAACTTCTTTTGCTGTAAGAACCTTGCCATCGGAAGTCTCCGCCCAAATCATATTTTTTTTGGCTTTGAGATTCGATGTGGGAATTTCCCAGTCGATTTCGCGTCCGCGGGACGCTAGATCGAATTTTAGGCGTGTTCCTTTAGGAAGAGAGGTTGCAGTGGTATAAGAGAATTTCCATGTGGAAACCTCTCCGGCGAGAGCAAGATTAGATTCGCAGTAGCAAATGGAACGACGCATGGATTCCCCCAAATATGCAATAGATAAGTAGTTTGCCTAAACAGGGATTGTTTTTCAAGAGGGAGTGATCTTAACCTTATCGATCGATCTTTCGTTGGAGCTTAGGACTTCCAGGTCAAAGTCATCGTGATGTATCCGCCATCCCTTTAATGGAATGGTTCCTGCGCGGTTGAAGATGTAGCCGCCAATCGTATCATACTCCGGACTTTGAGGGATATTGACACCAAGCTCTTCCTGAATATCAATGATGGACATTTTGGCATCCACGATCCATCCCCCGGTGGGCACGATAGAAAATAAAGCTTGCTGACCTGTATCATATTCATCCGCAATTTCTCCTACGAGTTCCTCGAGGATATCTTCAATCGTTACAATCCCTTCTGTTCCCCCCCATTCATCAACAATGATCGCTAAGTGGATATGCTTATTTCTGAAATCCTGGAGTAGATGGGAAATCTTTTTGGTTTCAGGAGTGTATAAAACGGGCTTAACAATTTTTCCAATGGGGGTATCGAGCTTGTGGGGAGATTGGAATTGCTCGATATAAATTTTGAGTACGTCTTTGTAAAGAAGAACCCCGATGATGTTATCAACACTGTCTTTGTAGACCGGGATTCGACTGTAGCCCTCGGTCAAGAATTGCTGCGCCGCTTCATGAACGGGTGTATCGTCTGCCATACTGAAAATATTAATTCTTGGAACCATGACTTCGCGAGCGATTCTTTCTTTGAACGAAACGATGGAAAGAATAAATTTTTGTTCGGTATTATCGAGATAGGCACCCAGTTCAGTTTCCTGAAGGATTTCATAAACCTTATCTCGGATTTTAAATGGAGGAAGTTCTCGGCCTTCTTTTGGAGTTTTTGGTAAGAAATATTTCATGACTCGGAAAAAAGGTGCCGTCAGGGGAAGGCACGCGACGAGAAAGCAAGAGCTTAAAGGGGAGAGGTATCGAAATGCTACCTCGGGCTTTGTCTGGCCATATAAACTGAAGAGAAAATCACACAAAAGCGAAGACAGCATAATGATTAGGGCGATAGAAAGTACGAGCATTTCATCAAAAATTTTTCCCGGAGCTAGCGAGATAAAAGTGGCTCTAAAAGCGTCTAGCTCGATGAGAAAAAAGAAGGCGGACAAAACATAGCCTATCCGAAGAAAATGTTTTGTAAAACTGAGGGAGAAAAGTAGGCCTTCCCATTTCTGCTTGGCAAAGAAAAATTTCAGGAAATGTCGGAAGAAAAAGGGTGAATTTTCTCCTTTTAAAGCTTCCTCTGTTTGGAGTTTGCCTTTACGGTGTAAGGCTGTGGAAAGGGCCGTCAAGATGCTCGATCCAATCAGAAAAAACAGAGCGATATACGCAGAAATAGTGAACAAGGGCTTTCCGTTTAATTGAGTCTCTTTCCTTTCATCATAATGAGAGGTTCTTTTGTCTTAAAGGCTTCTTTTATACCCAACGTGATTGAAAATTTGGATTTAAGACCGAGCCAAAGCCCCGGGATTGGACGATCGAATCTATACCCGACGCGACTGAAAATTTGGTTTAGGACCGAGCCAAAGCCCCGGGATTGGACGATCGAATCTATACCCGACGCGACTGAAAATTTGATTTAGGACCGAGCCAAAGCCCCGGGATTGGACGATCGAATCTATAC
>Ga0070741_10009316_pt1 | contig 19166 bp, 20 predicted proteins | sample Coa_R1_4_FD_66440 | JGI IMG/M metagenome (GOLD analysis project Ga0070741, IMG submission 66440) | Surface soil microbial communities from Centralia Pennsylvania, which are recovering from an underground coalmine fire - Coalmine... | ecosystem: Environmental > Terrestrial > Soil > Unclassified ...
GTCGCTCGGCGAGAAGAAGGAGGCCGAGGCGCTGCGGTCGGAGTGGCTCGCCGTCGCGATCCAGGCGTTCTTCGACCCCGCGGCCGCAGCGGGCGTGACAGCGACGATCGAGCTGCGGCTGCCCGAGGCCACCTTCCTCGTCCGCATCGAGGACGGCATGCTCTCGGTGATGCCCGGAGCCGGTTCGCACCGTGACCTTGTCATCACCACGGACGGGCTCACGCTGGTCGGCTACCTCGCAGGGCGCGCGGTTCCGCCGGAGGCACTCGACGCCGAGGGCGATCTCGAGCTGCTTCGCCGGCTCCCCGAGCTGATCCCGTTCGGTGTCGAGCCTCAGGAGGCGGCGAGCCCGGCATAGGCCTCGGCGACGTCGGGCGCGGCGAAGATGCCGCTCCCGACGACGAGCAGGTTTGCGCCCGCCGTGCGGATCTCGTCGGCGTTTTCCCGCTTGATCCCGCCGTCGACCTGGACGTGGACCTCCGGGGGCAGCCCGCGCCGCAGCTCCTCGATTCGTTCGAGCGACTCCGGCATGAACGCCTGTCCCGAGTAGCCCGGATGGATGCTCATGCAGAGCACGAGGTCGACACCGTCGGTCGCCGCGAGCGCCTCGCGTACCGGCGTGCCCGGATTGAACGCGAGGCCGGCGCCGAGCCCGTGCCCGTGCGCGAGCGCAGCGAGCTCCGCAGGATCGCCCTCGGCCTCGAGGTGGAACGTGACGCTGTCCCCGCCGGCGCGCGCGATCTGCGGGATGTGCTTCGTCGGCTCCTCGACCATCAGATGGCAGTCGAGGACGCCGCCGCGTGCGTGCACGAGCGGCGCGATCGACTCGAGCACGATCGGCCCGATCGTCACCGGCTCGACGAAGTGCCCGTCGCCGACGTCGAAGTGGAAGATCCGGGCGCCGGCGTCGAGGAGCTGCTCGAGCTCCGCGCCGAGGTGGGCGAAGTCGGCGGCGTAGAGCGACGGCTCGATCTCGACCCCGCGGACCCATTCGCTCCACCCCATGGGGGCGACGTTACCGGCCGCTTACTCGGACGTCAGCTCGACGACCGCGTCCCGCGCCGCGAGCTCGGCGTCGTCCAGCACGGCGCCGCTGAAGCCGGTGATACACGAGGAGGCCCAGACCGCGAGCGTCTCGGCGACGCGGGTCCTCAGCGCCTCGACGTCCACGGTCGCCCCGAGTGCGTCGTGGCCGACCTCGACCCGCACCTGGTGGAGGACCGCCTCGGAGCGCTCGGCGACCTCGAGGCGTTCCTCGGAGAGGATCGTCGCCGCCGGAACCAGCGCGAGCAGCCGGCCGGCAAGCCGGTTCAGCTCGAGTCTCGTGACGTGCCGTCCCGTGAAGACGCCGAAGTTGACCGCGAACTGCATCGCAGGCGCAGGGCGGCTCTCGTACGTGATGACCGGCTCGGGGTCCGGGAGCGTCGCCACGCCCGGCACTCTAACGCGCTACAGCGTGCGCTCGGCCGCGCGGTACTCCTCGCGCAGCCGTGACAGCGACGGCAGGACGACGAGCGCCGGGACGATCGGCAGCCAGAAGTTGAACAGCCGGTAGACCAGCACGCCGAGGAGAGCGGGCGCGAGCCCGAGGCCGACCCACACGAGCGCGAACGTCATCAGCACCTCCACGACGCCGGCGCCTCCGGCCGGAAGCGAGCGCCGCGTCGCCACGTAGCCGGTTGCGTAGGCGAGGATCAGCGCCGGCAGCGAGAGCTCGGCGTGGAAGACCTCGAGAGCCGCCCACAGCGTGGCGATGTCGCCGACCCAGTACAGCGTGACGCCGGCGAGGCCCATTCCGTGCTCGCGCGGGCGCGTCGCGAGACAGCGGAGCTTCCAGAACCCGGCGATCGCGTGCGCGAACCACTGCCTGACCGCTCCACCGTCGCCGGGGTCGGCCAGCCGTCCGGCCCGCTTCGGCGCGCTCAGCCAGGCCGCGATCGCGAAGCCGGGAACGACCGCGAGCCACGGCAGCGTCATCGCCTGCTGGACGTGGCCGACGTCGCTGAAGAAGAGGTAGAGCGCCGAGATCAGCGCGGCCGGTGCGAGCACGAGGTACTCGAGCGCGCCGAGGCCGAGCACGCGGGCGATCGCCTCCTCGCGCCGGAGGCCGGCGCGGCGGAGCGCCCAGTAGTCGACGGCGAAGCCGCCGGCGGAGTGCGTCGCCGCGAAGACACCGAAGCCCGCGACGACGGTGCGCGTCGTCAGCGAGAGCGAGAGCCGCGGCCCCTCCTCCACACGGGCCATGTCGCGCACGGCCAGGACGTAACCGAGATACGCGACGACCTGGCCGCCGAAGCACGCGGCGAGGAGCGGCGGGTTCATGCGCTCGAGCACGTGCACGAGCCTGTCGTAGCCGGCCATGTCCGCGAGGCCGATGGCAGCCGCGAGCGCGAGTGCGGCCGCCCCTGTGAAGAAGACCACGCGGAAGCTGATGTCCGCGGCCTCGCTACGAGCTCGTTTCCGGCGTGTGTCGATCACATCACCTTCCCGCAATCAGGTTTCGCGAATCGGCAGCGCCGTCGCCACCACGCGTCGCCCGGCCGCTTCGTAGACGACATCAACACTATCGTTCTGCCGGTAGGTTCCGGCGATCCCCAGAAAGAGGGAAGTCCAGCGCCAGAAGCCGAGCCGGCCCTCGCGCGCGAGCCGCCGCTCGAAGACGAGCTCGCTCCCCTCGCGGCGGTAATCGCGGCCGGGCTGCTGGAGGATCCCGTTGACGTATACCTGGAGCCGGTCGGGGGTCCCGGCGGGAAGCGCGACGCGCGATTCGGCCACGTTCATAGAATGCCCGGCTGTGCGCCCGAGACACGGGTTCGTCGCGCTCGCCGTCGCCACGCTCGCGCTCCTCGGCGCCGGAGCCGCCGCAGGGTCGAACGGCGGCCTGACGCCGATCGACCCGAGCTCGCCGAACGCCGACCGGATCACCGGCATCTACTGGTTCATCCTCGGCTTCACCGGCTTCATCTTCCTCGTCGTCGAGATCAGCCTGATCCTCTTCGTCGTCCGCTACCGGAGGCGGGGCCGTCCTTCCGATCAGGAGGGCCCGCAGATCCGCGGCAATACCCGCCTCGAGTACGCCTGGACGCTCGCGCCGGTTCTGATCCTCGCCGCGATCGCCGCGTTCGTCTTCTACAAGCTGCCGGGGATCAAGAACGTCCCGGCGGCGAGCGCGCAGGGCGCCCGGATCGACGTCACCGTCGAGGCGCACCGGTTCTACTGGGAGTACCGCTACTCGAACGGCGTCGTCGCAGTCGACGCGCTGCGAGCGCCGGTCGGCGTCCCGGTTGCGCTGACCCTGGTCGCTCCGAAGGACGACGTGATCCACAGCTGGTGGATCCCCGCCTTCGGCGGCAAGACCGACGTCATCCCGGGCCACACGAACCACACCTGGTTCCAGGCCGAGAAGACCGGCACGTTCCGCGGCCAGTGCGCCGAGTTCTGCGGGGTCCAGCACGCCGCGATGCTGGCGTCGGTGCAGGTGTTGCCGGCCGCCAGGTTTCGGGCCTGGCTGGCCTCGGAGCAGAAGGCGCAGGCGAAGGGCGACGGGCGGCTCGGGGCCGAGACCTGGGCAGGCGCGTGCGCGAAGTGCCACGGCCAGCAGGCGCAGGGTCTCGTCGGGCCCGACCTGCGCGGGAACTCGCTCCTGGCCGACCGCAACGGCCTCGAGACGCTGATCCGGAACGGGCGCGGCGAGATGCCGCCGGTCGCGGAGACCTGGAAGGAGAACCAGGTGACGGCACTCTTCGGCTACGTCAAGCGGACGTTCGCGAAGGCGAGCAGTGGCGGTTAGAGCGGAGCCGCTCCTCGTTCCGTGGTACCGCGGCCGCGTCGCGAGCTGGGTCACGACGACGGACCACAAGCGGATCGGGATCCTCTACATCGCGACGAGCCTCTTCTTCTTCGGCGCCGGGGGGATCCTCGCCCTGCTGATGCGGGCGCAGCTCGCCACGCCGAACGAGAAGTTCCTGACGCGCAACTCGTACGACGAGGTCTTCACGATGCACGGGACGACGATGATCTTCCTCGTCGTCGTCCCGATCCTCGCGGGCTTCGGCAACTACCTCGTGCCGCTGATGATCGGGGCACGCGACGTCGCGTTCCCGCGACTCAACGCCTTCTCGTACTGGATGTTCCTGCTCGGCGGGATCGTCCTCTACTCGAGCTGGTTCTCGACCGGCGGCGCTCCGAAGGCCGGCTGGACGTCGTACGTGCCCCTGTCCGAGCTCACCAGCGGCAGCGGTCAGGACCTCTGGATCCTCTCGCTCCACATCCTCACGATCTCCTCGTTCGCGGGCGCCGTGAACTTCCTCGCGACGATCCACAACATGCGGACGCGAGGCATGACGTGGATGCGGCTGCCGCTCTTCGTCTGGGCGATCGAGACGTATTCGATCCTGCTCGTGCTCGTGCTGCCTGTCCTCGGCGCCGGGCTTACGCTGCTGCTGCTCGACCGACAGGCGGGAACGCACTTCTTCCTGCCGGACAAGGGCGGCAGCGCGCTGCTCTACCAGCACGTCTTCTGGTTCTTCGGCCACCCCGAGGTCTACATCATGGTCCTGCCGGCGATGGGGATCGTCTCCGAGGTGCTCCCCGTCTTCGCGCGCAAGCCGATCTTCGGCTACGCGGCGATCGCGTTCTCGACCGTCGGGATCGCGTTCTTCTCGATGCTCGTCTGGGCGCACCACATGTTCGCCGTCGGCCTGCCGTGGGGCCTGCAGAGCTTCTTCATGATCTCCTCGATGGCGGTCGCGATCCCGACCGGCGTCAAGATCTTCAACTGGCTCGCGACGATCTGGCGCGGGAACGTCAGCTTCGCCACGCCGATGCTGTTCGCGCTCGGCTTCATCGGCGTCTTCACGATCGGCGGCCTCTCGGGGATCTTCCTCGCGGCATTCCCGTTCGACTGGCAGGTGACCGACACGTACTTCGTCGTGGCGCACCTGCACTACGTCCTCTTCGGCGGCTCGATGTTCGGGATCTTCGCGGGGCTCTACTACTGGTGGCCGAAGATGTTCGGGCGTGTGCTCGACGAGCGGCTCGGGAAGGCCTCGTTCTGGCTGATGCTCGTCGGCTTCAACGTGGCGTTCTTCCCACAGCACATGCTCGGGCTGCTCGGGATGCCGCGGCGGATCTACACCTACTACCACCACGGCTACTGGGAGGCCTACAACCTGACCTCGACGATCGGGTCGGGGATCATGGCGCTCGGCGTCCTGGCGTTCGTCGTGAACGTCGTCGTGACGTCGCGGGTGGGCCGGCGCGCCGGGAACGATCCGTGGCTCGCCGACACGCTCGAGTGGTACACGACCTCGCCCCCGCCGCCGCACAACTTCGACCGCGTCCCCTACGTGACGAGCGCGAGGCCGCTCCGCGACCTGCGCCGGAGGCTCGCCGAGGAGCGGGCGTGACGACGGCGCCCGGACCGTGGCTGCGACTGACGGCGATTGCCGCGTCGCTCGCGACGCTGCTCGCCGTCGTGAGCGGGGCGGCGCATCTGGGGACGGCACACCGCCTCCTCTCCGCGCTCGCGCTGCCGCCGCTCGTCGCGCTCGCCGTGGCGGCGCTGACGACACACCGGCGCCTGCTCCCGTTCGCGCTCGCGGCGCTCGGGCTCTTCGGCGCAGCGGCACTCGTCGTTCCCCGCTCGCTGCACCTGCCGCTCGCCGCCGCCGCCTTCGCCGCGGCGCTCGTCGCGTCGGCGCAGACGTTCCGCGGCGAGCTCGTCCCCGCCGGCCCCTGGCGCGACTACGTGACGCTGACGAAGCCGCGGATCATGTCACTTCTGCTGCTGACCGGGTTCTGCGGGATGCTGGTCGGCGAGCGCGGGTGGCCGTCGACCGGACTCGTGGCCGCCGCGATGGGCGGCCTCGCGCTCGCGTGCGGCGGGGCGAGCGCGCTCAACCACGTGCTCGACGCGGACATCGACCGGCTCATGGGCAAGCGGACGCAGTCGCGCCCCGTCGCCGCGGAGCGGGTTCCGGCGGCCTACGCGCTCGAGTTCGGGCTCGCGCTGTCGGCCCTCTCGTTCGTGTTGCTCGCAAGCCTCGTGAACGTCCTGGCGGCGGCGCTCGCGCTCGTCGGGAACCTCTTCTACGTGCTCGTCTACACGCGCTGGCTCAAGCGCTCGACGCCGCAGAACATCGTGATCGGAGGCGCGGCCGGAGCGGTTCCGCCGCTCGTCGGCTGGGCCGCGGCGACCGGGAACCTGACCCTCCCGGCGCTGTTCCTGTTCGCGATCGTCTTCTTCTGGACGCCGCCGCACTTCTGGGCGCTCGCGCTCTTGATCAGGCGCGACTACGCGGCCGCCCGGGTGCCGATGCTGCCCGTCGTGCGCGGGGAGCGCGAGACGACCCGGCAGATCGTCCTCTACTCGCTGCTCCTGCTCGCGGTGACGCTCGTGCCGTTCTTCTGGGGAACGCTCGGCACGCTCTACCTCGGCGCCGCCGCGCTCCTCGGCGGCACGCTGCTCTGGCTCGCGTGGCTCCTCCGCCGCGATCCGACGCGCCGGCACGCAGCCCTCCTGTTCCACTACTCGCTCGCGTACCTCGCTCTGCTCTTCGTCGCGGCCGCGCTCGACGCGGGGCTCGCATGACCGAGACCGAGCTCGAGCGGAAGAACAACGCCTTCGCCTGGGGGCTCGTCGTCCTCTTCGTGCTGCTCTTCGCCGGCACGGTCGCCGTCGCGTTCATCTACCTCGCGGCGGATTGACGAACTTCTAAGGGCCTAAGCGCTGTAGTCGAAGCGCGTCTCGAAGGCGCAGCGGTCACGCACCTCGAACGCCAAGGGAGGGTCGTCGACCGAGACCAGCGCGGCATGCAGCTCACGACCCGGCCGATGGTGCCCGGGGATGACGCAGCTCACGGTTTCGTCCGTCTCGACGGGACCGGAGGCGCGAACGACCACGCCGTCACCGGCCCGGAACCAGCCCCGGCCCGGTGTGTGGTCGATCTCGATCGCGCTCGCGCGCACGGTCGCCGACGCGAACGGCTTGCGGACCCACGGCAGCCCGAGGACATCGCCGCCGAGGCGGCCGAGGAAGATCTCCTCGAGCGCGGAGCGCTGTCGGTCGTCACCGCGAGCGTCGACGTGCAGGACGACCGTCCACGGCGACCCTTCCTCGTCGTCCGAGTAGGCGATCGTCATCACGACGTCGAGCCGGGAGAGGTCGACCTCGCCGGCGTGTCCCGTCTCGATCCGCCACGACAGCGCGCCCAGGCAGATCCCGTGCGTGGAGCGTCCGCCGTCGCGCCCGCCGATCCGGCGGCACGGACAGATCGGGTCGCAGTTGCAGGCCTCGAGATACGTGCCCGCGACACGCCAGGGAGAGAGTGGGCCGGTCACGGCGAGGAGATGATCGCAGCCATCCCTCCTTCGAGGGGCTCCACCGGCCGCGGGGGTGCCGACAACGGGATTGAGAGCGCATGTTCCACCGCCTTGTCGCCGCCGCAGCGTTCGCACTGCTCGTCGCCGCGCCCGTCCACGGCGCGTCGCCGCCTGCCAAGCCGCCGTCCACGCCGCCGACCGGGCTGAGGGGTTTCCTCGTCCGGGCGGACGAGCCGTCGACGGATACCTTCCCGCGGACGCCGTCGTTCGCCTGGGCGCCGTACAAGGGCGCGCTCTCCTACGACTTCGAGCTCGCGACGAGCACGACGTTCGACGAACGCTCTACCGTCTGGACGAGCTCAACGGCCGGCGAGCTGCTCGACACGCCGGTGGTGTCCGTGCCGATCGCGCTCCCGTGGATGACCGGAAAGCCCTACGCGCTCTACGCGCACGTCCGCGCGCGAACACGAACCGGCGTGACGCCGTGGAGCAAGCCGTACGGCTTCAACATGCGCTGGAAGAGCCTCCCCGAGCGGGTCGCGCCGGACTTCCCGGGCCTCGTCCGCTGGCAGCCCATCGAGGGCGCGACCTCCTACGACGTGTGGTTCCTCGACGCGGGCAAGGTGATCTCGACCGTCACCAACGTCGCGGACGAGCGCGAGTACTACACGTTCCATCAGGACCCGTCGTGGATCCACCAGGTGCACTGGCGGGTGCGCGCGGTGCGCAAGATCTACGGGGCGCTGCCGAGCGGGCTGCCGATCGTCGTCTACGGACCGTGGAGCTCGACCTTCACGTCGGTGAACCCCGATTTCGGCACGGGCCTGCTCAGGGTGACGGCGACGATCTCGGAGACGGTCAGCACGCCGCGCTCCCCTGACACCCACAGCCTCACGCCGGGTTACGTCTTCACGGGCAACGAGTCGCGCGCGGGCCTGCCCGCCGATCTCTACCGCGTCTACATCAGCACCGACAGCCAGTGCGTCAACACCGTCTTCAAGGGGTCGATCGTCGGCAGCCCGGCCTACGCGCCGCGGATCACGGGGCCGATCGCCCTGCCGGGCACCGCGGACGGCATCAAGGCCGCCGCGGCCGTCTACGCGAGCGACGGGGGCCAGTCCGGCGCGATCACGGCCGACTTTGCAGCAATCGTTCCTTCTGATCAGGGCTCGGGTACCGCCGACAACCCGCCGGGCGGCTCGTCCGGAAGCTCCTCGTCGTCGCTCCCCTCGGACTTCAGCGTGAGCGGGCCGCTCGTCGACCTCTGGGACAGCGGCTGGCCGACAGGTCGTTTCTACTGGACCGTGGTCCCGGTGAACGAGGTCGGGAGCGGCGGCGCGATCACGTACACCGACGGCGAGGTTCCGCAGGATGCCTGCGCCGCCGGACGTGTCAGCGCGTTCGGCAAGACGAGCCTTCCCGCCACGACCGGCGCGAGCGGTCCGTTCGTCACCGGGCTGTCGCCGGGCGGCCAACTCGTCTCCGCGAAGGCGCCGAACCCGACCGTCTACGGCACACCCCTCGTCGCGTGGGAGCCTGTCCCGGGCTCGGCCGGCTACGAGGTGCAGTGGAGCCGCAAGGCCTACCCGTGGAAGGCGGCCGGAAAGCCGCTCTACACGGCGGCGACCTCGACGCGACTCGACGGCCTCGCGCCCGGCATCTGGTTCTACCGCGTCCGCGGCATCGACCCGTACATCGCGGGGCCGGTCAAGCAGATGGCGTGGTCGTCCGCGGTGCCGTTCACGGTGGCCAAACCGAAGTTCACGGTCCTCCCCCCGAAGTCGGGCGGTTAGGAGCTAGCTGCGCTCGAGCAGGCGGGCTTCTCCGCGGCGGCGGACGGCGCGGCCGCCGGCGAGGAAGAACGCGGCGAGGAGCGCGATCGGGCCGCCGACGATCAGCACGTACAGGACGACGACCGCCTCGTCGAGCAGGATCGCGCCGGCGCGGTCGAGCGTCCGGTCGATCCGCGACGGCGGCACCGGCTGCGGCTTCGGCTTCGCCGGCTGCTTCGACGTGAGGCTCAGCGCGATCGTCGCGAACGAGTACTCGCGGGTCTCGCGCGCCTGGTCGGCCTGGAGCACGCGGAGCTCTCGCTGGAGCTTGGAGATCTTCGCCGTCGTCGAGTCGGTCACCGGCAGCTTCTGGAGCTTCGAGATCTGCAGCCGGAGAGCCTGCATCTGCCGGAACCGGGCGTCGATCCGCGGCTGGACGTCCTGCGCGTCGACGTGCTGCTGGAGGATCGTCCCGAGCGCGGAGAAGCGGACGATCGCCGTCTGCACCGCCCGCAGCGGAACGCGGAGGACGAGCTCGGCGCTGCCGGAGTCCTTGCCGTCGTCGTAGTTCACGGAGCGGACGTAACCGCCGAGCGAGCGGGCGGTCGCGAGCGCCGACTTCGTCGCGGCGGAAAGGTCCTTGACGCGGAGGTAGATGTCCGCCGTGTAGAGCTGTGCCCGGCCGGGGGAGGGCGCGATCGTCGCGCCCGCGCCGGTGGCCGCGTGCAAGGAGGCGTTGGGGGCAGGTGCGGGTCGGGCGGGGAGCGCCTTGGGCACGAGCGCCCGCTGCAGCGACCCCGACGTCTGCCTGCTACCGCCGCCGGAGGTCGCGAGCCCGCCGACGAGCGCTCCGGCCGCGGCCAGCACGACGGCCACCGGGACGGCGACGAGAGCGAGCCGCCGCAGCGGGAGGCGGAGCCGGCGCCGCTGCCGCCGCGCGGGCCGTTCCTCCGGCTCCGCCTTCACGAGTGCCTCCACCCGGTCGCGCAGCCCGGCCGGAGCCGAGACCTGCGTCGCGCGCAGCTCGAGCACGAGCTCGTCGAAGCGCTCGTCCAGGTCAGGCAGCGACATACGTCCTCACTCTCTCCTCGAGCTTCGTCAGGGCGCGGTTCAGGCGCGTCGAGCAGGCGGTCGGGCTGATGCCGAGAAGGCGCGACGCGGACTCGGCGTCGAGGCCGAGGAGCACGCGCAGCGCGATCACCTCGCGCTCGCCGGCCGAGAGCGTCTTCAGCGCGCGCTCGAGCCACGGCGAAAGGCCGCGCCCGAACACCTCCTCGTGGTCGACGGGCTCGCGCACCGCGTAGAGGTCCTCGCGGCGCCGTCGGCGCTGCTCGGAGCGGAAATGGTCGAGCGCGCGACTCCGCGCGATCTGGCAGAGCCACGTCTTGGCGCTTCCCCGGCGCGGGTCGAAGCGCTTCCACGAACGGAGCGCCTTCTCGAACGTCTCGGCTGCCAGATCCTCCGCGGTGTCGCGGTCACCCGTCAGGTAGACGAGGTACGAGTACACGTCGTCGAGGTGCTGCTCCGCAACGGCCGCGAACTCGTCGGACATCGTCCGTTCTACGTCGCGGCGGGCCGCGCCGTCACCGCCTAGTCGGGCTCGGGCCGTGCGTAGAGGGTGTGCGGGCGGTGCGCCGCGTCGACCCTGAGGATCGTCACGACCCGGTTCGCGATCGCGAAGCCGTACGTGTTCGCGGTCCTCGTTCCCCTCGTGAGCTTGAAGCACGATGCGGTGATCCCGCGCTCGCCTCGCGTGACGCCGCAGGCGAGGTCGGTTCCCACGAGCGCGAACCTCGAACCGACGGTCGCCTTCAGGTACCGCCCGGCGGGGCTCGTCGCGCTCGCGAGCGTTCGCCGGAACACGACCGGCGCCTTCGCGGAGACCTTCACGATCACGATCTCGCCGTCCACCGCGAGCGCAGGCGCGTACGAGCCGACTGCCGGAGCACCCTTGTCGTCGACCACGTAGCAGCCGACGAGCCTCTTGCCCTTGAGGCTGACGGTCCCGACCGTCGCGTCGCAGGCGATGCGCGTGCCGAGCACGTCGACCACGTCCCCCAGCCTCAGCGCGGCCGGCTTCTTCGAGGTGGCTGCAGACACGGTCGCGGCAGCAGCGAAGGCGAACGTCACGGCCAGGATCGCGCCGGTTCGCGTCACGCCCGAGATTGAACCAGCGCCGCCGCCTTCGCAGCGTCCTCGTAGATCCGATCCCGACCGAAGACGTCCAGCTCGTCCGAGAGGAGGTCGCTCGGGTCCGGTGCCTCCCCGGGCGGAAAGGGCGCCGGCTGCCCGTCCACGTCCACGCCGCGCAGTCGGTCGGCTTGCTCGTGCTCGAGCGAGACGTCGCGGCCGAGGCGCGCACGCAGCCAGCCGGCGAGGAGGTGCGCCTGCGCGGCGGTTCCCGTCACCTTGATCCGCTCGACCGTCGCGATCCCGGGCCAGAGCGAGGCGAGCTGGCGCCGCCAGCGGCTCGTGCGGGCCCAGGCGATGTCGGAGACCGCCGTGTCCTCGAACACGCCGGCGAGCTCCGCATATGCGTCCGGCAGGTCGGGCCACTCCGTGCTGTCGACGATCAGCCGGTCCGCGAGCTCGACGAGCTGCGGGAACGGCTCCTCGCCGAACGGCGGTTGCCCGCGCCAGCGCAGGAACACCGGCAGCCCGGGCACGAGCAGCGGCATCACGATGCTCGCCGGCACGAGCGCCCGCGCGCCGCGGAGATGCAGCTCGATCACCTCGGAGCACACCTTCCGATCGGCGGCGAGCAGTGGGTAGCACTCGAGCGAGACGGCGGCGTCGATCCCGTCTTCCTCCGCGTCCGGCTCCGGCACGAGCAGGACCGTCCGGGACGGATGTCGCTCCGCCAGCCCCTCGAGAGCCGAATGCGCCGCGTCGAGCCAGTCGTGCGAGACCCACGCGACGTGCGTCATCACGCTCGTCCGGAGGAACGGCGTCTCGCCCCCGCCGCTCGCCTCGAAGCGGAGCCGCGCGAGCTCCCGCTCGACGTCGGCGATGCAGATTCCCTGCTGGAGCGCCGGCATCAGTGGCGGCGCCAACCCCGTCCATCGCGGCGGACGAGCTCGTCGGCCGACGGCGGCCCCCAAGTCCCGGCCGCGTAGTTCGGGAAGGACGGCCGGTCGCGGCTCCAGGCCGAGACGATCGCGTCGACGAGCGCCCACTGCTCGTCGACCTCGTCCTCGCGCGTGAACAGCGTGGCGTCGCCGACGAGGCAGTCGAGGATCAGCCGCTCGTACGCCTCGGGCAGCCCGGTCCGGAACGTGCCGCCGTAGAGGAAATCCATGTGCACCGTGCGGAGCGACAGGCCCTGTCCGGGCACCTTCGCCGCGATCTCGAGCGAGACGCCCTCGTCCGGCTGTACGTGGACGACGAGGACGTTCGGCCGGAGGTCCTCCGCGGCGGACTCCTCGAAGGGTGGGTGCGGCGCGCGCTTGAACTCGATCGCGATCGTCGTCTCGCGCCGGGCGAGCCGCTTCCCCGTCCGGACGTAGAACGGCGTGTCGGCCCAGCGCCAGTTGTCGACGAACAGCTTCGCCGCGACGTAGGTCTCGGTCATCGAGTCGCGCGCGACGCCCTCCTCCTCGCGGTACGACGGCACCTCGACGCCCTCGACGAACCCGCTCCCGTACTGGCCGCGCACGACCTCCCTCGGGCCGGGCGTGTGCATCGCCCGGAGCACCTTCACCTTCTCGTTGCGCACGGAGTCGGCGGTGAAGTCGATCGGGGGCTCCATCGCCGTCAGAGCCACCAGCTGTAGAAGGTGGTTCTGGAAGATGTCGCGGATCGCGCCCGCGTGCTCGTAGTAGTCGGCGCGCCCCTCGATTCCCATCGACTCGGCGACGGTGATCTGCACGTGGTCGACGAACTGGCGGTTCCAGATCGGCTCGAAGATGCCGTTCGCAAACCGCAGCGCCAGCATGTTCTGGACCGTCTCCTTGCCCAGGTAGTGGTCGATGCGGAAGATCTCGTCCTCGTTGAAGAAGCGGTGGAGCTCCTCGTTCAGCGCGCGCGCCGACTCGCGGTCGTGACCGAAGGGCTTCTCGACGATCAGCCGCGTCGAGCCCTCGGTCCCGCGGCGCTTGCCGACCTGCTGGACGATCATGGGAAAGACGGGGGGCGGAACGGCGAAGTAGTAGACACGGTTGCCCTTCGTGCCGCGCTGCTCGTCGAGCTCGTTCAGGGTCCCGACCACCTGCTCCCAGGCGGCCTCGTCGTCGAACTCCATCCCGATGTAGCGCATCGCCTCAGCGAGCGGGTTCCAGATGTCGTCGCGGAACGGGTCGCGCGCGAACTGCTGCACCGCCTCCTTCATCCGGCCGCGGAACTCGTCGGTCGTCTCCTCCGAGCGCGCGACGCCGACGAGGCCGAACCGCTCGGGGAGCAGTCCGCGGAAGGCGAGCGAGTAGAGCGCCGGGAAGAGCTTGCGGCGGGTGAGGTCGCCGGACGCGCCGAAGATGACGAGCACGCACGGCTCGGGCGTGCGCCGGAGGCGCAGGCCTTCGAGAAGAGGGTTCTCGAGCTGCGCCGGCGGGGCGGCGGTCACAGCTCGACCTCCGGCGCGGTCAGCGGTCCGCCCGCGTCGCCCGTGTTCGGCGTCCCCTTCGGCTCGATCAGGAGCACGTGCGTCTCCTCGTCGGCGCGGGGGCAGTGCTCGGTTCCCCGCGGGACGACGAGGAGCTCGCCGGGGCCGAGCTCCACGTCGCCATCTCTGAGCTGCACGACGAGCCGCCCCTTCAGGACGATGAACAGGTCGTCGGTGTCCGGATGCGTGTGCCACACGAACTCGCCCTTCACCTTGGCGAGCTGCAGCTTGTAGTCGTTCATGTAGCCCACGATCCTCGGCGAGAAGACCGCATCGATTTGGGAGAGCTTTTCGGCGAGATCGACCTTCGCGATCACTCTGCTGCCTTGACCGCGTGCCCGCCGAACTGATTGCGCAGCGCAGCGTTGATCTTGGCCGCGAACGACTCGTCCTGGCGGGACGCGAACCGTGCGAACAGCGACAGCGCGATCACTCCGGCGGGCACGCTCTCGTTGATCGCCTCGAACACGGTCCAGCGGCCCTCGCCGGAGTCCTCGACGTAGCCGCGGATCTTCTCGAGGTCGGGATCGTCGGCGAGCGCGCGCTCGAGCAGCTCGAGCAGCCAGCTCCGGACGACCGAGCCGTAGCGCCAGATCGCGGAGATCTCGTGCAGGTCGAAGTCGAACTCGGACTGCCGCAGGATCTCGAAGCCCTCAGCGTACGCCTGCATGAGGCCGTACTCGATCCCGTTGTGGACCATCTTCGTGAAGTGGCCGGCGCCGGAGGGGCCGAGGTGCGCATATCCGCCGGGAGGCGCCAGCGTCTTGAAGATCGGCTCCGCCTGCTGGAACGCCGCCGCCTCGCCGCCGACCATGATGCAGTAGCCCTCGGCGAGGCCCCAGATGCCGCCCGAGACGCCGGTGTCGAGGAAGTAGACGCCCTTCTTCTTCGCCTCCTCGGCTCGCCGCTGCGAGTCGCGGAAGTTCGAGTTGCCGCCGTCGACGACGACGTCGCCGTCCTCGAGCAGCGGCAGGAGCGTCTGGAACGCATTCTCGGTCGGCGTTCCCGCCGGGATCATCAGCCAGACGACGCGCGGCTGGTCGAGCTTGCTCGCGAGCTCGACGAGGGACCCGGTCGTCCGCTCGGGCGCGGTTCGCGCGTAGGTCTCGACCTCGTGCCCGTCCTTCCGCAGGCGCTCGGTCATGTTGGCGCCCATGCGCCCGAGGCCAACCATTCCGAGCTTCATCAGGCCGAGACCAGCTCGCCGCGCTTGGCCCTGATCCCGTCGAGGAGCTGCTCGAACGAGTCGGCGAACTTCTGCACGCCCTCGTCCTCGAGCGTCTCCGTCACGTCGCGGTAGTCGACACCGGCGGCCGCGAGGTCGTCGAACAGCCGCTCGGCCTCGCCGAAGCCCTGCTCGAGCGTCGGCGCGACCTCGCCGTGGTCCTGGAACGCCCGGATCGTCTCCTCCGGCATCGTGTCGACCGTGTCGGGGCCGATCAGCTCCTCCACGTAGAGCACGTCGCGGTACGCCGGGTTCTTCGTCGAGGTCGACGCCCACAGGCACCACTGGGGCGTCCCGCCCTTCGAGACGAGGTAGTCCCAGCGCTCGCCGGCGAACTTCCTCTCCCACTGCTGGTACGCGAGCTTCGCGTTCGCGATCGCGAGCTTGCCCTTCAACCGCGCCGGCGCTCCCACCTCGTCGAGCCGCCGGTCTGCCTCCGTGTCCACACGGGAGACGAAGAAGCTCGCGACGGAAGCAACCTCGCGCGGATCGCCGCCGGCGGCGACGAGACGCTCGAGCCCTCGCATGTAGGCCTCCATCACCTCGGCGTGGCGGTCGAGCGAGAAGATCAGCGTCACGTTGATCGACTTGCCCGCGGCGATCATGTCCTCGATCGCCGGCAGGCCGGGCTTGGTCGCCGGGATCTTCACGTAGAGGTTCGGCTTGTCGATCAGCTCGTGGAAGCGCTTCGCCTGCGCGAACGTCTCCTCGGTCTCGTAGGCGAGCGTTGGGTCGACCTCCATCGAGACATAGCCGCGCAGGCCGGCGCCGTCGTCCCAGACGGACCGCATCAGGTCGCAGGCGGCCGAAACGTCGCGCGAGGCGAGCGCGATGAAGATCTCCTTCGGGTCGGTCTCCTCGTCGATCAGCTCCTTCAGCTGATCGTCGTATGCGGTCCCTTGCGAGATCGCCTTCTGGAAGATCGTCGGGTTCGAGGTGACGCCCGTGACGGCGTCCTCCTTCATCATCCGCGCGAGCTCGCCCAATTCGAGCAGATCGCGCGAGAGGTAGTCGATCCAGACGCTCTGGCCGAGCTCGGACAGGCGGTGCAGGTTGGACTTGGCCATCTAGGTCACCCTTTCCAGGAGCGTCGTCGCGCGCGCGACGACGTTCTCGACGTTGTAGCCGAGGCGCTCGAGCACCTCGGTGCCCGGCGCCGACGCGCCGAAGCGCTCGAGCGACACGGAGTCGCCGCGGTCGCCGACCCACTGCTTCCAGCCGAGCGCGACGCCCGCCTCGACCGCGAGCCGCGCGCGCACGTCCGGCGGCAGCACCTCCTCGCGGTACTCGGGGCTCTGCTGCTCGAAGAGCTCCCAGCAGGGCATCGAGACGACGCGGACGTGCGTTCCGTTCTCGCCCGCGATCTTCCTCCCCGCCTCGAGGGCGACCGCCACTTCCGACCCCGTGGCGAGCAGGATCAGGTCGGGTTCGTCGGCCGACTCCCAGAGCACGTACGCGCCGCGCTCGACGCCCGACGCGGCCGCGAGCTCTGCGCGGTCGAGCGTCGGCACCTTCTGACGCGTCAGCGAGAGCGCGACCGGGCCGCCCGCGCGCTCGAGCGCGACCTTCCACGCGTACGACGTCTCGTTCGCGTCGGCCGGCCGGATGAACCAGAGGTTCGGGATCGCGCGCAGCGCGGCGTAGTGCTCGACCGGCTGATGGGTGGGGCCGTCCTCGCCGAGCCCGACGGAGTCGTGCGTCCACACCCAGACGACGGGCAGCATCATCAGCGCCGACAGGCGCACGGCCGGGCGCATGTAGTCCGAGAAGACGAGGAAGGTCGAGCCGTACGGCTTGACCATCCCGCCGTGGACGGCGATCCCGTTCACGATCGAGCCCATCGCGTGCTCGCGGATACCGAAGGCGACGTTGCGGCCTGCCCACCGCTTGCCGGGGACGCCACCGCCGGGGAACTCCGTCTTCGTCGACTCGACGAGGTCGCCCGCGCCGCCGACCATCGTCGGGACGAAGCGCTCGAAGGCCGCCATCACCTTCTTGCCGGCGTCACGCGTCGCGAGCGCCTCGCCCGCCGGGAACTCCGGGAGCGCGTCGACGTAGCCCGAGCGCGGCTTGCCGGTGTGCACCTGGTCCCAGTCCTCGCGGAGGGCGGGAAACGCGGTGCTCCAGCGCTCGAACCGGTCCTTCCACTCCTGCTCGAGGTCGATCCCGCGCTGCACCTGGTTCATGTGCTCGTACACGTCGTCCGGCACGTGGAACTTCGAGTCCGGGTCCCAGCCGAGGACCTCCTTCGTCGCGCGCACCTCGTCCTCGCCGAGCGGCGAGCCGTGCGCCTTCGCGGTGTCCATCGCGTGCGGCGCCGGATAGGCAATGTGCGAGCGCACGATGATCAGGCTCGGCCGCTCCGTCTCGGCGTGAGCGTCGGCGACGGCTGCCCGCAGCGCGTCGAGGTCGTTCACGTCGGCGACGTGCTGCACGTGCCAGCCGTACGCCTCGAACCGCTTGCCCTTGTCCTCGGTATCGAACGAGATCGCGGTCGTGCCGTCGATCGTGATCCGGTTGTCGTCGTAGAAGTAGACGAGCTTCTCGAGGGCGAGGTGGCCGGCGATCGACGCCGCCTCCGACGCGACCCCCTCCATCAGGTCGCCGTCCGAGCAGATCGCGTAGACGCGGTGGTCGACGATCTCGTGGTGGGGGCGGTTGTAGCGCTGGGCGAGGAACCGCTCGGCGTACCCCATCCCGACGCCGTTCGCGAAGCCCTGGCCGAGCGGGCCGGTCGTCGTTTCGACGCCCGGCGTCAGGAAGTGCTCCGGATGCCCCGGGGTGATGGACTGCCACTGCCGGAATCGCTTCAGCTCCTCCAGCGAGAGGTTGTAGCCGGTCAGGTGGAGGAGCGAGTACTGGAGGATGCAGGCATGGCCGGCGGAGAGGACGAAGCGGTCGCGGTCCTGCCATTCGGGATGCGACGGGCTGTGCCGCATGAACTCCGTGTAGATCAGGTAGCCGAGCGGGGCGAGCGCCATCGCAGTGCCGGGATGGCCCGCGTTCGCCTGCTGCACCGCGTCCATCGCGAGGACGCGGATCGTGTCGATCGAGCGCTGTGCGACGTCGTCCATGTCGGCCATCGTGCTCCCTTCTTGCCCGTTCTCGTCTGAACGATACGGACTAGGCGTCGAGTCGCAGCGCGCGCAGGTGGAGGAAGAGCGGGAGCCGCTGCCAGCGTCTGCTGCGCGGCTTGACGATCCCCGCCTCCGGAACCGCCGGCTCCCGCAGTCGCTCGATCAGAAACCCGGACCGAGCAAGCGCCTCGGTGTAGGCCTCGAGCGGTCGGTGGGCGCTCACGAGTTCCAGTTCGAGCCCGTCGCGAACGAAGCTGTCGACATAGAAGGACGGTGCGAGGTAGGAGCCGTCGATCACGAACATGCTGTCGGCGTCGTCTCCCTGGAATCTCCCCGCGGAGTTGAGCGGATGGACGATCGCGACGCACAGCCGGCCGCCGTGCTCGAGCACGCGCGCAGCCTCGGCCACGGCGCCACCGAGATCGTCGACGTCCTGGAGCGACATGAACGCGACGACGAGGTCGAACGCCCCGTCCGCGAACGGGAGGGAGGCGGCATCGGCGAGGGCGGCCTCGATCTCCGGGGCCGCCCCGCGCGCGGCGGCGATCATCGTCGGCGACGCATCGACGGCAGCGACGTGGTGGCCGAGCCGGGCGAGATCGCGCGACAGCCGGCCCTCGCCGCACCCGAGGTCGAGCGTGCGCCGGCCCGGCGGCGGCACGAGCTCGAGGAAGAGGTCGCGGTGGAACTGCCAGTAGCTGTCGTGGCTCGGCGCGCGCGCCCACGCGATCCAGCGCGCGGCTCGCTGCTCCCAAGCGGCGTCCAGGTTCGTCCCGGCGCCGAGGCGCGTTCGCACGAGAGGACGATCCGGCGGCTCCGCCACGCCTTTACCCTAGGCGCATGGCAGTCGTCATCGCATCGAGCCTGCGCAAGGAACTCGGCGGGGACGTCCTCTTCGACGGCGTCTCGTTCAAGGTCGAGCGTCGCGACCGGCTTGCGCTCTCCGGCCCCAACGGCGCCGGCAAGACGACGCTGCTCCGGATCCTCTCCGGCGAGACCGAGCTGCACGGCGGCGAGCTCGCCTTCTCGAAGGGCACGCGCGTCGCGCTCCACGATCAGCGGCCCCCGCTCGAGCGGGACCTGACGCTACGTGAGTACGCACTGTCGGGTGCGGCCGACCTCGTCGCGACCGAGCAGGAGCTGCGGCGGCTCGAGGAGGCGATGGCTGGAGG
>Ga0070741_10009317_pt1 | contig 19166 bp, 13 predicted proteins | sample Coa_R1_4_FD_66440 | JGI IMG/M metagenome (GOLD analysis project Ga0070741, IMG submission 66440) | Surface soil microbial communities from Centralia Pennsylvania, which are recovering from an underground coalmine fire - Coalmine... | ecosystem: Environmental > Terrestrial > Soil > Unclassified ...
GCGATGGCCATCCTCGCTGCCGTCCCCGTAGCGGTAGTGCACGGCAAGGCGCAGGAAGTCGAGCAGACGCACGCCCGGAATGGCGACCGGATACTGGTAGGCGACGAAGAGGCCGGCGCGGGCCCGCTCGTCGATCGCCATCGCCAGCAGGTCTTCCCCCTTGTAGCGCACCGTGCCGGCCACCACCGCATACGACGGCAGGCCGGCGAGCGTGTGGGCCAGCGTGGTCTTCCCCGACCCGTTGGGGCCCATCAGCGCGTGTACCTCCCCCGGGCCAAGGGTCAGGTCGAAGCCACGCAGGATCTCGCGGCCACTTACCTGCACGTGCAGGTCGCGTACCTCCAGCAGCGGCGCCGGCAGCGTGGCAGGCTCGGCGGCCATGGCCGCTGCCCTCTCTGCCGTACGGGTCATGACGCGTCCTCCCTTCCTGGGCAAAAGAAAATGGCCTCTACCCGGCAGCAAGCTGCCAGCGTAGAAGCCATCAGCCGGTGTGCTCACCGGCAGGTAGGGGCACAGCCAGTCGCTGCACCCTGGTGGGCCTCATCACCAAGGAGGATTCAGTTGCGCGGCCACCAGACGGCGGCACGCCGCCGGTGGCCCTGGTAGGAAAAGTATACCGGGCGGGTGCCGGCCACCCGGCAGGCAATGGTGCCACAAGGACACAGCGGCTGCCTGGCTCAGCGCAGCATCGACATTCGGTGTGTAGTGTGTGTAGCATTTAGCTACACATCATCCACATTGGAGAGCCGGATAAGGAGAGAGGGAGAGGCATCCCTGTGGCCAAGACCAGCCGTGTGAACATCAGCATCCCGGCCGGGCTGCACGAGCGGCTCAAGCGGGTGAAGGACAAGGTCAACGTCTCCAAGGTCTGCGTCGCCGCGCTCGAGCGCGAGCTGGAGCGGCTGGAGGCGCGGCCCACGGTCTCGGCCGCGCAGCTAGAGCAGCTGATCCGGCGCCTGCAAAATAACCAGGAGCGCTGGGCAGAGCGCGGCCGGCAGGATGGCGAGCGCTGGGCAGTGGAGGTGGCGACGCGCGACGAGCTACGCCAGGTGGGAGAAGTCGCCGCCGGTGAGGAGGGTGCTGACACGCTGCTCCCGCGCTCCTTCGACCTGGCGGCGGCGCTCGAGGCCTGGGTGTACCGGGACGCGGGGCTTTCGGAAGCGGAGATCCGCGACCTGGGTGATGGGCGGCGCGCCCCGCGCTACCCGCCGGCGGTGGAAGCCGCGCTACGCCAGGCGCGCACGCAGGTGGACGAAAGCGCGTACCGCAGGGGCTGGACCAGCGCGGTGCGGGCCATCTGGAAGGCTGTACGGCCGGCACTGCAATGAGCCCCATCGATCTTGTGTCACCCCCCGCAGCGTTCCCGCACGTCGAGACGCTCATGCGCCTGGGCCTGGCGCTGGCGGCTGGCCTGTTTGTCGGGCTGGAGCGTGAGTGGCGAGGCAAGGAGGCCGGCCTGCGTACCTTCGGCTTCGCCGCGCTCCTCGGCGGGCTGGGCGGGCTGCTGGGAGAAGCCTATGCGCTGCTGAGCCTGGCGCTGCTCGGCGTACTCATCGCGCTTCTGAACTGGCAGACGATCCGCTCCGGCGAAGGCAGCGAGCTCACCACCTCGGCGGCGCTGCTGGTGATGGGCTTCACCGGCGTGCTGTGCGGGCTGGGGCACACGTTTACGCCGGTGGCGGTGAGCATCGTCACTGCCGGCCTGCTGGCCTGGAAGGAGCGGCTGGCGGGGTTCAGCGTGGGCCTCACCGCTGCCGAGCTGCGTGCGGCGATTCTGCTGGGCCTGCTGGCCTTCGTAATCTACCCGGTGCTGCCGGCGCAGCCCGTCGATCCCTGGGGGCTCGTCGAGCCGCAGGTGGCGTGGATCACCGTCATCCTGATCGCCGCGATCGGGTTCGTCAATTACGTGCTCTGGAAAGTCTATGGCAGCCGCGGCATCGGGATTACCGGCTTCCTGGGCGGACTGGTCAACAGCACCGTCACCGTCACGGAGCTGGCGCTGCGGGTGCGCGAGAGCGGCGGCCTGCTGATAGAGAGCGCCTACCGCGGGGTGCTGCTGGCCACGGCCGCCATGCTAGCGCGCAACGCCATTCTGCTGGGGCTGCTGGCCTGGAGCACGCTGGCCTTGGCGGCCGTGCCGCTGGCGGTGATGCTGGCGGCCAGTGCCGGGCTCGCGCTGCTGCCGGACCTCTGGCCGGCGCTTCGCGAGCGGCCGCGGTCAGGTGGCGGGAGTGGCGCCGGCGGCACCCCCGCCACCGCTCAGGCCAGCCGGCTTGGCCTGAGCGCCCCGGCGCCCACCGTGCACCTGGCGTCGCCGTTCTCGCTGCCTTCGGCGCTGCGGTTTGGCCTGCTCTTCGTGCTCCTCGAAGCGGCCGGCACGCTCGCCCAGCGCGGCCTCGGCCCGTTTGGCTTCTACGCGGTGAGCCTGGCCGGTGGCCTCGTCTCGAGTGCCTCGGCGGTGGCTTCAGCGGCGACTCTCGCCGCGCGTGGAGCGCTTCCACCAGATGTTGCCGCTCGCGGGGCCGTGCTGGCATCGCTGGCCAGCGTGGCGGTCAACGTGGCGCTCGCTGCACGGGTATCGGGCCAGCGCCGGCTTACGCTGCGCCTGGCCGGCTCGCTCGCGCTGGTGGTCATTCTGGGCCTGGCCGCCATGGCCGCGCTCTTGCTCCTGCCGCCGCTCCTGCCGGGAACGCCGAAACAGCTGCTTGGCCCAGCACTCGTGCCGCTTATGCTTAGCGCATGACCAACGACCTGCGAAGGGAGCGGACCCGGCCGATGGAGCGAGGCAGGCCGGGGATGCACCGCGTGGCGGCGCAGGGCTTCGCCGCCGCCGGTCAGGTGTACGAGCAAGGACGGCCCGACTATCCCCCCGAGGCTCTAGCGTGCCTGGCTGCTCACCTGGGGATTGGCGCCGGTGCCCGCGTGGTGGACGTCGGTGCCGGGACCGGCAAGCTGACGCGCCTCCTGGCCGAGCGAGGAGCTTTCCTGATCGCCGTGGAGCCGGTGGCCGACATGCGCCAGGCCTTTGCCCGCGCTCTGCCGCAGGTGCCGGTACTGGCCGGCACGGCGGAGGCGCTGCCTTTCGCCGCGGGCACGGTAGATGCAGTGGTCGCGGGCGCCGCCTTTCACTGGTTCGATGGGCTGGCAGCGCTGCGCGAGATCCACCGCGTGCTCCGGCCGGGCGGCGGGCTGGGCCTCGTCTGGAACCCGCGGGACGAGACGGTGGAATGGGTCGCGCAGCTGGTCAGGCTGGTGGATGGCTATAAGCGGGGTGATCCGCCGCGCTACACCGATGGACGCTGGCGGCGGGTGTTCGAGGCCGGCCCCACCACGGGGCTCTTCACGCCGCTCCAGGAGGCGCGCTTCCCCTTCGTGCACGAGGTGGAGCGCTCGGTGGCAATGGCCAGGGTCGCGTCGACGAGCTTCGTCGGCGCGCTATCGGTGGCGGAGCGCGAGGAGGTGCTCGCACGCGTGCGGGCGCTGCTCGATACCCATCCCGAGACACGCGGCCGGCCGGTGCTTCGCCTGCCGTATCGCGCCGACGTCTACTGGTGCCACAAAGTGGGCTGAGACCCGCGGACGGTACTGAGGCGCGGGACTTTCCCGCGCTCCTCTCCAGCTAATTCACGGCCGCCTCACGCCCCATTGGCCCAAGGGCAGCAAGGAAGCTTGCACGGCGCCGCCCAGGTCCACGACCTTGCTGGAATACACCCACTGCCGCGGCTATCGAGCCAATCGGCCTCGACCGCCACGGTATCCAGGTCCACGACCTTGCTGGAGTACACCGGCTGCGGGAGCATCGGGCCCGGTGGCGAAGGCGGGACGCTTACCTGGGGCTCCACTGGAAGAGGCAGCACGGGCAGCTGCCGGTCACCCAGAACCGGTGGCGAAGGCGGGACGCTTACCTGGGGCTTCGCCGAGACTCTCCGGGCGGCCGGAGCCGAGCTCTCAAGGCAAGGCAGGACGGCAGAGCCAGAAACGCCTGGGCTCCGCCAGGAGCCTCAGGATTTCTCAGGGTTTCTCAGACGAAGCAGTAGTTCCGGCCCCCGGTATTGGCCAGGACCCTCCAGGACCCTCCAGGACCCTCCAGGACCCTCCAGGACCCTCCAGGACCCTCCAGGACCCTCCAGGACCCTCCAGGATTTCTCAGGGGTTCTCAGGGTGGCCGGAGGCGAGCGCGAACGGTGACGATCTCCCACGCCGCCACCGGCACCGCGACCTCCTCGCCGCGGCCGCTCCCGGCGGCCGGCAGCGGCGCTTCGAGCAGATCCACCCGCTCCACCGCGCCCGCAGGCGGCTGGCCCGGCCCGGTGGCCAGGTGGACGGCGACGGTGCACGGTGCACCGGCCGGCTCGTACCAGCGGGCGATGGCGGCGGCTCCGTCCTCGCTCTGCTTGAGGCACGTGAGCAGCGCGTCGCCAGCGCCGCCGTCGAGCGGCGCGATCGTCGCCAGCGCGGCCGCGCGGGGGAGCGACTTTGGGCTCCAGGTGTCGTTGACGGTGTAGCAGAGGAGCGGCTGGACGGCCTCCCAGCCGGCGCGGGGCACACGCGCTGCCTGCCAGCCGCCGTCATGCGGCTGGAAGCGGAAGCGAAAGACGAGCCGCACGCGCGGGTCATCGCCATCGGTTTCGGGAGCGGCCGGCCGCATCCGACCCCCGCGCACCAGGCAGGCCCGCACGGCGACGCCGCCGGCATCGGGAAGCGGATCGATGCGCGTCCAGCGGTGATCGGTGGCCATGGCCACACCCGCGGCCGCGGTATCGATGCTGAGCCAGCGCGTGATCTCGCGAGTGCGCTGCCACGATGCGGGGACGGCTTCGTCGCCCCGAATGGGCCCCGCGCCGGGCAGCAGCGACTCGGGATCGAAGCTGCCGGCGCCGAACGGCAGCCCGTAGTGTACCCGCGCTCCAGCCAGCGGCACCTCGTACGCCAGCTCGATGCGGCCGAAGCGACGCACGTCCCAATCGAGCCGCACCTCGGCATCGACCCACGGCAGCTCGCGGTAGAGGGTATAGCGTAGCTCCGCCGGGACGCCCAGGACCAGCTGGCGCACGGCGAGCGTCGCCAGCACGGGCCCGTGCTCGACCACCTCCAGCGGCGTCTCGCCGGGAGCCTGGCTCAGCACGGCGGCCTCGACCCGCTCACGCTCCGGGGCGTCGTACGAGAGCGCACGCGGCGGCGACTGCATCACCTCGGGAAGCTCGTGCCGCCCTTCGAGCCGGAGGCCATCGACAACAAGCCGGGGCTGTGGGCGGGCCGCTCCGGTGCTCCGCGAGCCGCCGGCCAGCCCCGGCATCGGCGCGGCGGTGCCAGAGCCGCCGGTCACTGCGGGTGGGGGGCCACCGGCGGCGGGACGCAGGTCGTAGAGCCGCGCGCGGCCGTCGGCCCGGTCGATAGCCAGGCGCACCAGCCCGTTCTCCAGCACCATCTGCGGCGGCGTGGCGCCGAACCAGGGCTGGTCGACGCGCCGCGGCGCGGCCGGGCCGGCAGCCGCCTCGACGCGCGCTGCCTCCTCGGGCGGCGCGGGCTCGAGGGTATACGCCGCGTACCCCAGGCCGGGCACATCGCGCGCGACGAAGGCCAGGTCAAGCTCGCCGAGGGTGCCGCGGCGGTCGGCGATCACCTGGAAGGGCACGCTCCTTCCCTGCGGGTCGCGGAGCACCAGCGCCTGCTCGGGCGGCAGGAGATCGCGGCGAGCCGGATCGACGGCCGGATAAAAGGTAACGTGCGCGCGCACGAGGCCGGTGCGAGGCCAGTTGAGCGTATTGAACACCACCAGCGGCACGCTCTCGCGCGGCGCCGCGACGCGCTCGGCAACGGCGCCCATCGCGCGCGCCTGCAGGCGCCGGGCGCGGTAGTACACGTCGCGGCGCTCGGCGAGCTTGCGCGGCTGGCCTTCCCCGGCCCCCTTGCCGCCGAAATTGTGGTCGCGCGCCAGCAGCTGTGCCTTCCAGAGCGCTTCTAGCTCCGCCTTGGGATAGGCCAGGCCCAGGTGCAGCCAGGCGAGTGTGGAGAGGCGCTCGGCGGCATCCAGTGCCCGCGCGGCGATGCTGTCCCACCGGCTCACGTGGGCATGGTCGGGCTCGACGTAGAGCCAGGTGGAAGGCAGCTCGCCCCGCCGCACCGGGGCGGTGCGTTCCAGCCCGGCCGCACGGATGGCGCGAAAGTAGCCGGTGGGCGTGGTAACGCAAAGCCGGCCGCGGCTGCCCTCACTATCACCGCCCTTGGCGCCGGCGTTCCAGTCCAGAACATTCGGCACGAGCTGGGGCGGCGGCAGGAAGAGGTCGCTGCCGTAGTACAGGAGCGGCGGAGCCTGGCCCTCGGCCGCCGCCAGCCGCGCGGCGAGGCCACGCTCGCGCATCGCCGCCACGCTGAGGTGCAGGCCGAAGCGGCCGGCCTGGTTGTACGTATCGGCGCTCCAGGTCAGGACGCGCTGGCCGCCCGGCGCCTCGTACCAGAAGAGGGTATCGGGTGGGGCGCAGCGGGTAAGCACCAGGTTCTGGATCCCCAGCCCGGTGCAGAGCTGCGGTAGCTGCGGGATGGCGCCGGGGATGTCGGAGAGCTGCAGCGTCTCCAGCTCAATGCCGTAGCGCTGGCGCGCGTAGCGCTTGGCGTAGAGCACGTTGCGTACGAGGTTCTCTTCGTCTTCCTGGGTGATGAAGATGCCGCTCCACTCCGCTCCCAGCTCGACCCGCCTGCGCCGGATGTACTCATCGAGGCGTGCCGCCTGCTCTGGCTGCAGCGCATGGTACGCCTCGAGGAAGAGCACGTATTCCAGGAAGAAGCAAAACTCCGGCTGGCGATCGAGCAGCTCGAGCGCGGCGCTGAACACCTTGGCGCCGCGCGAGAGGCATTCCTCGACCGAGCCCATGAACGTCAGGTCGAGATGCGACATCGGCGCAACGTACGCGCCGGCCACGCCTTCCCAACCGGCTGCCCGATCACTCATGGCGGCTGCGGCGGCTCCGCTCGGTGTGGCTACCTGGTGGCGCGGCTCTTGTATTCCTGGAGCCACCGATCGATCTCCACCTGCACCTTCTGGGCGGCCTCGTCAAGGGCGGCCTTGGGGCTCTTCTGGCGCCGGATGATGGCATTCTGCGCCTCCACGTTGACGCTATCCCACATCACCTGCGTCCACGGCGCGGTGGGGAACGGCTTGCCGTACCGGAGCGCCTCGAAGAAGAACTTGATCTCCGGATTCTGCTGGATGTATTCGGTGCTGAGGGCCGACTTGCGGCCGGGCATGTTCCCCTGCGCGGCGGCGTACTTCGATGCCGGCTCCTTCTGCGAGAACCAGGAGAGGAACTCCCAGCCGGCATCGGCGTGGTGCGCCCCTTTGGAGATGCTCCAGTTGTAGCCGCCCACCATCGTCGCCGGCCCGCTGCCGGATGGCCCGTAGGGCTCCGGCGCCAGCGCGTAGTCCATCTGCGGCGCGTACTGCTTGACGGTGGCGATGAACCAGCTCCCATCACGCTTCATCGCTACCTGGCCGACAAAGAAAGGATCCTGCGCCTGTCCCTGGAAATTCTTCTTGAAAGCGGCCCACGCATCGTAGCCGCCCATGCGGTCGAACATCTCCACCAGCCATTCGGCGGCCTGTACCGCCGGGGGCTTATTGAACATGATCTCTGCCTTGTCGGGCGTGACGCGCACGATCTCCCCGCCGTTGGCGTAGATCCAGGAATAGAGGTCGGCATTGCCGTAGTCGACCGGCGGGAAGCCTACGCGCTCGAGCCCGCCGCCGCTCTGCTTGTTCAGCCGCTGTGCTGCCTGCCCCATCTCGTTCCAGGTCTTCGGCGGCTTGGACGGGTCGAGCCCGGCCTCCTGGAAGACGGCCTTATTGATCCAGATGGCCCGGTCGTCACAGATCACCGGCACGCCCCAGACGTGGTCGAAGAACGTGCAACGGGCCCACGGTGCCTCGAAGAAGTCGCCCGGATTGAAGGCCTTGTCCTTCTTGAGGTACTGGCCGAGCTCGGTGAGCAGCCCGGCCTCGCCGAACTCCGGCGGGCGGTTCATGTGCAGCACGTCCGGCGGCGTGCCGGCGGCGATGGCCGAGGTGATCTTGTCGTTATAGCCGCCGGCCATCGAGGCCGAGCTGCCCGGGATGAAGGTGAGCTTGAAGCTGACGTTGGGCTTGAGCCGGCGGTAGTCGTCCAGCACCGCCTGAAAGCCATCGAAGGCGGGGCTGGGCACGGTGTGCGTGTGCCACAGGTCGAGCTCCACCGGCGCCGCCTCCTTCGCCGTGCCTCCGGCCGGCGCCTCCAGGCCGCAGGCTAGGCCCAGCATGCCGAACGCAGCGGCGCCCAGCCCCGCCCTGCCGGCCAGCCGGCGGCGCGTCAGTCTCGCTCCCTCGCTGGCGATCGCTACCCGGCGGTGCGCCGGGCCACGTTGCACGGTGTCGTTCCCGTTCATGGTGACTGCTCCTTCTTTGCTTGCCGACACAGGGGCTTCTATGCCTGGGAATGCCTTCACGAGTCCGTACAGGGGCTTCTATGCCTGGGAATGCCTTCACGAGTCCGTACAGGGGCTTCTATGCCTGGGAATGCCTTCACGAGTCTGTGGTCCGTGTTCCTGGGTCCTGGGCTTCCTGGCCCGGCTCTTCGGCTCGCTGCGCTGGCTGGCGACTGTCTTCATGAGTCCGAGATGGCGCGGGTCGAGTCGCGCACCACGAGCTGCGGGGTGAGGATGATGCGCCGCGGTGCACTCGCGGCGGGGTCGGCGCCGCGGGCGGCGGCGCGTTGCTCCGCGATGCGCTCCAGCAGCAGCTCCGCGGCCACGCGCCCACGCTCGCGGCCGAACTGGTTGACGGTGGTGAGGGCCGGCCGGCACATCGAGGCTAGCCGCAGATCATCGAACCCGGTGACACTCACATCGCGCGGCACGTCGCGGCCGGCGGCGGCGAGCGCGCCCATGGCGCCGAGCGCAAGCACGTCGTTGGCGGCGACCAGTGCCGTTACTCGCGCTGGGCCGTCGAGCACGCCGCGCACGAGGAGCTCGCGCACCCGCTCACCTCCGGCCTCGTAGCCCCAGCCCGGGCCTTCGGCCAGCCATTCCGAGCGGGGCGTGATATCGTACTCGTGCAGCGCGCCGAGATAGCCGGCGCGCCGGTTCTGCGTGGTGCGCTCGTCGGGCGGCCCGCCGATGAAGGCGATGCATCGGTGGCCGCGCTCGAGCAGGTGTGTAGTCGTCAGATAGGTCCCGCGCTCGCCATCGACGGTGACTAGATCGAAGGTACCGTCGTCTGCGCCGTGCGCGAGCAGCACGACGGGTGTGCCGGTGCGGCGCAGGCGGTGCAGCGAGCGGCTGGCGTCGCGCAGCGCCGCGACCAGCGCGCCATCCACCCGCTTGCGGCGCAGCAGGGCGATGACGTCTTCCTCATCCTCGAGGGAGTCTCCGGTATTGATGAGCATGAGGCCGAAGCCGCGGGGGCGCAGCGTGCTTTCCGCGCCCAGTGCCACCTCCGACCAGAAGGGATTGGTTACATCGGGGATCACGAGGCCGACCATGCCCGTGGCGCGCCGCGCCCTACCGGTGGAGAGGTCGTACGGCTGGAAATCGAGCCGTGCCATCGCCGCGCGGACGCGGGCACTGACCGCGGGGCTGACGCGGGCGCTGCCGTTGACGACCCGCGAGACGGTGGCCGGAGAGACGGCTGCCGCTCGCGCCACGTCATAGATCGTGGGCGCTTTCTCGGCTGCTGCTTGCTGCTCCAGTGCGGTCGGCTGTGAAACGGGTTTCACAGCCGCACAGCATAGCACGCGCCACCGGCCGGGGCAATCCCGGCGGCCCGGTGGCCCGGCCAGGAATCAGGACGTCGTGCTCTGGCCGGCGATCAGGCGTGGCGGCAGCAGGCAATGCATCTCTGCCGGACGCTCGCCGGCAATGAGCGCCAGCAAGCGCTCCGTCGCGCAGGCGGCCAGGTCCACCGTCGGCTGGACGACCGAGGTAAAGGAGATCGTCTCGCCTTGGGGCTCGAAGTCCTCGACGGCTACCAGGGCCAGATCATCGGGGAGGCGCAGGCGGCGGGCGCCGAGCGCTCGCAGACAGCCAGCGCGCAGCGCCGGGTCGGTCACGATGATGGCCGTAGGCGGCTCCGGCAGCGCCAGCAGCCGCTCCATCGCCGCCTGCCCCTCGGCGGCGGTAAAGCGCTGCCAGGTGACCAGTGCTTCGTTAAGCCCAAGGCCGCGCTCGCGCAGCGCCTGGGCATAGCCCTGGAAGCGATCGCGGCAGAAGGGCAGATCCGGCTGGCCGTTGAGCAGGCCGATGCGCCGATGGCCGCGCTCGAGCAGGTGCGACGTGGCCAGGTAGCCGACGGCGACGTTGTCCACATCCACGGTGCAGACCTCGGGATCGTCGTAGCGACCGACGATGACGAATGGGCAGCCGGTGGCCTTGAGCGCCTCGACGCGCGGATCGTGGCTGGGCGTATTGGTGACGAGGAGCCCATCGACCTCGCGGCGCAGGAAGATCTTGGCGTAGTCGTCTGGCTGGGGGGCATGGCTGCTCACCGAGACGAGCCAGACGATGTCGTACTGCCTGGGGCCGGCGACGCGGCCGGCGCCGATCATGAAGGCGGTAAAGAAAGCGGGAGAGGTCGTGGGCTCGCCGATATTGGGCGAGATAAAGCCAATGAGGTGGCTGACGCGGCTCTTGAAGCGGCGGGCGGCGACGTTGGGATGATAGTTGAGCTGCCGAATGGCCTCCAGCACGCGCTGGCGCGTGGCGCTGTTGACGTGGGGTGAGCCGGTGAGCACCTTGGAGACGGTGGACTTACTGACGCCCGCCTGGCGAGCGACATCGAAGATGGTGGGCGCCGCCGGAGCCGGGTGGCGAGCGTCACGTGCTGGAGCAGCGGCGGCCGGTTGTGCAGACACGATGGACACGTCGATCGATTTCGCTGGTGATCTTAAGCGATTTTGGCGCCACTGGCGGGACCACTCTCCCTTGCGCCGGCCCGCAGACCGAGGTGTAGCTGAGCGATAGGGTGCACGAGTCCGCCACGAGCGCCAAGCAAACCGGGGGCTTGACGGGTGGGTCAAATTAGCTTATCATGGGGAACGTTCCACGTGGAACGTTCCCCATGTGGTTGATTGTGCACCCTGGCTCCAGGCAGCCGCCAGAGGCTGCCCAAAAGTGCCAGAGAGAGACGAACAGGTTAGGCGCGGCAATCCGTAGGAGGAAGGGAGTGCAGATGAGCCCAATGACACAGCAGCTGCTCATTCCCCCACTGGCCAGCCATGGCGGGATCACAGTGCTGTCTTCAGCCCGGCGGCCGGGCCCCTCGTCCCAGCAGGTTGGCTGGCGAAGCAGCCGACGCTGGCTCCTCGCTTCCGGCGGCGCGCTCGCCGGGGCCGCGCTGGCCGCCTGCGCCGGGGGGAGCCCGTCGCCAGCGCCCGCCGCGAAGCCGGTGGCCATCGACTACTGGCACATCTTCGGCGGGACCGACACGCCAACCATGGATCACATGGTGGCCGCTTTTCAGGCCAGCCATCCCACCATCACGGTCAATACGACGCAGATCGGCTTCAACGACTTTACCGACAAGATTACCGTGGCTTTCGCCAGCGGCACGCCTCCCAACGTCTTCATGAACGGCCCTGCACCACACGCCTCGGCCTACGGCATCCTCCGCCAGGTGAAGTCGGTGGATACCTTCGCCAAGCGCGACAAGATCACCCCCGATCTCTGGCTGCCGGCGCTGCAGCCCACCTTTGTGAATGCCGGCAAGATGTACGGCCTGCGCTTCAACACCGACGTGCGTGTGCTCTACTACAACACCGAAGCCTTCGCTGAGGCCGGCCTGGACCCGAATAAGCCACCCGTCTCCTGGGATGACCTGATCGACTATGCCCATAAGCTCACCAAGAAGAGCGGTGATAGCCTGGTCCGGGCCGGCTGGTGGCCGGGGACGGGACAGGTGCGCTTCGAATGGCTCCACTGGAGCAATGGTGGCACGCTCACCGACCCCTCCGGCTCGAAGGTGCTGTTCAACGACCAGATCGGCGTCGGCACGCTTGATTTCGTGGCCAAGGTGGCCGATGCGGTGGCCCCGGCGGCCCAGTACGCCGAGTTCGCCAAGGGGTTCGGCAGCAACGAGAACGATCCGTTCATCACCGGCAAGCTGGCCATGGTGGCCGACGGCAGCTGGCTCAAGGCGACGTACGATAAGTACGGCGGCAATCTCAAGTACAAAGCGGCGCTCCTCCCCTACGCCAAAAAGCAGACCAGCATCTCCGGCGGCTTCACAATGATGATCCCGGCCAGCAACCCGGCAGAAAAGGATGAGGCGTCGTGGGAGCTGCTCAAGTTCCTGTGTACGGATAGGGAGCAGCAGCTCTTCATGTCCAAGACGGGGCAGCTTTCGGCACTCGTCGCGCTGCAGAACGATCCGTTCTTCGCCGCCGATCCCATCATGTCGGTGATTGCCAGGCAGATGAAGGCCACCGGCCTCTTTGTCTGGCAGCCGCCGGCGTCGAAGCTGGGCAGCGCCTTGATCGACGCCAAGAACGGCGCCATCAACAAGAAAGCTTCGTCGAAGGAGCTGCTGGAGACGGCGGCGCAGATCACCCAGACGGCGATGGATGACTACAACCGCCAGCACCCGGAGTGGCTGCAGAACTTCGGCAAGTAGTCTGCTTGAGCTGCTCGAGGCTGGCTCTGGCTCATGGCCAACCTGGAGTGGCTATAGCACTTCGGCAGGTAGTCCGCTGGCCCACGGGTCTGGCTGCTCAGCGGGGCCGGCTGTGCCCCTGCTGCCGGTAGCGCTCGAGCAGCGCGGCGAGGTCGCGGGGAACGTCCGGCCGCTCGTGCCAGAGGTTTGTCTGCTCGGCCGGGTCATCATCCAGGTGGTAGAGCTGCCCCGGCGGCTCACCGGCGACCGGCTCGACCCGCCGTGGCGCGGTAAAGCCGCCGCTGCCCAGGCCAAACACGCACTTCCACGGGCCGCGGCGCACGGCAAAGAGGCCATCCATGGCGTGGTGGACGACCGCCTCACGTAGCGGCGGGTCGTCCCGCCAGAGGCGCTGGCCGCGGAGTGCTGGCAGGAAGCTGACACTATCCGGCCCTGCTTCCGGTGGCAGCGGCTCGCCAAGCAGCGCGGCGCACGTCGCCAGCAGGTCGGTCAGGCAGATGGTCTGCTCGCAGATCGTCCCTTCCGGCACCACGCCCGGCCAGCGGACGATAAAGGGGATGCGATGGCCACCATCCCAGATGTCTGCCTTCTGCCCTCGCCACGGTCCGTTGGAGTCGTGTCCGTGCTCCGGCTGCCCACCGCGCAGGTCGGCCCCATTGTCGCTGGTAACAATGACGAGCGTGTGTTCGGCCAGCCCCTCGCGCTCCAGCGCGTCGAGCACCGCGCCCACCGCTGCATCCCACTCCACCACGAAGTCGCCGTAGACACCCGCCCGGCTCTTCCCCTGGAACGGGCGGTTCGGCACGTGCGGCGTGTGCGGCGAGGTGGTGGCAAAGTACAGAAAGAAGGGCTGATCGGGCGTCTGCCGGCGCTGCTCGAGATAGGCCACTGCCTCGTCGGTCAGCCGGGGCATGACCCCTTCGAAGGTGAAGCCGGGCGCAATCGGACCGGCGCGGTAGAAAGCCGGCCGAGGCGAGTCGGCCACGCGCTCCACCGGTAGCTCGGCCACGTGATCATCGCGGATGAAGCAGTAAGGTGGCATGTCCAGCGAGGCCGAGATGCCGAAGAAGTGATCGAAGCCGGCCTGCTGCGGGCCCCAGGCCAGGGGCGCCGTGAAGTCCACCGCTTCCAGCGGGGTGCCGGCTGGGCGCTGCCAGCCCAGGCCGAGGTGCCACTTGCCGATCGCCGCCGTGGCATAGCCATGGCGGCGCAGGAGCTCGGGAACCGTGAGCTGCCCAGGCTCGAGCAGCGGTGCGTCGTAGCCGTAGAGTACCCCCGAGGTCAGGCGCGATCGCCAGCAGTAGCGGCCGGTGAGCAGGCCGTAGCGGGTCGGCGTGCACACGGCCGAGCCGGAATGCGCGTCGACGAAGCGCATCCCCTGTGCCGCCAGCCGGTCGGTCTGCGGCGTGGGCACCCGATCGTCGTCGTTCTGGCAGGAGACGTCGCCGTAGCCGAGGTCGTCGGCCAGGATGCAGACAATGTTGGGCGGTCGTACGGTGGCTACCATAGCTCGAGGCTCAGGCAAGGAATGATTGCCACTTGTCGCGCCAGAGGCGGGTCTGATTCTCTGCCTCGGCCAGCGAGTCGCGGATGCTGCGCTTGGCCTGGAGCACGTCGTTCACCAGGGGACCGATGATATCCGCAATCTCATGGCCTCCCGGGACCGATGGTGTCCAGAACGAGTACGGCACCATCTCGATAAAGGTCTTCTTGCGGGGATCGTTCTGGAGATAGTCCTGGCTGTTCGCGACCGACCGCCGAGAGGGGATGCGGGCCAGTCCAAGCGAGAAGTCGAGAATGTTCTTGGGGGCCATCAGGTGCTCGATGAGCAGCCAGGCGGCGTCGCGCTGCTTCGTGGCAGCAGGGATGGTAAGCGCGGTGCCGCCCTGCAGGCCAGAGAGCTTGCCTCCCTTGGGAATGGGCACGACCGCGGTGGTGTACTGCAGCCCCTTGAAGCTGCTATCCAGCGTGCCAATGGCCGTGTGCGAGTCGAGCGAGGTAGCTACCCGGTTGGAGCCAAAGTACGCGCCCGCACCGCTGGCGGTGATGGAGGCGTTGATCTCCTGCTGGAAGGCGCTGAGCACCGGCCAGCCACCCTGCAGGTCGACAAAGCTCTTCATGAACTCCAGCACCTGGCTGCCTCGCTCGTTGTTGAAGCTGGGCCGGAAGTCGGCGGTGAGGAGCTCGCCGCCAAGCTGGCGCAGGTAGGCCATGAACCAGAGCGTGCCACCGCTGTTCCAGGTGGGGTGAAAGCCGAGCCGCTCCAGCTTGCCCTCGGCAAGCCGCATCGTCCGCCGCGCCACCGCCTGCAGGTCGTCCCACGTCGTGGCTGGCTTGTCCGGGTCGGCACCCGAATCGCGCCACACCTGGCGATTGATGAACTGCACCCAGACGCCCGTGGAGTGGGTGATGCCGTAGAGCTTGCCCCTCCACGTTCCATCCTGCAGGTGGCTCGGCCACAGATCGCTGCGCGGCAGGGCCTTCGATTGGTTGAGCAGGTCGTCCAGCGGCACGATGAGTCCCTGCTGCCCGAACTGGGCCACTGCCAGCCGGTGAGCTAGCAGCACGTCTGGCATCGTCCCACCCATGGCGTACTGGAGCACCTGCTCGATGTGCTGGCCCACCGACGCGCTCAGGTTATCCTCCACCTCCAACGTCAGGTCCGGGTACTGCGAGCGGAAACGATCCATGATCTCCTTGCCGATGCCCTGGGTGAAGAGCGTGAACGTGCCCGACTGGCCCCAGAACACCAGCTTGCCCGAGAGCCTCACCGGCCTGGCTGGAGGAGGGCCTGCTCGGCCGCCCAGCGGATTGCAGGCCGCCGCGATGGCACCGCTCCCCAAGGCAACCAGGCCCCCGACGCCTACTCGCAGAACGATCTGCCGCCGAGTCGTCTTCATCTGGTTACCTCAAGCTCTCCCAAAGGTAGAAGCTGGCGGCGGTGGCAAAGGGGTGCCACCGCCCCCTCTCGGCAAGGGCGATGACCTCCTTGGGTGCCGGCAGCGCCGGCAGGGCGTAGAGGCGCCGCACTGCCTGCTGGATACCGAGATCGGCGGCGGGCAGCACGTCTGGCCGGCCGAGCGCAAACATCAGGAACATGTCGGCCGTCCAGCGCCCCACGCCGCGCACGGCCATGAGCTGCGCCCGCACCTCCGCGTCGGGCAGCTGTTCGAGACCGGCCAGGTCGAGGCGCCCGTCGAGGGCACGCGCGGTGAGATCCCGTAATGCCAGCAGCTTATGGTTCGAAAGCCCGCACGCCCGCAGCTCGTCATCCGAGAGCCGGGCCAGCAGCTGCGGCTGGAGCGGCGCCCCGGGCCGGCCGGCGACGCTCGGTGTCTCGGGCAGGGCCGCCTCTGGCCCGACGGCGCGCTCGACCAGCCGGCGATAGATGGCCGCCGCGGCCAGGCCAGAGATCTGCTGGCCAACGATGGCGCGCACCAGCCGGCCGAAGTAATCGCGTGTGGGCGCGCGCTGCAGCGGGCCGGTCTGCCGCGCTAGCGCGGCCATCGGCGGATCGGCATGCAGGAGATGCGTGTAGGCAGCCTCGGACCACGGCAGTACGAGCGGGAGCACAGTCCCGAAGGATACCCCTACGAGCGGGAGCACAGTCCCGAAGGATACCCCTACGAGCGGGAGCACAGTCCCGAAGGATACCCCACTGCCACCGGCGCAAGGGCCGCGGCAAGGAGCGCCCTATTGCTGGCCCGCAGCCGCTCCGGACTGGCTGCCGGCGGTGGTATGCTCCCACGCATCACGCACCGTATCCGCCACCTGGTCCCATTCGATTGCCGGGTAGCGCACCTCCCACTGGCGGCGCAGATCTGGCTGGACGGTGATCCACGACCTGCCGCGATAGTCGGGATGGTTAGCCATCTCCCACGCGAACCGGTAGCGCGGCTCGTAGCTTTCCCATTGGGCACCGTGGGCGCCGTAGCGCTGCTGCCAGCGGGCGCGATAGAACGGCGCGGCTTCCTCCCAGGTCGTCGCGGCCGGGGTCGCCGCGCCGCCGGGCGCCATTGCTGCCGTACTCCCCGGTGCGGCGACGGTCTCGCCGGCCGGATGAGCGACCTCGGCGGGAGCCGCGACCGTCTCCGGGCTGCGTTCCAGCTTTTCGACCAGCGCCGGCTTCTGATCCCAGCCCTGCTGGTCGAGCGCGCTCTTCTCGAAGGAAAGGAAGACACCCCCTTCAGTCACGTCGTGCACGGCGCTAAATGGGACGTAGTAGCGCTTCCCCAGCCCAAGCGTGCTGAGCAGGCCGGTCTTGACCTCGATGAACCCTTCCATGGCCCCGGGCGCAGCCCCGGCGGCACTTGGCCCTGCCTCCCGGCGATAGACGCGCGCGACGGTGCCGACCTTCTGGCTCGAGCGGTCAAAGACGTCCATCCCCGACACGATGCGCGCGAAGCTTTGGCTCTCCATCAGCGAATCGATGCCTGGATTCGTCGCTTCCATGGCTGTACCTCCCTCACCAGAAGCACGATCCTCCCGGCTCCGCTGCCGGGGCACCGGCCGCCTGCCCCTGGCGTTGCCGGCTTGGCACTCTGGCCGGGCACCGCCGTGCGGCCGCCGGTACCCGCCGCCGGCTACAATCGCTCCGAACCTGATGGCTCATTCGCGCAAGTCATGTGCCACAGGCCGGCGTCACCGCGGACAGGCCGCACTGGGCTCGGCTGGGCAGTCACCCGCCGCCTGGCGCGCAAGCTGCAAGCCAGCGCGGAGCTTCCGCAGCAGGGCTTCGGCATCCTGTACCCTGCGCTCCGCCGCCGGACCAGACCCGCGGCTATAGACCAGCGCTCGCTGCTCGGTGAACTGAATGAGGCGGAGGAGGTCGGCGATGTCACGCTCCAACCGCGGCCGAGAAGGTACCATCAGATATATCGGCAGCCGAAACCATGTACTCCCCGGTGGACCACGGCGCAGTGGACCGTAGCGTCTATGCAGCAAGGAGCGGGCCACGGCCGGTGCACCGGTGCGTCCTGCCGGTTTGCTCGTGCGATCGTGTGGGCTCGTGAACGAGGTGATGGTATGAACGCAAGCGTGCCGTCGCCGGCGGCTGCTCCGGCAGCCGAGGCGGCTGAGCGAGGACCGAGTTCAAGAACGTGGTGGGAGGCCACGCGCGAGACGCTCGCCCACCCGGCACAATGGACGCGCTGGCACTTCGCGCTGCTGGCCATCCTGATCATCGTCGTGGCAGGCGCGCTGATCTGGCTGACGCGACCGGGCCGCCCGCTTGGCGGCCCGGCACCGCTCTCCTTCGGCGAGGCCTACATCAACGACGTAACCGGCCAGTACATCTACACGCTCTACGAGCCACCTGCAGACCTCAAGCGTGTGACTGCCACGCTCCAGGTGATCTACAACCGCCATAAGTCCTCGGCCGCGCGGCATCCGCTACACATCGTCCTGCTCGCACCCGCCGCACCCGCCGATGCGTACATCCTAGGCACGGGTGATCCAAATGGGCCGAACGTGATCGGAACGGTCACCGTGGACGGCAGCACGCGACAGGCGCAGGCGCGCAGCAGCCAGCAGGGGCCGCTGCAGCCGGTGCAGCTCCGCTGGTAGCTCGCCCGCAGATCCTTGGTACCGGCGCCGTTCCAGCCCAGCCAGGGTGGGTAGACTAGAGCTCGGCCGTTGTCCCGTGGTCCGGAGTACAGGCCCGCTCCGCCCGTCTCGCGGCTGGGGGCGCGGGCTTACCCGTTCGATTGCGTCGCCGCGTACGCCGCCGGCCTACACGACCGCCCGTCTCGCGGCCGGGGCTCCGGCTGGCCCTGACTTCCCGCACGGCCTTTCGCGCGGCGTTCACCGGGCAAGAGCAGCAGCGGTCACTTGCGCCCGCACACATTTCTCGGTAACCCTTGAGGAGCGATTCCTCGCCAGCGCTTGCCACCGGTGGCGGATGGCCCGTAATGAGTGGTCGGCCACCGGCCGGCAGCAGGCAGCGTTGGCCGGCACGACAGGCGGCGACAGGCTGGAGGAGATGAATGGACCTGCCCCAGGCGCTCGATCTGACGACGCACTGGCTGGGCCTCGCGGCCCTGGCTCTCTTTGCCGGGGCGTACGTCGCGGTGGCCTTCGAGGAGCAGCTTGGGGTGCGCAAGTCGGTGCCGATGCTGCTCGCCGCCGGCGCCGTCTGGGTGCTGGTAGGGAGCGCCTACGCGCTGGCCGGGGCGCCGGGAGCGGCGGCAGCAGCACGGCACAACCTGCTCGAGTTCGCCGAGCTCTTTCTCTTCCTCGTCGTCGCCATGACCTACGTCAATACGCTCGAGGAGCGCGGCGTCTTCGACGCGCTGCGAGCGTGGCTCGTCGGGCGGGGCTTTTCCCTGCGGGCCATCTTTTGGGTCACGGGCGCGCTAGCCTTCGTGCTCTCGCCCTTTGCCGATAACCTCACCACCGTGCTGATCATGGGCGCCGTGGTCGTCGCCGCCGGCGAGGGGGCGCCGGGCTTCGTGACCGCCGCCTGCGTCAATGTCGTCGTGGCGGCGAACGCCGGCGGGGTCTTCAGCCCGTTTGGCGACGTGACCACACTGAT
>Ga0070741_10009318_pt1 | contig 19164 bp, 15 predicted proteins | sample Coa_R1_4_FD_66440 | JGI IMG/M metagenome (GOLD analysis project Ga0070741, IMG submission 66440) | Surface soil microbial communities from Centralia Pennsylvania, which are recovering from an underground coalmine fire - Coalmine... | ecosystem: Environmental > Terrestrial > Soil > Unclassified ...
GACAAGTACCGCATCAATCCCGGCAATGTCGGCTTCAAGAACAAGCGCGACACCCAGTTCGCCGACATCATCGAGATCGCCAACAAGAATAACAAGCCGGTGCGAATCGGCGCCAATTGGGGCTCGCTCGACCAGGAGCTGCTCACCAAATTGATGGACGAGAACACGGCCTCGGCGAACCCCAGGGATGCGCGCGCGGTGACGCGCGAGGCGATGGTGCAGTCGGCGCTGCTGTCGGCGGCGCGGGCCCAAGAACTCGGCATGCCCAAAAACAAGATGATCCTGTCGGCCAAAGTGTCCGCCGTGCAGGATCTGATCGCGGTCTATCAGGAGCTGGCGCGCCGTTCCGATTACGCCATCCATCTCGGCCTCACCGAGGCCGGCATGGGCTCGAAGGGCATCGTTGCTTCGTCAGCCGCGCTCGGCATCCTCCTGCAGGACGGCATCGGCGACACCATCCGCATCTCGCTGACGCCCGAGCCCGGCGGCGACCGCACCCTCGAAGTGCAGGTCGCGCAGGAGCTGCTGCAGACCATGGGCTTCCGCACCTTCGTGCCGCTGGTCGCGGCCTGCCCCGGCTGCGGCCGCACCACCTCGACCACGTTCCAGGAGCTGGCGCGCTCGATCCAGGATTTCATCCGCGACGAAATGCCGAGCTGGAAGACGCAATATCCGGGCGTCGAGCAGCTCAACGTCGCCGTGATGGGCTGCATCGTCAACGGCCCCGGCGAATCCAAGCATGCCAATATCGGCATCTCGCTGCCGGGCACCGGCGAAGCGCCGGCCGCGCCGGTGTTCGTCGACGGCAAGAAGTTCCGCACCCTGCGCGGGCCGACGATCGCCGCCGACTTCAAGGCGCTGGTGATCGACTACATCGACCAGAAGTATGGCGCGGGCGCGAAGACGCGAACCCGGAATCTCGAGATTCCGGGTCTGGTCCTTCGGACCATCCCGGAATGACAAACCAAAAGCAGGATTCGTAGGGGCGGATTAGCGCAAGCGTATCCGCCTTATTTCTTGCGTGGAAGGCTCTCGGAGCGGGTCACGCTGTCGCTCACCTGCTCAACGTCGTCGTAGACCTTTCCCCATTCGGGATCAGCCGGCTCGGTCAGGTCGACCCCCGGTGCAATAAACGTCATGCCTTTCAATGCGCCGGACAGCGGATGACGGCCGCTTTCTGCGCCTGACGATGATGAAGGCGAAGGTTTGCCTCGACGACTCTTCTTGACCATGTTGAAGACCGCTTGATGCAAGTGTCCCGGCACAATATCGAATATTGCGCTTCTTTTCATCTGGCGTACCATGCCGGTAATCGAGAAATTCGTTCCGGAGGAACCCCATGAGCTCGCTGTCAGGCAAGCAGGGACCGCGCTATCGCCACACCACGGGCGAGTCCGAGCCTTATGAGACCATCGGCGTCGAGAAGCTCACGCCGATCATCGGCGCGGAGATCTCCGGCGTCGACATCGGCAAGCTGGTCGACGGCGAGACGCCGTCCAACCGCCAGATGGACGAGATCCATCGCGCGCTCGCCGAAAACCTCGTCATCTTCTTCCGCGACCAGCACATCAGCCCGCAGCAGCATCTCGCCTTCGGCCGCAAGTTCGGCGATTTGCATGTGCATCCGGCCGCGCCCAACGAGGGCGATCCGGCGCTGATGAAGATCTACGCCGACAAGGATTCCCCGCGCGCCAACGGCGAGGGCTGGCACACCGATGTGTCCTGCGATCTCGAGCCGCCGATGGGCTCGATCCTCTACATCAAGCAGTGCCCGCCGCGCGGCGGCGACACGCTGTTCGCCAACATGTACGCCGCCTATGAGGCGCTGTCGGACCGCATGAAGACCTATCTCGACGGGTTGACTGCGCTGCATGACGGCGAGCAGGCCTATCGAGGTCTGTATGCAAATTATGGCGTCGCCGACAAGCAGAACTATCCGCGCGCCGAGCATCCTGTGGTGCGCACCCATCCCGTGACCGGCAAGAAGGCGCTCTACGTCAACCGCGGCTTCACGCGCTTCATCATCGGCGTTCCCCGCGACGAGAGCGACGCCATGCTGGCCTATCTCTACCAGCACATGGAGAACCCGCTGTTCCAGTGTCGCTTCCGCTGGAGCGAGAACGCGATCGCGTTCTGGGACAATCGCTGTGCCCAGCACCGTGCGATGTGGGATTACTGGCCGCACACCCGCGCCGGCACGCGCGTCACGGTGAAGGGTGAACGGCCGGTGTAGGTCACCCAAAGCAGCAACTCCGACAGGAGCAGCGGCCATTCCCGGCTTGCATCATCATCGCCAAGCCTGGCGCGGGACACCGAGTGTCTTTCTGAACCCGACGGGGCCCGCGACGGCATGTATTGCGCACATGCCGATGATGTAATACATTGCTTTTCATGAAGACATTGACAGTTCGGTTGCCCGAAACCGTGGTCGCGGAGATTGAAGCCGAATCGCGGCGGCGCAAGCTGTCGAAATCCGATGTGGTGCGCGAGCGGCTGACGCGGGCGGAGAAGTCAGGCCGGCGTCCTCCGGCCCTGCTGGAGGCAATCGCGGATATCGTCGGTTCAGTCGATCGACTCCCGCGCGATTTGAGCGCGCGGTCGAAGAAGTATTTGAAGTCGACCGGCTATGGCGACAAACGCGCTCGTTGATGCAGGATTTCTCGTGGCGCTTCTCAGCCGCCGCGATGACAACCATCGCTGGGCCGTCACGCAAGCCCCGCGCTTTCCGCCTCCCTGGACGACCTGCGAGGCGGTGCTCTCGGAGGCGTCGCATCTGCTCGGGGGCCGCGGGACCCGAAGCCTCGCGACGTTAATCCGCCGAGGCGCCCTCGTCTGCGGCTATCGGTTCTCCGATGACATGGATGCCGTCCTCAAATTACTGGACAAGTATTCGGATGTGCCGATGAGCTTTGCGGATGCTTGCCTTGTCCGCATGACCGAAACGCTGAACGACCCCATGCTGCTGACTACGGATGCCGACTTCCGTATCTATCGGCGGCACGGCCGGCAGACCATCCCATGCGTGCTGCCGCGTTAGAGCGGGATCGTCCCGAAGCAGCCTCCACGGAGCAGCCGTTAAAGCCATTGCGCGGGGAGTGCCGGATATTCCGGCGGACGCGTTCGATGTACCAACCGCCCGCGTGAGTTACAAATCCGATTTTCGCAAATAGATAAGGCGATCGTTGTCCTGCCATCAATATTGGTGGTTCGACAAACAGGCAAGGCGCGATTGCCGATGTCCGGCTTTACTGACCGCGTTGTGGGGTGTTAGGTTGGGATTTCTTTTTGCACAATTTCACAATGCCCTAACAAGACAACGGAAATGGCTCCAGTTACTGAGCAGAAATCTGTCGTCGTGCTTGTCCATGGCATACGGGACTATGCGCTTTGGCAAAGTCGAGTTCGAAGCGAACTGGAGACTGCTGGTTTTGTCGTCGAACCCACCAACTACGGACGATTTGGCCTAGTTCAATTCCTCGCGCCCGTACCGTTCTTCCGCCGCTGGGCAATTAACCAGATCGGTGAGGAAATCCGCATTATCAAACAAAGCCATCCCGGTGCGAGATTCTCGATTATCGCGCATAGTTTCGGTACCTATGTCATTGCAGGTCTGATCAAGAAGACGTTCGATCTTAATGCCAGCCGAATTATCTTCTGCGGGAGTGTCGTCTCATACAGATTTCGGTTTCAGGACTATGAAGGCCGTTTCGTCGCGCCGATCCTCAACGAGGTAGGCACGAGGGATGTCTGGCCCGCGATCGCGCAAAGTGTGACTTGGGGTTACGGTTCCGCTGGCACATACGGCTTCCGGCGGCCCTTGGTTCGAGACCGATGGCACAACGGCGCGGGTCATGGTCATTTTCTTTCACCGGGCTTCTGCTCCAAATACTGGGTGCCGTTCCTCAAGAACGGCACGGTCGTGAAGGCAGCCGACGATCCGGAAGCGCCGCGGCCGTGGCTGCGCATGGTGTCGGCGCTGCGGATCAAATATTTCGTTCTCGCTGCCCTGACGTATGCCGCGGTGCTCCTTGGTTACCCCGCCTACGAGCATCTTGCGTATCCCGCCAACAATTTTCGTTGGCAAACCTGGCCGTGGCCAAGATCTCAGGCAGCGTGTCTCCAACCAAACGAACGTTGGGAAGCCGCCAGCTGCGACGATCCGGACGGGCAATATATCGTGGCCAATGCGCCTTGGGAGGACGACGATCATGGTCTGAACCTCCGCGCCGGACCCGGGACGTCGGAGCGAAAGACTGGGTTGTTGCCTCCGAACCAGACTCAAGTTTCCGTCGGATCTTGCAAAGACGGTTGGTGTCAGATCAGCTGCAAGTCCAGGGATTTGAGAGGATATGTCAGTGAAAACTATTTGATGCTGCGATCCCAAGCCTTGAGTAAGACAATCGGCTTAGCCGCATCCCAGCCGTTACCAGTCAAAAATGGGCCTTTCGCGACTTGCGCGAACGTCGGTTCGCTCCCAGCTCATGCCGAAAACATCGTGACGCACACGTGCCAGACAAGCCCGATCGGCACCTCGCAGTGGTGCCTCGTGACCTACCAATCGATTTCGGGATGGGTCGAAAGTTTGGATCTGCAACCTCAGCCGCCGAACTGAACCCTACTCCGTCGTTCGGTCGAGCTCGTTGACGCAATTGACGCGGCCTTCTTCACTCATGGGCCTGATTTGCGCCAGGCAAGTGCGGTACCGATCAATCACGCCATCAAAGATCGCTTCTGCGTCCGACGGCGTCGCCGCTACGAGGCGTTCCGCCAGCCTTCGTCCGACTTCAAAGTGCTGATAGTCGATCGGCCCGTCCCAATATCCGCCCCAGACCAAAAACCCCTCGTCGGCAAACAAGTTCACCACGGCCTCGGCCATTCCTGGACGCGTCGGCTTCCCCGGGCGGGCATTTAACCGGTTCAAATAGTTGGCGCCTGCAGCGGGGTGCACCTGCAACGAATTCCCGAGGCGAGTGATTTGGGGGTTCTGCACCGGATTTAGATCGATAGCCAGCCCGAAGGCATGAAGCGAGATGCGGTTGTCTCCCGCGATGTTGCGGTCGTTGAAGGCGGAGGTATTGTTGTCGATCATCGAAGCTTCATCGTCGCCTTCATATCTGTTCATCGGCGTCGCCTTCGCGATGGGAAATCTTCGATTCCGCAAAGCGGCGAAGATGCGTGCCACATGGATTGCAACGGCATCGAGTACTACGACTTCGCCGTCGGTATGGAGTGCCCGGTCGAATCCAACATAGGCGAATTTCACCAATCGCAATCGATCGCAGCTGACTTGCGAATTTGCTTTCAAAACGTTGTGCGTCCTCATGTCGTCGCAAAAGCTCTCGCTTATCCGTTCGGGCGGGCCTGAATCAGGGCGCTCCGCAAACACGAGGTCAGACGCGAGCAGGAGAGTCACGGGCATAAGGCGAAGCCATCGAGCGAAGCTAGCGGACAACTGTCAGCCTCGTCGGGTCAATGAAGGGTGAGATCTGTTGCGGCTAACGACCGAGCTAACACGCTTGCCGCCCGGGTGCATCCCTTGCTATGGTTCCATTTCATCATTGGTCATCCCGGCTTGACGGAATCTGAACGAACATGGAGCGAAATATGCGTCAGACCAGCATAGCACTTGCCGCGGTGGTGAGTCTCACCCTGTTTGATATCGCGATGGCAACCGCCACGAGCACTGTTTTCGATGAGCCGAAGGCGGCCAACAATTGCTTCCGGCAAGCTGCCCCCGGTGGCGTCGCTGGCGCTGGCGAGGTGGATGAGATCAGAATTCTGACGAAGGACGAGGCGGAGACATTCCGGCCCTATCATCAATTTGGCTGTGCCGACAATCCGACCGCCACGGTCTACGTGTAAAGGGTCGGGGACTTGCTCACGATAGTCGGGGAAGGCGGCCGTCGTTCGATACAAGACACAATGTCTCCTCAAACTTCCCCGCCGGTTGGGCTTCAAACCTGTCGACCGGAACCAGTATGATAGTCATTCCAGGATCGAGCATCTGGTGGAGGAGGTCTTCAATGGCGGAGCGATCCGGCGGCTCGTCTCCATAAGGGACATAGCGGATTTCCACTCGATCGTAGGCGGTCTGCACCATCTGGATTTGACGGTAACCGAGATGCTTCCTCAGGCTATAATGGACATAAGGTTGGACTATCCGCCCATCCTTTAGAACGAACACGTTTCGATAGCGGCCCACAATCGAACTCAGTGACGACAATCCGCGCCCGCACGGAGCGTGGGCCGGTCCCCGCGTTGCATAATCGCCGATTTCGTATCGGATAAGCGACATGGCGTAATTGTAGAGCGGCGTAATGACAACCCTTCCCATCTCACCTTCGTCGCAGGGACTGCCATCGTCTCGCAGGACTTCGACGAAGATGGTCTCATCACAGGTGTGATAAAGACCGCAATCGGGGCACTCACACGCAATAATTCCCGCCTCCGCAGCGCCGTATATATCGGCGACGCGAGATTTGAAAATTCGGTCGGCGAGCCGTCGGGCCTCCGCCGTCATGGCGGAGGCCCCCGACAAGATGAGTTCGAAGCTCATGTCTTCGTTTCGCTCCTCGGCGCGCTGTGCAAGTTGGGCAAGATGAATGCCGCCGCGAACCGACAGATAATCTGGCCGTACATTCGCCAGCCAGTCGATCTGTTTGTCGATGTCGACCATCAGCTCCAGAATGTGACGCACGCCGTCCGGATACCCAAAGCGCCATTCGTTCCTTGTTTGATCGCCAGCACAAAACTTTGCATCATAGGTCGACATGAAGGTCGCGTGCGTCTTGTTGCCGTCAAGCCCCCACCAAGTGAAGGCGCGGTCCATTTGCGCTTCTGACGCAGCGACGTGGAGGTCATCTTCTCGAAAATCGACGGGACGCCCGGTAGACCCCGATGTGCCGCGTTCCCCGACGGTGCCAAAATAGAACGGCAGCGTTTGCGCATAGAGCTTACTGGCGTCGCGTTGCAATCCCGCTCGTGTCAGCAGCGGGATTTTGCACCATCGCTCGACCGAGAACGTGCCACCCGCGAGAGCCGGCGCCAGCTGCTCCAGATAATAAGGCACACGTGCCGTGACGTGTTCAACGAGCTTCACGAGCAACAGATCGCGATATTCTGCAACGTCCTGTTGCGAGAGATACTCGCGCGCCATCAGCACATCGCGGAATTGAAACACGATCTTCCGCAGCGATTCTCTCGTCAGCAAATTGGGCGGCGGTTGCTCAATTGGCATGGTAACAATTAGTCTAAAGTCTCGCGCGGGAAACTACGACTTTCAGGTGACGGATCGGGCTATATCGGGTGGTACCTGGGGCTTTGAAGGTAAACCCTAGGACCTTGGCATCTGGTAGTCCAGCGCGATCCGCGTATCGAATGACTGAAGGACTCGTTGAGCCGGTCCAACTCGCCGTCGGCCCGAATCCTGCCCTAGGCGAGCGAGGCCGCATGCTTGCACACCTTCTACGTTGACGCTCGCGTCCGCCTGCTCCAAGCTTGCCGCAAATCGATTTGCCCCGGAGGTCCGCCATGCTCCGCGCCGAGGACAACAAATTCCTGACCGAATCGGGCGCGGGGACGCCGATGGGCGAGCTGCTGCGCCGGTTCTGGGTTCCCGTGCTGCTGTCGAAGGAACTTGCCGAGCCCGACTGTGAGCCGAAGAAGATCACGGTGATGGGCGAGGAGCTGCTCGCGTTCCGCGACAGCAGAGGTGTGGTCGGCGTGATCGACCAGCATTGCCCGCATCGCGGCGCCAATCTCTGGCTCGGCCGCAACGAGGAATGCGGCATCCGCTGCGTCTATCACGGCTGGAAGTTCGACACCGACGGGCGCTGCCTGGACATGCCGACCTCCTATCCCGACCTCAACGCCAAGGACAAGATCCGCATCAAATCCTATCCAGTGCGCGAGTGGGGCGAGATGATCTGGGCCTATATGGGCCCGGCCGAGGCGATGCCCGACCTGCCCGATCTCGAAATGGCGCTGGTGCCGGCCTCGCACCGCTACGTCTCCAAGAAATGGCAGGACTGCAACTGGGTGCAGGCGGTCGAAGGCTCGATCGACACCGCGCATTTCACCTTCGCGCATCTGTCCTTCGACAAGGAGGAGAACGAGATCCTCGACATCAAGAAGCACTTCGTCAATCCGCTGGCGCGGATGTCGAGCGATCACATGCGCTGGATCGCGGAAGACCCGCGCCCGGTCATCAAGATCAACCCGCATGAGGCGGGCCTCACCATCGCCGGCGGCCGGCTCACCGGCAGCGACAACATCTACTGGCGTATCGCCCAGTTCCTGATGCCGTTCCATTCCTACGCGCCGAGCTCGATGCCGGGCGAAAATATCTTCGGCCAGACCTTCGTGCCGGTCACCGACACCAATTGCTGGATCTACACCTATGCCTGGAATCCGGAGCGGCCGCTGACGCAGGCCGAGCGCGACGGCTACCGCAATGGCAATGGCGTCATGGCGGTGGTCGATGAGAACTATGTGCCGCTGCGCCACAAGGGCAACGACTATCTGATCGATCGCAAGCTGCAGAAGACCACGAGCTACACCGGCATCAAGGGTGTTTCCGAGCAGGACGCCGCGGTGCAGGACAGCCAGGGTCCGATCGCCGACCGCACCCGCGAGCATCTCGGCCCGACCGATCTCGGCATCATGCATTTCAGGAAGCTGGTGATGGAGGCGGCGCGTGCGCTACAGCAAGGGGTGGCGCCGCCGCATGTCGCGCATCAGGATCGCTATGCCGTGCGCTCGGGCGCCTGCGTCACCAACAAGGCCAAGGACCTGACGGCCGTGATGGTGGAGCGCTTCGGCGATGCGGCGGGCTTTGTCGGCCGGCCGCGGATCGCGGCGGCGGAATAGGATTGCCATTGCGCAGGGGACCATTCCCGGTGTCCGGATCAAGCCGCACGCTCATCGCTGCATTGCTCGTGTCGGCGCTGTTGCCGGCCGGCGTCAGCGAGGCCGGTTGGCTGTCGAACCTGTTCAAGGGCAAGGACTCGAAGCAGGACAGCGCGCAAAGGCCCGCTCATTCGAAACCTGCGACGACATTGAAGCCGCATGTCGCCGAGAGGCAGGCCACGGAGAGACCCGCGGAAAAGCCGGTGCTGCCACCAGCCACGAAATGCGACCCCGCGAAACTGCAGATCGCTGTCGATGTCGGGCACACTCGGCAATCCGAGGGTGCCACGAGCGCACGCGATGTGCCGGAATACGATTTCAACCTGCGTTTAGCACAGCGGCTCGTCGAAAACCTGAAATCGGATGGTTTTGCGTCAACCCACCTCCTCGTCACTACAGGCAGGGCCACTCCGAGTCTCGGCAAGCGCATCGCCGCCGCCAATCTGCTCCACGCCGACCTGTTCCTGTCGATCCACCACGATTCCGTGCCGGACAAGTTCAAGGAGAAATGGGAGTTCGAGGGCAAGAAGCTCGAATACAGCGACCGCTTCTCTGGCTACTCGCTATTCGTTTCCGAAGAGAATGCTCATTTCGAGACCAGCTTGCAGCTTGCTAGGCTGATCGGCCGCGAGCTGAAGGGCAAGGGTCTCAAATATGCTGCCCACTATACGCTGCCTGTCATGGGTAAGTACCGCCATGATCTGCTCGACAAGGATGTCGGCGTCTATCGCTACGATCACCTCGTGGTGTTGATGCGAACCCAAATGCCGGCGGTGCTGCTCGAGGCCGGCTCGATCATCAATCGCGACGAGGAAGTGCAGATGGCTTCGCCCGAGCGGCAGGACATGATCACGAGCTCGATCGCCACCGCTTTCAGGAAATTCTGCGGCGTCGAGCCCGAGACGGTCGTGAGCGACAAGAAGAACTGAGGCGCAATGGTCCTGACCATTTCGTCATGCCCGGCCTTGAGCCGGGCATCCACGACTTTGGTTCCAAGCTTTGGGGAAGACGTGGATGGCCGGGACAAGCCCGGCCATGACGAGTCCCTAGGTCACCGGCGCGGGGTTGAACAGCGTCAGATCATTGTGGATGCCCCAGCGATCGGACCACGGTTTGGTGCGGCCGCTGGCGACATCCAGGATCAGGCGGAACAGCTCCCAGCCGGTCTCCTCGATCGTCATCTCGCCGGTCGCGATGCGTCCTGCGTCGAAATCGATCAAATCCTTCCAGCGCCGCGCCAGCTCGCTGCGGGTCGCGACCTTGATGACGGGCGCCGCCGCAAGGCCGTAAGGCGTGCCGCGGCCGGTGGTGAACACCTGCAAGGTCATGCCGGACGCAAGCTGCAAGGTGCCGCAGATGAAATCGGATGCAGGCGTCGCCGCGAACAGCATGCCCTTCTGCCGCGCCTTCTCGCCCGGCGCCAGCACGCCCGAAATCGGGCTCGATCCCGACTTGATGATGGAGCCGAGCGATTTCTCGACGATGTTGGCAAGCCCGCCCTTCTTGTTGCCCGGCGTGGTGTTGGCGCTTCGGTCGGCGCCGCCGCGCGCCAGATAAGCATCGTACCAAGCCATCTCGCGCACCAGTGCGCGGCCGACCTCTTCATTGACGGCGCGCCGCGTCAGAAGCTGGATCGCGTCGCGCACCTCCGTCACTTCGGAGAACATCACGGTGGCGCCGGCGCGGACCAGCAGATCGGCCGCAAAGCCGACCGCGGGATTGGCGGTCACGCCGGAGAAGGCGTCGCTGCCGCCGCATTGCAGGCCGATGACGAGGTCGGAGGCCGGGCAGGTCTCGCGCTTGCGGGTGTTGAGCACCTTGAGCCGCGCGTCCGCCATCGTCATGATGCGGTCGACGATGGCGCCGAAGCCGTCGAAGGCCTCGTCCTGCATGCGCACGATGGCGTCGCTCAATCCCTCCGGCACCAGCCGCTCGGGCGCGAGCTTCTCGCAGCCGAGTCCGACCACCATGACCTCGCCGCCGAAATTCGGATTGAGCGCGAGGTTCTGCAGCGTGCGGATCGGCACCACGGCATCGGGCGCGCTGATCGCGACCCCGCAGCCATAGGCATGGGTGACCGGAACCACGTCGTCGACACCAGGATATTTCGGCAACAGCTCGGCGCGGATGCGCCTCACCGCATAGTCCAGCGTGCCCTTGACGCATTGCACGGAGGTGCTGATGCCGAGAATATTTTTGGTCCCGACCGAACCGTCGGGATTGCGATAGCCCTCGAAGGTAAAGCCTTCGAGCGGCGGCTGCGGTTCGGGAATGGCGGTCGCAATCTCCAGCGCGTCGAGATCGGGCGCCCTGGGCATGCGGATGCGCGCCTCATCGACCCAGTCGCCGGCCTTGATCGGAGAAGCGGCATAGCCGATGGTCTCGCCATAGCGGGTGACGGCTGCGCCTTCCGCGATGTCGGAGAGCGCGGTCTTGTGCCCCTGCGGCACGAAGGCGCGCAATTCGAGGCCGCACGGAAAGCGCGAGCCGGCCGGCAGACCGAAATCGTTGACGACGATCGCGACATTGTCGCGCGCGTTCAGCTTGATGTAGCGGGGCTGCTCGGTGACGAGTTCTCGCTTGCCCATGATCGCAACTCCTCCGATCTAAACCCTCATGGTGAGGAGGCGCGCAAGCGCCGTCTCGAACCATGAGGCCCCACTTCACGCTCCCGGGCCTCATCCTTCGAGACGCGGCCTGATGGCCGCTCCTCAGGATGAGGGGACAAAGCATGATATGCCGGACCCAGCCGGGATAAATATCTTTCAGCGCACCAGGCAAGGACGCTTGTCGTCGAATGTCCAGCCGGGAACGAGGTACTGCATGGCGATGGCGTCGTCGCGCGCACCGAGTCCGTGTTGCCTGTAGAGCGCATGCGCCGCTTCCAGTGCTTTCCGATCGATCTCGATGCCGAGGCCGGGCCGGTCGGGTACGGCGATCTTGCCGCCCCTGATCCGCAACGGTTCCTTCGTCAGCGCCTGGCCGTCTTGCCAGATCCAGTGCGTGTCGATCGCCGTGACCTTGCCGGGCGCGGCCGCGCCGACATGGGTGAACATGGCGAGCGAAATATCGAAGTGATTGTTGGAGTGCGAGCCCCAGGTCAGGCCGTTGTCGCGGCAGGTCTGCGCCACGCGCACCGAGCCTTGCATGGTCCAGAAATGCGGATCGGCGAGGGGAATGTCGACCGCGCCGAGCCGCAACGCATGCGAGAGCTGGCGCCAGTCGGTCGCGATCATGTTGGTCGCCGTCGGCAGGCCGGTGGCGCGGCGGAACTCCGCCATGATCTCGCGGCCGGAGAAGCCGGCCTCCGCCCCGCAGGGGTCTTCGGCATAGGCGAGCACGCCATGCATGTCCTTGCAGAGGGCGATCGCCTCATCCAGCGACCAGGCGCCGTTGGGATCGAGGGTCACGCGCGCGTTCGGAAAGCGCTTCGCGATCGCGCTCACCGCCTCGATCTCGCGTTCGCCCGTGAGCACGCCGCCCTTCAGCTTGAAATCGGCAAAGCCATAATGATCGTGGGTGGCTTCGGCGAGCCGGACGATGGCCTCCACCGTCATCGCCTCCCGATGCCGCAGCTGAAACCAGCCCGGCTTCTCGGCCTCGCCGGTTGCATAGGGCAGGCTGGTCTTGCTGCTATCGCCGACAAAGAAAAGATAACCCAGCGTCTCGACGCTGTTGCGCTGCCGGCCTTCGCCGAGCAGGCTGGCGACAGGCAGGCCGAGATGCTGGCCCAGCAGGTCGAGCAGCGCGGATTCCACCGCGGTCACCGCATGGATCATGACGCGCAGATCGAAGGTCTGCTTGCCGCGGCCGCCGGCGTCGCGGTCGGCGAAGGCGGCGCGCATCGATGCGAGGATGTTGTTGCAGGCGCCGATCGTCTGTCCCACGACCAGCGGACGCGCATCTTCCAGCGTCTGGCGGATCTTCTCGCCACCCGGCACCTCGCCGAGGCCGGTGTGGCCGGACGCATCGGTCAGGATGACGATGTTGCGGGTGAAGAACGGCCCATGCGCGCCGGAGAGGTTGAGCAGCATGCCGTCGCGGCCGGCGACCGGGATCACCTCCATCGCGGTCACGGCCGGCGCGCCGGAAAAGCCGGCGCGAATCTCCTGCTGGATCATGATCTCCTCCCTCCGTCGCGGTTGTTATTCCGCGGCCTGCATCGCCGATGTCGTGCGCGCAAGCTTCGCCACCAGCACCGCCAGTTCGGCCACCTCCGCATCGGTCAGGTCGGTGAGCGGCGGCCGCACCGGACCGGAATCGCGCCCGATCACCTTCATGCCGGCCTTGATCATCGAGACCGCATAGCCTTTCCTGCGATTGCGGATCGCGATCAGCGGCAGGATGAAATCCGTCAGCGCCGCGTGGATCAGTTTGTGATCCCGGCGCCGGACCGCGGCGTAGAACCTGGTCGCGAATTCCGGCACGAAATTGAACACGGCCGACGAATAGGTCGTCACGCCCATGTCGAGATAGGGCAGCGCGAACGTCTCGGCGGTCGGCAGCCCGCCGATATAGGTCAGCCGGTCGCCCATCCTGGCATGGACGCGCGTCATCAGCTCGATGTCGCCGATGCCGTCCTTGTAGCCGACGAGGTTGGGGCAGCGCTCGCACAGCCGCGCCAGCGTGTCGGGTTGCAGGATGGCGTTGTCGCGGTTGTAAACGATCACGCCGAGCCCGGTGGATTTGCAGACCGCCTCGACATGGGCGGCAAGGCCGTCCTGCTCGGAATGGATGAGATAGGGCGGCAGCAACAGCAGGCCGTCGGCGCCGGCCGTCTCGGCGCCGACAGCGATCTCGCGCGCAATCGCGGTGCCGTATCCGGTGCCGGCCAGCACGGGCACGCGGCCCCTGGTTTCGTCGACCGCGACGGCCACGACCTGAGGAACTTCGGCCGGCGTCAGCGAGAAGAATTCGCCGGTGCCGCCGGCGGCAAACAGGCCCGCGATCTCGTAACCGCACAGCCAATCCAGGTTGGCGCGGTAGGTCGCCTCGTCGAAGGAAAAGTCCGGCTTGAAGGGCGTGACGGGAAAAGACAGTAGCCCGCCGCCGATCCTGCGCGCCATCTCCTGCGGGGTCATCTTGCTCATGTCGCCATTCCTCGGGTTTGGAAATCCTGGGCGCGCGCAACGCCGCGCGCCCCGCGCTCCATCCCTAGAAAATCGTCCGATACGCGTCCAAGCCAATCACTGTATCGAACGATACGGGATCGGCATCAATGATCGCGCCCCTTGGCAGCGGCGAGCTCGCCGGCAATCTCGATCAAGGGTGGCAGCAGCGGGTTCTCGTGATCGCGCCGCCAGACCATGAACAGCTCGACCGGCGCCGGTATGCGCAGCTTGAGCGGCCGCAACCGCACGTCCGCGATCTTGAGGTTGGCGGCCGCGGCGGGAACGATGGACACGCCGAGGCCGGCGCGCACCATCGCTAGGATGGAATGGATCTGGCCGAGATGCTGGACGTAACGCGGCAGCACGTCGGCCTGCGTGAACAGCGCGACCAGCAAATCGTGGAAATAGCGGGATTCGTGCGGCGAATACATCACGAAGGGCTGGCTGTCGAAATCCTTGATCGACAGCATCTCGCGCGACGCCAGCGCGTGCTTCTTCGGGATCGCCGCGAGCAACGGTTCGGCCAGCACGCGCTTGGTCGCGAACTCCGGCCTTCCCACCGGCGGCCGCAGCAGGCCGACCTCGATCTGCCCGGTCGCAAGCGCCTCGAGCTGCTCGCCCGACACCATTTCCTTCAGCGAGAAATCGACGTCGGGAAGGCGCTGGCGGCATGCGCCGATCAGCTCGGGCAGATAGCCGTAGGCGGCGGCGGCCGTGTATCCGATCTTGAGCGATCCGGTCTTGCCCAGCGCAATGCGGCGCGCGACCTGCGATGCCGTCTCGGCAAGCTTGAGGATGCGCTTGGCCTCGGGGAGGAAGCTGCGGCCCGCCGGCGTCAGCCGCACCGAGCGGCTGGTGCGCTCCAAGAGCGGCGCATCGATGATGTGTTCGAGGACCTGGATCTGCCGGCTGAGCGGCGGCTGGGTCATGTTCAGCCGCGCCGCTGCGCGTCCGAAATGCAATTCTTCCGCGACCGCAACGAAGCAACGCAACTGGTTCAGGTCGAACATCGATGCCTGCCCTGAATAGACGAGGCGCTTCTTAGACAAATCTAGCATCGATGTCTCCCCAAGACAAAGGCGGCGGCCGATCTTGCCCGGCGGCTGCGCGCAGGGTCCAAGCCCAAGGCAGTATCGATCGATGCGGATTTTGGATTGGTGGCAGTCTCTAACAGCTTCGTCATGGCCGGGCTTGACCCGGCCATCCACGTCTTTTCGCCAATGTGAAGCGAAGACGTGGATGCCTGCGACCGGTCTTCGCCTTTGGCTTCGACCCGGCACACTGCGCGGCGCGCCGAAGCTTCTTAGCGAAGGCGGGCAAGCGCGGGCATGACGAGCCTCTGGCTACAGCGGCGTTCCCCGATATTCGCGGTTGGCGAGACTTGCTTCCTCCAGATCGAGGTCGCGTTCGATCCGCCGCCGCGTCTCGTCGGTGATCTTGCCGTCGCGCAGCAAGGTGTGGATGAACTTGCGCTCGATCGCGATCAGTTCGCGCGTCAGCCCGGTGCCCGTGGCCGAGACATCGTGCTTGTCGGGATCGAGCGAGTCCGGAAGCTGGCTCGAGCGAACCTCGTGGCGAGCGCGCAACAGGCTCACCACCTCGTCGGAGAGGTCGCGCTTCTCGATGATGGCATCGAGCGATTTCAGCGCCGTATCCAGCGCCTCGCGCCGCGCCGCGATCTCGCGCGCGTGCTCCCCGATCAGCTCGCTGCGCCCGGCATCGGCGACGCCGAGCCCGCGCACCACCATCGGCAGGAACAGGCCGAGCCCGACCAGGGTGACGAAGATGACGCCGAAGGCGACGAATTGAATGAGGTCGCGGTTGGGAAACGCCGCGCCGCTGTCGAGCGCGAGCGGTAGCGCCAGCGCTGCGGCCAGCGACACCGCGCCGCGCACGCCGGCAAAGGACAGGATGAACACCCATTGCCAGGGCGGCGACGGGTCGCGCGCCCGCAAGCGTCTGCTCATCACCCGCGGCAGGTAGGTTGCCGGATAGAGCCAGACGAAACGCGCGACGATGACGATTCCCGCCACCAGCGCGGTCGCAAGCAGGATGTCGTCGAGCGGAAACGCCTTCGACTTCTCGTACAGCAGCCGCATCTGGAATCCCGTGAGCAGGAACAGCAGGCCCTCGATCAGGTAGATCATCAAGTTCCAGAAGAAGATGCCCTGCAGCCGCGTCGCGTATGAGATCCACAGCGGCCCGTTCCAGCTGACATAAAGTCCGCAGGCGACGGTCGCGATCACGCCGGAGCCGCCGAGATGCTCGGGCACCCAATAGGCGATGTAGGGCGTGATCAGCGACAGCGTGATCTCGACCTCGGGATCCCTGGCATGGTGGCGGGCGCGCAAGGTCAGCCAGCCGACCGCGATGCCGAACAGCACCTCGCCGGTCACGACGCCGGCGAACATGCCGGTCGCCTTCGGCAACGAAAACGCGCCCGTGGTGATGGCCACCACCGCGAAGCGGTACAGGATCAGCGCGGTCGCGTCGTTGGCGAGCCCTTCGCCTTCGAGCACGACCAGGATGCGGCGGGGAATCCCGAGCCGGCGCGCGATGGCGAGCGGGGCCACGGCATCGGGGGGTGCTACGATCGCGCCGAGCAGGAAGCCCACGTCCCAGCGCAGCCCGATCAGGTAATGCGTTGCGGCGGCGACCGCGGCGGCGCTGAAGATCACGCAACCGATCGCGAGCAAGCCGATCGGCCGCAAATTATGCCTGAACTCGCGCCAGCTCATGGCGACCGAGGCCGAGTAGATCAGGGGCGGCAGCACCAGCAGCAGCACGACCTCGGGCGGCAGCTCGACCGCGGGCATGCCAGGCACGAAGGCGAGCGCGATGCCGGCGAGCAGCAGCAGGATCGCGGGCGCGACATCGACGCGCCGCGCCAGATAGGCGGTGCCTGACAGCACCGCGAGCAGGATCAGAAAGATCTGAAAATAGCCTTCCATGAACTGATCGGAACTTCAAAGTCGCCGCACTCGTGAGCTTTGGCAGGGATAGGCGCTTGGCGTCAATGCGGGCTTCTTATCCCTCCCCCCGCGAAGCGGTGGGGAGGGTCGACGCGAGCAAAGCGAGCGTCGGGGTGGGGGGTGTTACCGCGAGCACGGCGTCAATCAAACGCCCCCCACCCGGCTCATCGTTCGCTCACGCTCTCGATGAGCCACCCTCCCCACCGCTCGCTCCGGCGCGCAAGTGCGCTGCCGAGCTCGCGGGGGGAGGGATCAACCCGCTGATCCGCGATTCCCTCGACCCGATGCGCTGCCGCGGCACTTGACGAATTTGTGAAGTCTGCCGCCGGACGCCGCACAACCGCTGCCGGCCCAATTCGTACCAATCCAAGAGCGACCCAGGGCGCGGAGCATCCCATGACCAAGGTTGGCGGACATGCCATCGTCATCGGCGCCAGCATGGGCGGCCTGTTGGCCGCGCGGGCGTTGTCGGACTTTTACGATTCTGTCACCGTGCTGGAGCGGGATCGTTTCCCGACCGCCGACATTGCGCGCAAGGGCGTGCCGCAGGGACGGCACGCCCACGGCCTGTTGGCGCGCGGCGGCGAAGTGATCGAGGCGTTCTTTCCCGGCTGGACCGACGAGGTGGTCGCCGCCGGCGGCCGGCGCGGCGATATCGTCGCCGATGTCGGCTGGATCGGCCATGGCGTGACCTTGAAATCGGTGCCCAGCAAGATGGTCGGCCTGCTCGCATCGCGCCCGGTGCTGGAAGGCCGTGTCCGCCGCCGGTTGCTGGCGTTGCCGAATGTGCGCGCGATCGAGGATTGCGCTGTGCAGGGCCTCGTCGCTAGCGACGACAATTCCGCGATTCTTGGCGTGCGGGTCAAGGTCGGCAACGGCGAAGCGCACGAGGTATTGGCGGACCTCGTGGTCGACGCGTCCGGGCGCGGCTCGTCGTCACCGGCCTGGCTGGAGAGCCTCGGCTATGCGCGGCCCGAGGAGGAGCGGGTCGAGATCGGCATCGGCTACACCACGCGGCTCTATCGCCGCCGTCCCGACGATCTCGGCGGCAAGACCGCAATCGTCATTGCCGGCTCCGGGCCGAACTGGCGCAACGGCGCCGTGTTGTTCCAGACCGAGGATCGCTGGATCGTGTCGATCGGCGGCTATCTCGGCGACCATGCGCCCGACGACGAGCAGATGTTCGCGACCTATGCGCGGTCGCTTCCGACGCCGGACATTTACGACATCGTCTCGCGCGCCGAACCCTTGAGCGATTTCGCAAGCTATCGCTTTCCCGCCAATTTGCGCCGCCGCTATGAACGGCTCGCGCGCTTTCCCAGGAACTATCTGGTATTCGGCGACGCCATCTGCAGCTTCAATCCGGTCTACGGCCAGGGCATGACGGTGGCGGCGCAGGAGGCGTCGCTGCTGGCCGAATGTCTCTCGCGCGGCGATGCCGATCTCGCGCCGCGCTTCTTCGATGCCGCGAGGGGCGCGATCGATGTGCCCTGGGATATCGCCGTCGGCAACGATTTGCGTCATCCGCAAGTTCAGGGCCCGCGTCCCGCCAAGGTGAAGTTCATCAACTGGTATATCGGCAAGCTGCACATGGCCGCGCGCCACGATGGGCTGCTTGCCATCGCGTTCCTCGAAGTCGCAAACCTCAAGGCGCGGCCGGAGCGGCTGCTGCATCCGGCGGTGGTGGCGCGCGTGATCTGGGGCAATCTCGTCCGCCGCGGCCGCAGCGCGGCGAGCGCGGTGCAGGCGGGAGCGAGGGCGTGAGACTCTTCTTATCCCTCCCCCGCGAGCTCGGCGCGCACTTGCGCGCCGAGGGGAGTGTGGGGAGGGTGGCCGGCCGCAGGCCGGCCGGGTGGGGGCCTTATCGGGTGACGCGAAGCGCCGGCCAATGGTAACCTTGGCAAGTTGTGGCGAGGGTGCCGAACGCGGCAGCGCACTTGCGCGGCAGAGCCAGGTGACAAATGAGCAATGTGAAGATCACGGTCGGCGGAGCGATGGAGGAAGATGCCTCAAGGCGGTTCGTGAATGCCTGGCACCGGGCCGAGCGCGGCGAGAGCGTTCATGAGCGCCATCTCGCATTCGAGAGCTGGGATGCTCTCGCCCGCGTCATGACGGGCAAGCGGATGGAGCTGTTGCACTACGTCCGCCGGCACAAGGTGGGCAGTGTGCGGGCG
>Ga0070741_10009319_pt1 | contig 19162 bp, 17 predicted proteins | sample Coa_R1_4_FD_66440 | JGI IMG/M metagenome (GOLD analysis project Ga0070741, IMG submission 66440) | Surface soil microbial communities from Centralia Pennsylvania, which are recovering from an underground coalmine fire - Coalmine... | ecosystem: Environmental > Terrestrial > Soil > Unclassified ...
TCCCCTTGCGAAGGGGAAGAGCGTATCGCTGCTCCCTCCCCTTGCGAAGGGGAAGAGCGTATCGCTGCTCCCTCCCCTGGCGAAGGGGAGGGCCGGGGTGGGGTCTTCGTAGAGAGGGGGGCCTTAACGCCCAGGTTGTGGTACAGCACGGACTTGCCGTAGCCGGTGATATAGACATCGGGGTAGCCGTCGTTGTCGTAATCGCCGACGGCGACGCCGAAGAACATGCCTTCTGCCGTGAGGCCGGATTCGGCGGTCACGTCCTGGAAATGGCCGTTGCCCAGGTTGCGGTAAAGAGCGCAGCGCGGGCTGCCGACCAGCAGAATATCCAGCTTCCCATCCTGATCGTAGTCGAGGAAGGCGCAGCCGTGTCCCAGTGTCTCCAGGATATTGAGCGGCGTCTTGCCGCCATGTCCCAGCCGGAAATTCAGGCCCGCCTCCTGCGCCACATTGCGGTAAATCCCCGCAGGCGCGGCAGAGACGGGCGGCGGGGCAGGAACGGATGGCGCGCTGATCGGGGCAGGACGGCAACCGGGCAGGCACAGACTGTAAAGCGCGATTAGAGTCGAAATACCGCGATAGATAGGCCGGTATAGATCAGGTCGGGAACTCAGAGGAGCCTCCTGTAGATCGAGGTCGGAGAAAAGGACAATGCGCACAGCGGATACCGGAATGCCTCATCCGTCTGCGCTCTCAAAGAAGGCGGCAGGAGATCATTTCGGCGCTTCAAACACGAAGTCTTTCTTGCCGCTCAAGGCCGCCTGCGCGTGCTGTTCGGCATAGGCTTCTAATTCACGAATGACTTTCGCATCGCGGGGCTGTAGCTGGAGATAGGCGACATACTGCTGCGCGGCCTCCTGCGACAGGCCCAGATCGCGATAGACCCGCGCCAGCCGCAGATGCGTGGTCGCGTCCTGCGTGTTATGCGAGAGGCGCGCTTCCAGGTTTTGCATCTCGACATGCAGCGCGCTGATGCGCCGGAAGCGCGCTTCGGTGGCCGCCGCCGACTTCGCATCTCCCAGGCGGCGATAGGCGTTCGCCAGCGCATAGTAGGCGCGCTCGTCCCGCGCATCTTTGCGCAGCGATTCTTGCAGCGCGTCCACCGCTTTCTTGAAATCTCCCTTTTGGATATAGACCTGCCCCAGGTCGAAATAGACGTCGGCGGGGTGCAGCGTCTCGCGGCGTGTCGCCCGCAGGAGCAGTTCCTCGGCACGGTCGAGCGCCTCCGGCCCGGAGGCTTTACGGAGCAGGAAACTGCCCATCGCGGCGCACGCCTGCCCATAGTCGGGATTCAGTTGCAGCGCGCGTTCCAGATGCTGTCGCGCCTCTTCCGTGTCCCCGCGATAGACCAGCAGCTCGCCCAGCGCCGTATGATACTGCGCGCTGGCCTCCCGGCGCGCGAGGGCTTTGCGCAGGGCGTCTATGGCTTGCAGATAGTTATGCCCCTGTGTCTGGCAGACCGCTACCCCGAACCAGGCCTGATCGCTGCGGGGATCGAGTTCGGCGGCGCGCTGCACATGGGAGAGCGCCTCTCGGATGTCGCCCTCGCTCCAGGCGATATTGCCCAGCATATATTCGGCCCAGGCTTGCCGGTTATCCAGCCGCAAGGTCTGCTGAAACGCGGCTTTGGCCGGCCCTATCTGCCCCAGTTCGTAATAGGAGAGGGCCAGGCCGAGACGGGCGCGCGCCCAGCCCGGGTCGAGACGGACGGCGGTCTCATAGGCGGTTTTGGCATCGGCGAAGCGGCGATGGAGATAGTACTGCTTGGCAAGGTAGTACTGCGTCAGAGAGTCGTCGGGCTGGCTGCGCGCCATCGCTTCCAGTTCCGACAGGTCTTTACTGCGCAGGATATACTCGCGGAGGGCGCGGTTCGACCGCACGCCCCAGGCGATACCGACGAGAACGATGCCGACGAGTAGCAGCAGTATCAAACGTTTCGGGGAGGGACGCGCCGCGCCGGGCGAAGCGTTCTCAGGGGCCGAAGAGGGGTTGCCGGGCGATGTTTTGGGAGAAGCCTGCATGAACAGAGTAGCCTATGGAATCGCTCTCATAAATGGGTTACGGAATCTACCGGTGGGACGTCTTCCCGACGATGCGAAGAAGCCGGGCTGCCCCCGGCTTCCGAACACTCGGCGATTCAAGAATCATCTCATGCTGCTGGGAGCGCCCGGATGCGTGCGCTGGTATTCCCGCATGTATTCCAGGTCCTTCTCGGTCGGCAGGCCGCCGCCGCGAGGATTGGCTTTCGATTTACCTGTCTGCGTGTTGACAGCAACAGAAGTCGGGCCGGTATACACGCGATAGGCCAGCACCGCTGCAATGACGAGCGCAAGGGCGATGACGCCGGCAGCCATTGCAGGACTGACGTTTTGTTTCACAGTACAAACCTCCTGACAAACATTCCGTGTTCCAATGCAACCATAAACCGAACGGGGCGTCTATCGCCTCGCTCCGTTGATCGCCTGGCGCGAAGCAAGGACGCCCCGTCTCAAGGTCAACCGTGTATTGCTTTCTTCATCAGCCGCAGGCTACACGGCGCGGATTGCCGTTTGCCTGCGACTGTAGTGAAGTCATCAGTACTCGCGCACGAACAGACCTTCCGGCGCATGGAAGCCGTCCATCCAGTCTTCGCCCGACGTGATCTGCCGTCCCTTGCGATACTTGGAATGGCCGTCGGCGAAGGTGATGTTCTGTCCGCTCTGATGGCGGAACACGTTCTCCTGCGCGAAGCGGGATTTCCACGGCTCCTCGCCGTCTTTGGTTGCGCCACCGCCGGGAGCCGACTCGTCGTAGACGCGGGTGTAGTTACCGGCGCGCAGGTTGTTGATCCACCAGGTCTCCATGAAGCCGCGCGCATAGTCGGCGATCAGGTAGGTGCTGGCGGGGGTAGGAACGGCGGCCTGGCCGACGCCGGGAGCCGCCCAGTCGGGGAACTCGCCCCAGCCGCACGGATCGGCCTTGTTCCAGGCGTAGCCGAAGATCATCTGGTTGTGGCCCAGGCTGATCGGCGTGGGAATGCCCCAGCAGTCGTCCTGAACGTCACTGTAGCCCGTCCAGCCGCTCTTGGGGTTGGGGTCGGAGGGGCAGACAAAGACCTGCCGGTTCTTGATGTAGGGCAGAATCTGCCAGACCCAGTGTACCGCCGTGATGGTGTCTTTGCCGAGGACGTTATCGGTCGTGCCGATAGGCGCGCCGCCCCAGACGTTAGTCGGATACATCTCATCATAGTCCTGGACGTACATCATGACGCCGAGGCCGATCTGTTTGGTGTTGGAAAGGCAGCTTGTTTTGCGCGCCGCCTCGCGCGCCTGGGCGAAGACCGGGAAGAGGATCGCGGCGAGAATCGCGATAATGGCGATGACGACGAGCAACTCGATCAAGGTAAAACCAGGAAGCGTACGTTTGGTTCGCATATTCGGGTCCTTTACTTTGCTAAAAATGCGGCCCATTTAAGGGGCGGAAAAGTCGTACAGTTGCAAACAGGCAAAAGGAGCTATGTTATTGTCGAGAACCACCTCCCTCACAGCGGATCGTGATTTTGCCCTTGTGGCTTTTTGAAACCGCCTCTATTATAGTGTATCTCTCTCTATCTGTCAATCGAGATTGCCTCTCTCCTCGCAGGAGAATCAGCGCAGTGCAGGCAGAGCGAAATCCTGATCCAATCCGTTCGGCGTTGCCCGTGCCTGCTGCATCAACTGTGCCAATTCGCGGGCGGCTTCGCCATCCTCCGGGCGCTGACGGCGATAGACGAGATACTGCTGGACAGCCTGCGGCGTCAAGCCGAGGTCGCGATAGACCCGCGCCAGGCGCAGGCGCGTTCCGGTATCGTCGGGGTGATGGGTCAGGCGCGCTTCCAATCCGACCTGCTCCACATGCCGCTTGCTGATGTACTGAAATCGTTTGTCGGTCGCCTCCGCCGCTCTGGTGTCTCCCAGGCGGCGATAGGCTTTCGCTAAGAGATAATAGGGACGCTCGTCGCGCGGGTCGAGGCGGATCGCTTTTTGCAGCGCGGGAACTGCTTTGTTGAACTCCGCTTTCTGGGAATAGAGCTGGCCCAGATCGAGATAGACGTCCTGCGGATGGTAGGTCGGCAGCTTCGCGGCGCGCAATAGGTATTCTTCCGCCTTATTCAGCGAATCCATGCCGGGCGTCTTATAGAGATAGAGACTGCCCATCAAAGCGTTGGCCGGGCCGTAATCGGGCTGGAGTTGCAGCGCCCGCGCGTAGTGCTGGCGTCCCTCCTCCGTCTTACCGAGGTAGACCAGCAGTTCTCCCAGCGTCGTATGATACTGCGCGTTGGTTGTATTGCGCTCCGCCGACTGCTGCCCATTGGCTTCACTGTGGGCCACCGCCTGCCGCATGGCATCCAGCGCCTCGTTGCGACGGTTCAGTTGGATATAGCAGGCTGCCAGTCCATACCATGCCTGGTCGCTGCGCGGGTCGAGGGCGACGGCACGCTGAAGGTGGGGGAGCGCCTCTTGCATATTATTCCGATACCAGGCGATCTTCCCCAGCATATATTCCGCCCAGGCCAGCTTGTTATCCAGCCGAAGCGCCTGCTCGAACTCCGCCTGCGCGCGATCCCTCTGCCCCAGTTCATAGTAGGAGAGGGCCAGGCCGAGACGGGCGCGCGCCCAGCCCGGGTCGAGCCGGATGGCGGTCTCATACGCGCCGACGGCCTCGGCAAAACGATGCTGAACATAGTACTGCTTGGCAAGGTAGTACTGCGTCAGAGAGTCGTCGGGCTGGCTGCGCGCCATCGCTTCCAGTTCCGGCAGGTCTTTGCCGCGCAGAATGGTCTCGCGCATCCACCGGCTGGAGCGCACGCCCCAGGCGACCGCAATCAGCACAAGGCCGACCAGCAGCAGCGGCAAGAGACGCAGAGAGGAAGCGCGCGACGTGTCCTGAGCCGAACGCCTGGGTTTCGGAGGCGTATTCTCAGGCTCTTTAAGAGGCGTGGCCGACATAAACTCCGCTAAAATCCCTGATTGCGCAGGCGCAGCGCCCTAATTGCGCGTTCTGCCTTCGCGCTCTGCGCGCATCGCCTGAATCCGTTCGCGCGCGCTGCCTCTGCCCCCCATTGAGCGTGCTTCCTGATCGCCAGAGACCGGGGCGGAGGGCGCGACATACGTCCGCCAGATAAGCCCGGCGGCGATCAGAACAACAACGGCGATGATGGCGAGGGCGACGGGCGGGCTGATATTCTGTTTCACGATACCTAATCTCCTTAACAGGCCGCACGATCCTGCACACAAGGATTGAGATGGCCTCATGTGGAGGCCATCTCAACAGAATGACTTTGAGCGCTCAGACGGTCGGGGTCTGAGTTAAGGACACTGCTGCGCCGCCTCCAGAGAGCCGGGATAGTCACGTAAGCAGAGACCTTCCGAGGAAACCGTGCCATCATAACCCCAGACGCCACTGGTGATGGACTCACCGCGCCGCCACTTGGCATGTCCATCGGCGAAGATGATGGTCTGCCCATATTGATGCCGATAGACAGATGCGTTCTGTCTTCTGGATTTCCACGGTTCCGTGTTATCCGCAGAAGCGCCGCCGCCTGGCGCGGATTGATTGTAGACTGCTGTATAGTTGGCGGCGCGCAGGTTATTGATCCACCAGGTTTCCATGTCTTCACGCCCGTAGTCGGCGATCATATAGGTATTGGCAGGCGCGGGAACCGAGGCCATCCCTTTGGGTTGGAAGCCCCAGTCTCCCAGGAAGGAGCCGTCTCCGAAGCAGGTGCTATCGTCCCCATTATAGGCATAGCCAACAATGTAGGCGCTGGCCGCGTAACTGATTGGAGTCGGAATGCCCCAGCCATCGGTATTGCAGGCTCCGTCAGCGGTAAGATTGGCGGGATCGGCATCATAGCCCTTCCATCCATTGCTTTTGGACGTGGGATCGGACGGACAGACCAGAATCTGCCGATTTTTCGTATAGGGATAGACCTGCCACATCCACTGGATGGCCGTCCAGTAGTTGGGCGAGTGCGTATCATTATCCGCTATGTTGATGGGAGCCAGGTTCCACGAGTTGCAGGGATACATCTCATCGTAGTCCTGGGCATACATCATGACCGCCAGGCCCAACTGCTTATTGTTGCTGAGGCAGGAGGCTTTGCGCGCGGACTCGCGCGCCTGGGCGAAGACGGGAAAGAGGATGGCAGCGAGAATGGCTATAATGGCGATGACGACGAGCAGTTCGATTAAGGTGAAACCCGATCGAGTGTGCCTTGTGAGCATGTTCTGTTTCCTTTCTTGCTCTACATTTTCAGCTTCCAGCTGAGTACGAGAGAGCGCTACAGTAGATAAGGCAGACAAATCGCAAGCGTCCTGAGAGATGGGCCGCAAGCAGTGACCTCCTTTCCCTTGAGTTTATGCATGAGGCGAGCGACGAACAGACAGAGAACCCGGTTTGCGGCCCGTTCCAGGCTTGCAAAACCGGTTTATCAAGTCGGGAAAATAGACCCCGCAGGCGGGGAAGATAATTTCCGCACGCGGTTTCATAACGCACGCAAGGCAGCGTCGGCAGACCTATCGGGAGGTGGCAGCGCGTGCGCAACAAGAGACGTAAAGTCACAGGAATGCTCTCTATAGAGAGTAAGCATCCTGAGACAACTTTAACATAACCGGGCCGGTTTGTCAAGGTGGGCCGCAAAAAAAATCGCCCCCACACCCGACGGGCAGTTGCCGAGTGCGGGGGCGAAAACGGTGAAACGCGCTAGTCTCCCACGCGCGAATAGGCGCGCGCCTCGGCGTCAGACGGCTGCTGAGCGCGCAGCGCCACCTGCGCAAACCGCTCGCCATACGCCTGGCTCTCCGCGCGGCTCACATCCCGGAAACTGCGCGCGCGACGATCAATCGGGTGACGGCTTCCCGCCAGCAGACCCCGCAGCCAGTGTCGGGTGAAGGCCAGCCCGAACGGGCGCCGCCACCGCGCGATGCGTCCCAGGCAGAGCCAGGTGTTATGGCGCAGCACGCGGAGAGGGCCGGGATAGATCACCCCACAGCGCAGGTACTTCGCCATCGCCGCGCCCTGCCCGAAGGCCATGCGCTCCAGGTCGCGGCTGGCCTGCTCCCAGGTGCGAAAACCATAATGGACGACTCGCGCTTCGGCGCAGAAATACACGGCGAAGCCCGTCAGCAGCGCCCGCATCGTCAGGTCGTGGTCGTCGCCGGAAGCGAACTTGGCTCCGGGGCCGATGCAGGGATCCCAGCCGCCGAGCAGCGCGAGGACATCGGCGCGCACGGCCATGTTCGCGCCGAGGCCGAAATCCCTCATGCCGGGCATCCGCCAGAATTCGCCCACTCGCGCGAGGGAGTGCGAGGTCTGGATGAGGTTCGCATAGACGGTTCCCACTTCCGGGTCGTGCGGCCCGGCGCTCACATCCCCGAAGACGCAGCCGATGCGCGGATCGGCCTGGAACGCCTCTACCATCGCCTGCGCCCACTGGGGATCGGGTTCGCAGTCGTCATCGGTCAGGAGCAGATAGCGGCCCCGGGCCTCAGCCCATGCCCGATTGAGCGCGCGCGGCTTGCCGGGCAGATCAAGATGGAAATAGCGCAGGCGGCTGTCCTGAGCGCGCAGTTCGGCCAGGGCGTCGGCAGTGGCATCGTCATCGCTCTGATCCATGACCAGCAGTTCGAGGGCGGGATAGTCCTGCGCGAGAACGGCTCGCGCCGTATGCACGACATTGGCTTTGCGATTCCGGGTGCAGACGACGGCGGAGAGGAAGGGGGCTGGATGGGAATTGTGGGTCATGGTAGGCATAGACTTCGGTCGCTCCAGGGCGTGTACAGCGCGGCTGCATCCTGGCAGCCTCTCCTGTCACTGCATAAATTATGCCAAAGCGAGTCGCGCGGCAGATGACAAATCTACCAGAAATATCGAACTGCGATAGAAATCCGCCGAGACGTTCCGGCGTCTTCTATCCCCTCCGCTGGAACCCTCCACGTTGGAGATTCTTCGCTGCGCTCAGAAGGACAAGAGCGGCGTGAAGAAGGACAAGGCGGCGCAGACGGACACGAGCGGAGCGGTAACGTCTCCACCGGAACGGCGCGTTTCCCTGCCGGGCCGCAAGGAGAATGCCCGCGCGCTGCCGAATAGAGGGGGCATTACGGAAGGCTTTGCGCCGGCGCTGCGGGCGCAAAGCGCCAGGAGACGCCAATGGACTCTTCTCCTCAAGCTACGGAAACCGAGACGCTGAGTTCCCTCTACACGCGCCTGCTCGATAAGCAGGTCGCGCGCCTGCTGGCCTCGCTGCAGCCCGACGGCGCATTCCAGGCCGAGGGCGCGGCCTACAGCATCTACGACCAGAACGGGATGTATCCGCTGGCCCTCGCCTACCTGCGCCCCGGCGGTCAGTATGAAAACGACTCGCGCCTGCTCGACGCCATTCTCCGCTCCGGGGATCGCCATCTGCGCGAACTGAACGCCCAGGGCCAGTGGGAGGTCATCACGCCGGGAGGCCGCTGGGGATGGAGCTATGACGAGTGGCGGCAGCACTTCTGGCTGGAGACCGTGCTGCTGCTCGGCGAGCGGTTGGGCGCGGAACGGCTGGCGCAATGGGACGAAGGCATTGCGCGCGCTGTCGCCGGGATCGTCGCCATCACGCGCGAGCGGATGGCGCAGGGCCTCGTGGACTTCGTCGAAGGCGTCTGCGTCACCAGTCCGAACCATACGGCCTGGTACGCCCTCGTCTGCCGCCGCGCGGGTATCCGCTATGGCCGCCCGGACTGGGTCGAACTCGGCGACACGCTGTTCGCGCAGATGCGGGATGCGCAGACGCCGGACGGCTTCTGGGTCGAGTTCGCCGCGCCGACCGTCGGCTACAACTATGTCTCCCTGCTGGCGGTGGGCGTCCTCTGGGAGCATCTGGGAGCCGGGGCGTCGCCGGAGTGGCTGGACTGCATCGAGCGGGGCATGGACGCGCAACTGCACTGGAGCTATCCGAACGGCGGCATCGTTGGCGAGATCGAGGGGCGGCAGCGGTATCACGGGCCGAGCAACCACGCGCTGCCCGCCGTCTGCGCGCGCTGGCCGCGCGGCGCGGCGGCGCTGCGGGCGACCGCGCAACGTCTGCTCGACGGAGAACAGGCCGGGCATTTTCTCAATAGCGTGTCCGCCGGATTCCTCTGCGAGACCGCGCGCTATCTGGAACGCTACGAGCCGTCCGCCGAAGAGACCGAGGCGACAGAGTCGGTCTGGAAGGCGCGCGGCTTCACGGCGGGATGGCGGCGCGTCGGCCCCTGGCAGGCGACCTTGAGCGGCCTTGTCACGCCGCAGTACGAGTCGCGCTGGCGGCTCGACATCGCCAACCTCGTCGGCCTGTACCACGCGCAGGGCGGGCTGCTGGCAGGCGGCGGACACAGCAAGCACGACCCGGAGTGGGCCACCTTCACCGTTCGTCCCACTCCGAACGCCGATCCGGTCTGGCTGCCCACCGGCGCGCAACTGACGCAAGGGAAGACGGAGGACTGCCTGCGGCTGGACTATGGCGGCGTGCCGGTGCGCGTGGAGGCCGCCCTCTCGCCGGAGGAGGCGACATTCCGGTTTGCGCTGGAAGCGCCGTCTCCCGGCGTTGCAGCGACCGCGCGCCTGCTGCGGCCCCTGGCTCCCGGCACGGAAGTGCGCGGGCCGGACGGCGCGGCGCAGAGGCTCGACCCGGCAGAGCCTATCGCGTGGACGCTCGCCGCCGGGGGCGAGATCGGCATCGGGCCGGTTCGGTATCTCCTGCCGCCGGGCGGCCTGTTCCGATGGCCGCTCCTGCCCTTCAACCCCTACAACCAGCAGGACACCTCGGACGTGAGCGAAGCCTTTGCCGCCCTGGAGACCGCGCTCGATGCCGCCTTGCCGGAAGCCGCGATTCGGGTGCGTGTAGAGGCTCCCTGACAGTCTGTTCCACAGGCAGGAGAGCCAGAACCCATAAGGAGGGTACAACCGTGTCCATGATGCAAGAGTTCAAAGAGTTTGCCATGAAAGGCAGCGTCATTGATCTGGCCGTCGGCGTCATCATCGGGGCCGCTTTCGGCAAGATCGTCACTTCCCTCGTGGAAGATGTCATCAATCCGGTGCTGGGAATGCTGACAGGCAGAGTGGACTTCAGCAATCTCTACATCAACCTGTCCGGCAAGGACTATGCCTCGTATGCCGATGCGAAAAAGGCGGGCGCGGCGGTCATCGGGTACGGCATGTTCCTCAACACGGCCATTCAGTTCCTGATCATGGCGTTCATCATCTTTATGATGGTGCGGTTCATCAATCGCCTGCGGCGCACGGAGCCTGCTCCCGCGCCCGTCCCGCCGGAACCGACCCGAGAGGAAGTCCTGCTCACCGACATTCGCGACATCCTGAAGACGCAGGGCCGCCCGGCAGTCTGAGGCAAAATGGCTCTCAGAGGAAGGCCCCACCCCGACCCTCCCCTTCGCCAGGGGAGGGAGTTCCGTCTGGCTCTCCCCCTCCTTACGAAGGAGAGAGCCAACAACTGGCTCCCCCTCCTTACGAAGGAGAGAGCCAACAACTGGCTCCCCCTCCTTACGAAGGAGGGGGTTGGGGGGAGGTCGCTCCCCTCTCCCGCAGCGTGGGAGAGGGGTCGGGGGTGAGGGCCAATCAGGGCAAGGATGTTCTAAGCGGGCGTTCGGGTCGGGGCGGACAGGGGAATCTCGCAGAGCGGTCTGCTGCCGGAAGGTTCGGCGAGTATCTCCGCGACCGTCGTGTCGCGAAACGACTGCTCGACCAGCGCCATCGCCTCATCGAGCCGCCGGTGCAGCGGGCAGAGCCGCGTGCCGTGCGCCTTCAGGCCGAGCGGGCAGGAGCGGATGCGCTGTATCGGCTCGACGGCATGGACGATCTCATAGATGGAGAGTTCTTCGGGCGATTTGAGCAGTTGCGAGCCGCCGTACAGCCCGCGCTGCGAACTGATCAGCCCGGCCTTGCTGAGACTCTGCAGGACTTTGGACAGGTAGCCGACCGGAACGCGCGTCGCCTCCGCGATCTGCTTCGTGGTCTTGGGAGCGTCCGGCTCGGCGGCCAGGTAGACGATGGCGCGCAGGGCGTATTCTGCGGTCTGCGAGATCATAGGGTTTCTCCGTAAAAAATCGTTGTGTACCTTGACATCCAGTTTACCACAAAGGTATACTCCTTGAAAGTGGATAAGAAGATATTTTTATCCATAAGGCACAAATTTCTTGGATTTCGGACTCGTTTGCCCTGATGCCGGGCCAGAATCCGCCATTTAGAGGACGTTAATCCCTCCAAGATACCCCAAAATAGGAGGGCAGCGTATTTTTGACGAGATTAGAAGGAGGAAACTGCTTGTGCGTTATACGCGACTCTGGCTGGGATTGATCCTGGTCATCCTGGCCTCGTTCTCCGTGCTGGGCTACTACGGCGCGGAGATCTATCATCAAGCGCCGCCCCGTCCGGCGCGTGTCGTCACCACAGAGGGCCGAGTGCTTTTTACCGGGCAGCAGATTCTCGACGGCCAGAACGTCTGGCAGTCTCTCGGCGGGCAGGAGGTCGGAACCGTCTGGGGACATGGAGCCTATGTCGCGCCGGACTGGTCGGCGGACTGGCTGCATCGGGAGGCGACCACCCTGCTGGATACCTGGTCGCAGCAAGAACATCGGCGCGTCTATGCGCAACTGGATGCGGAGACGCAGGCCGCCCTGCGCGCGCGGCTGCAGCGGGAACTCCGCACGAACACCTACAATGCGCAGACCGGCGATCTGGTCGTTTCGCCAGCGCGGGCGCAGGCCATCGAAGCCGTCAGCGCCCACTATACCGGGCTGTTCGGCAGTGATCCGCAACTTGCGAAGCTGCGGGACGCCTATGCCCTTCCCGCCAATGCCATCAAAGACCCGCAGCGTCAGCAGGCGCTCAACGCCTTTTTCTTCTGGGCCTCCTGGGTCTGCGCCACCGACCGTCCCGGCAGCGCCATCACCTATACCAACAACTGGCCCTCCGAATCGCTCATCGGCAACGCGCCGACCGGCAGCATCGTCGTCTGGTCGGTGGTCAGCTTCGTGCTGCTGCTGGCGGGCATCGGCGCGCTGGCCTGGTACTTCGCCGTGCAGAAGCAGAAGGGCGAAGGCGAGGAGGCGGTCACGCCTGAACGCGACCCGCTGCTCCATCTGAAACCGACGCCTTCGATGCGCGCCACGCTGAAATATTTCTGGATCGTCGTCGCGCTGATCGTCGCGCAGGTCGGCCTCGGAGCCGTGACCGCGCACTACGGCGTCGAGGGCGGGGGCTTCTACGGCATTCCGCTCGCCAAATGGCTGCCCTATGCCGTCACGCGCACCTGGCACACGCAGCTTGGCATTTTCTGGATCGCGACGGCGTGGCTGGCGACGGGTCTGTTCGTGGCCCCGGCGGTCTCCGGTTATGAGCCGAAAGGCCAGCGCCTCGGCGTCAACTTCCTGTTTGTCTGCCTCTTGATTATCGTGGTCGGCTCGATGGCCGGGCAGTGGTTCGCCGTGCAGCAGCGACTGGGCCTGGCAGCCAACTTCTGGTTCGGGCATCAGGGCTATGAGTATGTAGACCTGGGCCGCTTCTGGCAGTTGTTCCTGTTCATCGGCCTGTTTCTCTGGCTGTTCCTGATGGCCCGCGCGCTCTGGCCCGCGCTGAAGAAGCGCGACGAGAGCCGCCACCTGCTGGGGCTGTTCGTGCTGTCCTCCGCCGCCATCGCCGCCTTCTACGGGGCCGGGCTGATGATCGGGCGGCATACCAACCTGGCTATCGCCGAATACTGGCGCTGGTGGGTCGTCCACCTGTGGGTCGAGGGCTTCTTCGAGGTGTTCGCGACCGTCGTGATCGCGTTCCTGTTCACCCGTATGGGCCTGCTGAAGACGGCGACCGCGACCGCCTCCGTGCTGTTCGCGACGACCATCTTCCTATCGGGCGGCATCATCGGCACGTTCCACCATCTCTACTTCACCGGCACGCCGACGGCGGTGCTGGCGCTCGGCGCGGTGTTCAGCGCGCTGGAGGTCGTGCCGCTCGTGCTGATCGGCTTCGAGGCGTATGAGAACCTGACCTTGAGCCGCACGAAGCCCTGGGTGCGGGCCTATCAGTGGCCCATCTACTTCTTCGTCGCCGTCGCCTTCTGGAACCTGGTCGGCGCGGGGCTGTTCGGGTTCTTCATCAATCCGCCCATCGCGCTCTACTACATGCAGGGTCTCAACACGACGCCGGTTCACGGCCATACGGCGCTATTCGGCGTCTACGGGATGCTCGGCATCGGCCTGATGCTCTTCAGCCTGAAGGGGCTGGCGACCGAGCGCGCCTGGAAGACCGGCACGCTGCGGTTCGCGTTCTGGGCCATCAACCTCGGCCTGGCGCTGATGGTGCTGCTGAGCCTGCTGCCGGTCGGCCTGCTGCAGACCTGGGCGAGCGTGACGCACGGCATGTGGTATGCGCGCTCGGCGGAGTTCATGCAGCTCGGGCTGATCCAACAACTGCGCTGGCTGCGTGTCATCGGCGATACGATCTTCGCGGTCGGCACGCTGGCGCTCGGCTGGTTCGTACTGGGCCTGAAAACGGGCTGGTCTCTGGAGAAAGCAGAGCAGCCTTTACGTCAACCTCAAGGCCGTGTCGCGCCGCAGCCTGGCGGCGGAGGCGGCTAGACCTAAAGGAGTCACACCCATGAGTCAGATTACTGTGGAAAAAACCGTCGGGCAACTGGTCGCGGAGCGTCCGGGGCGCGCGCGTCTTTTTGAGAAGCTAGGCGTGGACTACTGCTGCGGCGGCAAGCGGCCTCTCGGCGAGGTCTGCGCGGAAAAGGGACTGGATCGCGCGGAAGTGGTGCGGGAACTGGAAGCGAGCGATTCGATCCCGGACGACGCGGGCGGCACGAACTGGAACGAGATGCCGCTGGGCGAACTGGCCGACCACATCATTTCGACGCATCATGCGTATCTAAAGATGGAACTGCCCCGCCTGGCGTTTCTGACAAACAAAGTCGCGAACGCGCACGGCAGCCGTCACCCGGAGATGATCCGCGTCCGGGACATTTTCGCGCAGTTCAAGCAGGAGTTGGAGAGCCACATGATCAAGGAGGAGGCGATTCTCTTCCCGATGTGTAAGCTACTGGAGACGGCGACGGTCGCGCCGCACTTTCACTGCGGCGGCACGATCCAGAATCCGATCCGGGTGATGGAGCAGGAGCATCAGGATGCCGGGGACGCCCTGGCCGAGATGCGCGCCCTGACCCACGATTTCACGCCGCCCGCCGACGCCTGCAACACCTTCCGCGTGCTGCTGGACAGCCTGGCCGAACTGGAAGCCGATATGCACGGGCACGTTCATAAGGAGAACAACATCCTGTTTCCGCGCGCGGCTGCGATCGAAGCCGGGCTTCCCAGAGCGGCAGGCAGCGAGACGCTGCCTCTGTCGGCGGCAGGCGCGACCTGTAAGGAGCAGGCTTGTAAGGAGTCGGCATGAGTACGAAGACGCCCGCCGCGAACGCCGTTGTCCCCGGCTTGCGCCTCGGTCGGCCCCCCATCCCGCACGAGCATGGAGCCTGGGTGATCCTGTACGCGCCGCTGTTCATCGCGCTGGCCGCCACGCCGCCGTTCGCGCTTGCGCCGTCGCTGCTGTTGGTTCTGGCAGTCACGGGGCTGTTCCTGGCGCGGGAGGCGGCGGGGCGGCTGCTCCGGCGGCGCGGGCAGGCAGGAACGACGTTCTGGCTGGGCGTCTATCTGGCGGCAGCGTTGGCCGGGACGCTGCCGCTCCTTCGGAGCTATCGCCGTCTTGCCTTGCTGCATGTCGGGCTGCTGGTCGTCGGGCTGTTCGCGCTGCACGCGCTGCTGCTCCTCTGGCCCGCGCGCAAGCGGCTCGACCGCTCGCAGTGGGGCGAGATACTCGGCGTCGGCGCGCTGGCGCTGACCGCGCCTGCCGCATACGTCGTGGCGCGAGGCGCGCTCGATAGTCGGGCCTGGACGCTCTGGGCCGCGTGCGTCCTCTATTTCAGCAGCGGCATCTTCTATGTGAAGATGCTGCTGGCGGCCGTGAAAGTCCGGCGCGTCATCGGCTGGCCGGAGCGATGGCGCGTCGGACGCGACAATCTCCTCTATCATCTGCTGCTGGTCGGCGGCGTGGCCGTTCTGGCGGCGCAGCAGGGAGGCAGGAGCGGGCTGCTCGTCGCCCTGGCCTACCTCCCGGCGCTTTGCCGCGCGTTCCGGGGCTGGGCCACGCTGACGAACAGACTGCCGCCGTTGAAACGGGTCGGGCTGGCCGAGACGCTCTACTCCCTCTGGTTTCTAGGATGCTTTCTGGCGGCGCTGCGGCTCAAGATTTAGAACGCCTATCATTACGGTTCCCTCTCCTTCGTATGGGGAGGGATTCTATCAGGCGCATTCAGGCAAGGAGTGAAGGGAAGACTATGGCAATTCAGATCGGGGCGAAACCGGAGAGCAGTTTCAAACAGCCGCTCGGACTGCTGAGCGACTGCCATCGCCGGATCGAACGGTTTCTGGCGCAACTGATCAGCGTGACGGCGCAGGTGCAGGGCGGGACGCTAGGCGAGCCGCAGCGCGAGGCGCTGGAGGTGGCCCTGCGCTACTTCCGCAAGGCCGCGCCGCTGCATACCGAGGACGAGGAAGCCTCGCTGTTCCCGCGCCTGCGCGCCGCCGACAACCTAGAGGCGCAGGCGGCATTGGAGGCGCTGGACTCACTGGAAGCCGACCATGATGCGGCGGACATCGCTCATGCGGAGGTGGACAGGCTGGGGCAGCACTGGTTGGAGACGGGCGGACTGGCTGCCGAGGAGACGCGCCGCCTGCTGGAGACGCTGCACACGCTCCGAGAGACCTATCGGAAGCATATCGCGGTCGAGGACAATATCATCTTTCCACTGGCGGGCCGCGCGCTGACGCCGGAGCAGATCACCGCCGTCGGGCAGGAGATGGCCGCGCGGCGCGGCGTGCCGTATGAGACACTGCTCGACGGTTCGCGCTGCGCCTCCCGGCGGGGCCTTTGACATCACCTGGCCCCCACCCCGACCCTCCCCTTCACAAGGGGAGGGAGTCTCGTCTGGCTCTCTCCCTCCTTACGAAGGAGAGAGCCAACAACTGGCTCCCCCTCCTTACGAAGGAGGGGGCAGGGGGAGGTTCCTCAGCCTTTGAGCGCGCCGAGGGTGATGCCCTTCGTCAGCTTCTCCTGCAGGAAGATGTAGACCGCCAGCGTGGGCAGCATGGCGATGACCAGGCCCGCGAAGATCAGCCCGTAGTCGCTCTTGTACTGCGCCTGCATACTGATGCTGGCAAGGCCGAGCGGCAGCGTCTTGAGACTGTCGCTGTTGAGGAAGACCAGGCCGAACAGGTACTCGTTCCAGAGACCGAGAAAATTGAAGATGGCGACCGTCACCAGGCCGGGGCGGGCGAGTGGCATCATGACGCGGAAGAAGATGCGATACTCGCTCGCCCCGTCTATCATGGCGGCCTCGCGCAGTTCTCCTGGCAGCGTGCGGAAGAAGGCCGTCAGCGTAAAGACGGTGAACGGCAGGCTGGCGGCGATATAGATGAGGATCAGTCCGGCGTGCGAGTCGTGGAACGAGATGGTGAGATGGCCCAGGCCAAGCGCGCGAACCGGCGGCGCAAGCAGCCGCGTCAGCCATTCGCCCATGTTCGAATACTGAAAGAAGAGCGGGATCAAAATAAGCTGCATCGGGATCAGCAGGCCGCTCAGAAACAGCACATAGATCAAGTTCCGGCCCCGGAACTCGAAACGCGCCAGCACGTAAGCCGCCATGCTGCCGAGCAGCAGAATGAAGAAGAGGCTGATGGCGACGACCTTGAGGCTGTTGACGAAGTAGCTGCTGAAGTGGCTGCCGATCCAGGCTTTGCCGTAGTTGGTCGTCAGCGTCGCCAGGTTCTCCTGGTTCGGTGCGGTCAGCACCTTCGGCAGCCCGACCGGGTTTTTGTAGAACTCCTGCGTGCTTTTACCGCTCGAATAGACCACCCAGCACATCGGGAACACGACTGCCGCCAGATAGAGGCAGAGCAGCGCGTATTTCAGCCCGTTGCCGATTGTCCCTGCCGCGCGTCCCATCAGTACTCCAGCCTTTCCCGTTGCAGCAGGCGGCGGCTGACCAGCGTTGCCAGCAGCACCAGCGCGAACAGCAGCACCGCGATGGCCGTGCCGTAGCCGATATTGTATTCCGCGAACACCTTCGAGTACATGAGCGTCGAGAGCGTATGCGTGAAGCTGGTCGGGCGTCCGTTCTCCATGATCCAGACCGCGTCGAAGGCTTTCAGGCCGGTCACGATGAGGAAGATGACGCCGGTCGTGAACACGTCCCACATCAGCGGCAGCGTGATATAGCGGAACAGCCCCGTCGAGGTCGCGCCGTCGAGCCGCGCCGCCTCATAGAAGGTTTCGGGGATGTTCTCCATCGCCGCCAGGAACAGCACCATGTAGAACCCGGTCGCGCTCCAGACGATCATTGGAACGAGCGCCCAGAGGAGGCGGCTGCTCTCCGTGAACGGGATGGGCTGTTTGATGTGGAACCAGCTTTTGAGCGCGTTGTTGAGCAGGCCCACGTCGGTCGTGCTGTAGATGAGGATCCAGAGCAGCGTGACCGCGACGGAACTGATGACGTTCGGGAAGAAGAAGGTGATGCGGAACAGCCGCGCGCCCTTGACCCCCTGATGGATGACGTAGGCGAAGAAGAGCGCCAGGCTCAGGATGAACACGCCCGGCACGACCATCAGAAAGACGTTGTGCTGCAACGCGATGAGGAAGTCCGAGCCGTGCGCAGAGAATTTCTGAAAGTTTTGCATGCCGACCCAGACAGGCGCAGCCAGTCCGTCCCATCGTGTCAGGCTATAACGGAAGGCGTTGATGGTCGGCAGCAGCACGAACAGCGCATAGAGCGCCAGCGGCGGCCCCAAAAAAGTGGCAATGAAGAGTTTTTGTTCGCGGCGTTTCATTAAAATGATCCCATAGGATGCCAATTTCCGGCAAATAAGACCGGGCGAATAGAATCCGGCGAATGAATTCGCGTCTGGAAAAGCACGAAGTCGGCCTCCGCCGACTCCCCATGTGTCAGGCGTTTGCGTCGAATTCAGCGTCGGGATCGAGCGTTCGGTTGCGATGGTGTTCTTCCTGCCGGAGAATATAGTCGCGAATGCGTGGCACTTCCGCTTTCGATAGAGAAAATGCAGCGTAAGCGCCCTGCCACTTGAAGAATTCTCCGGGAGACAGTTGATGCGTCACCAGATGGGACGAGGCTCCTTTTATCTGCTTGACCAGTTCAGCGACCGAGAGGGCCGCCGGGATACGGGCCAGCACATGCACATGATTCTCGATCCCACCAATCGCGATGACCTCAGATTTCAAAGCGGTACACTCCGCCTGGATGCAGTCGTAGACCGCCGCCTTCCGTTCTGCCGACAGCAAGGGCAGACGATCCCAGGTTCCCCAAACACAATGAACGTAGAGCCAGGTATAGGTATCGCGCATCACGCCTCCTGTCTCGGCATTGAGTCGGCGCAGGCCGACTTCGTGCTTTTCCAGACGCGAATTCATTCGCCGGTTTTATGCGCCGGACATCATCAAACTCTCGCCCAACACGACAACTACTCCGGCACGCCCATCGGCGCGGGCTTGTAGATCTCCGGGTCACGGCGCACCTTCTCGATGGCGCTCTCCAGCCGCTGTCCGAACTGCTCCGGCGTCACCTTGCCTGCCAGCAGATCGGCGAGCGCGTCCGGCATATCGTTTTTGGCGAAATCGAGATAGAGGAGGCTCAGGCGGTCGGCGAAGAGGCGCGAACTTTTGTTCAGCACGTCCACCGCGCTTTGCAGTTCCGGCGAGATTTTGATGCCCTTCTCGCTGTCCTTGACGGTCGAGAGCGTATCGAGCCTCTGGATGAAAGAGTGCGCGCTTTCCAGGCTCACCATATATTTCAGAAAATCCAGCGCCTCTTTGGGGTGCTTGGCCTCCGAGAAGGCGACGAACTCCTCGCCCCCGCCCGCATAGATCGCGTTCGGATCGCCTTTGCCGCCCTCCACCATCGGAACCGGGAAGCAGGCCATCTCGAAGCCCGGCGGAATGGCGTTCTTCATCTCGTTCTTGAGCCAGAGGCCGCAGAAGACCATTGCCGCGCGCCCGTTCACCCACTCCAACTGCGACTCGGTGTGCGTCATCGCCATCGCGC
>Ga0070741_10009320_pt1 | contig 19160 bp, 18 predicted proteins | sample Coa_R1_4_FD_66440 | JGI IMG/M metagenome (GOLD analysis project Ga0070741, IMG submission 66440) | Surface soil microbial communities from Centralia Pennsylvania, which are recovering from an underground coalmine fire - Coalmine... | ecosystem: Environmental > Terrestrial > Soil > Unclassified ...
CTGAGCGGGTGGAACGACGAGAGCGAGCGCGTCCGGCGCGTTGCGCGGGAAGCGCCGAAGCCCCTGCGCCAGATCGTCTGCCGTAAGCGCGACCGCCTGCTGCTCATGCGCCCCGGGGAGATCCTGTGGTTCGCCGTCGAGGACGGTCTCGTCAGGGCACACACGGCCTCGGATACTTTTTGGGTCAATTATCAGCTTGGCGAACTCGAGGCCGGGCTTCCTGCCGATCTGTTTTTCCGCGCGCGCCGCGAGGTACTGGTTAATATGAGCAGCATTAAGGAGATTCGCCCTTATTTCAAGAGCGGGTTTTTGCTGGTGATGGCGGACGCGGCCGCGACCGAGATCGTGGTCAGCGAGCGGCAGGTGCACCCGTTCCGCCAGCGGATTCCGGGGTTGTAACGTGGCATAGGCGCTCATCCTGCCGTATCGGGACTTCTGAACTCCTGATGTGATGGAAATGCATGAGCAGGCGATGTGGCGCAGACACTCGTGTCTGCCGCGCCCCGACTCTCCGCGGCGCGTGTCTTGCCGCCCACCACAGGCAGCGGGTCGAATCGCGGCGCGATCGGCTCGAGCGCCTGCGCCACGTCGTACAATCCGCGCTCAACTCGAAGAATGCGCGCTCGCGCGGTCTTCGTTGAGTGGCCAGGAAGGGACGCCTATCTTCAACAAGAGGGCACACCCATGAAATTCGTCCGCATCGTTCCGAGCCTGGTCATAACCGTCGTCCTGGCTGCGCAAACCGTGGCGCCGTCGAAGTCGATTTTGGGCAAAGTCACCGGCTTCAACGCGCATTCCAGCGAGATCGTGCTCAAGCCCGACAACAGCGATGCTGTCACGGTGAAGTTCAGCCCGGAGACCGAGGTGTTGCGGATCGCACCCGGCCAGCACGATTTATCGAAATCATCGCAGGCTAAGATCACAGATATCCGCGCCGGCGATCGCTTACTGGTCTCGTACGCGGAAGGGATGCCGGAAGCACGCCGTATCGTGCTGATCTCAGCCGTCGACATCACCGCGCGCAATGAAGCCGATCAGAAGGCGTGGATCGAGCGCGGCATCTGGGGCGTGGTCACGGCGAAGAATGGGCACGAAATTACGCTGCGGACTTTCCAGGGCGCGCAGACGGGCGTGGTGACCATCACGAGCAAGACGCAGTTCCGCCGGTACCCGCCCGATTCCATCAAGTTCGAGAATGCGCAGCTTGCGAGCGCGGCCGAACTGGCTACGGGCGACCAGGTGCGCGCTCGCGGAGAGCGCGGCGCCGACGGCCTGAAGGTGACCGCCGACGAGATCGTGTTCGGGACGTTCGTCACGGCCGCCGGCAACATCACGGCTATTGACGGCCGGGCGCACGAGTTCACGATGACCGATTTGGCGACGCGGAAGCCGGTGACGGTGAAGGTGGTTCCCGACTCCATGCTGAAGACATTTGAGTTTCGGGGCGGTCCAGCGGGCGCGGGCCCGCACGGCGGAGGCGGGGGCGGCGGACCGTTCAGCAGCCCCTCGCGAATGTCGGCAATGCTCGGCCAGATGCCGGACGCGCAGTTCGACGATCTGAAGGTCGGCGCCGCCGTTACCGTCACGAGCACGAAAGGGGAGCACGAGGGCCGCGTTACCGCGATCATGATGCTCAATAACGCTGCTCCGCTCGTCCAGATGATGCAATCGGTGCAGGCCATGGCCGGCTCCGGCGCGGCGGCGGGATCGCATGGGGTCGATGCGATGCATGCCGGCATCATCACTCCCGAAGGGTTCACTCTCCCCGGAATGATCCAGTGAGGCTTTCTGTTCCGAGCGCGTTGGCGGCCGCGCTCTGGCTGACGCCGGCGGCGGCACAGAGCCTGCGCGGAACTGTGACGGATCCTTCGGGCGCGGCAGTTCCCGGCGCCGTCGTGCAGATCCGCGGGCCGCGCGGGGAACAGCACGTCCCTACTGATCGTGCAGGCGAGTATGGGTTTTCGGCGCTTGTGCCGGGCAGGTACCAGGTCCGGGTGATTGCGAAAGGATTCTCGATCGCTGTAAAGAAAGACCTGCGCATCGACCGCGCCGCCGTCTTCGATACAAAGCTCAAGATCCAGCCGGAAAACCAGGTAGTGAACGTAATCGATGAACTCAACGAAGTAAACACGAATCCGGCGGCCAATGGCGGCGCGTTTATACTTCGCCGGCGGCAACTCGCAATCCTCTCCGACGACCCGGACGAACTCGCGCAGCAATTGCAGGCGCTCGCCGGTCCGATACCGGGACCCGGCGGCGCGCAGTTCTACATCGACGGGTTCCTCGGAGCCATCGTTCCGCCCAAAGCCGCGATCCGCGAGATTCGCATCAATGCCAACCCGTTCTCGCCCGAGTACGATCGCCCCGGCTTTGCCCGCATCGAGATCTTCACGAAACCCGGAACAGACTCGCTGCGTGGACAGGCGTTCGTGCAGTTCAACGATCGCATCTTCAATTCGCGGAATCCGCTGCTCACCCAGTCGAGCCGGCCGCCCTACCGCACCGAACTTTACGGGCTGAATGTCAGCGGTCCGTTGCAGAGGAACAAACTCTCGTTCACGTTCGACGCCGAACGCCGCAACATAGACGAGAACGCCTTCATCCTGGCGACGATGCTCGACAGCAGTCTGAACCCGGTGAAGATCAACCAGGCGGTGCTCACACCAGAGACGCGCACGAGTTTCAGCCCGCGGATCGACTACGCTATCGGCCGCCGGAACACGCTGGTGGTCAGATATCAGGATGTGCGGATCGGGCAGGACTCCCAGGGTGTCGGCGGATTCAATCTCACGTCACGTGCTTACAAAACGAGGCAGTCCGAGCAAACCGCGCAGGTCACGGAGACCGCGATGATCAGCCCGCGCCTGATCAATGAGACGCGCGTACAATACATGCGCGCCGGTTCCGGTTTGCGAGGAGTGGATACGGCTCCTGGCCTCAACGTGCAGGACGCATTCTACGGCGGCGGACCGGGGGTGGGCGACTCGGACACGGTGGTCGACAGTTTCGAAGCGACGAATACTTCCACCTGGACGCGCGGCGCGCACATTCTGAAATGGGGTGGTCGGGCGCGATATACGCGCCTTGACGATACTTCGCGCAACAATTTCGCCGGCACGTTCACCTTCTTCACGCTCGATCGATACCGGCAGACGCTCCAACTCGAGGCTGCCGGTTACAGCGATGCGGAGATCGCTCAGATGGGTGCGGGGCCGTCGCAGTTCAGTCTCAACGCGGGTATACCGTTGGCGCGCGTGGGCCAGTCGGACGTGGGGCTGTTCGTGAATGACGACTGGCGCGCGCGGCCGCACCTGACTCTCAGCTACGGGCTGCGCTACGAGGCGCAGACGAACGCGGGCAACCTCGCCGATTTCGCGCCGCGCATAGGCATCGCGTGGAGTTTGGGCGGCAAGCGGAATCAGCCTGCCCGCACGGTGCTGCGCGCCGGGGCCGCGATCTTCTACGATCGTATTGGCAATACTGTCACGCTGAACGCGCGCCGCTTTGACGGGGAGACGCAGCAGTCGTACCTGATCCGGAATCCGCTATTTTTTCGCACGATTCCTTCGCTCGGCGTTATGCGAGCCGATGCGCAGCCGCAGCAGTTGCGGCCTGTCTACGCCGGGATCGTGGCGCCGCGTCTGTTTCAGACCAGCGTCGGTGGGGAACGGCAACTCAAGGGATCGTCGCGGATCGCGGTCAACTGGATCCAGACGCGCGGCGTCCACCTGCTGAACACGCGCAACATCAATGCGCCGGTTGGGGGCTTTTGGCCGTACGGCGATCGCGCGGTGCGTCTGCTGACGGAATCGGCCGGAGTGAGCCGGCTGAGTCAGCTCGTGGTCAGTCCGAACCTGAATTACCGGAAGCTGACGCTAATGGGCTTTTACGCGCTTTCTTACGGGCGCGACAACAACGAGGGGATGCCGGCGGATCCATATAATCTGCGCGCCGAATGGGGTCCGTCGTCGTACGGGGACGTGCGGCATCGGGTAGTGCTGGCGAGCGCGGTTCCGCTGCCGCTGAAGTTCAGCGTCATGCCCTTTTTCGCGGCTAGCAGCGGAACACCGTATAACATCACAACGGGGCTGGATCCGAACCTGACGGAGTTTCCGACCGCGCGTCCTGCATTGATGGCGGGTGCGTGTGACGGTCGGGCGTGTTTCGATGGCAATCCGGCGCCCGGGACGCCGGTGATCGAGCGGAACTTCGGGCGCGGACCGTCGCAGGTGAACCTGGGGCTGCGGCTGTCGCGGACGTGGGCTTTCGGCGGTCGTGGGGAGACTGGGCCGAGGTCGGAGCCGCAGACGATGGGGGGCGTGGGGCATGGCATATCGGGTCCACCGACCGGCCGCAAGTACAACGTCACGGCCAGTGCCACGACTTTCAATGCCCTCAATCATCCCAACTACGCCCCGCCCGAGGGAGACCTGGCGTCGCCTTACTTTGGCGAGTATCGCAGCCTGGCCGATCTGGCCGGTCACATGGCCGCGCCTACGACGTTCAATCGCAAAGTCAGCCTGCAGCTCCGGTTCACGTTTTAAGGGGTGGCCAGGCTTTAAACTGATAATAGTGCCGCGTACCATCCTGATCTCCGCCGGGGAGGCCTCTGGGGACCTGTATGCTTCGTTGCTTGCCCGCGAATTGCGGCGGATCTGGCCTGACTCGGAGTTTTTCGGCTGTACCGGGCCGCGGATGCGCGATGTGGGCGTCCGCACTGTCGTCGATACTTCCAGCCTGGCTGTGGTCGGGTTGCTCGAGGTGGTCGGGCACATCCCGCGGATCTACGGTGAGTATCGGAAGTTACTTGCGGCCGCCCGGCAGTCGCGGCCTTCCCTTGCCATCTTGACGGATTCGCCGGATTTTCACCTGCGGCTGGCACGGCGGCTTAAAGCCGACGGTGTTCCGATCGTTTATCTGGTCGCACCGCAGGCTTGGGCATGGCGCAAGGGCCGGCTGCCTGTGATGCGACGCACCCTCGACCGGCTTCTCTGCATCTTTCCGTTTGAGGAGCAGTTTTTCTGCTCTCACGGCATCAACGCGACCTACATCGGGCATCCGCTCGCCGGGTTGGTGCGGCCGTCCCTACCCAAGGCGGATTTTTTTCGGAAACACAGATTGCCCCTGCAACGTCCAGTAGTTACGGTATTGCCTGGGAGCCGGCGGGGCGAGGCGGCGCGACATTTGCCTTACTTGCTGGACGCGGTCGACCGGCTGTATCGGGAGCAGGCGGCGAGTTTCGTCCTGCCGGCTTCGGTGACGACGGGAGCGGATTTTTTTCGGCAACGAATCGGGAGCTCGCCCATCCAGGTGCTGGAAGGTGAAACCTGGGACGCCATCGGCCACGCCGATCTGGCGCTGGCAGCCAGCGGTACGGTAACGATCGAAGCGGCGCTGCTGGGGACCCCGATGGTCACGTTTTATCGCGTGACGACGCCCAGTTGGGTGCTGGGCAAGTTTCTGGTGGATGTACCTTTTTACTCCATGGTCAACCTGGTGGCGGAACGCGCGGTGATTCCGGAGTTGATACAGGATCAGATGACCGGCGCGCGGTTGGCCGCCGAATCCTCGCGCCTGTTGCGCGACACCGCCGCGCGCGAGCAGATGCGCCGTGACCTGGCGGAGGTCGCCTCGCGTCTCTCCTCTTCGGGCGACGCCATGCAAAAGGCGGCCCTCGTGATACAAGATTTGATGGAAGGAAAAGTCGCACATGTTTCGTAATTTCTCGATCGGCCTGGCACTGGTAGCGGCCGCGGCGTCGCTGGCGAATGCGCAGGAGCGGCGCTCGCGGATCAGCGTCGAACACTATGTCATCAATGCCGAAGTGCAGCCGCGCACGCAATCGCTGAACGCCGTGGTATCGGTGCGCTTCACTCCCATCGATGACAACATCAACTCCACCACCTTCGAGCTGAACAATGCCCTCAGCGTCTCGAAGGTGGTAGACGACAGCGGTAAGCAGATTCCTGCCTCGCGGTCCCAGCAGGATTTCAGTGTGCGGCTCAATTTCGATCAGCCGCTGCCGAAAGGGAAGCCGTATACGGTCACCTTCAGTTACGACGGGCATCTCACCGGCAACGAAGATTCGCCTGTGTTCGGCATCAAATTCGCGGCGATCCACGACGACTACGCTTTCCTGATGTACCCCGCCCGCTGGTTTCCTATCAACGGATACACCACGGCACGCTTTTCGGCGGAAATGAATATCACGGTGCCGTCCGGCTACAAGGTGCTGGCGCCGGGTATCGAAGCCTCGCAGCCGCAGGGTGACAAGGTGGTCTCGAATTTCAAGTTCGATCATCCTTCGTTCCCGGGCAGCATCGCGGTGGTGAAGGATACGCCGGTGCGCGTGAATTCCGAAGGGGTCACGACCACCATCTACTTCCGTGATTCCGAGAAGTCCATGGCGCAGCAGTACGGCGAAGAAATCGGTAAGCAGATGGTTTTCTTTTCGGGCCTGCTGGGTACGCCGCAATACGCCAACCTGGTGGTGGTCGAGACCGAAAACGGTTCGCCCAACGGTTACGGCGCGCCCGGCCTGATTTTCCTGAACCCGCGGGCGATCGGGAAGCAGGTCAACAGCAAGCTGCTGTCGAACCAGATCTCCCGCCAGTGGTGCGAGATTCTAGTGTCGCCGGCCACGCGCAATCATCTGTGGCTCACCAACGGGTTGGCCACGTATGCCGAGATGTTGTGGGCCGAACATACGACCGGAGCGGGCGCGCTGGAGACGCAGTTCCAGAACGTCAGCGTCGAGGCCCTGACGGTGGACAACGTACCCATCATGCAATCGTCCCGGCTGGAGGATTATTCTCCCGAGTTGTGGGCGCTCAGCGGCAGCAAGGGCGCCGCTGTGTTCGGGATGCTGCGGTACGTGGTGGGCGATCAGAATTTCTTCGCGATACTCAAAGAATACATCCGCCGGGCTGCCTGGAAATCCGTAACTACCGAGGATTTCAAGAACGTGGCGCAGGACGTTTCCAAACAGGACCTCGGCTACTTCTTTATCGAGTGGATTGAATCGAGCGGCGCGCCGGAGTTCAAGCTGGAGTACACGATTTTTCGCACGCAAAAGGGCTTCCGCGTGATGGGCAAGGTTTCGCAGGATCTGGACACGTTCCGCATGCCTGTGGACCTGAAGATCGAGACGGAAGGGAACCCTGAGGAGAAGCGCGTCGAGGTGGTGGGGACGTCGTCGGAATTCAGTGTCGACACGTTCGGCAAGCCGAAGAACATTCTCATCGACCCGAACCACAAGGTGCTGCGGTTGAGTCCGCAGATGCGCGTGGCTGTGGCGATCCGGCGCGGCGAGCAGTTCCAGGAACTGGCGGAGTACGGCGATGCCCTGAAGGAGTTCCAGAAGGCGCTGGAATCGAGCCGCAACAGTTCATTGGCGCATTTCCGGATTGCACAGGTCTTCTTCCTGCAGAACAATTACCAGTCGGCGGCAAATTCGTTTCGCGAGGCACTGAACGGCGATCTCGACCCGAAGTGGACCGAGTGCTGGGCGCACGTGAGCCTGGGGAATATCTTCGACATCACCGGGCAGCGCGACCGCGCGGTCAACGAGTACAACCTAGCCATTCGCACGAAGGACAACACGCAGGGGTGTCAGGACGAATCGGCGAAATTCCTGAAGGCGCCTTACGAGCGCCAGAAGCGCGTGGAAGGCCAGTAAGCCGGCCGCGTCGCGCAGCGCTTGTGTCTGCGGCGAGACTCATCCCGGCGCTTGTGGCCGGCCGCGAGGTACTCGTCGAAACGAGTTCTACCCGGCAGGCACGAGTGCCGACAACTCGATCAGTTTCGCGGGCCGACGCTTTCGCCACGTCCGGCCAGGGGTTGAACGCCCGGGCCGCCGCAGACTGCGACCCCGTTTTGCGTCAGCGCTTGCAGGAAATTCGTGAGCAGGTGATAGAACACCTGCTCGTTAATGGGCTGCTTGCCGGGGAGGCGGAATGATGCCGGCAGTTCCTTCGCGATTGTGATGCGGACGGAGTTGTGCTGCGCTCTGCCGCCGCGATCGCGCTTGTTGCCGACCGTTATAGGGGTCTGCATCACGGACCCGGAGCGGCCGTCCACGTAGAAGGTGCAGCGCGAAAACCAGCCGAGATTGGCGGGGTCGGCGGCGTCAAACAGCAACAGCGGAGCCTGACGTCCGGGGACCGTCAAATCGAGCGTCATGTTCCTCGACGAGTCCTTCAGCTTCGCGTCGAAACCCGCACGTTTTGCGATATTCGACACCAATTCGGTCTCGAGTTCGAGGAAAATCCACTTGTGTTGTCCGGCCTGCAGAACCTGCATGAAACCTCTATTGTATATTGCAAACATGGCACCCGCTCCCGACCTCGTGGCCGAATTGCAGCAGAGTCGAAAACTCACCGACGATCTGTTCGATTTAGTCCATCCGGATGCGATTTATGATCGGCCTATTCCGGAGCGGCATCGGCTGATGTTTTATCTCGGCCATCTGGAGGCGTTCGATTGGAACCTGATCGCGCAGTACGGACTCTCGGCGCCGGCGTTTCACGCGGAGTTCGATCGCTTGTTCGCGTTCGGCATCGATCCTGATGAAAGCGGGTTGCCGCGCGATCAGGCTGGCGACTGGCCGTCCCGTCCGGAGGTGGAGCGATATAACGCGCGGGTGCGCGAGACGCTCGACCCCCTGCTGCCGAAGGCGTCGGCGCAACTGCTGCACGTAGCCATCGAGCACCGGCTGATGCACGCGGAGACGTTCGCGTACCTTCTGCACGGCTTGAACTACGCGCGGAAATCCGGCGGTCCGCAGGCTGCGTTGGCGCCGGCTGTCGCCCGGCAAGTCGGGCCGGTCGATATTCCCGCGGGCGTTGCCGTCATGGGCCGGCCTTCCAACGACACTTTCGGGTGGGACAACGAATTTCGGGAATATTCGGTTGAGGTGCCTGCATTTACTGTCGGCAGGTATAAAGTGACCAACAGCGAGTATCTGGCATTCGTGCGCGAGGGTGGCGCGGCTCCGCATTTCTGGACGAATCGTGATGGCGCGTGGTTCTACCACGGAATGTTCGGCGAGATTCCACTGCCGCTCGATGCTCCGGTGTACGTCACCCACGAGCAGGCGGCGGCTTACGCTCAATGGGCGGGCGGATCGCTGCCGAGCGAGGCGCAATGGCATCGCGCCGCGGAGGGTGCGCAGCCGGCTGGCAACCTGGATTTTCGCTGCTGGGATCCGGTGGGAGTCAACGCCACGCCCGAGGGCGACAGCCGCTGGAGAGTCGCACAGACGATCGGCAACGGTTGGGAGTGGACGTCGAGCGTGTTTGAGCCCTTCCCCGGCTTCGAGCCCTTTCCGTTCTATCCCGGCTACTCGGCCAACTTCTTCGACGGGAAGCACTACGTCCTGAAGGGCGCCTCGCCCCGGACCGCGCGCCGCCTTGCCCGGCAATCGTTCCGCAACTGGTTCCGCCCGCGTTATCCGTATCTGTATGCTACATTCCGGGTGGTAAGAAACTAATGAGCCGTCTGCTCGTGCTCCTGGCCGCGGTCGCGCTGCGCACCGGGCCGGATGTCGGGGCGCGCATTCCGGATTTTGCGGCTTCCGACCAGAACGGCAAGCAACAGACTTTCGCATCGCTGCGGGGCCCCAAGGGCTTGGCGCTGATGTTCATCCGGTCCGCCGACTGGTGACCGTTCTGCAAAGGCCAGCTGGTCGAGCTGGAACATCAGAAGGCGGATTATGCGCGCCGTGGGCTGGGTGTAGCGTCGATCAGCTATGACAGCGTCGCTGTGCTGAAGAATTTCGCCGATCGCGCGGCCATTCACTTTCCGATGCTCTCGGATCCCGGGTCGAAGATCATCCGTGCTTTCGGGATTCTGAACGAATCGTTGCCGAAAGACAACTTCGTCTACGGCGTGCCGCATCCGGGGACGTACATTCTGGACCAGAACGGAGTGGTGCGGGCGAAATACTTCGAGGACGATTTTCGGGAGCGATACACGGCGGCCAACATCCTGTGGCGACAGTTCGGCGTGGGCGAAGGACCGGTGCAGGTTACGGCGGACACGCCCCATCTGCGCATTTCCACAGTCGCAAGCGATACGGAGGCGCGGGCGGGCACGCGCCTGGCGCTGGCGCTCGAGATCGAACTCAAACCCGGGATGCACGTGTATGCGCCGGGCGTCGAGGGAGGCTATATTCCGATCGACTGGAGCATGGCCGAATCAAAGGGGTGGAAAGCGCACGAGGTAGTGTGGCCGGCGTCGCGCAAGCTGCGGCTGGAGGCGATCCACGAAACCGTTCCCGTGTTCGAGGGCAAGTTCCGGCTGACGCGCGACGTGACCATCGGCCAGCAGAAGGATGTGACGCCGCTGTTGAGTCCCGATAAAAAGCTGACCGTCGAGGGCACGTTCCGCTATCAGGCATGCGATGCACGCGAGTGTTTTCCTCCGCAGAAGATTCCGCTGCGATGGTCTTTCACGGTACATCCGCTCGACGCGCAGCGCGCCCCGGCGGAGTTGCAGAAGAAGTGAGGCGTGCCATAACGCTTCGCAGCAGCAATGTACAACGTGATTGACTCGGATGTACATCCTAACCTAAAATCGAGTTGAATGAAGGTGACGATTACGGAGTTTCGCCGGAATCTTTTCAAGCTCGTGGAACGGGTCATCGCTGGAGAAACGGTGGAATTCGTCCATCAGGGCACGACGGTTCGGCTCGTCGTACCTGAAGGCAGTACATCATCCAAGCTCGACCGCCTTACGCCGCGGCAAACTGCCAATCCCAACATGACCGAAAAGCAGCAGCGAGCCGCCCAAAAGAAACTGCAAACCGAGATGTGGGCTGAAATTGAGAAAGATTGGGCGGAAATATAAGGAAGGCGATTCGGGGTTGATCTGCTACATCGATACTCAGGTGGCTATTTGGCTGAACGAAGCGAATTTGGCGAAGCTGTCGCCGAAGGCGCTTTCGTTGATCCAGGCTGCGGATGTGCGGATTTCTCCGATGGCGGTCGTAGAACTCGAATACCTCTATGAAATCCGCCGAATTATCGTCAAGCCGCAAGACATTCTGGTCAAACTCGGGGCCGAAATCGGCTTGGCCGTTTGCGATCACCCCTTTCCCGCCATTGCGGAAATGGCGATTGGTGAAAATTGGACAAGGGACCCGTTCGACCGTATTATTGTTGCCCACGCCAAATCGAATGGCGCTGCGCCATTGCTGACCAAAGACAAACTGATCCGGGAGAACTATCCCAATGCGAGATGGTGAGATGTATCTCTCCAACATCCGACAGCAATCTTGATTTCAGGAGGACCCATGCAGATTACCTGGCTTGGCCACGGCACATTTCAATTCGAGCTCCCTTCCGGCGAAATTTTCCTGATGGATCCCTGGACCGACGGCAATCCCAAGTATCCGGCCGGGCACCAGATCAACCGCGTGGATGTTATTTGCATCACCCACGGCCATTTCGATCACATCCACGACGCGGTGCCGCTGGCGAAGAAGTTCTCGCCACAGGTGGTGGCGATCTTCGAGACGTGTCAATGGCTGGAATCGAAGGGGGTGCAGAATACGCGTCCCATGAATAAGGGTGGAGCGCAGCAGGTCGGTCCGGTGAACATCACAATGACGCACGCGGTGCATAGCTGCGGCATTCTCGACGATGGCAAGATTATTTATGGCGGCGAGGCCGCGGGGTTCGTGATGAGCTTCGCGGACGGACGCAGCCTCTACTTCTCGGGCGACACCGCGGTGTTTTCGGATATGGAGTTGATCCAGGAACTCTATGAGCCGGAACTCGCCTTCATGCCGATCGGCGATCTTTTCACGATGGGACCGAGGCAGGCGGCGCTGGCCTGCGGGATGTTGCGTCCCCAGCGCGTGGTGCCGATGCATTGGGGCACGTTCCCGGCTCTGACGGGGACGCCTGAACAACTGGCCGAATTGGTGAAGGACAAGGGCACGGAGGTCTGGACACTAACGCCCGGCAAGACTGTCAGCTGGTAGTCATCAACAGTTCCATAGACCGGCCAGGGTTAGTCGCTTGACGACCGCGTCTGCCCGAATTCTTCACAGTCCACTGCGGTGGCTAAGGATCGATGAAAGAATCGAATCCGGCTGCAAGGCCAGGTGCACAATCTGCAATGCGGGGACAGACGAGATATTTCCGCGCCGCAGTTGCGCGGAAATATTTCGTCTGTCCCCGTATTGCCCGGCAAGGGCAATCCGGACGGCTGTGTTTCGTACAAAGCACCAGCCCGCAATCCGAGGACAAATCAAAGAATTCGGCCAGACGAGGTCGCCTTTGCGATTTTTCACATCTTCCCGGGTCCAATGTTCGCTTTTTTTTTTGCGAAATTGGTTTCCTGGAGGGTATAAAAATCGATCCGGCTGCAAGGCCAAGTGCAATCTCCAACGCGGGGACGGACTACATTTCCGCGCCGCAGTTACGCGGAAATATTCCGTCTGGAACATGTGAAAAAATCGGAAAGGCGACCGCGTCGGCCCGAATTCTTGACAGTCCACTGTGGTGGCTACGGAGCGATGCCGTCCGCATTGGTGTTTCGGGGCAATCCGGGACAGACGGAACATTTCCGCGCAACTGCGGCGCGAAAATGTCTCGTCAGTCCCCGCATTGCAAGATGGGCTGACTCCGAAACGCCGCCACCAGGATTTGCCGTTCCGCGCCACTCGACCAGCAGCCGATCCAATTTTTTCACACCTTCCTGTCCCCGTATTACCCGGCAAGGGCAATCCGGACGGCTGTGTTTCGTACAAAGCACCAGCCCGCAATCCGAGGACAAATCAAAGAATTCGGCCAAACGCGGTCGCCTCTGCGATTTTTTCACATCTTCCAGACGAAACATTTCCGTGAGAAGCCGGCGCCGAAACCTCTCGTCTGTCCCGCTTTGCAGTCTGTGCGATGCTCGGCCGCCTTCTCACGGCACTGCGCGCTAAGCGCGGCTATTCCTCGCGTACCGATTCTACAGGCAGCCCGCTGCCGGTGAGCTCCTGCGGTGGATCACCCGCGCCCAGGCCTTGGGCGACGATCAACTCGCGCGCGCTGCCGCGGATGCGCGGCAGCCAGGCTCCGAATGCGCCTGCCGCGAAAAGGCAGATCGCGCCTCCTGCCGCCAGCGCCAGTGGCGCGCCTGTGTGTTCGGCCACCGCGCCGGCGATCACCGCGCCGATAGGCGCCATGCCCATGAACAGCATCGAATACACAGACATTACGCGGCCGCGCAGAGTGTCCGGCGTCATCGACTGGATCAGGGTGTTGGAAGCGCCGAACTGGATCATCATGCCGAAGCCGATGGGCAGCATCAGGGCGGCCGAAAACCAGAACAGGCGCGAGTAGCCGAACGCCATCAAACAGACCGAATAGACTACACCCGAAACCACCACCCAGCGACCCAGCCCGCGCACGTGTCTGCGCGTGGCCAGCGCCAACGCGCCGGCGAGCGCTCCAACGCCCGACACCCCCATCAGCCACCCCAATGCTTCCGGACCGCCGTGCAGGATCTTGTCGGCAAAGATGGGCATCAGCACGGAGAACGGCGTGCCCGCCAGGCTGCCGATGCCCACGACGATCAGCAGCGCGTGCACCGGTGCGTGCTTCCAGACGAAGCGCAGACCTTCCACGACGTCCTCAAGCGGCGATCCCGAGACCAAGCGCTCGTGGCGTGTCACGTTCATCATGACGAGCCCGGTGATGACGGCGATGTAGCTGACGGCGTTGGCGAAGAAGCACCAGCCTTCGCCGATCGCTCCCACCAGGATGCCCGCCACCGCCGGACCGATGACGCGCGAGGCGTTGAACATCGCCGAGTTCAGCGCGATGGCGTTGATGAGATCCTCGCGGCCCACCATGTCCATGATGAAGGCCTGCCGCGCTGGAATGTCGAAGGAGTTGACTACGCCGAGCAGCCCCGCGAGTACGAAAAGATGCCATATCTCGACGCGATGCGTCAGCGTCAGAAATGCCAGGATGAAGGCCAGCAGCATCGACGCGGTCTGCGTGGCGATCACGATCTTACGCCGGCTGAAGCGATCGGCCGCGATTCCACCTAGGAAGGAGAGCAACAGCACCGGAATCTGGCTGGCGAAGCTGACCAGGCCCAATAACGTGGCGGAGCCGGTCAGACTGTAAACCAGCCACGACTGCGCCACCGTCTGCATCCACGTGCCGACCAGTGAGATGAGTTGGCCCGCGAAGAAGAGCTGAAAATTCCGGTACTTCAGTGCGCGCAGAGTCGTCGGGAGGGGCATGTGTCGGGCCGGACAGCAGATGCTCCTCCCATTAAACCACTTCGAAGACGGGCGCCTCGAAACTCCAGGACTGATACTGCGGGGCTTTGAGTGGGCCGTGTCTCCGTGTTCGGGGTCAGGCCGAGGAAAGCAGACGCGCTCTGCGTCAATCGAATATTCGAGCATGTCGCGAGATCGATGAATGTACCCGTATACGTGCTGCTTCCGTTCGTGTAGAATTGCATGCCAGGAGGGACAACATGGGATGCCCCGATTGCGACGGCGACCGTCGCCAGTTTCTGAAGACCGCATTCTTGGGAGCGGCCAGTACGGCCGTTGCGGCGGCTCTGCCCCGCAAAGTCACCGAATCCGAGACCCTGGTGGCGACCCTCTATCACAGCCTCACACCCGAACAGAAACAGAAGGTGGCGTTTCCGTTCGATGATCCGCTGCGCTCGAAAGTGGATAATAACTGGTTCATCACGCCGGCTCGCATCGGCAAGTTTTTCACGCCCGATCAGCAGGCGATGATCGAGGAGATCTTTCGCGGGCTGCATAATCCCGAGTTCGTCGACAAGGTAATGCAGCACATGAAAGAGGACGCCGCCGGCTTCGGGAATTACACGATCGCGCTGTTCGGCGAACCGGGCACCGGCGCCTTCGAGTTCGTGCTTACGGGCAGACACTGCACAGCCCGCTGCGACGGGGACTCGGTGTCAGGTGCGGCGTTCGGCGGTCCGATCTTTTACGGGCATCAGGCGGGGCCGACGTTCGAGGAGAAGCCGGACCATCCGAACAATGTCTACTGGTATCAGGCCAAGCGCGCGAACGAGGTATTCCAGGCGCTCGACGGCAAACAGCGGAAGCAGGCGCTCCTCGACAAGCCGCGCGAAGAGAAAGCCACCGAGACTGTGGCGCTCAAGCCCAAGGCCGAGATCATGGGACTGCCGTGCTCCGATATGCACAAGGACCAGAAGAAGCTGGTGAAACAGGTGCTCTCGGATCTGCTGCTGCCGTTCCGCAAAAAGGATACGGACGAAGCCATGCGTTACATCAACGAGAGCGGCGGGGTGGACAGCCTGACCATGTCGTTCTACAAGAATCTCGACATCGGCAATGACGGCGTTTGGGACGTCTGGCAACTGGAAAGTCCGAATATGGTCTGGTATTTCCGTGGAGCCCCGCACGTTCATACGTGGGTGAACATCCGCAAAGCCTGACGGGGGCCGTTGGCAAGCCATATGCTCGCATCCTCTCTGAAAGGAACAGTACATGGCCAAGAACACGAAGAAAACTATTCTTGTGACCGGCGCGACCGGCAAGCAGGGTGGCGCGGTTCTGCGGCATCTGCGCGAGAAGGGATTCACTGTGCGGGCGCTCACACGCGATCCCGCTTCGGAAAAAGCGCGCTCACTGGTGGGCCACGGTACCGAGGTGGTGCGTGGAGATCTTAACGACCCGGGCTCGCTGACACGGGCGCTCGACGGTGTTGACGGCGTCTATTGCGTGCAGCCGGCAAGTAAGGATGAGGTTCAGCAAGGCAACGGCCTCATTGACGCGATCAAGCGCACGCGCGTCAGCCACGTGGTATACAGTTCGGTCGCGGGGGCGGAAAGAAAGTCCGGCATCCCGTTCTTCGAAACCAAATATCAGATCGAGGAGCATCTGCGCGGCACCGGTCTGCACAATACGATTCTGCGGCCGGCCTTTTTCATGGAGAACTGGCTCGCGATGCGCGACGGCATCGAGAACGGTGTGCTTTCGCTTCCCTTGAAACCCGAAACGCGCCTGCAGTTGATCGCGGTGGACGACATCGGCGGCTTCGCCGCGCTGGCGTTCGAGAAGCCGAAGCATTGGGACGGCCGCGCGGTCGAACTGGCCGGCGATGAACTGTCGATGACGGAACTGGCGCAGGCGTTCACGCGCATGAGCGGCCGCGAGGTGCGATACGAGCCGGCGCCATGGGACGAGTTCGAAAAGCAAGCCGGTCCGGAACTCACTATGATGTACAGATGGCTCGAGGACAACGCGTTGCAAGCCGACACTTCCGCGCTGCGGCAGGAATACTCGAATCTCACTTCATTCGACCGCTGGCTGAATTCCAGCTGGTCGAAGTACGCCACGGCCTGACCGGCAGCGCGCTGTCGGCAAGACAACGACGCGCGGGCAGGCGAAAACGCCTGCCCCACCTCCCTTCGTTCCTGCTGGTGCTCATTGCGGGCACGCTGGCGGCGCAGACTCCCGAGACTCCCGCGCTGCGCTGGATTCCGGCGACGAGTGCGGAGGTGGAGGTTGACGGGCTGCCTTGGTTCGCCGAAAACCAGGGCGAGACGTATCGCCTCCCCATCCGGTTGGAAAAGACCTTTCGCCCGGCGGTCTGGAATCTGGCCAAGTCGCCCAGCGGCGGCCGGATCCGGTTTCGCACCGATTCGCCCATCGTGGCCGTGCGCGTCGAATATCCATCCGCGCCGAACATGGCGAATATGCACGCCTTTGGACAGACCGGAGTCGATCTGTATGCGGACGGTACTTACATAGCTACAGCAGTGGCCGATAAGGATGCCGCGCCGCACAAGATATATGAAAAGACGTTGCTGGATATGCCCACGCAGCCGCGCGTCGAGCGCGAGATCGTGCTCTATCTTTCGCTCTACAAGCCGGTGAAGGTGCTTGGCATCGGCATTGAGAAAGACGCGACTGTGAAGCCCGCGCGCAAGTTCGCGCTGGCGCGGCCGGTCGTCTTCTACGGCACGTCGATTACGCAGGGCGGATGCGCCAGCCGATCGGGCATGAGCTATCAGGCTATTCTCGGGCGCGCGCTCAATATCGACTTCGTCAACCTCGGATTCTCCGGAAACGGCATGGGCGAGCCGGAAGTAGCCCGCACCGTCGCATCGATCGACGCTTCCTGCTTCGTGCTGGACTTCGCGCAGAACAACCGGACCATCGAGTCCGTCACGCAGGTGTATGCGCCGTTTATCCAGACGTTACGTGAAAAGCATCCGGAGACACCGATCCTGGCGATCACGCCCATCTACTCGGCTCGCGAATCGTCGGCCGATCCGTGGAAAAGCGAAGTACAGAAGATGCGCGATCACATCCGGCAGGTGGTGAGCCGGAGGATCGCCGCCGGCGATGGTAACTTGCAACTTGTGGAGGGCACCGATCTGCTCGGGCCGGCGCAGGGCGACGGTCTGGTGGATGGCTCCCATCCAAACGACTTGGGCTTTCAGTGGATGGCGGACGGCCTGGCCGCCCGCCTGCGAAAATTTCTGAACTTGAGGTGACACATGCCGCAAACCAACGCGATCATCGATCTTTCCCATTTCAATCAGCATCCCGATTTTGCCCAAGCCAAGGGTGATGGCATTCTCGGCGTAATGCACAAGAGTACGCAGGGCACCAGGTTTTTCGATCCGACCTACGTCGCGCATCGCGATGCCGCGGTCGCGGCCGGCATGCTTTGGGGTGCCTATCACTTCGGCACCGGCGCCGACGGCGTGGAGCAGGCCGACTTCTTCCTGGATAAAGTTCAGCCCGGCCCCGACGTTCTGCTGGTTCTCGATTTTGAGGCTAACCCGCAGGGTCCGAGCATGACACTCGAAGAGGCGCGGGCTTTCGTGACGCACGTGCAAAGCGTGACAGGCCGCTTTCCCGGGCTTTATGCCGGCGCATTCCTCAAGGAGATGCTGGGGACCCACAAGGATCCGGTGCTGGCCAATTGCTGGTTCTGGCTTTCGCAGTTCGGTCCGACGGCGGTCGTGCCGCCGAACTGGCCGACGTGGACGATGTGGCAGTACACGGATGGCGCCAACGGGTCAGAGCCGCACGCGGTGGCCGGGATAGGCCGCTGCGATCGCGACAAGTTCAATGGCGCTAAGGCCGACTTGCGTCAACTCTGGACCCCTGCGGCCATCGCAGCGGCTGCAGGCCAGTGATACACTGTGCCCATGTCACCCCAAACGCAAATCGACCAGGTGAAAGCGGAAATGGCGGAAGTCAACCGCCGGTTCAACGAGGAAGTCGTCGGCAAACGCAACTTCGCGGCGCTGGATGAGGTGTATACGGCCGATGCCAGGATCCTGCCGCCCAACGGCCCGATGGTATCGGGCCGGGAAGCGATCAAACAATTCTGGGCGGGAATGGTTCAATCGGTCAATGCGCGATCCGCCGAATTGTCTTCGATCGACGTGATGGCGGCGGGCGACGATATCGTGGAGATCGGCCGAGCGGTGCTGACCGTGGAGACAGGGCCCGGAACCACGGCGCAGGCCGAAGGCAAGTACGTGGTCTACTGGCGGCAGGAAAGCGGCCACTGGAAGTGGCACGTCGACATCTGGAACATCAATTCCTAGAGTAGACTGGCAGCTCGCTGAAAAAGGGTGTCAGACACTTTTGGCAACCGCACTGGTTGAATCTATGTGAAATTAAACGGCGAAAGGCGGAACTGGTGCTGCACGATCACGGGGAATGGTCGAACCCGTTCCGCTCCGGCCTGCGAATTCTGCGTGCGCCGGTAACCCTGCATTGGGGCCAATTCTGGAATTGCGCAAGTCGGCCTCCGCCGGCGTCTCCGATCTACCGCCGTCCAAATAGGACATCCCGCACTCGGTTAGCGACCCGTATAATAGGTATTAGAGGTCTTATGGTCTCCAATGATTCCCCCGGACGACCGCGTCTGCTGGTCCTCCTTGCGATCCTGCTGGTTTCGTGCAGCCACCCTTCGCCTACGGCGCCTCAGCAACCCGCCGCCGTTTCGCAGTTTTCGACAAACGCGCCGGCCGACCGCTATAGCAACGACGTGGCGCGATTCCTGGCCGGGATGCCCGCAAAGTCCGGCAGCCCGTTCTCCGACCTGCAGGATCATCCGGCATGGACACGGCATCGCGCAGACTCCGACCGCGCCTGGGAAAGACTCGAAGCCGGTCCGCTG
>Ga0070741_10009321_pt1 | contig 19159 bp, 18 predicted proteins | sample Coa_R1_4_FD_66440 | JGI IMG/M metagenome (GOLD analysis project Ga0070741, IMG submission 66440) | Surface soil microbial communities from Centralia Pennsylvania, which are recovering from an underground coalmine fire - Coalmine... | ecosystem: Environmental > Terrestrial > Soil > Unclassified ...
GTTCAACTGCCCTGTATGTGGTTACGATCAGCTGGCTGCCAAGCCATACGAGACCTGGCCTCCGCCTGACGGGCTTGAGCTCTCTCCGCCCTACGAAGACGTTAGCGTCCACGGATGTGGTGTATGGGGTAACCGGTACCAGTGTGACTAGTTTGCCGGAGTACGGCGTGTTGCCGTGACGAGAGGCGGCCACCTCGCGATCCTTCGAGATGCGAAGTCTGAGACGAAGGAGAGCGAAGTGGCCGCGAGTGACATTGTGCCGGTTCCCGGCGCGGAGTTCGAGCAGACCCTGGCGACGGCGAGCCCGGACGTGCTGCGGGAGATGATCCGGGCGTTCGCCCAGCAGATGATGGACGCCGAGGTCGAGGTCCGCTGCGGCGCGGCGTACGGCGAGGTGAGCCCGGAGCGGGTGAACTCCCGCAACGGCTACCGGATGCGGGACTGGGACACCCGGGCCGGGACCGTCGAGCTGGCGATCCCCAGGCTGCGAACCGGATCGTACTTCCCGTCGTTCCTGGAGCACCGCCGCCGGGCAGAGCGCGCGCTGGCCTCGGTGGTCGCCACGTCGTACCTGCTGGGCGTGTCCACCCGGCGGGTGGAGAAGCTCGCTGCTTCCCTGGGTGTGCAGGGCCTGTCCAAGTCGCAGGTCAGCTCGATGGCGCAGGAGCTGGATGAGATGGTCCGGCAGTTCCGGAACCGGAAGCTGGACGGCGGGCCGTACACCTTCATCTGGATCGACGCGCTGACCCAGAAGGTCCGCGAGGGCGGCCGCACCATCAACGTGCACTGCCTGATCGCCACCGGGGTCAACGGCGACGGCTGCAGGGAGATCCTCGGCATCGACGTGACCAGCGCCGAGGACGGCGCCGGGTGGGTGGCGTTCCTGCGCGGCCTGGTAGCGCGCGGGCTGGCTGGCGTGCGCATGGTGACCAGCGACGATCACGCCGGGCTGGTGAACGCGATCGGCTCGGCGCTGCCCGGCGCGGCATGGCAGCGGTGTCGTACGCACTACCACCGCAACCTGCTCACCAAGGTGCCCAAGACCGCCCAGCCCTGGGTGTCCACCCTGGTCAGGACCATCTTCGAGCAGCCGGACGCAGACTCGGTGCGCGCCCAGCACGCGCACGTCGTCACCGCGCTGGAGGCCAAGCTCCCGCAGGCCGCGGCGCACCTGGACGAAGCCCGTGACGACATCCTCGCGTTCACTGCCTTCCCCCGGGCGGTGTGGCGCCAGATCTGGTCCAACAACCCCCAGGAACGCCTGAACAAGGAGGTCAGGCGGCGGACCGACGTGGTCGGCATCTTCCCGAACCGCGACGCCATCATCCGGCTGGTCGGCGCCGTCCTGGCTGAGCAGAACGACGAATGGACCGAATCCCGCCGCTACATGGGCCTGGATATTCTCGCTGCCTGCCGCAAAGCAGGCCACGAAGAAACCATTACCGAGATACAGGACAATACTACTGGGGCAGGATTGACAATAGAGGCAATTCCTGCTTAAATGGAAACAGATCGCGAAGTGGTCATTTCATACACCACGCGAAAAGACGCGGCCAAAAAATCACCGCAGCATCCGGGCCGCTGTAATCAAGCTGATGACGTACCGGGAACGGTCTGCGGATCCCATGGCCGGCGCTTTCTGATTAGAGTTCTGGTTGAGTCTGAGGCAAGGCCTCATCTTCGGAGGGGTCAGGTCTGGTGATTGCCGGGAGTCGCGGTGCCTGGAGTGACCGGCGGGGGTGCGGTGTTCGGGGCTCGGCTGTCCGCATGCCGACGATCCGCCGGGCTGACCCAGCAGGAACTGGCCATCCGGTCGGGATTGAGCATCCGGGCGATCAGCAACCTTGAGACCGGCCGCGCCCGGTCGCCACATCCCAGCACCGTGGACCGGCTGGCCGATGCACTGGGGCTGGACGGTGATGCTCGGGCAGGACTCCTGGCGGCCGCGGAGCGCCGCCTAGGCGGAGGTGCGGCTGGACCGGCGCCGGGCGACGGACCGGGCCAGGTGAGCGGACCGGTCACGGTGGACGATCCGTCGCGGGTCGGCTGGGCAGGGGAGCGAGGCAGGCTGGAGACGCCGCGTCAGCTGCCGGCCGGGGCATCGCATTTCGTAGGCCGGAACCCTCAGCTGACCGAGCTGTCCCGGCTTCTCGAGGAGGTCGGCCGACCCGGCCAGACGGCGGTGATCTCGGCCATCAGCGGTATCGCGGGAGTCGGCAAGACCGCGTTGGCGGTGCACTGGGCTCGCCAGGTAGCGGGAGCTTTCCCCGATGGGCAGTTGTACGCGGACCTCCGCGGCTTCGACCCGGTGGGCCTGCCCGTAGCGCCGGAGACGGTCGTCCGTGACTTCCTCGGCGCGCTCGGCGTCCCGCTCGCCAGGATTCCGGCCAGTGTCGAGGCGCAGGCCGCGTTGTACCGGACGGTGCTGGCCGCCAAGCGGGTGCTGATCGTGCTCGACAACGCGCGCGACGCCGATCAGGTGCGATTGCTGCTGCCGGGTTCATCCAGCTCCTGTGTGCTGGTGACGAGCCGTGCCCGGCTGATCGGCCTGGCGGCATCCGAGGGCGCGCACCTGTTCACCCTGGATCTGCCTAGCGTCGGCGAGGCCCGCGAGCTGCTGAGCCGCAGGCTGGGGCCCGAGCTGGTAGCGGCCGAGCCCGAGGCAGCGACCGAGCTGATCCGGCTGTGCGCCCGGCTGCCGCTAGCGCTAGGCATAGTGGCCGCCCGGGCCGCGGCCAGTCCGGGTGCCCAGCTGGCCGCGCTGGCCGCGGAGCTAGGCGACACGGCCGGACGCCTGGACGCGCTGGACGCGGCGACACCGGTCAGCGGAGTCCGGGCGGCGTTTTCCTGGTCATGCCGAGGATTGCCCGGATCAGCGGTGCGGATGTTCCGGTTGCTCGGAGTCCATCCGGGCCCCGACATCTCGGTCGCGGCCGCGGCCAGCCTGGCCGGCGTGGCCCGGTCAGCGGCGCGCGCGGCGCTGCGGGAACTGACTCAGGCCGGCCTGGTTGGCGAGCATGTCCCCGGCCGCTTTGCCCTGCACGACCTGGTTCGCATGTACGCGGCCGAGCTGGCCGAAGCGAACATGGTCGCGGCGCGAGCCGAGATGGACAGCGTGGATCAGCCCGGCGCCGCCTTCAGCCGGCTGCTGGACCACTATCTGCACACCGGATACGACGCGGCGCTCGCCCTGCACCGGCACCGGGCACCGATCATCATTTCGGCCCCCCAGTCCGGGGTTGTGCCTGAGCAGATAACCGAGCACGACCATGCCGCGGTCTGGTTCGAAACGGAGCGCCGGGTGATCGAGGCCGCGATTGCCGCCGCGGCCGCGGCCGGATTGGACCGCTATGCCTGGCAGATCGCTTGGACCTTGGTCGATTTCCTGAACTGGCGAGGCTACTGGCCCACCCTCATCGCGATTCAGGACGTCGCGCTTGCCGCGGTGCGGCGGCTGGGTGAATCGGCCGGGGAGGCCAGCGTGCACCGGGGGCTCAGCTGCGCATACGCGCAGATCGGCAGGCTCAGCGAGGCCGGCGACCACTTGTGCCAGGCACTAGCGATTTACCGTGAGCTAGCCGATGTCGTCGGTCAGGGTCATGCGCACATGGGTCTTTCCGTGGTCAGGGAACAGCAAGGCCGCATCCCCGAGTCACTTCATCACGCCCGGCATGCCCTGGACCTCTACCAGCGCGGCCGCCACCAGCCGGGACAAGCCGCCGCACTGAACGCCGCCGGCTGGTGTCACGCCCTGCTCAGGCAGTTCGAGCAGGCGTCCCGGCACTCTGAGCAGGCCCTCGCGCTGCACCAGACGATCGGCGACCACGCTGGCGCGGCCTATACCTGGGACACCCTCGGCTATATCCAGCACCATCTCGGCGAATACGCGCAGGCCGAGGCGTGTTACCAATCGGCGCTCGGATTGTTCCGCGAGCTGGGAATCGCTTACCGGACCGCTGACACCCTGACCCATCTCGGTGCTACCTATCGCGAGAGCGGCGACATCGAAGCGGCCCGGAATTCCTGGGAACAGGCCCTGTCCATTCTGCGCGACCTCGAGCATGCGGACGCGGCAGATGTCCAGGCGAAGCTGTCCGGCCTCGTGACCTCGCACAGCAGGTCACGCTTACATATCCGGGCTTCTGGCAGGCCGCCTTATCGCTAAGGCACTTAATGAAAATGCTAGTCAAACTGCCGGTCAGACTTCCTGGAGCCTGAGCTGGCCTTGTGGTCTACTGAGTGGGAATTAGCTGCTACTCGCCAAGGTAAGGAGAAGAGCGTGCTGTGCTCACTTTAATTATGAAGAAACTCCGTGGCCGGTGCCTGGCCCTGGTAACAGCAATAGCCTTGGTGGCGGGGTGTGTCGTCGCAGCCAGCGCGCCGCCCGCGTCCGCCCAGGCCGCGAAAACCGCCCAAGTCTCGAGAACCGCCCAGGTGGCAGCGCCAGCCGTCCATGCCGCACTGGCAATTCCTGGCGGTTCCGAGCAATTGTGCCTGGCCAATTCGAACGGGAACTGCGTCGGTGTCCCTATTGACGAGATCTTCCATGGCGTGCTCGCGGCAGCCGACACGGTAGCGGCCTGGGTCGCAATCTGGCTCACGTGGCGAAGCAAGGGCACGGCAGATGGCGGCCAGCAGGGAGAAGAGCAGGATACCGGCGCTGCCGGCGATGGTGATCCCGACGCGGGTCTGTGTCTCGCGGACACTGGCGGTGACGCGTTCATGACGGCTTGCGGAGCCAACGGAACGGTGTGGATTGCCATTCCGCACAATGACGGAGTCTGGCTCTACAGCAGATACACCGTCAATAATCACAACCCAGAGGTTCTGACCGCCAATACGGCTAATCCCGGCGCCCCGCTGTACGTCACACTTTCGGATTCCTCGCCAGGTGGCCCGTGGCAGACCTGGAATTGGTACAGCACCAGCCACACATAGCCGGGCAAGACATTCAGCAAACCGGGCCCGCCCGGCCAGGCAGCCGGGCGGGCCACCCAGCGGAAACCAAGGCAGGGTTCTGGAGGGTGACGATGGCAGAGCGTGCTGGTGCTCCGGTATTCGTGCTGTGCGGCGCGCGGTCCGGATCGACCCTGCTCCGGTTCATCCTGGACGCGCACCCGGAGCTGGTCTGTCCGCCCGAGACGAACATTCCCGCGCTATGCGCGCAGCTGGCCACGGTCTGGTCGCTCATCGAGGGAGCGCCGCTGTCACCGGAGCGGGGTGCGGAGCCGCCGGAGATACCGGACGCCGCGATCGCCGGTATCCGGCACACCGTGGACATGATGACCGGTTCGTATCTGGCGCGCCGAGGCGGGCAGAGGTACTGCGACAAGAGCCTGGCCACCGCCCGCTTCGCGGACCTGCTGATGCGGATATACCCCGACGCGAAGTTCCTGTGCCTCTACCGTCATCCGATGGACATGGTGGCTTCGGGCATCGAGGCATGCCCGTGGGGGCTGTCCGGCTACGGATTCGATCCCTACATCGCCGGCAGCCCTGGCAACATCGTCCTGGCTCTGGCCCGGTACTGGAACGACAACACCGCCGCGATCCTCGCCACCGAGGAAAGGTTCGCGGGGGCGTGCCACCGGGTGCGTTACGAGGATATGGTGACTGACCCAGAGAGCACCGCCGAAGACATCTTCGAGTTCCTGGATGTGCAACCGGCGCCTGGCATCACCAAGCAGTGCTTTACCGCCGAGCACGAACGTTCCGGGCCTGCCGACTACAAGATATGGCACACGTCCGTGATCAGCGCGGCATCGATAGGGAGAGGCTGGACGCTCCCCGCGGGACGCATCCCGGCCCCCGTGCTCGACCAGATGAACGAGATCGCCGGCCAGCTCGGCTACCTCCAAGTGGACGGCCAGTGGGGAACAACGACGGTACCCGGCGATGTCCGGGCTGCCGGCGAGCCGGCCGGCTCGGCGCGGGGATACCGGGCGGCCGGCACCGTGTACGGCATCGACTGCCCCGGGGCGGCGCTCGTCGCCGAGCGTCTCGGCGCCGGGCTCGCGCGGCTGGACGAGCGGTTCGGCCGCCACTGGGGACCCATTGCCGCGGCGCCCTTCGGGATCATCAGCCACGGTAGCGACGGGCACGAGGTGCGCTGGCGGGTAGACCTCCCCGGCCGCAGCGTGACCGGGCCCGCCGGTGACGAGCAGGGCGGAACCGAGTGGGACGTGCTCGGCGCGGACAAGGTATGGGAGGCCGTGCTCAGCGGCAGCGCGAACCTCGGCGTGGCGCTGCGCAGAAACGAGCTGCGGTATTGCGACACCGGCGATGACGAGAGGCCATTCACCGCCGAGTCACGCGTCGACATGCTCGCCGAGATCCTCGGCCTGGCCACCTGACCCGCCGCAGCGGCGGGCGACAGCACCAAGGAGAAACCCGATGGACCAAGAACAGTACAACGACCGGCCGTCGCAGGATCAGGGTCCGCCGGCCACCCGCAGGAAGTTCCTGCGCCAGATCGGCATGACCGCGGCGGCGACGGCGGCCGTCGCCGGGATTGCCGACATCGCGGGGATGCAACCTGCCCGCGCGGCGGCCAACGGCGCGCCCGGCAACAGCACGCTGGTCCGCTCGGCGCCACCCGGAGTCCGCAAGCAACTCCAGGAGATACGGGTCCGCCGTGGCATCGCGGCCCCGGCCGGCTACAACACTGATTTCTGCCGGCTCGATGTGGGCTTCTGCAGCGGCGGCGGTTGCAAGGGCGGCAAGTGGTGCCACGACTGCTGCTTCACCGTAAGCTGCCGGTGGTCTACAAGAACCGGCTGTGCGCTCGAATGCACTGGCGGAGAATACGACTTCTGCTACGGCATCTTATGAGCCTCTGCTGATGATGAACGATGCGGGCTTGACCGGAACAGCGGCCACCATCCTCCTGATCATGCGCTTGTGCATTGCGGGCGCGTTCGTCCGCGCGGGCGCCGTTAAGCTGGCCGACCTCAACGAGGTCCGGCTCGCCATTACGAACTATCAGATCCTTCCGGCCGGCCTGACCGGCGTCGCGACCGTGTCGGTCCCGGCGGTTGAGGTCACGGCTGGCCTGCTTCTGCTGCTCGGAGTCTTTCCCGCTGAGGTCGCCGCCGTCCTCGCCGCGCTGCTCGTGTGCTTCTCGGCCGCCATCGCGGTCAATCTGGCCCGCGGGCGGGTCTTTGACTGCGGCTGCGGCGGCAGCGCCGCGCCCCGGATGATCAGCTGGCAGCACGTCGCAGTCAATACGGTCCTGGCCGGGTCGGCGACCGTGATCGCTATAGTCCCGCCGGCCAGCCTGGACCTGTTCCGCGGCACTCGAGGAATCGTCGCGGTAGCGGTCCCGGGCGGCTCCGTCCTGCCCGTGACCCTGGCGGCGGCGCTTGTCTTCATACTGACCCGCCTGCTTGCGAGCGCCACCGCGCGCGGGGCACTCCGGGTACGGCGAAGCTAGGAGGTAATCATGCCCACCGGCTGGGCCATCGTGGTCATCGTGCAGTGGCTGGCCATCGTCGCGCTCGCTGCCGTCGTGCTCGGCCTGGTGCGCCAGGGGGCGCCCGCGGCGGAGCAGACGGCCGAATCGCGTGAGCTGCTCTTCCAGAATCAAGGACCGGCCGTAGGCAGCAAGCTGCCTCCGTTCACCGGCCGTGACGGCAGCGGCGGGACCCTCAATGCCGCGCAGATAGTCGGGCGGCCGGCCGTGCTGCTGTTCCTGTCCGCGACTTGCCTGCCCTGCGTACGCCTGGCCGACGAGATAGCAGGCTCGGATCCCGGCGATCTGGCCGACTCCCTGATCGTCGTGACCGCTCCAGACGGTCACGAGAAACTGCGGCTGCCGGCCAGCGTGCGGGTCCTGGTCATGCCGGACAAGGAGGTCGCGGAGGTGTTCACGATCAAGGGCCGGCCATTCGCGATAGCGGTCGGCGCCGATGGGGTGATCAGGACCAAGCAAGGAGTGAACACCGTCGCCCAGCTGGGCGGCATCACCGCTTCCGCCACGTCGTCTAGGTCACCACAGGTCGCCGCCGGTTAGCACGTACAGGAACGGCACGAACGGGATGAGGCCGAACAACGCCCAGGCCAGCTTCGCGCCGCCGCCGATGTCGCGGCGGGTTGCCAGGTCAAGCCACATCAGCACGACGGCGACGGATGTTGGCTGCGGGAAGGGACGGGTCTGGTTGGGCGGGCGGGGTGCAGGTTCGGTGTTCGCGCGGTGCGGGTGCCGGGACGGGCATGGCGGGCGGAAAGGAGCATCGTGCCCGCGGCTGGCTGAGCCTGGGCATGGGAGCTGGTATTTCAGCATCGACTTGCCCAGGCACGTCGACGGCGGGAGACAGAGGCTTCGCCGGGGTGGCTACTTGAGCCCCGAGGCGGCTGCCGCCGAAAGAGACCGGCTCAGCGTCCCCGTGCCGGGTGGTCCGGACTGCGATGTCTACACGGTGGCGGAGTGGCTGGAGACGTGGGTCGGCACCCGGGCGCGGCTGCGCGATAGCACGCGGCGCATGTACCGCAGTCATATCCGGCTGTACTTCCGCCGGCTGCTGGACGGGGTGTTGCTGCGCGAGCTGCACATTGGCCACGTGCAGGACGCGTTCCAGCGGCTGTTCGACGAGGGGATGACCGCGGCGACGGCGCGGCGGCTGTTCTCGACGCTGCGGTCCGCGCTCAACGCTGCGGTGCGGGAACGGCTGATCCGGGATAATCCGGCTAGGTACCTGAAGCTCCCGAAGGGGCGCAGGCCGTTCGCGGTGGTATGGACTAGGCGGCGGGTCGAGGAGTGGCGGCGGACGGGGGAGAGGCCCGTGGTGGCGGTGTGGACGCCGGATCAGCTCGCGGAGTTCTTGTCCTCAATTGCCAGTCAACGGTTGTTCGCCGCGTATCGCCTGATCGCGATGAGCGGGCTGCGGCGCGGCGAGGCGTGCGGGCTGATGTGGGATGACCTGGATCTGGACGAGGGGGTTGCCTACATCTCCCGGCAGCTCCAGCAAGATGCCGGCGGCCAGCTGCGGGCGTGCCCGCTGAAGACGGAATCGAGTCTCCGCGCGGTCGCTCTGGACCCGGAGACTGTTATCGTCCTGCGTGCGCATCGCAGCAGGCAGGACCGGCAGTTCGCCAAGGCCGGGATCACGCCCAGCGGGTGGGTCTTCACGCACGAGGACGGCGAGCCGCTGTCCCCGTCCTACCTGACTCACAAGTTCAGCGATCTCGTCGAGGAGACTGGCCTGCCGCCGGTACGGCTGCACGATCTCCAGCACGGTGCTGCCACCCTGATGCTGCTCGCGGGCGAGGATCTCAAGACGATCGCCGACCAGCTCGGGCACTCCAGCGTGGTTCTGACCGCGGACACATATCTGAGTGTCGCGGTCGAACTGGGCCTGAAATCGGCAGCTGCTGCCGCGCGGCTGGTGCTGAAAGCGGGCAAGAGCCCGCCGGGTGGCGGCAGCATCCGCAGGCGCAGCGCTCCCGTGCTGGCCGATATCACCAACTGACCATCAGGCATCCCGGGAACGCGTCGGTGACGGCGCGTGGCCCCACCCTGCCCGTATCGACCCGAGGACCCGGACAACGCCTACCCGGCGCGGCAGCCGGGCCTCCAGCAATCCTGTGGAGAGAAACGAAAGTTCAGCCGACCAGAAGCTGGTCCCACGTGGGACCCACCACGGTCCCACCGGCCGACATAAAAGAACGACCCGGAGCCGAAAACTCCAGGTCAGAACGGGTGCGCCGCCAGGGACTCGAACCCCGAACCCGCGGATTAAGAGTCCGCTGCTCTGCCAGTTGAGCTAGCGGCGCGTCACAACGCTGTGATCCTAGCAGGCTCCAGCGCGTACAGCGAATCGCACCGTCGGGCGCGGCAGGGACCCGGGAAGTGGAACCACAGGCCGTTCTGAACAAAATCTTTAAGAGCTCTCATTTGTGCAGAACGACATGGGTGTCACCACTGGGACCTGCGCTCACCAGCGAGGATTTCCGCCACGGTGCTGCCCGGTAATGTCCGAATAGCGGTGAGTAGCGTTGTAGAGTCGATCTTCATGGCCGCCACCACCACGACCGTGACGCCGCGTGCGCAGCGACTGGCTTGGCTGGACGCGCTGCGTGGGATCGCCGCGCTGGCCGTGGTGTTCGACCATTTGAGCCCGTATCTGCTGCCGGGTGTGCGGGGACACGTGTACCACTGGCTGGATACCGGGCGGTATGGCGTGTTCGTGTTCTTCATGATCAGCGGCTACATCGTGCCGGCCTCCCTGGAGCGGAAGGGCAGCGTCCGCACGTTCTGGGTGAGCCGCGTGTTCCGGCTGTATCCGCTGTATCTGCTGGCGATCGCGTGCGCGCTGCTGCTGTGGGCGATCGGCTACGGCAACCTGCACGGCGCGCAGGGCGATCCGACCACGTCCGTGCTGTCGCAGTTGCTGATGATGAGCAACGTGCTGGCCGGGCCGAACCTGCCGAACGTGGTCTGGTCGCTGTCCTACGAGATGGTGTTCTACCTGCTGCTCACCGCGCTGTTCATCGGCGGCGTGCACAAGAGGAGCGGCTATTACGCTGTCGGGTTCGGCGTCGCCGCGGTGGTGCTGGGCGGGATCTTGCCGCAGCAGTACTTCTCGCACCGCATGTCGAGCCCGCAGCTGATCGCCGCGGCCGCGGACCTGATCCTGCTGACCGGGCTGGCGATCGCCGTGCTGCTGCGCGGCAAGGCGCGGCTGCTGGGCGCGGCCCTCGCCGGGCTGGTGGCGGTGCTGCTGCTGGCGTTCAACGGCGGCTGGATCTATCCATGGGAAGGCCTGTCCATCCTCGGACTGATGTTCACCGGGACCGCGCTGTATCGCGCTGAGCAGGGGCAATACACCTGGTTCCGGGCCGGCCTCGTGGCGGTGACGACGATCGGGCTCGCCATCGCCGCCGGTCTGTGGCACAGCCATGCCTGGGGCATTTCCGCAGGTGCCGAACTGCTGTGGGAAAGGCGCTGGTTCTTCGCCTTCTTCCTGGCCGGGCTCACGTTCGGTGCCGGGCTGCTGCTGCGGCACATGTGGATCCCGAAGTGGCTGGCCTGGCTCGGGCTGATCAGCTACTCGGTCTACCTGCTGCATCCGCTGCTGATCGAGATCGGCTACTACTCGCCGCTGCGGTTCCACCACAAGCACGCGACCGGCACCGACCTGCTGATGACCGCGGGGTTCCTCGTCGTGCTGATCGCGTTGTCTTCGGTGACGTACCTGCTGGTGGAGCGGCCCATGCAGTCGCTTGGGCGGCGGGCCGGCAAGTGGCTGGACGCACGGTACGGGCCTGATTACGAGCCGGCGCCGGTGGTACGGCATGCTGAGGTTCGTGACTCCTCCTCCGTTGCCGACCCGGCGTGACGCCGGCGAACCGTACCGCGTATGCCTAGTCTGCCTGGGTAATATCTGCCGGTCGCCGATGGCCGAGGTCGTGCTGCGGTCGTCCATTGACCGGGCGGGGCTTTCGTCCCAGGTTGTGGTGGATTCGGCGGGTACGGGGGACTGGCATCTGGGGCAGCGGATGAACTCCGGTGCGCGTTCCGCGCTGGCCCGGCGAGGATATGACGGGTCGGGGCACCGGGCGCGGCAGATCGACGCCTCGTGGTTCGATTCGCGTGACGTGCTGCTGGCGATGGACCGGTCCAACCTGCTGGCGCTGCTCCGGATGGGCGGCGCGCCGGATCGCGTGCTGCTGTTCGGCGACGTCGCGGGGTCGGGTGCGGAGGTGCCGGATCCGTACGGCGGCAGCCCGGCCGACTTCGACCGTGTGCTCGGGCAACTCGAGGCGGCGGCGCCGGAGGTGACGTCGCGGCTGGCGCGGGTGGTCGCGTCCCCCTCGGCATGAGCTCCGTCGCTGACCGTCTCGCCGGGCTCACCGGACGGCCGGTGCGGGCGGTGCGGACGGTGGGCGCGCAGCACGGGCATGCGCACCTGGAGATCGAGTTCGCGGACGGTACGCGCGGGTTCGGCAAGGTGGGCGGGGCTTCCGGTGCTGGAGCGAGCCCGTTCCTGGCCGAGAAGGTGGGCGGTGCCTCCGGTGCTGGAGCGAGCCCGTTCCTGGCCGAGGCGAACGGGTTGCGGTGGCTGGCGGAGGCGGGGCAGATGCCGGTGCCGGAGGTGCTCGGCGCCGACGAGGCGGCGCTGGTCGTCGCGTTGGTCGCGCCGCTCGAGGCGGCTTCCGCGGCGGCGGCGAACCGATTCGGCGGTGACTTGGCGCGGCTGCACGCGGCGGGTTCTTCGGGGACCGGCTTCGGCGCGCCGTGGCCCGGGTTCATCGCGAGCCTGCCACTGGACAACTCGCCGGGCACCTCCTGGCCGGCCTGGTACGCGGAGCGGCGGTTGCTGCCATTCGTGCGGATGGCCGTGGAATCGGGAGCGCTTCGGGCGGCGGACGGTGCGCTGGTCGAGCGGGTCGTCGCGCGAATCGATTCGCTCGCCGGTCCCTCCGGGGCGGAGCCCCCGAGCAGGATTCACGGCGACTGCTGGTCCGGCAACGTCCTCTGGTCCGGCGGACGGGGCTGGCTGATCGATCCGGCGGCCCACGGCGGCCACCGGGAGACCGATCTGGCGATGCTCGCGCTGTTCGGCGCGCCGCATCTGCCCGACATCCTCGCTGGGTATCAGGATGCAATGCCGCTCGCCGCGGGCTGGCAGGCGCGCGTCCCGCTGCATCAGCTGCACCCGCTGCTGGTACACGCGTGCTTGTTCGGCTCCTCGTATCGCTCAGGGGTGTGCGCCGCCGCGCGGGCCGCACTGGGGTTATCAGCTTGGCAACTTCCCGGCGTGCGGAACGTCAGGCTCGTATTATTGGTGCGCGATGAGGCGATAGGTCGGAAAAGCGCAAACCGGGGAAGCTGACGCGATCGTGAAACAGCGCGACGAGAGTACGCAGAGTGCGAGCCCCGCCGCTGTGCCGCCGAGCTTCGGTGGGTTCACCGCAGCGGTAACGCCGTCCACGCCGGAAGAGAGTGCGGCGTCCGCTGAAGCCGGCACGCCGGCTGCCGTTGCCGCTGCCCCGCCGTCCGTGCCGGCGGCGCCGTCCGTGGGTGCGGCGCCGGCCGCGGGGGCGGCGCCTACCGCCGCGGCGACATGGCAATCCGGTTTGACGCTCGGTGCGCCGCCCGCCGTTCCCGTGTCGGCGTCGGTTCCGGTGTCGGCGGTTCCGGCGTCGCCGTCGGTTCCGGCGTCGCCGTCGGCCTCGCGGCCCGCGGACTGGTATCCGTCGACGCCGGGCGGCTACAGCCCCTCGGCAGGACCCTACGCCGCCGCCGGTCCGTATGCCGCGTCCGGCGGTAAGAGCGGTCGTGTGCAGATCAGCCTCCCCGGCCGGGGCAGGCTGCTCAACATCCTGATCTATGGCGTCGCGCCGCTGGTCCTGGCCGGCATCGTGGCGATCGCGTTCGTGCTGAGCTCGCCGGGCAAGAGCGTGAACTCCGCGCATACCGGCTTCAAGGCGGGAACCGGACCGAGCTCAGGCCAGCAGCAGCCGCAGGGCGCGGGCAGCACCTCGGCCAGCGCGCCGGGGTCAGTGCCCAAGGCTCCGCCGAACGGCAAGACGACAAAGCCCGGCAAGCGGTCCTCGATGCCGACCGGACTCCTTCCCGCGCCGTCTACCGGGACGTCCAGCGGCCCCGGCACGAAGCCGAAGCACTCGACCAAGCCCAAGCCAAGGCCCGCAGGTCCGGTGACCCCCACCGACCTCGGCCAGCCGAACTTCGACGGCTACTGCGGCCACATCGGCCAGGGTTCCGCGATTACCGTCAACAGCACCGCCTACGGCTGGGCCTGCTCGTCGCAGAGTTCGATAGCGCTACAGGTGAACAACGCGTGCGCGTGGACCTTCCACCTGAAGGCCAGCCAGGTGATCAACGTCACCACGGACTTCCACAGCACGACGTCGTGGCAGTGCTGGCGCACCAACGGAATGGTCGGGTTGCTCAACATCACCGCCTACTGCGCATCGGCCGGACTGGGTACCGCGAAGCTGACCGCCGACAACGCGTACGGCTGGACCTGCGGTGGTATCCCGGTCGACACCAACGCGGGCTGTCAGGCACAGTTCGGCAACAGCAACGCGTTTTCCCGGTTCGAGATTTTCACCGACCCCAACACCTGGCAGTGCTGGGCCTGACCGGCCCACCCGGCGCCGCGCCTTCGCATCCCCAGCCTCGCCGGCCCGCGCGCGACCCGCTGCCCATTTGTCCGCATTATCCTGATTCGCTCGCTAGCCTGCGACGCTGCGGGCATCTTCCATGTTAGAAAAGTGCTCCTTGTTGGAAAAGGGTGCAGATCTGGCGCCTTTCTCTACACTAAGCACTTTTCTAACACGGGAAGAGCTGCTCGTGTGTCGCTGGGGAATCATGGATAACTCTAGTCGCAGAGGCGCGACGCGCTAGCCCGCCGGGTGAACCCGTGCTGCCCGGACTAAACCGGACAAATAGTTCTGCTCGGTTGCCGTGGTAAGTGCGTTTCCGCGGCAGCGGGTTCCTGCTCTTCGTCGTCGGAACCTTCGGCCTCGGGGGCGAGGGGGAGGGCGACCCGGAACGTGGCGCCCCGGCCCGGTGCGGTCCGCACCGACGCGACGCCGCCGTGCGCGGCGACCAGCGCGGCAACGATCGCCAGGCCGAGCCCGCTGCCGCCGGTCGTGCGCGTTCTAGCCTGGTCCGCGCGGTAGAAGCGCTCGAACGCGCGCTGCGCCTGCTCGGGATTCATGCCCGGGCCGTGGTCCTTGACGTCGAGGATCACCGCCGGCTGCGGGACCTTGGCGCGAGGGTCGAGGACACCCGACTTGATCGACACCTCGATCGGCGTGCCCTCCGGGGTGTGCGTCCGCGCATTGCTCATCAGGTTCCCGATGACCTGCCGCAGCCGCGGTTCGTCGCCGACGACCAGGAACGCGGCGCCGGGCTGCACCTGGAGGTCGATGGTCCGGTCCGGCGCGATCATCCGGGTGTCGTGCACGGCGTCGGCGGCCAGCGAGAGCAGGTCGACCGGGTTGCGAGCAAGCGGCCGCTGCTGGTCCATCCGGGCGAGCAGCAGCAGGTCCTCGACCAGCAGGCCCATCCGGGCGGCCTCGGCTTCCACCCGGTGCATGATGCGGTCCAGATCTTCCGCGCCGAGCCCGCTGTTGCTGGCAACAGGCGTCTCGTCCTCGTCCCACTGCTGGACCAGGCCGCCGCGCTGGCGGTAATACTCGGCGAAGCCGCGGATCGCGGTGAGCGGCGTGCGCAGCTCGTGGCTGGCATCGGCGATGAACCGGCGCATGCGCTCCTCGGACTGGTGCGCGGCGGCCTCGGACTCCTCCCGAGCGTGGAACGCGGTCTCGATCTGGGAGAGCATCGTGTTGAGCGAACGGCCCAGGCTGCCGATCTCGGTGCGCGGGTCACGTTCCGGCACCCGGCGTTCGAGGTGACCCTCCGCGATCTCCTCCGCGGTCTCCTCGATCTCCACCAGCGGGCGCAGATTTGCCTGGACCAGTGCGAAGCCCACCACGGCGAGCACGAACACGATCGCCACGCTGACGATGATGTCCAGTCCGGTCAGCTTACGCATGGTGGCATAGACGTCGCTGAGGTCGCTCGCCGCCACTATGTAGCCGGGCGAGACGGTCTGTCCGGACGGATCCGGGATGTTGACGTTGAGTACGTAGAACCGCCATTGGTCGCCACCCGGCTGCACCGTGACGGTCTGGAACTGTCCCGAGTTCAGGTTCGCGTTGGCATTCGCCGCGAGCCAGGCGGCCGTGACCGGCAGCGCCGCGATCGGGACCTGCTCGTCCTGGCCGGGAGCCAGGTTCTGGATCCAGGCACCGGACTGGCTGTAGAGCTCGACCACCGTCCGGAGACCGATCTGCACGCCTGGCGACGGGTGCGTGATCTTCTGTCCGTTGCTGGTCGTGAAATCCTGAGCCGCCACCTGCAGCTGCGCATCAGCCTTGCCTATGAGGTAGCTCTTGAGCTGGGTGATGCCGACGAAGTCGATGACGACGAGCGCGGCGATGACGAGCACGAGCAGGGTCGCGACGAGCTTGGTGCGAAGGGACGTGCGGTTGGACACGCCGCGCATCGCATGCCATGTGCGCTGTGCCCAGTTGCCTGTCCGGGCTTCCGGCTGAGGCTCCGCTCCTTCAGCAGTCATGCCAGAACGCTACGACGGGAGTCTGAGGACGTACCCAACGCCGCGGAGGGTGTGGATCAGCCGCGGTTCCTTGGTGTCCACCTTGCGGCGCAGCACGGACACGTAGGACTCGACGATGCCGGTGTCACCGCGGAAGTCGTAGTCCCAGACGTGGTCGAGGATCTGCATCTTCGACAGCACCCGGTTGGAGTTGCTCATGAAGTAACGGAGCAGCTTGAACTCGGTGGGGGAGAGCGAGATCTGCTGACCGTCTCGCCATACCTCGTGGCTCTCTTCGTCCAGCTCCAGATCCGCGAACGTGAGCCGCGGCGTCGGCTCGGTGCCGTCGCCGCGGGTCCGGCGGAGCACGGCCCGGATCCGGGCGATGACCTCCTCCAGGCTGAACGGCTTGGTGACGTAGTCGTCTCCGCCGAGCGTCAGGCCCCGGATCTTGTCCTCGGTGGCGTCACGGGCCGTGAGGAAGACGACCGGGATACGGGCACCGCCGCCGCGCAGTCGCCGGATGACGTCAAACCCATCCATATCGGGCAGCATGACGTCAAGCACGATCAGGTCGGGGCGGTGCCGCTGAGCGGCCTGAACCGCCTCGGTCCCAGCCGCCGCCGTGACCACGTCAAAGCCCGCATAGCGCAGGCTTGCGGACAGCAACTCGAGGATGTTCGGCTCGTCCTCGACCACGAGCAGCCTGGCATCCGGTCGCTGGCGCGAGTCGGTCAGCGTATCCATGTTCTGTATTGTCACCCGCGACGCTGAGGATAACCTGAAAGCCCGCTGGATATGATCTACGGCCCGATAAGGGCCGCTCCGTCAGTAAAACCGCTGGTGGGCTACCTGTGGCTGCGCCAGAGGGCGATCGCAGCCGGCCGCGAGCCGACGCCGAGCTTGGCGTAGATCCGCCGGACGTGATTCTTCACCGTCTTCTCGGCCAGGAACAGCTGCGCCGCGATCTCGCCGTTGGTCTGGCCGCCCGCGATCAGCGACATTACCTCCGCTTCGCGAGCGGAGAGTCCGTGGTTAGCCGACGCCACGGCGGCTCGTGTTCCGTTCATTGCCTCGCCGACATCAGATCCCTGGACTATCCCGGCGTCCGCCCCCGAAGCCATGTGATGATCGTCTCCGGATGCCTTGCGATCGCCCATATGACCTCCGGTCGGGCCGGTGGAGGTGTGCCGCAGCGAACGTATCAAAGGTGGTGGCCGCCACGTCAACCCCATGAAGCTTGATGCTTCATATACATGTAAATCTTGGAACATATGCCTAAATACCGCTACTTGTTCGTAGCTCATACCCAAGGTTCCGCGTGCGCACTCCGTGACTTTCGCGCCATGTGAGAAGTTCTAGCCGCCCCCGAGCCGCGCTCAAGCCCTCCAGCCACCTCGCGGCGTCCCACCCCGACGGATCCGGTGCGAACGCCACGGACGTCTAGCATTTATGCAATGGGTAAGTTGTATCCAGCCACGACACCATACGACCACGGGATGCTCGACGTCGGCGATGGCAATCTTGTCTACTGGGAAACCTGCGGCAACCCGGCTGGTAAACCCGCCGTCATCGTGCATGGCGGTCCCGGCGGGGGGTGCAAGCGGGGTCAGGGCCGTATCTTCGACCCGGACCGCTACCGTGTGGTCCTGTTCGACCAACGCGGCTGCGGCCGGAGCACGCCGCACGCCAGTGACCCCGCCGTCGACATGCGCGTCAACACGACAGCGCACCTGATTGCCGACATGGAGCGCCTGCGCGAACGCCTGGGCATCGACCGCTGGATGCTGTACGGCTACTCCTGGGGCTCCACCCTCTCGCTCGCGTACGCCGAGCAGCATCCGCACCGGGTGTCCGAAATCGTGATCGCGAGCGTGACCACGTCCCGGCGTTCTGAGATCGACTGGCTCTACCGGGGCGCGCGCCGTTTCTTCCCCGAGCAGTGGGAGCGGTTCGCGGACGGTTCGGGCCTCCCGCGCGACGCGGACATCTTCGACATCCTGGCTGCCTACGCCCGGCTGACCGAGCATCCCGTCGCCGCCGTCCGGGAGAAGACGACGGCCGACTGGAGTGCCTGGGAGGACGCGGTGCTATTCCACGAGACCCAAGGCGCCAGCAACCCGTTCGGCGACCGCCCCGGACCGGCCGGTCTCGCCCTGGTCCGGATCTGCGCGCACTATTTCTCGAATGCCGCGTGGCTGGCGGAAGGCGTCCTGATCCGCGAAGCCCATCGTCTCGCGGGAATTCCAGGCGTACTCGCCCACGGCCGCCTGGACATAAGCGGCCCGCCGGACACGGCCTGGGAGTTGTCCCGCGCTTGGCCCGGTGCCGAACTCCGGGTCTTCGACGATGCCGGCCACCTGGGCAGCGACGCTGAGACCGATTTCATCATGGCCACCCTCGCCCGCCTGGCGGCTTGATCTGGCACCCCAACGCCGGGGTGCCAGAAACAGAGTCATACGGGGTGAGTGAGGGGACTCGAACCCCCGACACCCAGGACCACAACCTGGTGCTCTAACCAACTGAGCTACACCCACCAAGGATTGCCGCCCGCGAACGAACCCGCCGGCAACAGAACGCGCGCTGACCATGAGGTCATCGCGCGGCTAACGATGAGTATAGCGTGCACGGCACCCACTCCGCACCGCGAGCGGCCGGCCCCGCCCTCGAGCGCCGTCAGCATGTCAATTGCGCGATTGAGCCCACTAGACCGTGTCTATGTGCATCGCCGAGCCCCCCGGAGCGCGACTCGACGATGATTGCGGATACTTACCCCCCGGTCTGGACTCTGTTGGCGAATGCGCACGCGCGCATGGCCCGTGCCGGCCGCTGGGCCTGGCCGCCGGGTCTGGCCGTGTGCGCGCAGCCTGTGCCTGGAGTGCAGCATGCGGCTACCGGGAAAGGAGCGCACCCGCAGTCCGTCAGCAACGTGGAAGATTTCCCCTTCGTGGAAGACCAGCCCTCGTGAACAGGGGTCCCGCTACCACAAAGGGGAAAACCACCACGCTATCGAGGCCCATCAAGCCAGCCGCCGGCCCACCGGGCAGCCAGCGACCCGGGCAAACCCC
>Ga0070741_10009322_pt1 | contig 19157 bp, 14 predicted proteins | sample Coa_R1_4_FD_66440 | JGI IMG/M metagenome (GOLD analysis project Ga0070741, IMG submission 66440) | Surface soil microbial communities from Centralia Pennsylvania, which are recovering from an underground coalmine fire - Coalmine... | ecosystem: Environmental > Terrestrial > Soil > Unclassified ...
ACGGCTCGGGTACCATCTGAGTGGCTCCCTGTCTTGGTATGGCAACCAGATGGTACGGAGCCGCCGCGCCGGATTCCCATCCGGCGCGGCTTCTGATTTATGACCGGGCCTCAGCTAGATGCCATTCTGGCCGGCGTGCAGGACGGGATCACGGTGCAGGACACGGCGGGGCGGCTCATCTACGCGAACCTCGCGGCGGCGCAGATGGTCGGGTTCGCCTCGCCGGAGGCGCTGTTGGCCGCGCCGCTTGACGCGGTGCTGCGGCGATTCGAGCTATTCGACGAGCATGGCGCGCCGTTCCCCGTCGAGCGGCTGCCCGGGCGGCTCGCCTTGCAGGGCGAGCGGGGACACGAGGCGATCGTCCGTTACCGCATTGCGGCGACCGGGGATGAGCGCTGGGCGGTGGTGCGGGCGACGCCGCTGCTCGACGCGGCCGGGCGGGTGACGCGGGCCGTCAACGTCTTCCAGGACGTGACCGAGCAGCGGCGAGCCGAGGAGGCGCTGCGCTTTCTCGCGGAGGCCAGCCGTGAGCTAGCAGGCTCGCTGGATTACGAAACGACAGTGGCCAACGTGGCGCGGCTGGCGGTGTCGCACCTGGCCGACTGGTGCGCGGTCGTCATCGCGGAGGATGGCGCGCTCCGCGTCATCGCAGTGGCTCACGCCGATCCGCGCCAAGCGGCGCTGGCGCGGGAGCTTCAGGAGCGCTACCCCTTCTATCCGGAGCTGCCGTACGGCACCGCGCGCGTTGTGCAAACCGGCGCGCCCGAGCTGTACCCCGAGATTGACCTGGAGATGAGCATCGCCGCGATGAAGGACGCCGAGCAGGCGCGGCTGGTTCAGGCGCTGGGGCTGACGTCGGCGATGATCGTGCCGCTTCGCACGCGGGAGGGGTGCCGCGGGGCGATGACCTTCGCGACCGCCCAGTCCGGCCGTCGGTATACGGCGGCCGATCTGGCGCTGGCGCAGGACGTGGCCGATCGCTGTGCGCTCGCGATCGAGAACGCGCGCCTCTACCGCCAGGCCCAGGCCGCCGTCAGCCAGCGTGACGAGTTTCTCTCGGTGGCGGCCCACGAGCTGAAGACGCCCGTGACCAGCTTGCGGGGCTTCGCGCACGTGGCGCTGCGGCAGCTCGAGCGAGACGAGCAGCCCGACGTGGACCTCATCCGCCGCGCCCTGGCCGTGGTGGACGAGCAGACCGCAAAGCTGAGTCGCCTGGTGACGCGGCTGCTGGACCGGTCGCGGATCGAGAGCGGGCAGCTTGCGCTCGAGCCGGCAGCCACGGACCTGGTGCCGCTGCTGGAGAGCGTGGTGAGCGCGGCGCGGATGACTACCCGGCAGCACGCGCTGGAGCTGCAGGCGACAGGCCCGCTCGTCGCGCTGGTGGATGCGCTGCGGCTAGAGCAGGTGGTGCGGAACCTGGTGGACAACGCCATCAAGTATAGCCCCGCCGGGAGCGCGATCGAGGTCGAGCTGGTTGCGCCGGATGCCGAAATCGTGCGCATCGCCGTCCGCGACTATGGGCCCGGGATCCCGCCGGAGCACCGCGACCGCATTTTCGAGCGCTTCTATCAGGTGCGCGAGGGCAAGGCGCCCGCGGGCATGGGGCTCGGCCTGTACCTGAGCCGCCGGATCGCGGAGCTGCACGGCGGGCAGCTCGCGGCCGAGTTTCCCCCGGATGGGGGCACGCGCTTCGTGCTCACGCTGCCGCGGGCCGGGCGGCAGGGCGAGATGGCGCCAGCCGCGGAGCTAGCTCACCACGCGCGCGACGCCGTTCAGTAGCTCGTCCACGTCGAACGGCTTGGAGAGCACCTCGGCCGCACAGCCGCGCTCGGCGGGCGCGAGGGTGCTGGCGTAGGCGGAGACGACGATCACGGGAATGTCGCGCGTGCGGACATCGTTCTTGAGCGCGCGCAGCACCTCCCGGCCGTCCATGTCGGGCAGCGACAGGTCGAGCGTGATCGCGCAGGGCCGCAACTGCTGTGCCGCATCCAGTCCCTCGCGCCCTGTCTCGGCCGTGACTACCTCGTAGCCGTGGCCTTCGAGCAGCAGGCCCAGGATCCGCCGGATGGGCTCGCTGTCCTCTACGACCAGGATGGTGCGTCTCGCCGACTCCCGCTCCTCGCTCGCAACCCGCCCCACACCCTCGATCCGCAGCACCTGCTCCCCCCGCCGCACGGCCCGGCCGCGCTCGCCGGTGGTCGTTCACCCGGGCGCCGCACACGGCGGCAGGCGGGCGGCAACGCCACTCTGGGATCAAGTGTAGTCGTGCGGAATCACGCGGAGATCACGGCGGGGCGACGGCAGGTCACGGCGGCGGCACAGCGCAAGGCTGGGCCGTGGGGGCCATGCCACCGGCGGGGGAGGCTAGCGGCGTGGCGGCGGCGGCTTGCGCGGGACCTCGGTCTGCCAGGGGGCCTGGGGATTCGAGTCGGGGTGGAGCGCGGAGATCAAGAGGCTGCCGCCGCACTGGGGACAGTGTCGAGCGCGGATCGCGTCCATAGCCATCGCGCCGTACTTCGGGTTCACGCGGATCTGGCCCATGAAGCGCACCGCGATCACCCGCCCGCAGAGAAGACACTGCGCCTGACCGTCCCCGTTCATGAGGCTGCTCCAGGACATAAAGTGTGCGGACGGCTCATTATGCAACGTGTGCCCTGTGCTGCGCCAGTCCCACCGGCTGAAACGCCTGCGCACCATACGGAACGCGGGCCAGCGGCGCTCAGCGCGGGACGAGCGCTACCGCCGCTAGCCCCGCCAGGCCGGCGGCGGCAATCACCGCGGTGGCAGCGGCGCTACCCCGCGCGCGCCACCAGCCAAGGATGATCGCGGCGACGACCAGCTCCGCCCCGAGGCCCACGCAGCCGGCCTCTGGCCCGAACGCGCCGCCCGTTGCCCAGGCGGGGCCGACGGGGGTGACCGCCAGCAGGCTGTCGCCGGGGAGGCCGCTGACCGGGAACCCAAAGAGGGGACCTTGCGCGAAGTTCCAGCTCCAATGGAAGGCGATGGGCAGCCACAGGCGGCCGGTGACGAAGTAGCCCAGCGCGAGCACCAGCCCCGCCACCACCAGGAAGCTGATGGCCACGGGCGTGGCGTTCGGATTGAAGCTATGGAGCGTGGCGAACACGACCGACGAGGCGACGAGGGCGCCGGGCGGGTTCCACGCGCGGCCAAGGACCTGGAGCAAGAAGCCGCGCGTGGCCACCTCCTCATTGACCGCGACGGCGCCGAAGCCGAGCGCGCCGAGCAGTAGCCCGCCCAGGCCGAGGCTGCCTGGGGCCACGGTCGCCCAGCCGAGGGCGACTTCCAGCGCCAGCACCAGGGCGAAGGCGATCGGCCCGAGCACCGCGCCGAGCACTAGCTCGCGCGCCCAGACGTCCTCGCGCCGCAGCCCGATGGCGGCCAGGCTCGGGCCGCCCCAGCGGTGCAGCACGCCAACCGCGGCTAGCGCGCCGAGGGCGACGCCCAGCGCCAGCCCGCTGCCCAGCGGGTGGGTGACCGACGTGAGCTGGCTCGCGTCCGCGGACAGTGGCAGCAGGGTGGCGCCCGCGAGCGCGCTGGCCAGGACGAGCAGGGGTAGCCCGATCACGAGCTGCAACGCGAGCCAAACGGTAAGAAACGCGATGACGAGCAGGATGGCCCGGCGCCAGGTGAGGCGCGGCGCCGCGCGCAGCCACGCGGCGCCGGGCAGCAGGCCGCGGCCCGACACGGCGCCGGTGTAGCTAGCGACTGGCTCTCTCATGGATCCGGCAGTAGCCTGGCGTCGCTCTCGCCTGCGCGCCCACGGAAGACCCTGCCTCGCGCCGCGCGAAGTCGAGCGCTCCAAGTGGTCGGCTGGTCAGTTGTCGAGCGCATCGCGCACGGCGCGGCCGAGCGTTTCGAGCGAGAAGGGCTTCTCGATGAGCGGCAGGCCGGGCTCGAGCCCGCCCTGGTGGATGACCGCGTGGTCGGTGTGGGCCGACATGTAGAGCGCGCGCAGCTCCGGGTGGGTCGCGGTCAGGGCCTGTGCGAGCTGGCGCCCGTTCATCCCGGGCATGACCACATCCGTGACGAGCAAGTGGATCGGCCCGTCGTGCCGCGCCGCGAGGCCGAGCGCTTCGTCGGCGTCGGGGGCCTCCAGAATGCCATAACCCGCGGCCTCGAGCGCCTCCCGCACGACCCCACGCACTTGCTCCTCGTCCTCGACCAGCAGGATCGTCTCGGCGCCGGAGGGCCAGGCCACCAGGTCCTGCGCCTCGGCCCCGCGCTCGGCGGGCGTGGCCGCGCGCGGCAAGTAGATTCTGAACGTCGTGCCGCGGCCCGGCTGGCTGTCCACGCGGATCTCGCCGCCGCTCTGCTTGACGATGCCATAAACGGTGGAGAGGCCGAGGCCGGTGCCCTGGCCCTGCTGCTTCGTGGTGAAGAACGGCTCGAAGATGCGCTGCTGTGTCGCGGCATCCATCCCGCAGCCCGTATCGGCGATCGTCAGGCACACGTAGGCGCCGGGCAGCAGGCCGGCCGGCGGCAGTGAGCTGGCGCCGCGGACCTCGACGTTTGCCGTGCGGATAGTGAGAGCGCCGCCGTCGGGCATCGCGTCGCGGGCATTCACGACGAGATTCAAGAGCACCTGCTCTAGCTGGCTCGGGTCGGCCTCGACCGCGCCAAGCGACGAGTCCAGCTCGATGACCAGGCGGATGTCCTCTCGGATCAGCCGGCGCAGCATCCCCTGCAGGTTGCCGATGATGGTGTTCAAGTCGAGCACTTCTGGCTGGAGCTCCTGACGGCGACTGAAGGCGAGGAGCTGGCGCGTGAGGGCCCTCGCCCGCTCGCCCGCGAAGGCGATCTCGGCAAGGTAACCGCTCAGCGGGTCATCGGGCGCCAGGCGCTTTCGCAGCAGCTCGGTGAAGCCGTTGATGACGGTGAGGAGATTGTTGAAGTCGTGGGCGATGCCGCCCGCGAGCTGGCCGATCGCATCCATCTTCTGCGACTGGCGGAGCTGCTCCTCGCTCGCTCGAAGCGCGAGCTGGGCCTGCTCGCGCTCGGTCATCTCGGCGCGAAGCTGCGCGTTGGCGCGCTCCAGCTCGGCCGTGCGAGCGGTCACCTGGCGTTCTAGGTCCGCGCGTGCCGCGCGCAGCGCGCGGCGCTCCTCCAGCAGGCGCTGTTGAGCGAGGCACAGGCGCCGGCGCGTGCGCAGCCAGACCTGCACGCGGTCCAGCAGGTCGTCGGTGGCGAACGGTTCGGCGACGTAATCGTCGGCGCCGGCGAGGAAGCCCGCGTGGCGGCGCTGGTCGCCGGGCGCGGTCAGCATGATGATCGGCAGGTAGCCGTCGTCTTCCACCGCACGCGCGCGCAGACATAGCTCTAGGCCCTCCACGTCCGGCAGCTTCAGATCGAGCAGCACCAGGTCGAGGTGGCCGGCCTCGATGCGCGCCGCGCCGGCGGCACCGTCGGTCGCACGCTCGACGGCATAGCCGGCGTGCTGTAACAAGTCGCAGAGCATGTCGCCGAGCTTCGGGTCGCCTTCGACTACCAGGATCACCGGCTGGTGAGACTGCATGCGTGGGTTCCCTGCTCCACGATCCGCAGATCGCAACTAATCTTCACCGCATCGCGGCAGCTCCTGGGGCCTAGCCCCACGGGGCCGAGGACGATGCCGAGAATCATAGCTCATATCGCGGCAAGCGGGCAGCGTCGCGTTGTCATAAGTTTCCTTGTTCGCCGCCCCGGCGCCCCACTATACTTCCACAGCGTCTCCTCATCTTCTGGCGACATGGATGCGGCCGCGCGGCCCACCGCACGAGCGCGCCGCGCGACCAACTGCTGCCTGCTCCACCCGGCGGCGGGGAGGTTCCGTGCGACACCACAACAAGATCATTCTGGCGTTGATCGCCCTGCTCACCCTGCTGGCCCTGATCGTGGTCTGGCCACGGGACCCATCGAAGTACCTGGGTGGCGTGCCGCTGCCGGGTAGCCCGGGCATACATTTGGCGCTGGGCGGGTTCGTGCTCGACCGTGATGGCTTCCGCCTCGGTCTGGACTTGCAGGGCGGCACCCATCTCGTGCTGCAGGCGGACATGAGCGGCGTGCCGGAGAACGAGCGCGGCGACAAGATCGAGGGTGTGCGGAACATCATCGAGCGCCGGGTCAACGCGACGGGCGTTTCCGAGCCGATCGTGCAGACCTCCGGCAGCGACCGCGTGATCGTCGAGCTGGCGGGCATCCGTGACATCGAGCAGGCGAAGAACCTGATCGGCAAGACGGCGCGTCTGGACTTCCGCGAGCAGGTGGCGCCCCAGGCGCCCACGGACCCGAGCGCGCCGCCGGACGCCGGCGACACCGGGGGCTGGGTCGTGGCCAAGGCGAAGGGCAGCGACGGCGAGGAGCACGAGCTGACCGGCCAGTACTTCAAGAAGGCCGAGGTGGGCTTCGATCAGAACTCCAACCGGCCGCAGATCTACTTCCAGTTCAACGACGAGGGCGCGAAGATGTTCGCCGAGCTGACGCAGCGCCTCGTCGGCAAGCCACTCGGCATCTTCCTCGACAATCAGCTCCTGACCGCGCCGATCGTGCAGGAGCCGATCACAGGGGGCAGCGGCGTGATCCGCGGCCAGTTCACCCTGGACCAGGCCAAGACCCTGGTGATCCAGCTCAACGCGGGCGCGCTGCCCGTGCCGGTGCGGGTCATCCAGGAGCGCACGGTCGACGCGACGCTGGGCGGCGACTCGGTGCGGAAGAGCGTGGTGGCGGGCGAGCTGGCGCTGCTTGTGGTGGCGGCCTTCATGATCGCGCTGTACCGGGTGCCCGGCGTGATGGCCGTGTTGGCGCTCGGCGTGTACACGCTGCTGACACTCGCGGTATTCAAGCTGTGGCCCGTGACTCTGACGCTCGCCGGCATCGCGGGCTTCATCCTGTCGATTGGCATGGCGGTCGACGCGAACATCCTTGTGTTCGAGCGGATGCGAGAGGAGCTGCGCGCCGGCAAGACCGTGCGCGCGGCGATGGAGGCCGGCTTTGAGCGGGCCTGGTCGTCCATCCGCGATTCCAACGTTTCGACGCTCATCACCTGCGGCATCCTGTACTGGTTCGGCACGTCGCAGGGCGCGAGCATCATCGCGGGCTTCGCGCTCACGCTGGCGATCGGCGTGGCGGTCAGCATGTTCAGCGCCGTGTTCGTGACCCGCAGTCTGCTGCGCGCGCTGGTGAACGCGGGCGCGGCCACGCACCCCGAGATGTTCGGGGTGCCGCGCACGCCGCCCGCCGCGCCGGCCGCGCCGAGTGGGCCAGCGGTTGCCGCGCCGGGGATGGGGAGTTAGGTCGTGCTCGATCTGGTTAGCAAGCGCTATCTGTTCCTGCTACTCTCGGCGATCTTCATCCTGCCGGGGGTGGTGTCGCTGGTGCTGCCGGGGGGCATCCATCCGGGCATCGACTTCACGGCCGGCTCAATCCTCACCCTGCGCTTCCCCGAGCCCGTCGACCAGGGCCAGCTACGGCAGGCGTTCGTCGACCTGGGCCACCCCGAGGCGATCGTGCAGCGGTCGGAGGACGTGTACCTGGTGCGCACCTTCCCGCTAGCCGAGGACCAGCGCGATGAAGCGGGCAACCTGGTCAGCTCGGAGCGGCAGAACATCGAGACCGGGCTGCGGCAGCGCTTCGGCGGCGTCGAGGTGCTGGGGTTTGATTCGGTCTCGCCCATCGTCGCGGCCGAGATCGTCCAGAAGTCGTTGCTCGCGGTGCTGGCCGCCTGCGTGGGCATCCTGGCCTACCTGAGCTGGGCGTTCCGGAAGGTGAAGAAGCCGTGGCGGTACGGCGTCTGCGCGGTCGCGGCGCTCGTCCACGACGCGCTGCTGGTGCTCGGCGTGTTCTCGATCCTGGGCCGCCTGTTCGGCATCGAGCTGGACGCGCTGTTCATCACCGCCGTGCTAACGGTGATCGGCTTCAGCGTGCACGACACGATCGTGGTCTTCGACCGGATCCGCGAGAACCTCCAGCGGTACCCGGGCGAGAGCTTTGACACCGTAGTCAACCACAGCTTGACGCAGACGCTGGGGCGCTCGCTGAACACGTCGATCACGGTGCTGCTGACGCTGGTCACGCTGCTCCTGTTCGGCGGGGTGACGATCCGCACGTTCGTACTCGCCCTGCTGGTGGGAATCGTCGCGGGCACGTACTCGTCTATCTTCAACGCCAGCATGCTGCTGGTGCTCTGGGAGAATGGCGAGCTGGGCCGGCTCTTCGGCCGCGGGCCGCGGTCGCCGAAGCCAGCCGCGGCGCCGGCGTAGGTGGCGCTGTCACCCGGCATGGACGGGCCGGCCCGAGGCCGCCCGCCACGCCGGCTCGGGCCATAGATGGCAGAACAGGCCCTCGCGCTGCTGCTGGTCTGGGCGGTCGTCTTCCTCATCAACGTCGTGCCCGCGTTCATGCCCCCCACGTGGTCGGTGCTCGCGCTCTTCCTGATTCAATTCGAGCTGCCGCTGCTTCCGCTGGCGCTCGGCGGCGCCGTGTCCGCGACGGCGGGGCGCGTCGCGCTGGCGCTAGGGGCGCGCTGGCTGGGGCCGCGCGTGCTCCCCGCCACAGCGCTGCAAAACCTGTGCGATCTGGGCGCCTACCTCCGCGGCCACAACCGCTGGGTCGGGCCCGCCGTGCTGGTGTACTCGTTCGGCCCGATCCCCTCGAACCAGCTCTTCATGGCCGCTGGCCTGGCCGGGCTCGATCTCCGTCTCGTGGCCGGGGCGTTCTTCGCGGGCCGGGTCGTCAGCTACTCGTTGTTCGCCCACGCGGCCGATCAGGCGGTGGGGAGCATCGCCGACCTGTTCGCCGATACCTTCACCAAGCCGCAGCTCCTGGCGCTGGAGCTGGCGAGCCTCGGGCTGCTGGTGGCGCTCGCCAAGATTCCGTGGGGACGGCTGCTCGGTACACATCTTGCGAAGCGCGGCGAAGAGTCGGCCCCTGAGAGCACCCCGCCGCCGTGAATGCCCCCGCCCGCATGGCGCCGCCCGCGGGCACGCCTGCTAGGCTGCGGCGAGTTCGGGCGCTGGCCCTGGGCGACGGGCAAGCGGGCCGGAAGTAGGATAGAGTGTGTATGCCAATAGAAGCAGGGGAGCGTAGCCGATGACGGATTACCTGCTGCGGGACCAGGCGCCCCTGACCGAGGCGGAGTGGGAGCAGATCGACGCGGTGGCCGAGGAGACCGCCCGCCGCGCGCTTGTCGGCCGTCGCATCGTACCGGTGCTCGGGCCGCTAGGCGCAGGCGTGGAGGTCGTGCCCGACTACGTCTTTCGCGGCACCGAACAGGGCGGGCTCGACCTGACCGGCGAAGGCGAGTCGGGGATCGTGCGGCCCAGCGAGCATCGCTTCCTGCCGATCCCGTTGCTGTACAAGGACTTTCAACTGCACTGGCGCGACCTGGCGATGCACCACCAGATAGCCATGCCCCTGGATACCGGGCCCGTCGCCACAGCTACCACCATCGTCGCCCGGACGGAAGACGACCTCGTCTTCAACGGGGATGCGGGCCTGGGGTACGAAGGCTTGCTGAACGCGGCGGGCCGGGGCGTCCTCCGCATTAGCGACTGGGCCGGGATCGGGAACGCCTTCCGGGACGTGGTCACGGCCACGCAGTACCTGGCCGACGTCGGCTTCTATGGGCCGTATGCCGTGGTCGCCAGCCCGCGCATGTACGCGGCGATGAACCGCGTGTACGAGAACACCGGCGTGCTCGAGATCGAGCAGGTGCAAAAGCTCGCCGCCTCCGGCGTCTACCGCTCGGCGGCGGTCCCGGATGGCAAGGCGCTGGTGATTGCCACGGGCGCAAGCAACATGGACCTGGTGGTAGCGCAGGACCTCGTGGTCGCTTACCTGACCGCAGAGAACCTGAACCACCTGTTCCGAGTGCTGGAATCGGTCGTGCTGCGCATCAAGCGGCCGCAGGCCATCGTGACGCTGGAGTCGGAAACCCCGGCCGCGGGCGGAGAGTCGGCGAGCCGGCGGGGACGGGCAGGCGGCGCCGGGTGATACCCGGCCTCGCCGAGCGGCCTGGCTGGGTCGCGCGGCTGAAAGGGAGGGGCCGGGGCGGTCGAACCGTCCCGCCCCGCCGCCGTCTTGGCGCGTGGGTGCTTCCGGGGGCTAGGCTCCGGGCGCGGGTGGCTCGGGCCGAGGGCCCCCGGCGGCTGGCCCCGTGGCGCCGGGCAGGTCGCCGCGGGACGTGGTCGTCCGCAGCGGGGCGTGCGGGCCGAAGTAGTCGCCCGCGCCACCAGCCATGGCTGGTGGCGGATCGCCGTGCCCGGGCGCTGCCGTGGGCGTCTGGCGGCCGAAGCCTGGCACGCGGATACCGCGCAGCCGCAGCCAGCCGGGCACGTGCGCGCGGGCCAGGGCGGGCAGGCGGCTCAGATCGTCCAGGTAGGTGTACATCACGGGCACCAGGACGAGGGTGAGCAACGTCGACGTGACCACGCCGCCGATCAGCACCACGGCCATCGGCGCGCGCGATTCGGCGCCCTCCTCGAGCTTCAGCGCCAGGGGCATCATCGAGAACACAACGGTACAGGTGGTCATCACGATGGGGCGCAGCCGGGTGGGGCCGGCCTCCATGATCGCCGCGTTGCGCGCGAGGCCGCGCTCGCGGAGCGTGTTCGTGAAGTCGACGAGCAGGATCGCGTTTTTCGCTACCAGGCCCATGAGCATGATGATGCCGATCATCGAGAACAGGTTGAACGTGTTGCCCGTCAGCAGGAGCGCGCCCAACGCGCCGACCATCGCGACGGGCAGCGAGAACATGATGGCCAGCGGGTGTAGCCAGGACTCGTAGAGCGCGACGAGCAGCATGTAGATCAGGACGATGGAGATGACGAGCGCCGAAAGCAGCGCCGCGCGCGCCTGGTCGAGCTGGTCGACCTGGCCCACGAAGCGGTAGCTGTATCCCGCCGGCATGGGAATCCGCGCCAGCCCCGCGCGCACGTCGCGGGCCGCGTCGCCCACCGAGCGCCCATCCAGGTTCGCCGCGATTGACACCTGCCGCTGGCGGTCGCTGCGCGAGATCGCCGTCGGCGCGTCCACCACCCTCAGGTCGGCTACCTGCCCCAGGCGCACCGTCGAGCCGCCGGTCGGTACCGTGCCCCCGCCCGTTGTGGTCGTGGTACGGCTGGCGGTCGCGCTGTTCGTCCCAGTGGCGGTCCCGCCCGTGAGGCCCAGCGGAATCGGGATGTTCGCCAGAGCCGTGAGGTCATTGCGGATCGCGTCGTTGGCGATAACTGTGATGTCGATGCCGGCCTGGCCCTGCACCTGGAACTGGGTCGCCGTGGTGCCGCCGATAGCCGTGCGCAACGCGGTGGCCACCTGCGTCGCCGTTACGCCCATGTCCGACATACGCTGCCGGTCCAGAAAGGCGCGGACCTCTGGCTCGCCGAGCGCGGCGTCGTTGCGCACATCCACCGTGCCCGGCGTGTTGCGGATCACCTGCTCGACCTGAGCGGCCAACTGCTTCAGCGTCTCCGGGTTGTCGCCGAGCAGCCGCACGTTCACGGGCGTCGAGCCGCCGCCGATCAGCGGCGATGAGCCGCTGGCCCGGAGCTGCAGGCCGGGAATCTCGCGCTGCACCTGGCGGATTTCCTGGATAACCTGGAACACGCTGCGGTCGCGCTGGCCCTTCTCCTTGAGCTGCACGGCGATGCTGCCGTTGCGGTCGGTACCCAACTGGCGGGAGCCGGACTGCCCGACCGTGGTGGTGAACGCTTCCACTTCGGGAATCTCGAGCAGTCGCTGCTCGACGTGCGCCATGGCGGCGGCGTTGCCCGCGATGGAGGTGCCCGGCGGCATCTCGGTGTTGATGGTGAACTGACCGTCATCTTCCTGCGGCGCGTACTCCTGGCCGATGAGATTGAGCGGCAGGGCCGAGAAGCTGACGACCAGCAGCGCGACGGATACGCCGACGACGACCGGCCGATGGTGCAGCGCCCAGCCGAGCAACCGGCGGTAAGCGTGGCCGAGGCGGTCGAAGCCGCGCTCCCAGGCGCCCGCGAAGCCACGCTGGTGCCCCTCCTCGTCGTGCGCCTTGAGCCAGCGCGAGGCAAGCACCGGCACCAGGGTAAACGAGACCAAGAGGGAGAGCAGCGTCGCGGAGACGATCGTGAGACCGAACTCGCGGAAGAGCTTGCCGATGTTGCCCTGCATGAACGAGATGGGCACGTACACCACCACGTCGGTCAGCGTGATGGCGATCGCCGCCATGCCGATCTCGCTGCGGCCATTCAGCGCGGCCTGCATCGGGTTCTCGCCCTTGGCCAGGTGGCGCGCGATGTTCTCCAGCACGACGATCGAGTCATCCACCAGGATGCCGATCATCAGCGCCATGGCCATCAGCGAGATCGTGTCCAGGCTGAAGCCCAGGATGTACATCAGCAGGAAGGTAGAGACGAGACAGGTCGGAATGGAGATGAGCACGATGACCGTGTTGCGCCACGTGTGCAGGAAGAGGAACAGCACGACGCCGGTCAGGATGATGGCGAGGATGAGGTCCTTCTGCACGGCGTCCACGGCGTGGCGCACGTAGCGCGAGGTATCGTTGGTGATGATCAGCCGGGCGCCTTGCGGGAGGGTGCGCTGGATCTGCTGCACCGCCGCGCGGACCTTGTCGGCGGTCTCGAGGGTGTTCGCGTCCGCCTGCTTGGTGATCACCAGGCCCACGGCGTCCACGTTCGGCCGCTCGTGGGTGCTGTAGTGCAGGCTGCTCTGCTGGCGCTTGGTGGTGACGACGACCTTCGCGACGTCCTTCAGGCGGACAGGGCCGGCGGGGGTCGTGGCGACGATGTAGTCGCCGAGCTGCTCCGGCGTCTGCGCCAGGCCCATGGCCCGCACGGAGAAGCCATGCTCGCCGACGTCGATGCGCCCGCCCGGCGAGTTGACGTTCTCGCGCTGCAGAGCGCTCGTGAGCTGCGTGAGCGACAGGCCGTAGGCTTCGAGGCGCGGATAGTCCACCTGCACTTGGACCTCACGCACCAGGCCGCCGCTCACCGTGACGTCGGCCACGCCCGGCACGGCGACGAGCTTCTGCAGCACCGTGTTGTCGGCCAGGTAGCGCAGGTCGTCGATCGGCAGGCTGCCCGTCAGCACGACGTTCATCACGGGGATGGCCGCCGGGTCAGCCTTCGAGATGCTGGGCTGCGTCGCGTCGACGGGCAGCAAGCGGCCGATGGCCGCCAGGCGGCGCTGCGTGTCGATCGTTGCCTGGTCGAGGTCCGTGCCTTCCACGAACCGAATCGTGAGCCGCGCCGAGCCTTCCTGGGCGCTCGACTCGATGCGGTCGACGCCGCTCAGGCCCGCCGCCGCGTTCTCGGCCGGCACCAGGATCTGCTGCTCGATGTCCTCAGGCGAGGCCCCCGGCCAATTGATGACGGCAAATACGACAGGGAACGTAATGTTGGGGAAGCGGTCGACACGCAACCGGGTGTAGGCCTGCTGGCCCATGAGGATGAGGGCCAGGAAGATCATGATCGTGGCCAGCGGGCGCCTGATCGCGACGCGCGTCAACCCCATGGAACTCTCCTACCCGGGCCACCGCCCGTGGATACGGGGCCGGTCGGCTACCCGGTTGCCGCTGATCCCTCGCTAATAGCAAGCCTTATAGCAGAACCTGTTTCGGCTCGTCTGCCCTGGCGCCCGCCGCTTGTACCAGGGGCCCGCCCGGTGTCGCCGGGCGGGCCCCTGCCTGGTTTAGCTCGAAGGCCGGTTGCCGCCGGTTCGGACGGCGTCGCCGTCGTTCAGGGTTTCCTGTCCAGCCACGACGAGCTGATCGCCGGGCTGCAGGCCGTTCAGAACCTCGGTCTGCTTGCCGTCGGTGATGCCGAGCTGCAGCTCGCGGAGCTGCGCCTTGCCGTCCTCCACCACGAAGGCCACGCTCTTGCCGCCGCGCTGGACGATCGCCTGGTTCGGCACGAGTACGACGTCGGCGTGCTCGTCGCCGCGGATGCGCACCTGGGCGAACATGCCTTCTTTTAGCTTGCCCTCGGGGTTGGTGGGCACAACCTTCGCCTGGAAGGTCCGGCTGCGCTGGTCCGCCGTGGGCGAGATCATCGCGACGACGGCGGGGAACTCCTCGCCCGGGTAGGACGAGACGGTCAGCGTGGCCGGGCTGCCCTGGTGGACCTGGCCGACGCGCGCCTCCTCGACGTTCACGACGACCTCGACCTCGTCGGTGACGAGCGTGACGACCGGCGTGGTCGGACTCGCCAGCGCGCCCTCGGACAGCAGCTTGGCCGAGACGACGCCGGAGAACGGCGCGTAGACGATGGCCTCGGCCGCCTGGGCGCGCGCCAGGTCGTAGGCGCCGCGTGCCTGCTCGACCGCGGCCTGCGCCTGCTGAATGTCCTCGGGCCGGTTCGGCTGGGAGCGCAGCGCCAGGTTGGCGCGCGCCTGGGCCACGGCCTCCTGCTGCTGCTGGATCTCCTGCGCGGTGAACGGGTAGCGGCGCAACTGCAGCGTTTGCTGCGCCTGGTCCACCGACGAGATCGCGGCCTGCATGTCGGCTGCCTTCGCGCCGGCTAGCACGTCGGCCAGGCGGCTCTGCGCGCTCGCCAGGTTCGCCGTGGCGGTGTCCACGGCGGCGCGCGCGTTGGCGATGTCGGCCGCCGAGGGACTGCGCAGCGCGTCGCGGCGGGCGATAGCCTGATTCAGGTTGCCCTGCGCGGCCTGGACGGCCGCCTCGGCGGCCTGCTGGTCTTCGGGCGAGCCGCCGCCGAGCAGGAGGCTCAGGCGCTGGTTGGCCGAGCGCAGGTTACTCTCGGCCGTGTCGACGGCGCTCTGGGCCGAGGCCAGCGTGTCGGGCGCGGGATTGCGCAGGAGCTGCTGGCGCGCGATCGCGGCGTCCAGGTTCGCCTGCGCGGTGTCCACGGCCGTCCGCGCTGCCTGCACCGAATCCGGCGTTGGATTGTTGAGCTGATCGAGGCGGGCCTGGGCGGCCTTCAGGTTGGCGTCGGCCTGCTCCATGGACGAGCGGGCCGCCGCCAGGTCGGCCGGGCTCGCGCCCTGGCTGAGGCGGTTGACCGTCGCCTGGGCGCTGGCGAGAGCGTTGTTCGCCGACGTGAGCGCGGCCTGGGCGGCCGCGCAGCCGGACGTGTTCGTGCCGCAGGCGTTCACGGCGATCTGAGCCTTCTGCTGGTTCTCCTGCGCCGTAGCCAGTTGCTGGTTGGCCGTGGCCATGTCGTTCGCGTTGGGCTGGTTCCGCAGCAGGTCAAGACGGATCCGTGCTGCGCGCCATTGGGACATCGCGCTGTCTACGGCCGCCTGGGCGGCCTGCCGGTCGGCCGGCGTGCCGCCATTCAGGAGAACGGAGAGCCGGTCCTGGGCGGCCTGCAGCGACGACTGCGCGCTGTCGACGGCGGCCTGCGCGCTCACCTGGTCGGCAATCGAGCCGCCGCCCTGGATCTGCGTGAGCCGCTCGCGCGCGGCGCTCAGGTTGGCCTGCGCCGTCTCCACGGCGGTGCGCGCCTGGGCGACCTGGTCGGCCGGCGGGTTGCGCAGCGCCTCGCGCCGGGCGAGCGCCTGGTCAAGGTTCCCGCGGGCCGCCTCGATCGCGGCCTCGGCCGCTCGCTGGTCTTCGGGCGAGCCGCCGGCCATGAGCTGGTCGAGCCGCTCCTTGCTGCTCTGCAGGCTGGCGCGGGCCGACTCGACCGCCGCGCGCGCCGATTCGACTTCCGCGTCGGTGGGGCCTTCGAGGAGCTGGTTCAGCTTCGCCTGGGCGGCTTCCAGGTTGGCCTGTGCGGAGGCGACGTCTTCGGTACGGCCGCCCTGTTGCATCTGGTCGAGCCGCGCCTGTGCGGACTGGAGGGCCGCCTGCGCGGCCTGGACATCCTCCGGGCGCGCGCCCGCCTGCAAGAGCGCCAGGCGCGCCTCGGCGCTGCGCAGCGCGCCTTCCGCCTGCCGCACCTGGGCCTCGAGCTGGCTGCGATCGAGCACGGCGATGGTGTCGCCCGCGTTCACGCGGCTGCCCACGTCGACGTTGAGCTGCTCGATGCGGCCGGTGGCCCGCGGCAGCACGTTGACGCTGGCGCGGGACTGGATGTTGCCGGAGTAGGTGAGCGTGGCGGCGATGTTGCCCCGCGTCACGCTCGCCACGTTCACGGGCACCGCGATCTGGCGCTGGCCTCCGGGGGCGTTCTGCGCGCCCTGGCCGCTGGGCTTGTTCTGTGCCGGCGGCGCGCCAGTCCCAAGGCAGGCCGCGGCTAGCGGAATCGCGAGCAACAGGGCGCCCAGCTTAACGAAACTGGTTGGTCGGGACATTGGGACTCCTTATCGGCTCAGCAGCGCGCCCGACACGGCGCGGCGGGCACAGGCGCCAGAGCGGCGTGTGGCGTCTGCCGTCGGGGTGGGGTGCTCGTCCGCGGGCAGCGTCTCGACGCGGACCGCGTCGGTCAGCAACTGCAGACCTTCGACGACGCAGCGCAGCTCGGCGACCGACAAGCGGTCGAGCACCTCGCGCAGGCGAGTGTTGCCCGCCTCGATGAGCCGCGCGGCGACCGTGGCGCCATCCGGCGTGAGGCGGCACACCACCAGGCGGCGGTCGTGCGGGTCCTCCTCGCGGAGCACCATGCCGTGCTCGACCAGGCGGTCCACGATGCCGGTCACCGTCGACAGCGTGACGCCCAGCGACGCGGCGAGCTGTCCCATGGATGCGCTGTCCGCAGAGTAGAGCAGGAAGAGCACCTTGAGCTGCGAGGTCGTGAGATCAATCTCCAGCCATTCTCGAGCCGGGCGCAGCGAGCGGTACAGGTCGCTACGTAAACTCAGCGCCTGCTCCACCAGGTGGGCGCGATCCGCTGTCATGCCGCCTCCGCCCAATAGCGCGCGAAATCTGCCGCTCAGCCTAATACTTCGGATCGCGCTAACTATATCGGAGCCGAGAGGGCAATGTCAAAGGGCGGCTACGCGTGCTGGGCGCGGCCCTGCTTGCCCGGCGCGGGCCGCGCGGCCCACCGGCCAGTTCGTCGCCCATAAACAGTACTTTCGGCGGGTACGCCAGGTACGCCTGGCCGGGGCGAAGCCCGCGCCGCCGCCCGCCGCGGGCAGCAAGAAGGGGCGGCCCTTCGGCGCGCCCCCTATGCTGAACGACCCGCGCGGTCTGCCGCGGAGCGCGCGGGGTGAGTTAGCGCTGCGGCGCTTGCTGCGCCGGTGGGTTCACGTTGACGTTCGGCGCTGGCGGGTTCACGTTGACGTTCGGCGGCTGGACGTTTACGTTGGGCGCGGGCGGCGGCTGGACGTTGACGTTCGGCGCGGGGGCCTGGGGCGCGGGCTGGTTGATGACCGTGGTCCGTCCTGGCCCAAAGAAGAAGACGGCCGCCACCACGACGATGGCGAGCACCGCGACGACGATCGCCAGCGCCGCCGCGCCGCCCGAGCCCGAGCGGTCCGGACTATTGACGTTGACCTGGCCCATAAGTGTTCCTCCTGACCGCGTGTGCCGCGCTCAGGGCCGGCCATGCGGCGGCCGCGTGCGCGCCCCGCGGGATTCCCTGTCGCGAAGTACCCGCTTCAGGTTGCGCAAGGGGCGTGCCACCCCGCGCCGGACGAAGCCGCGCAATGCTTTCCGCGCCGGGCGGGGTATAATCGGGCCACCGTTCGACGGCCAGGAGTGAGCCGGTGGGCGTGGGCACCGATCTCGTGCATGTGCCGCGGCTAGAGCAGGCGCTCGCGCGCCATGCGGGCTTCGCGGCCCGCGTTTACACGCCAGCCGAGATTGCCTACTGCGAGGAGCACCGGCAGCCGGGGCCGCGCTACGCGGCTCGCTTTGCGGCGAAGGAGGCGGTGCTGAAAGCGCTCGGGACCGGCCTCGCGCGCGGGATGCGCTGGCAGGACGTCGAGATCGTGGCGGGGCCGGCGCGCCAGCCGCTCGTGGTGCTCCACGGCGTGGTGGCCGAGGTCGCGCGGCAGCAGGGGGTGCGCGCGGTGCAGCTCTCCCTGAGCCATGCGGGCGAGTACGCGCTCGCCTGCGCGGTGACGGAGCCGGTCGCCGCCGGGCCGGGCGAGCGCGCGTAGGCGGGCAGCCGCGCGCGGCGCATGATCCGGGACGTCGCGTCCCCCGAATACTGGGATGGGGCGCCGCCCATGGTCGGCCCCGCGCGATCCTGGCTGTCTCGGCTGGGGCCGATACAACTGCTCACGGGCGGGAGTGTGGGGGACAGAGGGTGCTGATCACCGCCGAGTCGCGCGCGCGCTTCGCGGTGCCGCCGGAGGCGCTCTGGCCCTTCGTCGCCGATACCGAGCGGCTCAATCGCGCGCTCGGGCTGCTGCCCGTGCGGTACCGACCCACGGAGATCGCGGGCCAGCCGGCGCTGCTAGGCGAGCACCGGCTCGCGGGCCTCAGCGTGGCGCGCTGGATCGAGCATCCCTTCGAGTGGGAGGAGCCCCACGGTTATTCGGTGCGCCGCGAGTACCTGGGCGGGCTCCTGCGCGAGGCAGTGATCGGCGTGGAGCTATTGCCCGCCGGCGGTGGCACGGAGGTCCGGCCGTGGGTCCGTGTGGAGGCGGCGAATCCGCTGGGCGCGGCGCTGGCGCGGCGTCTGGCGGCGCCGCGCTGGACGCGGGGGCTGCTGCGCCAGTGCCGCCACTTCGAACAGTACGCGCTCGGGCGGGCCAGCTCGCCGTTTCCGCAGCTCGCGGCGGGTAGCGTCGCCACGGAGCGGCTGCAGGCGTTGGCGGCCGCGCTCGAGCGCGCGGGCCAGCCGCCAGAGCTGGTCGAGCGCCTGCGCGCGCTGCTGGCCACGGCGCCCGACCCCGACGTGACGAGCATGCGGCCCTTCGAGCTGGCCGATCGCTGGGGCGCCGACCGCCGCGCGGTGCTGGCGCTCTGCCTGCACGCGACCGTCGCCGGCCTGCTGGACATGAGCTGGCACGTGCTCTGTCCCAACTGCCGCGTGAGCAAGGCGCGCTACCGGCGCCTGCGGGCGCTGGAGCCAGCCGTTCACTGCGAGACCTGCGAGATCAACTTCGACCTCGACTTCGGCCAGCTCGTGGAGGTGCGCTTCGACCCCGCGCCGGCGGTGCGCGAGGTGTCGGGCGAGACGTACTGCCTGGCGGGGCCGTGGAACGCGGCGCACGTGCTAGCGCAGGCGACGCTCGCGCCGGGCGAGAGGCGCACGCTACGCGCCCGGCTGGAGCCGGGGCGGTATCGCCTGCGCACGCTGCGCCGCGGCAGC
>Ga0070741_10009323_pt1 | contig 19155 bp, 17 predicted proteins | sample Coa_R1_4_FD_66440 | JGI IMG/M metagenome (GOLD analysis project Ga0070741, IMG submission 66440) | Surface soil microbial communities from Centralia Pennsylvania, which are recovering from an underground coalmine fire - Coalmine... | ecosystem: Environmental > Terrestrial > Soil > Unclassified ...
CCGGGCAGCTCGAGGCTCTGGCGGAGAAGACCGCCGCCGCAATCGGCAAGATCGCCGGTGTGGTGGACGTGCGCAGCGGCATCACACCGGCCGGGGACGCGCTCGAGATCCGCATCGACAAGGTGAAGACGGCCCTGGAGGGAATGGACGCGGACGGCGTCTCGCGCAGCGTCGCCGACTACATCGCCGGCATGGTCACCACACAGATCCAGAGCGGCCCCAAGATGATCGGCGTGAGGGTGTGGACGCCGGAAGACGTGCGCCGCACGGAGCGCGATCTGGGTGCGCTTCAGGTGCGCGCGCCGGACGGGCATTTGTTCCCCTTGCGGCGGGTGGCGGCGATCGCTCCCCTGATCGGCCAGCCGCAGATCACCCGTGAGAACCTGAAACGCATGGTCGCGGTCACCGGGCGCATCAGCGGTCGCGATCTGGGCTCCGTGATCCGGGACGTCAAGCAGGTGCTGTCCGGGCCCGGCGGCTTGCCTGCCAGCGTGTACTGGGAGCTTGGCGGGCTTTATCGCCAGCAGCAGATCGCCTTCCGCGGGTTGCTTCAGGTGTTCGCCGCGGCGGTGGGTCTGGTCTTCGTCCTGTTGCTATTCATGTACGAGCGCTTTCGCGTCGCGATCTCGATCATGGCGATGCCGCTGCTGTCGATCTCGGCGGTCTTCATCGGGCTCTGGGTGGCCGGCATCGAGCTCAACATCTCGGCGATGATGGGCATGACGATGATCGTCGGCATCGTCACTGAAGTGGCTATCTTCTACTTCTCGGAATACCACGCGCTCACCGCCAACGACGCAATGGAGCATCGCCGGGCGCTGATCGAAGCGGGGAAAAACCGCATGCGCCCGATCGCGATGACCACCTTCGCCGCCATCCTCACCCTGCTGCCCCTTGCGCTGTCGATCGGACAGGGCTCGGGAATGCAGCAGCCTCTCGCCGTCGCGATCATTTCGGGCCTCCTGGTCCAGCTGCCGTTGGTCCTCCTTGGCATGCCGGCGGTATTCGATGTGCTGAATCGACGTCGGGCCCACCGCCTCGACGGAATCGCCCGGGCGAGCGAGGACGACGGAATCGGAGAAGAGCGCCAGAATTGAAGACTAGAACCTATCTCAAAATTGTTGTCGGCGCGAGCATGAGTTCCTAGAATCGGGTTCATGCTGCGTTTGAGCGACGAACAATGGGAGCGAATTCGGGAGCATTTCCCCGAGGAGAACATCCCCGAAGGTCGCGCCGGGCGCAAGCCCGTGCCGGCGCGCAAGGTGCTCGAAGCGGTGCTGTGGATTCTGAACACCGGGGCGCAGTGGCACATGCTCCCGCAGTGCTACCCGAACTACAAGACTGTGCATCGGCGCTTTCAGTGCTGGTGCGCACGCGAGGTGCTGCGCGAGATCCTGAGGCAGTTGGCCAATAGCCTTCGAGCAGAAGTAAGGGTCACGAGCAGAAGTAAGGGTCAAGTGCGAGCAGAAGTAAGCGAGCAGAAGTAAGGGTCACGAGCAGAAGTAAGAAGTAAGGGTCAAGTCTTGAAATATAAGAAAGTGCTATTTCAAGACCCGACCCTATTGACTCCTTCCGACCCTATTGACTCCTTCTATTGACTCCTTGACTCTCTATTGACTCTACTCTATGGACTATTGACAGCGTTGACCGGCTCGACCCTATTGACCGGCTCAGCGCACGCGCGCGTTGAACCGAACGCCGACGTTCACGCGATTGTCGTTCGCTTTCAGGTCGGTGGCGACGAGCTCGTTGATTTCCACCTCGTACGGCGCAGTGCGCCCGGCAAGCAAGCTCTTTACCGTTTCCATCAGATCCACGTCGAGCGCCTTGGGCATCATCGAGTCGATCACAGGCTGCAGCAGCGGCTGGTAGATCTCCTTGGTCAGCGAGTCGATGCGGATGTCTTCCAGCCCCAGTCGCCCGTTCTTGTAGAAAGGCTTGCCCGAAGCGGTCACGCCGAAGGCGTCCGCGCCGCCCATGCACTGGTCGGCCACGCGCGTGCCCATGCGACCGTTGAAGAACGCGGCGATGCGCAGCCTGCCGTCGGACGCCGTCACCTTCGGCGACTCCAGCCAGGCCTGGTTGCAGACATCCGTCTTGTTGAGCCAGAAGCGTCCCTTGTCGGTGAAAAACTGCTCGCGCAACGCTTTTTCGATGGCGGTGCTCTCGATGACAACGGTGCTGTCCGCCGCGCTTGCTGGCGAGGCGATCGCCGCCAGCGCGCAGCACAATGCCGCCGCCAGGAGTCCTCTCACCCCGCTTCGTTTGCGCTGCATTTCCTGCGCACGGGTTTTCACGCCGAAGGCCGCTGCGCTTCCTTCACCGTGATGCGCAACAGCGTGCGCGGATCGTCCGGATCGGTGAGGGTGGCGGCGTGCAGTACCGAGGCGTTGTCCCACACCGCCACGTCGCCGACTCCGTATTTCATGCGGTACTGATACTTCGGCTGCGTCGAATGCGCGGCCAGCTCGCGCAGCAAGGCGAGCCCGTCGTCGTCCGGCATGCCCTCGATCGCGAACGAAGTGCCGGAGACCGCGTACAGCGCCTTGCGCCCGGTGTAGGGATGGCGGCGCACCAGGGGGTGACGGATCAGGAACGCGCCCCGCTTTGCCTTCTGCTCCTCGGTCGGGGCGAACGCGGACGTACGCGAGGTCGGGTCGAGATCGTCGCGGTTGCCGTAGACATTCAGCGTCACGAGCCCGTCGATGCGTTTCTTCATCGATTGCGGCAGGTCCTCGTAGGCCTGCTCCTGGTCGGCGATCAACGTGTCGCCGCCCACCTTGGGCACCTGGATCGAATAGAGCAGCGTCGCGCGGGCCGGGATCTCGAGGTAGGAATAATCGCTGTGCCAGTAGGTACCGCCGTCCGCGAGCCCGATCGGCTTGCCGTCCTTCTTCACGTTGGACAGGATCAGAATGTCGGGAATGTCCGGATGGTGGAACTGGTCGAGCACGTGCGGCTCGGGCCGGCCGAAGCGCGAGGCGAAGGCATGGAACTGCGCCGGCTCGAGCGACTGCGCGCGGAACGCCAGCACGTGGTGGGTGTGCAACGCGTCGCGGATGGCGCCGAAGTCACGGTCCGTCAGGGGCCGGGAAAGATTCACGCCCTCGACTTCCGCCCCCAAGCAGCAGCCGGATTGCCTGACCGAAATCATCCGACCTCCCGATCTCTACTTGACGAATTGTGGCATCAGCCGTCTGGGCAGGGCAAGAACCGCGTCCGGAAAAACGATCACGAAGACGAGCACCGCGAGCATCGGCATGGCAGGATCGGCGTGGCGTCCGGCGCCGTGCCCCTAGCGATGAAAATACGAAACCCTGCCCAGCACTTCCTGGTTCACGACGTTCTTCGGCACCCGGCCCTTGGCGAGATCGCGGCAGGCGTTGAACACGCTGGCGGCAACGGTATTGATGCACTCGTCGGTGAGGCAGATATGGTGCGGGGTGACAACGATGTTGTCGAGCCTGAGCAGCGGGTTGTCGGGAGAAACCGGCTCCTGCTCGAATACGTCGATGCCGGCGCCGGCGATGCGGCGGTCGGCCAGCGCGTCGTACAAGGCCTTTTCGTCGACGATGGGTCCGCGGGCGGTGTTGACGAAAAACGCAGTCGGCTTCATCAGCGAGAACTCGCGTGCGCCGATCAGTTTCCGCGTTTCCTCGTTGAGCGGACAGTTCACGCAGAGGAAATCCGATTCGCGCAGCAGCGTGTCGAGGTCGACCAGCTTCACGCCGAGCGGCGCCACCGACTCCTGCGTGATGTAGGGGTCGCAGCCGAGATGCTTCATGCCGAAGGGAGCCGCGAGGCGGAACAGCTCCGAACCGATATTGCCCACGCCGACCGAACCCAGCACCCGGCCGGACAGGCCGGTGCCGAAATGATTCAGGCGCTCCTGCCAGCGGCCTTCGCGGGTGATGCGGTCCTTGATCAGGACGCGCTGCGCGAGCATGAGGATGAACGTCAGCGCGGAGGTCGCGACCGGACGGCGCACGCCGTCCGGCGTGATGGTGAGGATCACGCCGTTGTCGGTGCAGGCCGGCACGTCCACCGTGTCGTAGCCCACGCCGAAGCGCGCGATCAGTTTCAGCCTCCGGTTCGGTCCCGACACCGTCGCGCGCGTGACCTTGGCGAGCATCACCGCGAGCGCGTCGTATTTTGCCGCCGTTTCCGGAGTGAGCTCCGGCTCGAGCTCGGGCAGGAACTCGTACTCGATGCCCGCCTGATCGAGGATCGCGAACGCGGCTTCGTCGAAGATCGGCTTGCCGGACGGCTTGAGATTGTCGCGGGTGATGCCCACCCGAAATGCGCCCTGGGCCATCTATGGTCTCCTCCGTGGTTTTGGGACGCGTTCGACGCGCCTCTTATTTGCGTTTCTTAGGTCTATCGCTCTGCCTCAGATCGTGCAGCGTCTTGTACCCCTGCCTGAGCGCGCCCTGCAGCAGGTGTGCGTCGACTCCCATCGCGAAGAGCCGGAAACCCTTGTCCCAGTATTGCCGGCTCCAGTCGTCGTCCGCGGTCATGCAGGCCAGGATCTTCCCGTGCTTGCGCGCCGCGGCCGCCAGCCGGTCGATGGCGTCCAGGTATTTCGGATGGTCGAACTGCGCCGGAATGCCGAGAAAATTGGTGAGATCGAAATGGCCGAGCCAGAGCACGTCCACGCCAGGCACCGCCGCGATCTCGTCCACGTTGCGGATGCCTCGTTCCGTTTCGATGAGGCACATGACCAGCGTGCGCTCGTTCGCCACGCGGATTTTTTCCGTCACGCTTTCGCTCACGTAGTCGTCGTGCGCGAATCCGAACGCCGCGCCGCGCCTGCCGTGCGGCGGATAGCGGGTGCAGGAGACGATGAATTCGGCTTCCTCCGCCGATCCCACCATCGGGGCCATGATTCCCATCATTCCCACGTCGAGTGCGCGGGCGATGTAGGTGTACTGGTTGGCGGGCACGCGCGCCATGGGAACGATGTCGATGCCGCGACACAAGGCGGCCTGCTCCTTGATCGCCTCGAAGGTCGCGCCCGAGTGCTCCATGTCGAGCAGCAGGAACTCCGCCCCCGCCGCCTTCACGATCTGCGGCAGCCCCGGGATGAGGAACTCCCAGCCGAAGGCGCCGAATACCGATTCGCCGGCGAGCAGTCTTTGTTTGACGGGGTTGGGTCTCATAAAGTCGGTGACTGGTGATTAGTGATTGGTGATTGGTTGAAACCGCAAACAAATGAACGGAAAGAGATCAAGCTTTTACCAATCACGAATTACCAATAACGAGTCACGGCTGTCATGCGTGGAACTTTCCCGTCCACTCCGGCTGCCGCAGCGCCTCGGTGTTGACGATGTGCTTCGGCTTGCGCCCGTGCGCCAGGTCGAGCGCGGCGCGGAACGCGCCCTCGCCCAGCATGCGCATGCACTCGTCGGTGTGGCAGATCGCGTGCGGCGCGAGCATCACGTTGTCGAGCTTGAGCAGCGGATTGTCCGGCGCCACCGGTTCCTGCTCGAACACGTCGATCGCCGCGCCCGCGATTTTGCGCCGGCTCAACACCTCGATCAACGCCTTCTCCTGCACCACGGGGCCGCGCGATGTGTTGATGAAATACGCGGCCGGCTTCATGAGCGCGAATTCGCGCGCGCCGATCAGGCCGCGGGTCTCCTCGTTGAGCAGGCAGTTGACGGACACGAAGTCGGATTCGCGGAGCAGCGTGTCGAGCTCGGTCATCTCCACGCCGAGATCCGCCACCGCGGACTGCGGCACGTAGGGATCGCTGCCGAGCAGGCGCATCTCGAAGGGCTGCGCGAGCCGGAAGATCTCCTTGCCGATGTTGCCGACGCCGATCACGCCGAGCGTGCGACCCATCAGCCCGGTGCCGAGAAAATTGCCCTTCTCCGCCCAGCGTCCCTCCCGCACCAGCCGATCCTTGAGCACAATGCGGTGCGCCAGCGCGAGCACGTAGCCGATGACCGAAGCGGCGACCGGCCGGCGCACGCCGTCGGGGACGATGGTGAGCAGCACCCCGTGGTCGGTGCAGGCCGGCACGTCCACCGAATCGTAGCCGACGCCGAAACGCGCGATCAGCTTCAGGCGACGGTCCGCGCCGGAGAGCGTCTCTCTCGTCACTTTGGCCGACATCAGGCAGAACGCGTCGTAGCGGGCGGCATGCGCCCGGGTGAGCGCCGGCACCTTCTCCGGCAGGAATTCCCACTCGACCGTGGGATCGTCGAGCAGCTTCATCGCCTCCGGCCCGAACACCGTCCCGCCGTCCGCGGTCAGGGCTTCGCGGCTGATGCCGATTCTGAATTTTCCGGACATGGCGGCGTTTCCGAGTGGTGGTTGGATAACTATAACGATTGGGTGATCAAGCGAAATACTCCAAGCCGGCCCCCGAGTGCAATCACCTGATCACATCGCCGAAGAAAACGCCCCATCGACCACCAGCACGTGACCGTTCACGTAAGACGCTTCGTCGGAGGCGAGAAACACCGCGACCGGGCCGATCTCCTTCACCTCGCCCCACCGGCCGGCGGGCGTGCGCTTGCAGACCCAGTCGTTGAACTCCTTGTTCTGGATGAGCGCGGTGTTCATCTCGGTCGCGAAGTAACCCGGCGCGATGGCATTGACCGTGATCCCGTGCGGCGCAAGTTCCATCGCCAGTTCGCGGGTCAACGCGTGCACCGCGCCCTTGGAGGCGATGTAGGCGGAAATCGTCGGGCGCGCCACGATCGCGCTGATCGACCCGGTCATGATGATGCGGCCGCGCTTCGCGGGAATCATCACCCTGGCCGCTTCCCGGGCGAGCGCCCAGACCGCGGTCAGGTTGGTCTCGATCACGCGCCGGAAGTCCGCCGCCTCGAACTCGGTAATCGGCTTGCGGTGCTGGATGCCGGCGTTGGCGACGAGAATGTCGAATCGTCCGTAGCGCTTTACCGCCGCCTGGATCGCGGCTGCGCCGGCGGCATGATCGTTGACGTCGAAGGCGGCCGGCTCACCTTTCCATCCCTTGGCGGCAAGCTCCTGCGCGCGCTCTTTCAATGCGCTCTCGTCGCGCGCGTTGAGCAGCACCTGCGCGCCGGCCGCGGCGAGCGACTGCGCCATCCCCCAGCCCAGCCCGCGCGACGCGCCGGTGACCAGCGCCACCTTGCCGCTCAGATCGAACATCCTCTCCTCCCGCAATCAAGTCCACCACAGAGACACAGAGGCACAGAGAAGAAACAAGACAAATTCAATACGAACCACCAAGACACGAAGGCATCAAGAAAGGCTAAACACGGATTGTGATTTCCTTGGTGTCTTGGTGCCTTGGTGGTTAATTTGTCGTTGAATTTCTCTGTGCCTCTGTGTCTCTGTGGTGAATGTTTCCCGCTTACGGCATGTACTGCCCGCCGTTGACTTCGAGAATCTGCCCGGTCATGTAGCCGCTCATCTTCTCCGAGGCGAGGAACAGGAACGCGCCCGCGCATTCGTCTGGCGTGCCGAGCCGGTTCATCGGAATGGTGGCCTTGAAGCTTTCGAGCAGTTGCGGCGTGGAATAGCGGTCGTGGAACGGCGTGGCGATGACGCCGGGCGCCACCGCGTTGACGCGGATTCTGTCCTTTACCAGCTCCTTGGCGAGACCGCGCGTCGCCGTGCTGACGAAGCCCTTGGCGCCGGCGTAGAGCACCGCACCGGCGCCGCCGCCGTGGCGCGCAGCGACCGAAGTGACGTTGATGATCGATCCGCCGCCGTTCTTGCGCATGTGCGGCACCACGGCAGCCGTGCATGTCAGCACCGAACGCACGTTGAGGAACATCACCTGGTCGAACAGCTCGTCGGTCATCGTCTCAATCGGCACGCGCTGGATCAGTCCGCCCGCGTTGTTGACGAGCACGTCGATGCGGCCGAACTGCACGACCGTCTTTTCGACCAGTTCCCTGCACACTGCGGAATGGGCGACGTCGCCGGCTACAAGCAGCGCCTTGCCGCCGGACTTTTCGACCTCGGCGGCGACTTTTTCGGCTTCGGTTCGGCTGCGGTTGTAGTGCACCGCGACTTTCGCGCTGTTGGCGCCGAAGGCCCTGGCGGCCGCGGCGCCGATGCCGGTGCTCGCGCCCGTGATCAGCACGACCTTGTCCTTCAGGTCTTCGATCATTTCTCCCCCTGGTGCGTTAACCACAGAGACACAGAGGCACAGAGAAATTCAACGGCAGATTAACCACCAAGGCACCAAGACACCAAGACATCAAGGAAATCGCAATCTGTGTTTAGCCTTTCTTGGCGCCTTCGTGTCTTGGTGGTTCGTATTGGATCTGTCTTGTTTTCTCCGTGTCTCTGCGCCTCTGTGGTGGACTTTCAAGGCAGTAATACGGTCGAGCCGGTGGTTTTTCTCGACTCTAGATCGCGATGCGCCTGCGCCGCGTCCGCGAGCTTGTAGGTCTGGTTGATCTCGATCTTCACCTTGCCGGACTTCACGACGTCGAACAGCTCCTTCGCGCCCGCCTCCAGGTCCTCGCGCAGCGCGGTGTAGGTCATCAGCGTCGGCCGGGTGACGTAGAGCGACCCCTTGGCAGAGAGCAGGTTGAGGTCGAAGGCGGCAACCGGGCCGGAGCCGTTGCCGAATACGCACAGCAGTCCGCGCGGCTGCAGACAGTCAAGCGATCCCATGAAGGTGTCCTTGCCGACCGAATCGTAGACCACCGGCACCTTGCGGCCGCCCGTGATTTCCTTGACGCGCTGCGCGAAATTTTCTCGCGTATAGACGATCGCGTGGTCGCAGCCGTGCGCCTTGGCGATCCTCGCCTTTTCATCCGAACCCACCGTGCCGATGACCGAGACCCCGAGGGACTTCAGCCACTGGCAGGCGATCAGTCCGACGCCGCCCGCCGCCGCGTGGAACAGCACGGTTTCGCCCCTCTCCACGCGATAGGTGCGGCGGATGAGATACCACACCGTCAGGCCCTTGAGCATCATCGCCGCGGCCTGCTGGTCGCTGATCCCGGCGGGAATCTTGACCAACCTGTCCGCCGGCATCACCCTGACCTCGGCATACGCACCCGGCGCGCCGCCGGCGTACGCCACGCGATCCCCGGCCTTGACGTGGGTCACGCCATCGCCGACCGCCTCCACCACGCCTGCCGCCTCCGAGCCCACACCGCTCGGCAACGGCAGCGGGTACAGGCCGGAACGATGGTAGGTATCGATGAAATTGAGCCCGATTGCGGTGTTCCTGACCCGCACCTGGCCTTGCGCGGGATCGCCGACCTGCACGTCCTCGTATACCAGAACATCCGGCCCGCCCGTCCTGTGAAAACGCACTGCCTTGCTCATGTTCGCTCCCCTCTTCTGCTCGTCCAGCGAATGAAGTTGTGCTCGAGATCACGCCGGCAGCAGAGCCGGCGAGTTGCCGCGTATTCTAGCAGCGGCCTGCGGCAGAGCGCGGCTGGACGCAAAGGCCGCGAAGAACAGCAGGAAAGGACGCAAAGAACATCAAAACCTCAACGCAGAGTCGCAGAGAGCGCAGAGAATCGCAAAAATGGAATCCGGAATGTTTCGGGAGTGTTTCTTGTGACCTCAGTCGAAAGCGAGGAATGGTCGGTAGCGAAGTTCGTCTTTGCCCTGGATCAAGCAAATAGATAACCGCAAGGTACCCAAAAACTGCGCATATAGAGCCGGGGTATTTTTCGGCGCATTCTGCTTCTACATCGAAATTCTCGCTTCGGTCTACTCTCGGCCGCAGGAACACAAGCTTCAGTCCTGTTGCCATATCTCGTTTTTCTCTGCGTCCTCTGTGTCCTCCGCGTCTCTGCGTTGAGATTTTGATGTTCTTTGCGACCTTTGCGTCGAGTTTTTTATCCGATCCAGTCTGACGAGCAGGCCCTCGGACTACCTGGCGATCCTCAGCCGTCGCTTGGTCCGTTCCTGCTCTCGCTGGTGGTCGATGAACTCCCGAATCTGCGGGTAGATCATCTCGCGGAACTTGCGTCCGCTGAAGATCCCGTAGTGCCCGACGCCCTTTGCCAGCAGGTGCTTGCGCTTCTCGCCGGGGATGCTCCTGCACAGCACGTGCGCCGCTTCGGTCTGGCCGTTGCCGGAAATGTCGTCCAGTTCGCCCTCGATGGTGAACAGCGCCGTGTTGCGAATCGCCTCCGGCGCAACGCGCTCGCCCCGAACCTGCCACCTGCCCTTCGGCAACTGGAACTCCTGGAATACCACCTTGATGGTGTCCAGATAGTACGCCGCGGGCATGTCCAGCACCGCGTTGTACTCGTCGTAGAACTCGCGGTGCGCCGCCGCCGAGTCGCCGTCGCCGCGCACCAGATGCAGGTAGAACTTCCAGTGCGAATCGAGATGCCGGTCCGGATTCATCGACAGGAAGCTCGCGTGCTGCAGGAAGCCCGGATAGACGCGGCGCATGAAGCCCGGGTAATTGGCCGGCACGCGCAAGATCACCTTGTCGGAAAACCAGGAATGCGGCCTGCCGGTGGCGAAATCGTTCACCACGGTCGGGTTGCGCCGCGTGTCGATCGGCCCGCCCATCATGATCATGCTCTTCGGCACCGCCGGATCGTTGGCGGCGGCCATCAGCGACACCGCCGCCAGCACCGGTACGGTCGGCTGGCACACCGACATCACGTTGAGGTCCGGCGCGAGAAAGCGGATGAACTCGCGGATGTAGTCGACGTAATCGTCGAGGTGAAACTCTCCCCTGGAGAGCGGCACCATCTTGGCGTCGATCCAGTCCGTGATCCAGACATCGTGATCCGGAAGCGCGGTGCGGACGGTGTCGCGCAGCAGGGTGGCGAAATGCCCGGACAGCGGTGCGACGATCAGCAGCTTCGGCTGCGCCACCGCCGGCTCCTTGCGGAAATGCAGCAGATGACAGAACGGCTTGTCGACGACGATTTCACGGCGCACCGCCACCGGCCTGCCGTCGACTACCGTGTGCTCGATCCGCCACTCCGGCTTCGGGTAGCGGCGCATCAGCCGCACGAACAGCTCGCTGCCCGCTGCCGCGGTACGCGAAAGCGGCGTGTAGGCGAAGGGGCTGAAGGGACTGCTGAAAAGGCGTTTCGCCGCGTCGGCCCAGAGGACCGCCGGCGCCATTGCCGTCTTATGAAACTCGTGCAGCTGGTAGATCATGTCTTGGCATCTCCGACTCTTCGACGCGTACCGTCTTTTCTTCTCGGATCATGAAAATACGCAGACACTGCACTGCAGGGTCGGGCGACTGTAAAGACTCTGCAATATCCCGTCAAGGTCGAGGTCGGAGAACAAACGATCAGGCTCGTCCGAAAAGCGAAACACGAAGGCACGAAGACACGAAGAAAAAGCGAGAGTAAAAACCTTCTGGGTCATGAAAAGAGCCAGACGCGTGGGGCAGCATATGGTGTAAATCTCGATGCGGACAATATTGAAGATCTCTTCTTTGCGTTCTTTGCGTCCTTTGCGATCCTTTGCGTCCTTTTGCGTTGTGCTTCTTTTCTGACTTATGTTTCTCTTCGTGTCTTCGTGTTTCGCTCTTATCACGTTGCCGGAGGCGGTCAATACAGGAGCGGGAGAGGCGGCTCGCTCATCGCGGCGATCTGTTCGCGGAGCTGCAGGATGTGCTCCTCCCAGTACCGCTGGGTGTTGAACCAGGGAAACGCGCACGGGAAGGCGGGGTCGTCCCAGCGCCTTGCGAGCCACGCCGCGTAGTGCATGATGCGCAGCGTGCGCAAAGCCTCGACGAGCTGCAGCTCGCGGGTGTCGAACTCCGCGAAATCCTCGTAGCCGGCCAGCACGTCGGAGAGCTGGCGCGACACGGCCGCGCGGTCTCCGGAGAGCAGCATCCACAGATCCTGGACGGCCGGTCCGGTGCGCGCGTCGTCCAGATCCACGAAATGCGGGCCGTCGTCCGTCCACAGGATGTTGCCTGCGTGGCAGTCGCCGTGAAGCCTCAATTGCCGCACCTCACCGGCGCGGGAGAACGCGGCGCGAACCGTCTCGATCGCCATCACGGAGACCGAGCGATAGGGATCGACGAGGTCGGGGGGAAGAAACCCGATCCCCAGCAGGAATTCGCGCGGTTCGACGCCCAACGACTCGATGTCGAGCGCCGGCCGGTGCGAGAAATCCTTTGCCCGACCGACCGTGTGGATGCGGCCGAGAAAGCGTCCGATCCATTCCAGGACCTCCGGGTCTTCGAGCTCCGGCGCGCGGCCGCCCCGCCGCGGGTAGAGCGCGAAACGAAACCCGCGGTGCGCGTGCAGCGTGGCTCCGGCAAGCTCGAGCGGCGCGACGACGGGCACTTCGGCTTGGGCAAGCTCGCGCGCAAAGCCATGCTCCTCCAGGATCTGCGCATCGGTCCAGCGCGCCGGCCGGTAGAACTTCGCGATCACCGGAGCGGCGTCCTCGATTCCGATCTGCCAGACGCGGTTCTCGTAGCTGTTCAGAGCGAGCAGGCGGCCGTCGCAACGCATGCCGCAGGACTCGACGGCGTCGAGAATGAGCTCGGGCCTCAGGCCCGCGTACGGATGAGGTTCGGACATGCCTCGATTGTATCCATGCGGCGCTGCCGGTCACGGCATGAGCGACAGGCAGGCGAGCCGTGTGGCGACAGACGCTGCTAAGCTTTGCGCCTCGCCGATCATACGAGGAGACGCCGATGCACCTGCTTCGAATCGCAGCCTTTGCGCTGCTCGCTTCGGTCTGCTTGACCGCGTTCGCGCGCGACGACGACGTCCGCGCAAAGGCGGCGCAGCTTGCGACGGAAGAGGTCATGATCGACTCGGACGCGCCGGGTATCCGGCTCTACCTGCGCAACAAGCACCCGAAAGGGCTCGCGCCCTCGGCCAGGCACACGCTGCTGTTCGTCCACGGGGCGACCTACCCCGCCGAGACTTCATTCGACTTGCCGCTCGACGGCTTGTCGATGATGGATTACATCGCCGCGCACGGCTGGGACGTGTGGCTGGTGGACCTGCGCGGCTACGGGCGCTCGACCCGGCCGGCGGAAATGGCGCGGCCGGCGCAGGACAATGGCCCGATCGTGACCACCGACGTGGCGATCCGCGACGTAGGCGCGGCCGTGGACTACGTCCTGCAGCTCCGCGGACTTGCGAAACTGCAGCTCATGGGCTGGTCCTGGGGCACGGCGATCATGGGCGGCTATACCGCGGGCCACAACGACAAGGTCGAGCGGCTCGTGCTCTACGCCCCGCTGTGGCTGCGCAATGCCCCGCCTGCGACCGGCGGCGCGAGCGGCCCGCTCGGCGCCTATCGTGCGGTGACGAAGGAAGCGGCGAAGCAGCGTTGGTTGAACGGAGTGCCGCAGGACAAGGTCGCCGATCTGATTCCCGCCGGCTGGTTCGACACCTGGGCGAACGCGACCTGGGCCACCGACCCCATGAGCGCGGAATCCGGGCTGCTGCGCGCGCCCAACGGCGTCATCCACGACGTGCGCAATTACTGGATGGCGGGCAAGCCGACCTACGCCCCGGGCGAAATCCGCGTGCCCACGCTCGTCGTCGGCGCGGAGTGGGACCACGACACGCCGCCGTCGGAAGCGCAAACGGTGTTCGGGCTGCTTAAGAGCGCACCGTTCAAGCGCCGGGTCGAGATCGGCGAGGGCACCCATACCGTGATCATGGAAAAGAACCGCATGCAGCTATTTCGCGAAGTGCAGCTTTTCCTCGACGAATAGGAAAAGAGAAGCGTCGGGTCTTTAATTTTTTTAGCCTCTCTCGCAAGCGGATACGACGGTATCGGGGACCTCGACGCGGTCGAGGCGCACCTCGGCGAGCAGGCCGAAGATGCTGTTCGCCACCTCGTCAAGGGCGTCCTCCGGCCGAAGCGGCCAGCGGTACTCTTCTTCGTCGGCCGCATCGAACGGCGAAGTCAGCCGTACGCGGACCGTCGCGTCGGAGTAGGCCGCCACCGTGACGCCGGGGTCGCCGAAGCGCATCCGCGCCCGGCGCAGCGCGTTGCTCAGAAAAAGCTGAAAGCCGAGCTCGTTGCCCGCAAAACGCCCCTGCTGCGGCGCACGGGCGAGCGTGGCCGGCGGGCGCGGGATTGGCAGCAGCGTCGCTCCGGGCACGGCGAGCTGTCTCGCCAGCATGCGAGTGAACGGCACGCCCCAGCGTCCGATGTCGCCCGCGGTCTCGACGAAACTCGGCGCATCCGCCGGCGTCAACGCCGCGCCCGCGACAAAGCGCAGATGCACATGCTCCTCGGTGCCCGCCAGCGCGAGTTCGGCCGGCGGCAGATCCATCCGTTCCAGGCCGCCTTCCGTCTTGCCGTGTGCGATGCGATGCAGAAGCGTCCACGGTACGGCCTCCAGCGACTCTGGGGAGGTCAGCGCGTTCGACAAACCGAAATTCTTCGCCGGCCCGAGCGCGCCGGCCTGCTCGAAGAGTTGCCGGATTTCATCCATATCCGGTACCACTCCCGGAATGGTCGTCGGCTGCATTGCGCCCGCGACGAACAGCACCGGAATCGTAAACACGCGCACCTGTACCCCAACTTCCGCCCGCGGCGGCGCAAGTTCCGCGTCGAGCGCTTCGGCCAGCAGCCGTGCGGCGCGTTCCGAAGGCGCCTGTGAAATCATGGAACGCACTGCGGTTTCGTCGCCCCGCGCCAGATTGGCGGCGATTTCCCTGCGCATTGCGCGCAGAATTTCGTGGTGCGACGCGGGAGATCTTTGCGACCCGATGAGATCTCCCCCGAAAGGCCAGGCTGACGCGTCCGGGTAACGGCGCGGATCCGGAAGGGATTTCATAGTCGTATCGCGGCGGCGCATTCTATCAGCCGGAACCGGACCCGCTTCCGTGACGCAGCGCAAGCGCTCCTTGACTCCGGCCGGTTTCAGGCTAGAAACAAAGGAGCGGCCGATGACGCGGGGATTTTGCGTCTCTGCGGCGGCTGCGCGCCAAGACGTTCAGACAACGAAACATTCCGAAGGGGGAGTCCATCGATGTGGTTGAGCGAGAAGGAACGTAAATACGTCAAACCGGCCGATGACCTGGATATCGGCTTCACTTCGCCGATCCCGACCCAGATCGTATCGAACGGCGAGTACAACCCGCCGCCGCAGACCGAGCAGCAGCGCCAGGTCGAAGCGCGGATCAAAGAGCTTGCCGATCAGTATGCCCGCAAACTGAACATGGATCGGCGTCATTTCCTGAAGACCGCGTCGGGCATGGCGGTCGCCTTCCTGGCGATGAACCAGGTCTTCGGCCCGGTATGGGACGTGTCGGAGGCGGAGGCCGCCGACAAGGACGTGGCGGATGCGAGAGCTGCGGCGTTGAAGAAGCAGTTCATCTTCGACGACCAGACGCACTTCGTGCGCGACGATTTCGACAAGGAAGGGCTGCTCGGCCTGGGCAAGTACGCCTCCGAGCACTGGAATCCGGACATGCTGAAGGACATGCCGCTGGTCCTGCAGCGTTACAAGTTCCAGAACTATCTGAAGGAAATCTACCTCGACAGCGATACCAAGGTCGCGCTGCTGTCCTCGGCGCCGTTCGACGATCCGGACTGGTGGTTGCTGCATAACGACCAGATCGCGCAGGCACGCGCGGCGATCAACAAGGTCGCCGGCTCGCGCCGCATGTTCTGCCACACCGTGATCACGCCAGGCCAGCCCGGCTGGATGGACACGGTCGATCGCGGCATCTCCGAGCTGAAGCCGGATTCGTGGAAGTGCTACACCATCGGCGACCCGCTGTCCCCGTCTTCCAAGGGCACCGCCTGGAGCCTGGACGACGAGAAGCTCGTGTATCCGTGGTACGAGAAGGCGGTGAAGTCCGGCATCCGGACCATCTGCATCCACAAGGGCCTGCTGCCGCGCGATTACGAGCAGTCGTGGCCCGGCGTGTGGAAGCACGCCACCGTGCAGGACGTGGTCAAGGCTGCGAAGGACTGGCCGCAGATCAACTTCATCATCTACCACGGCGCGCTGCGCATGTTCCTCGAAGACCCGCAGTACACGCTGGACAACTTCGAGAAGACCGGCCGCATCGACTGGACGACCGACGTCTGCGAGCTGGCGACCAAGCACGGCCTGAAGAACGTGTACGCCGAGCTGGGGACCACGTTCGCCACCGTCGCGGTCGCAAGCCCGCGGCTCGCCGGCGCGATGGTCGGGCAGTTCGTCAATACGATGGGCGAGGACCACGTGGTCTGGGGCACCGACTCCGTGTGGTACGGCAGCCCGCAGTGGCAGATCGAGGCGTTCCGCCGCCTCGAGGTGCCGGACGACATCATGCAGAAGATGGGCTGGAAGAAGAAGCTCGGGCCCGCCGACGGCAGGATCAAGAACATGATCTTCGGCCAGAACTCGGCGCGGCTGTACGGCTACAAAATCCAGGCCGAGTACGAGAACCTGACCCACGACCAGCTTGCCCTCATGAAGCAGATGTACGAGGCTGAGGGCGTGGAGCGCAACAACGTCGCCTACGGCTACGTGCACAAGCGCGAAGCGGCGTAAGTCGCGAGGCAACGGGCAATGTCAGGGGAGCCTCAGGGCTCCCCTCTTTTTTTGCCGCAATGGCATGATCTGGCCGCATCGGCCACATCGCATCGGAAGTCTCCGTGACCAGGACGGTCCGCCAATCGGTCGTGTTGCCCACGCCGGCGGCAGCGCTGTACCGCATGTACCTCGACAGCCGGACGCATTCGGCGATCATCGACGCCACGGCTCGCATCACGCCGCGAGTGGGCGGGAAATTCAGCGCGTGGGACGGCGACATCCACGGCACGATCCTGCAGCTCGTGCCGAAGCGCCTCGTAGTGCAGAGCTGGCGCGCTTCGGACTGGAAAAAGTCCGATCTCGACTCGACATTGATTCTTTCCTTCCATCCCGACCCGCGCGGCGGACGGATCGATCTGGTGCACGTCAACGTGCCGGACAGGCACGCGTCCGGCGTGAACGAAGGCTGGAGAGAGTTCTACTGGAAGCCCTGGCGCGCCTATCTCGGGCGCCGCTGATCCGTCCGTGGATCGCTCTCGACCCGAGCCGAGCGCATGGCGGACCATTGAAAGAAAAGCACGACGCAAAGGGCGCAAAGGGAAACCCGGACAGACGACAAAGGAATTCCGTGGGCTAGAGGATTATTCACTCTGGCATTTCTCTGCGTCCGTTCTTTGCGGACTTTGCGTCTACGATATTCTTTGGACGGCCTGACGATGGCGAAGCGCAGCGCCGGAATCCTGCTCTTCCGACACAGAGGCGGCGCGGGATCCCTGTTTGAGTAATTTAAACAGCCTGTTTAAAATGCTCAACCATGCGCTACGTCAGACGGGAGCTGGAGCCGCAATTGACAAGGGCGGCGCGCAGCTTTGCGGCGGTCATCGTCACCGGCCCGCGCCGCGCCGGCAAGACCTGGCTGCTGCGGCACTGTTTTCCCCGCGCCAGCTACCATCTGCTCGAGGACCCGGACGTTGTGTCCCGCTTCCGGCATGATCCGCAGGGCTTTCTCGACGGCGTGAAACTGCCGGCCATCCTGGATGAAATCCAGAACGTACCGGAGGTGTTCAACTACGTGCGCAGCCGCATCGACCGTTCGCCGCGGCGTACCGGGCAGTGGTTTCTCACCGGCTCGCAGGAAGCCGGCCTGATGCGCAACGTCACCGAGTCGATGGCCGGGCGGGCTGCGGTGCTGCAGTTGCTGCCGATGTCGGTCCGCGAGACGCCGCGGGTGAGCATGCTGCGCGGGGGATTCCCCGAAGTGCTGGCACGGCCGACGGCAGCCTCCGTCTGGTTCAGCTCCTACCTGCAGACCTATCTCGAGCGGGACGTGCGCGCCGTCAGCGCGGTGCACGATCTCGCGGCGTTCCGGCGCTTTGTTTCGCTGGTGGCAGCCCGCCACGGGCAGATGCTCAACAAATCGGTTCTCGCCTCACCGCTTGGCATGAGCGTGCCGGGCGTCGGTCGATGGCTCGACATCCTGGAGGCCACGGGGCAGATCCTGGTGGTACCGCCGTGGTTCGAAAACCTGGGCAAGCGGCTCATCAAGTCGCCGAAGGTCTACATCGCCGATTCGGGGCTCGCCTGTCATCTGCTGGGAATCGACACGGCAACGGAACTCGAGAAATCCCCGTTCCTCGGCGCCCTGTTCGAGGGATTCATCGCCTCGGAAATCGTGAAGGCGCAGCTCAATGCCGGGCGCCGGCGGGAGCTGTACTACTTCCGCGATCAGCAGGGGCTGGAGGTCGATTTTCTGACTCCCGGACGCGGGGGCGCGGTCAGGCTGGTGGAGGTCAAAGCCTCGCGCACCGTCACGCCGGACATGGCCGCCCCGATGGCTCGGCTGGCGGCCGCCTTCCGGGCGCGTTCGGGCGTGCGCCGGCCGATTCAGATGCAGCTCGTCCATCGGACGCCGCGATGGCGCACGGCCTCTCGCGCCCTGGCAGCGGGTGTCGAGGCGCTCGCCTGGCAGGAATTCGTCGCCTGAGCGATGGAGAAGCCGTCCGACGTGGAATGCTCTCGAAAGAATCTTCGATTGCCGTGAATATCGGAAATCTCGTGAATGTCGTTCCTTGCATGGGCTCTTGCTCTGCGCCCTCTTCGCGCTCTGCGGCCTCTGCGTCTCCGCGTTGAGATTTTGATGTTCCTTGCGAAGCTTGCGTCCACGACTTTGAATGGACCGTGCGTCGATGGCGAAGCGTAGCGCCGGCATCCTGCTTTTCCGCCGCCGCGCCGGCGTGCTCGAAGTGCTGCTCGCGCATCCCGGCGGGCCGTTCTGGGCTGGCAAGGACGAGGGGGCGTGGTCCATCCCGAAAGGCGAGTTCGACGATACCGAGGAGCCGCTTGCCGCCGCCAAGCGCGAGTTCGCCGAGGAAACCGGCATCGAAATCGCGGGGCCGTTCTTCGCATTGCAGCCCGTCAAGCAGCGCAGCGGCAAGACGATCCACGCATTCGCGGCGGAAGGCGATTGCGATGCCGCGGCGATCCGGAGCAATACCTTCGAGCTGGAGTGGCCGCGCGGCTCGGGGAAGGTCGCAAAGTTCCCGGAAGTCGACCGCGCCGCCTGGTTCGATCCCGAAACCTCGAAGCGCAAGCTCAACGCAGCGCAAGCGCAGCTCGTCGATCAGCTCGTCGCGCTGCTGCGCGGTTCGCCCTGACCGCGCAGGGTCCTGGATCGAAAGCGCTCGGTGCTCGGTGCTCGGTGCTCGGTGCTCGGTGCTCGGTGCTCGGTGCTCGGTGCTCGGTGCTCG
>Ga0070741_10009324_pt1 | contig 19152 bp, 19 predicted proteins | sample Coa_R1_4_FD_66440 | JGI IMG/M metagenome (GOLD analysis project Ga0070741, IMG submission 66440) | Surface soil microbial communities from Centralia Pennsylvania, which are recovering from an underground coalmine fire - Coalmine... | ecosystem: Environmental > Terrestrial > Soil > Unclassified ...
GGCGCCAGATGCTGTACGTCGTTTGTAGACATGGCGTGCAGCAGCCGTGCGCGATCTTCTCCGGTGACACGGATTTTTCCACGATCTTGAAAGTCGATCCAAGCTGCGGCGGAGCGAAGGGCTTCGTAACCAGTGGCCATATTCAAAATACGTTTCAAAGGCCGCGAAGAGTGAGGGAACGAAGGTAAGCGGAGATGGCAACTACCAGAAGCCCAGAGATCATGATGCCGGCGAGCCGACGTTTGCTTTTTCCGGCGATGGTCACATCGCCATACGGAGATGTTCCCCATAGTATTGCGCTGGCCAGTATGTGGGCGACGAGAAGCATCTTGATTCCAAACCAAATTTGATATGCGGAGGTGTGCTTGGGACCGCTGTAGGTAAAGAAGTTGTAGAGTCCAGAGCCGACGATTAGGACGAGCAGCGTCCAGAGAACGGTGCGAAAGCGAAATTGCGCACCGGCGGCAGAGGTCATACGAGCATCTTCAGGAAGAACCTCAAGCACAGGGACCAAAACCTGGCGGGCGTAGAACACACCACCGAGAAACAGGATCACGGAGGCAATATGAATAAAACGAAACAGCAGATGAATGATCAGAGACGGCGTATCTGTGGTCACGTCTTCAGGATAAACGCGCGGTGCGAGCGGTCCCGTGATGCGAACATAGCGTTGTCCGGTTGGGACCATGCGAATCGCCATCGTTTCTGACATTCATGGCAACAGAACCGCGCTTGATGCCGTGATCAAAGATCTAGGCGACACATCCCCAGATTTGATCTTTCATGGCGGCGATTTGGCGGATAGCGGGTCCAGCCCGGCAGAGGTGATCGATCAGGTTCGCGATCTGAGTTGGCCGGGCGTGCTTGGCAACACCGATGAAGTACATACCAGACCTGAATCGCTGGAGGAGTTTGCGAGTCAATCCTCCGCTCCGGCGTCGCTCTGGGCTGCGGTTCGCGAGATGGCGGCAGCGACCCACGCGGCGTTGGGTGAGGAAAGAGTTTCCTGGATGCGTACCCTGCCCCTTGTTCAAGTTCACGACTTCATTGCCTTAGTCCATGCGCGCCCGGAAAGCGCTTGGCAATCACCGGGAAGCGGGGCTAGTTCCGCTGAATTGGAAAATTGCTATGGACCTTTGAACACGCCGCTTGTGGTGTTTGGTCATATTCATCAACCATTTATTCGTACTGTTCACACGGCCAACCGGAAACTGACGGTTGCAAATACGGGAAGCGTGAGCCTTTCTTACGATGGCGATTGCCGTGCGTCGTATTTGTTGATCGATGACGGGTGCCCGACGATCCGGCGCGTTGAGTATGACGTTGAGAAGGAAGTCCGGGCATTAGCAGCATCCAGGCTTCCCTACTCTGACTGGGTCGCCGGGATGCTTCGCGCCGCAAAGCCGCTGATGCCTTAGGAGCCGTTCAGTAATTCGAGGACTTGAGGCTCTAGGGCCGGCGTGCACGCATAAGCATTCCCGCCATAGATTGTGTTTTTCCCGTCGAAGCTGGCAAACTTTCCGCCTGCTTCCTCTATTAGAAGCTTAAGGGGCGCAAGATCCCAGGGCTGGGCATTGGGTTCGATCCAAACGTCGGCCTGTCCTTGAGCAAGCAACATAGCATCGACGGCCCCTCCCAGGCTACGAACCGCCCAAAAGCGCTGCACCCAAGGAATGACACGACTGGCAAAAGGGTTGACACCAACCTTATTGAAACCGTTAAAAGAAAGGACGGCTTGCGTGAGATCAACGCGGTTCGACACGCGGATGGGATAATCGTTGGCCCAAGCGCCCATGCCCTTTCCAGCATGCAAGAGAAGGGATTGGCCTGGAGAGTAAGCCGCAGCGGCAATTAGTTCGCCCTCCTGCTCTAGCCCGATTAGGACAGCCCACAAGGGGATACCCCGGACAAAATCTTTCGTGCCGTCGATTGGGTCGATGATCCATTTCCGTCCGTTGCGGTCCGGACGCGATGCTCCTTCTTCACCGAGAATACCGTCGTCGGGGAATTCGCGAGAAACGAGATCAACTATGAGTTGTTCGCAAGCGCGATCGGCGGCTGTAACAGGGGTTTCGTCAGCTTTAGTTTCGGCGGGAACGCCGTTGCGCTGGAAATCGAGGGCGAGAGATCCGGCTTCTCGCGCAGCAAGTTTGGCAATACGAACTTCGCGTTCAAAGGCCATACGCCAATTATTTCAGGGCGTTAGCACAGGAGACGGATTAAACGCGGAATCAAAACACTGCCGAGGTTTGCGAGCCTCTCGGAGGGGAGGCTCGCAGAACCGCGCTTGGAAAAGGACCGCTTACATACCTCCAGCGCGCTTGGCGTCAAACTCACGGGGACGACCACCCCCCATATTTCCACCTTCCATTGTCATTGAGAAATGAATGGTGTCGCCGTCCACTTTTCCTTTGTAAACGGAGGTTACCTGGTTGCCGTTAAATTCGCGAACGACTTTGAAGGAGATGTTGTCGCCATCGACTTTGCCGTCGGTGATGTCAGTGTCTCCGTTGCGACCGCTGACAGTACCGGTGAGCTTGTCACCATCCGCCTTCAGGTTCATGTTCACCGTCATGGAACCGTTACGGCCCTGCATTTCGGCGGTCCACTTGCCGGTTACGTCGGCGGCCCATATAGCCGCTGCTGCTAAGCAGCCGATCATTAAGATGCGTAGTGCTTTCATAGGATTAACTCGACTCCTTCTTTCGTTGGGTGGCTTCGCAATGAAGATCGCCGTCCCCGGCAAGAAGTTACCCTGCCGGCTGTAAAGACCTGTAAAAAGAAAACTTGTAAGTAATTCGAGGAGTAATCTGTGGCATGTATAACATACTTTTAGGGTTGACACCTTTTAGGCAGCGGGGTAGTCTGAATCTTCGTTCATATTTTCAGCTGCCCGAGCGACTTGGTTTTGGTCTAGGGTGCTTCGCCGTCCGTTCAGGAGTCGAATGAATCAACCGTTTTTCGTTTTGGAACTTGCCCACGCAACCAACGGGCCGGCCAAACGAATATCGATCAGCTACAAAACATTAGCCTATATCTTTGGAAGCTTGATAGCGCTGGTAATTCTGGTTCTGGCGGGTTGCTCAAGCTATCTGAGGATGACCTGGAAGGTTTCCCACTACGACGAGCTACGCTCGAACTTTGAACATCTGCGCATGCGTTACAAGGAACTGCAGAGTGTGTCGCGGCAGCACACCGAACAAATGGTATCGCTCGAAAAGCTGGCGAGCGAAGTCTCGGTAGCGTATGGCTTTAACAAACGGACCAATTCAAGCAGCCTGGAGCCGGATTTGGATAACCGGGATCTGACGCCGACTGTTAAGGAATCGATTGAGGAATACAACTTTCTCAAGACGGCCAGTTATAGCGGGATCTATCAGCAGTACGCCCATCAATGGCAGATCCACGCGCGGCCTTCGCTGTGGCCGGTGGAGGGAACGCTGCGCAGCGCGTTCGGAACCAGAAGCGATCCGCTATCCGGCGAGGGCGCATTTCATACCGGCATCGACGTTTCGACGCCACGCGGAACGCCCGTTCATGTTACAGCCGATGGCGTAGTTGCCAGAGAAGGCTGGGCGGGCGGTTATGGAAAGCTGTTAATTGTCGACCATGGGAATGGGCTAGAAACGTATTATGCGCATCTCTCCGCGTTCCTGGTTGTACCCGGTCAGGCAGTAGCGCGCGGACAGGCAATTGCGTTGTCCGGCGGGACGGGAAAGTCGACCGGGCCCCATGTCCATTACGAGGTGCGGTTGCACGGAACGCCAGTGAACCCATATAGTTTTTTGCCTCGCGCACAGGTTCAACGCGCAGCAACAACGGTTCGCAGCGACCTCGGGCTGTAGTGCAACACTTGAGACGAGGTTGACGTCTCGTTTTTTAGTGAGTAACGGCATCACGCGTCGCGCGATGCTGGCAGCTTGTCCAAGTTGCCTGCTCGCGAGCGTTACCAAACCAGCGAAAACCCTGCCGCGTGTCGGAGAATTCTTTCGCTTTCTCGATCCGACCACCGAAACACCTGTCGTCCGGCTGACGAGCCTTCGAAGCAACAATTTCCTGCCTGCTCCGACAAACCGGTTCGTATCGATAAAAGACCGATTTTTAGTATTTTCTTCAGACCGTGGAGGGAAGCTGGCGCCGTTTCACGTGGACCTTCACACCGGCATAGTCAGCCAATTGGCGAGGCCGCAGAAATTAGATCCAGAATCACTGTCGCTAAACCGCAGGCGAACTGCGCTTTATTTTCTGGATGGCGACAGCTTACAGGAGATCACGCTGGTAAGCCGCAAATCAAGAGTATTGGCCGACAACGTCAGCAGTTTCTGTGAGCTTGGTTCCGCCTCCGATGTAAATCCCACGTTCGTGGTAGTGCGGCAGGGCCGACTGGAAATGGCAGAATCCAGCAGTAATCCGCTGGCGACTGAGGTCGACAACTTTTGCCTGACGCGCCCTGGCGGACGGGGCTGCGTTTTTCAGAAATCCCACATTAGCGGACAGCGCGAGTTTTGGTACGCGCCGTTTTCAGGAACCGGCGAACCGGTGCTGCTGGCTAAGGGCAATGTGGCGAATCCGGTTTGGACACCGGACGGACAAACACTGTTGTTTCTGCGGGAAATAAGGCGAACGGATGTTGTAACCAGCGAGATTCACTCGGTAGATCCAGAAGCTCTGGTTGAACGGCGCGTGGCCGCCACTAGTCAATTTGCGGCGTTTTCGCCAAATGCGGACGCTTCCGTTTTCGTGGGCGCAAGCAGAAGTAAGGCTCAGCCTACTATCTTGTTGCTGGTTGCATCTGTGCAACGTGAACTTACGTTGTGTGAACACCGGGCGAGCCATCCCGCGGCAGTTGCACCCGTGTTCTCACCCGATAGTAAACGGGTTTATTTTCAGAGCGATCACGAAGGGAAATCCGCGCTTTATTCGGTAAATGTCGAGGCGCTGGTGGAATCGACCTCCGGTAACGATTCGTAAAGCAAGTTTGCGATCAATCAACTTTTGCGACACGCTCGAAACCTGAAGCATTCGCTTTTCGTCTGTTCAAACACTCGCTTGCTTTGGAAGGATAGTGGTGTCTTTACATTCCAGCAGACGAGTCTTCGCCCTACAACTTACGCTGTTCGCATTTTCCCTTGCCCATTCGAACGGTCAAAACGACGGGCATAAAGAAGAGAAGAAAAACAGCGCGGAAGAAAAGATAGAAGAAAAGATATACGAAGTAGGCGGCGAAGTGAAATCACCGAAACTGCTGCACTATGTAGAGCCGGCTTTTTCGCCGAAATCCAAGGAAGCGTATGTGGAGGGCACGGTCAGAATTTCAACGGTTGTGACCAAGGCGGGGACGACGGCAAGTGCACAAGTGGTTAGCGGATTAAATGCGGAGGAAGACCGAACGGCTCTGGAAGCACTAAAACAATGGAAATTTGAGCCAGGTACGCGAAACGGCCAACCGGTGAATGTGCGGGTGACCATAGAGATCAATTTCCATCTTCTGTAGCATGGTCTTCCGACTTGGTGTCATCGCGCATCCAGCGGGTGATCAACCATAACGACACGGCAAATGTGACTAGGAACAGATAGATGCTACTGCTGCCGGGTTCGGGAACCTCCGTTATTTTTGTGATCGTCGTAGGAAGCGCTTCCAGTGTAGGTATCGGCTTAGAAACGGGTGTGGTTACGACCGGCGGCGCTGTCGGGGGATACCCGGTCCAGATCGGGGATGGAGGAAGGATCGCGTTGACGGGCAGCCAATTCTCCGCGATTGCCGCAGCCATAGGAGGAGCCGGCGGTAAATAGGGCGCGACGCGCGGAAGATCAAACGGCAAATCGGGAACTGTTTGGGCTAAATCGCCTAATGCTGGAGTAGGATCGAGCGAAATCTCATGGTTAAGCAGAAGCTGAAAGGAGAAGGGCGGTAACGACAGTGCTTGAAGGGGAGGTTCAGCCGCAGTTGTTTCAGTTTGGGTTGTATCGCAGAGACGGTTGCCGCAGCGGGTCCGAGCAAAATGGACGCCATCGGTCAGAAGGATTTCGCCTTTTGGGATACGGATTTTACTGTGCGTCCAATAAACCTTGTTCTTGAGGCGGAAAGAGACATATTGAAAGCGGTCATTGGTCAGCGTGACAAGGCGCGCGGACCTGAAGTCGAAACCGGCGTAGTGATCGCGCACCACCGGATCTTTGGCTATGGAATAGCGCAGTTCAGCCGCCGAATATGCGCCACCAGGAATAACGGAATAGGGATAGTTGGGGCGGAGTGCCCGTTCGACAGGAGGAACCTCAACGCTGGGCCGAACAACCGCGAGCGTAAGGGGCCGAACTCGTTCGACGAAATGCGTTGCTTCCCGCAAACCGAGCGCGGTTGCGAAAGCCAACAACGTGATGATGACCGGCAACCGTACTTTATTCATCCAGCAGCCTTTCGCGATCAATGGCCGGCAACTGCTTGAACCACGCTCTAGGGCGGTCAAACTGCGAGGCACTACGCTACTTATCGTGAAAGGTTGAGGGATTTAGTAGAACTTCGGAGGTCTAATGTGTCCGACCTTGATTTTCCGGGATAAGAATGAGCGTGTAAACGTGGGTTTCATAGCTTTTATATGATCGGAACTGTAATTGGATGACGGAAGTTCCGGAAAGTTCGGGTGTTCGGCGAATCTGCCCGCGGTGCGGCAGTTTGACGGACGCTTCGGCGCGTTTTTGTAAGAAATGTGGGCTCGGATTTGCTGAGTCCGATGCGGTGGCGCAAGAGAGAGATCCCGCGCGCGCCGATTTAGCAGCACATGAAGCGGCAGCGTACGTGCCTGCGCCTGAACACGGCCATCATTCGACGAATCGATCTACGCGTTTTGCCGTGATTTTCGCGGTGATTGCAGGTCTGTGCATCGGCGGATTCTTGTTTTACCGCATTGTCGCCGGGCATAGCAGCAGGCAGACCGAAATGAGTCATAGTGGGGCCGCGACAATCCCGGCCGTTAGCGCCGAGAGCACACCGTCCGCCGTGAAGCCACCGCCCGAAGCCGACGCATTGGCGAAAAATCCGCCGACTGTTGTTCGAAAGGCGCCGAGCAGCCCCAAACGTGACCGGAGCCAGACTGTAGTGCCAATTTCATCGGTTGACACGCCACCCGTGTTGCTCAACAGTCCGGCAACGTCGCAGGGGACGGGGGCCGCCTCGAGTGCCGGCGTAGCAAAGTCTGCTCCCACGGCCCCGGCTGTTGTGAATACCGCGAGGCGCCGCGCCGTACAGGAAAACGACGCTGAATCATCGCCCGTGCCTTCGTCGCAGACGAGTGACCCATCGACGCCGCAGAATCCCCCTGCCCCGGGTGCGGCTCCAGTGCCCAACGCAGTACCGCCTATGGCTGCGCCAGAGCCTAACCGCAAGCCAGCCTATGACGGACCTATGGCCGGTATGGCGACTTGGACTGGAAGACTCGAAAAAAACGGGACATTGACGATCACTGGCGGGACGCCGTCTATCGGAGTGTTATCAGGTGCAGGATTGCCAGGCGTGCCGGTGCGGCTGACGATCGACCAGACGAACCTGGGATTTCTCGAAATGCCGAATGCCGACAACGGATATCAGCGCGTGATCTTGAAGAGCCACTCCAGTCACGACAAGATCACGATCCACTGGACTGTGATCCAGTGACTTAACGCGACGGGATCGAAAGAGCGACAGGTTAAAATGTAATCGTTCCACTTGGGCGCGGGAGTAACTCAATGGTAGAGTCACAGCCTTCCAAGCTGTTGGTTGCGAGTTCGATTCTCGTCTCCCGCTCCATCTTGAACTGCTAACACCTCTTACTTGCCTGGAACACCCAGCCAACCGCGGGTCATGTAATCGGTGAGCGTCAGCGAAACGAAGATCAAGAACCAGATGACGCCTCCGGCCAGCACGATGCGAACGACCTTCGAGTCGTACAAGGCATGCATTAGAAAACCAGCAACAATCGAAGCCATCACCGTCGCAATTCCCACTGCAATGATCATGTTCCAGGGCCCGAGATTGAGGAACGCGATCAGCGTATTCAGCAAAACGAGGCCGAGCAAGCCAAGCCACGCAAACGTATACGATTTCCTCGATAAAGGCTCGATCATTTGTGCAACCCCGGCAGGTAGAAGATTGCGTACAAAAAGATCCAAATAATATCCACGAAGTGCCAGTACAATCCGCCAAACAAAATCGGGCTGTGATACTCGGCGGTGAATGTGCCGAGCATCGTGCGTAAGAGCAAGGCGAAAAGAATACCAAGGCCGACGATCATGTGAATGGCGTGCAGACCCGTCATCACGAAGTAAAAGACGAAAAACATCTGTATACCCGAGGCGTGCGGTCCGGTGGCATCAAACCAGATTCCTGGGGCTTCATGCTGTTGGTAGTGCTCGTAGTACTCGGTAAATTTGATGCCGAGGAAGGCCAGGCCAATCAGCATAGTTGCGATCAGGAAGATGGCGAGCAAGTTACGGCTGCCGGCCTGGGCGCTGTGCTCGGCAAAAGCGAGAGATAGACTGCTGGTAAGCAGGATGGCGCTATTGATTGATCCGAGCAAGATGTCCATGTGGGCGCTGGCCTCCTGGAACGCCTGCGGATGGCTTAAGCGATAGACCGAATAGGCTACAAATAGCCCGCCGAACATCATAATTTCGCTTGCCAGGAAAATCCACATTCCGATGCTGGAGGTTTCCCGTTGCTGCTCAGGCGTGGCAAACTGCTCGCGACACGCCAACGTTGCCGTCTCAGACAAGTTGTAGCTCCTCCTTCATAGCCTCGTAATCGTATGGCTGCTCGGCGGTCACTATTGGAGTTACTTCGAAGTTGTGGGTCGGCGGCGGCGACTCGGTCTTCCACTCAAGTCCAGTTGCGCGCCAGGGGTTCGGCCCTGCATCTCTGCCGTAGTGCCATGCCCAGATAAGGTAACAAAGCGGCAGAACATATCCGACTCCTAGAATGGAAGCTCCCGCTGTCGAGAGTACATGTAGCATCTGAAACTCGGGCGGATAGGCTGCGTAGCGTCTTGGCATGCCAAGGTAGCCAAGCACGAATTGCGGGAAAAACGTCAAGTTGAATCCAAGGAACACAACCAAGGCCGAGAGGCGCGCAATTCCTTCGGGGTACATTTTTCCACTGACCTTAGGCCACCAGTAATGCACGCCCCCTAAGAACGCCATGACGGTTCCGCCGACCATGATGTAGTGAAAGTGCGCAATTACGAAGTAAGTGTCGTGGACGTGAACGTCGAATCCAAGAGCGGCAAGAAACAGGCCGGTCATCCCGCCAATGGTGAACAGTCCTACGAATCCGATTGCATATAACATCGGCGTGTCCCAGGACACCGATCCTTTATACATAGTGGCAGTCCAGTTGAAGACCTTAATGGCCGAAGGAACCGCTACGCAATAACTGAGAAAAGAAAACGCCAGCGCGGAATAGGCAGACTCGCCGGCGACGAACATATGATGACCCCAGACCAAAAATCCAATTACCGCGATCGCGATGCTTGAAAAGGCAACGGCTTTATACCCGAACAGCGGCTTGCGAGAAAATGCCGGGAAAATCTCGCTGATTACCGCCATTCCCGGCAGCACCATGATGTAGACGGCCGGATGCGAGTAGAACCAGAACATGTGCTGAAACAGCACCGGATCGCCGCCTAAAGCAGGATCGAAGATGCCAACCTGAAATATGCGTTCGACCGCCACCATCAATAACGTGATCGCCAAAACCGGAGTCGCCAAGACAAGAATCATGCTGCTGGCATACATGGACCAGATGAATATTGGCAAGCGGAACCAGGTCAGGCCGGGAGCACGCATGCGGTGAATCGTCGCGATGAAGTTAAGTCCCGTTATGATGGAGGAGAATCCAGCGATTAAAATCCCGACAGCTGCGGAAATAACGTAAGTCGTCGAGTAACTGGTACTGAAGGGTGTGTAGAAGGTCCAGCCGGTATCAACACCGCCTCGAAATAGAGCATAAACGGTGACAAGACCGCCCAGCATATAGATATACCAGCTTAGTAAGTTAAGCTTCGGGAAAGCTAAATCCTTGGCACCAATCATCATGGGGATCAAGAAATTGCCAAGGGTCCCCGGTATAGAGGGAATCAAAAAGAACCAGACCATGATGATTCCATGCATGGTGAATAACTTGTTGTAAGTTCCGACGCTTACAAGCCAGCTAGTCGGCGAAAGGAGCTCAAGGCGCATCATGAGCGCGAAGAACCCGCCCAAAAAGAAGAAGACGGTGATGGAAAACGTGTAAAGAATCGCTATGCGTTTGTGATCTGTCGAAAAAAGCCAGGAAAGAATTCCCTGTTTTTCCGTCAAGTAGTTCTTTTTGACCGTTTGGACAACAGCAGTTTCGATCATGTCAGCGCGTCTCCAACTGTGACTTAGCTTTTGTAGCCCCAGTTGCGCCAGCGGCGGGTTGAGCGCCGTAAGGCCCTGGAGCAGCGCCGGGGCTTGCTGGTTCCAGCGTTCCGGGAGCCGGCCCCAGTGCTTTGATATAGGAGATCAGAGCTACGATTTGGTCCTCCGAAACGATGCCGGTGAAGTTTGGCATAACATTGGATGCAAATCCCCAAGGGATCTGAGCGTCCGGGTCACGTAGTTTCTCCCGAATATACGAGTCGTCGGCAAGGACAGTTTGTCCTGTAGTGAGTTGAACCGGGCGCATATACAGGTTGCGCAGGTCGGGACAACGCCCTTGATTGGTGAAGTTATGACAATTTGCGCAGCCGAATTGATGAAAGTATTTTTCGCCGGTAGAAGCGAGCGATCCTTCAGCCGCTCCTTCGGTCAGCCAAGCCTGATACTCGCGTGGATTCATCACATAGATCCAGCCAATCATGCCTGAATGACTGGTTCCGCAATACTGAGCGCAGAATAGGTGATACTTGCCGGGCTTTTGGGCGGCGAACCAAATTGTGGTGTAGCGGCCTGGCAATACATCCTGTTTCGTGCGAAACGCCGGCACGAAGAAGCTGTGAATGACATCTTCAGACGTCATAGTGAGCTTTACCGCTCGACCAGCGGGGATGTGCAGTTCGTTAATCTCGCGCTGACCTTCGGGATGCTGGACTTTCCACATCCACTGCTTGGCAACGACATACATGTTGATGGTGTTGTCGGGTGGCCTTACGATATCGAAGTACATCTTGGCGCCCCAAATAAACATGCCGATAAACAGCACGAAGGGCACAACAGTCCAGAGCGTCTCAGCCGGAATGTTATAGCGAGTCTGGCTGCCCAGCTCATTTTCAGCTTTGCGATGGTAGCGGATAGCGCAATAAATCAAGAAGGACGCAATTCCGACTGCAACAACGGTGCACAGGATCAGCATGCAGACAAAGAACGCGTTCACCTCGCCTGCGACTGACGACGCGGCTTCCCAAAATAAAAGCACGTTCGCGGTCATATATGTGGCGCTTCTTTCAGTGCGCGGCGGTGTTCACGCAGGTCGCGACGCCATAGGAAAAACAGGGCAACTCCCATGACGAGCAAAAGAAGAATGGCGGCCAGCCGCAACATATTCATCACGACCGCTCCATACTTGCCTGTTTTGGGATCGTAGTGATAGCAAAACAGCAGAATGCGATCTACTGGCGACGCAATCTGATTGTGTGACGCTTCGATCAGGCCTAGCTTCAGATCCTTTGGTTCGTACTCGACGCCATAGAAGTAGCGAGCCAAGCGGCCCTCCGGCGTGAGGATCATAATGCCGCTTGCATGGACAAAAATTTTGTTTGCGGGGTCCCAGCGATAGTGGAAGCCGACCGCTTGCGTCACAGCGTGAATCGACGACTCCGAACCAGTGAGGAAATGCCATCCGGCCGTACCACCTCGGCTCGAATAATCGCGCGCATAATGATCCCGTTTTGCTTGGGCCGTCGCAGGAGTATCGGCAGGATCGAAGCTTATTGCCACGAGTTCGAAATCGCGTCCCGGCCGCAATGACAACGGCCGAAGTCCCGCAACTACACCGCTCAAGATCTGACTGCAGAGCATGGGACAGCGATAGTAAACGAGCGCAAGCAAAACCGGCTTCTGCCCGAAGAATGTTCTTAAAGGAGTCGGCGTGCCGCTCTCATCGCGAAATACGGTATCGAGTGGAATTTGAGCATTTAGCTTCTGGTCTATGCCAATGCCTCTAAAGCGATCTGGCAGGGCGGGCGAATCTGCTGCTGAAGATATCGCGGGGGCGAGCACTGTAACCAAAGAGCCGAGCATCGCCGCGACGGTGATTGATCTTCTCATCACTGCTCAGGCTCCGTTCTGGGCGCGAAACCGGTTTGGCGGGTCCCAGCTTGTGGCTCGGAGAGGACTAAATGAGGGGGCTGCTTTTGCGGCGGAATTCCGCGTTGGGCCAGAAGTTCCATCGCACGTTGAATGGGGATAGCGACAGTGCCCTTTTCTTTGTCAATCCAGTAGTAGTTGTTCAGCTCCGAATCTTCACGCGCACGAAATGCTTTCAGGTCCCGGGCCGGGGCGCTCTGCAACCGGGGATAAGGCGGCAAGCGATCACCATTCGCGGATATTGGCAGCGGCGGTGGACTTACCGCAGCGCGGTGATGCGTCAAGAATACGAAGTAAAAATACAACAGGCAGACGGCAAGCCACATTCCAACGAGCACCAATACTCCGGTGATCAACGTTCCGCGGCCATTGAGGTCGGAGGCTTCGAAACGAACTTGCTCGTGTTTTGTTTCAACTGCCACGTTTATTCCCCGTGCAACAACGCTTTTTCCAAATTTGGCGCCTGTAACGGCAGCAAAGGCCTGGTCTTTAATTGCCAGACAAATACAGATAGCCAGAGGCAACCGATAGCGGCGGGCACACAGAGATTCATCCACGTGAGTCGAAATCCCTGTTGGTAATAAGTCGGCATGACGATCCACATCATGTCGACCCAACGCATAAAAATAATGAGGCCAACCACACAGCACAACGCAGTTACATTACGTTTCAAGGGGCGCGAGAGCAAAAGCAGGAAAGGCACGATGAACTCCAAGACGATTAGCATCACGCCCAGCCAACCCCAGGACGTGGCGAACCGGTGCAAGTACCAGGGAATTTCATCCGTCAAGTTGCCCGACCAGACGATGACCAATTGCGAAAACTCAAAGTAGGCCCATAACATTACGAAGACCAAGAGCAATTTACCCAGGTCGTGCAAGTGCGCGGGCTTGAATCTGCTCGCCAGCGGTTCTCGCCGCGAAAGTAGCGCCATCACGATGATGACGAACGCAAACGATGCAAGGCCTTCGCGGGCAACAAAAAGAAACCCCCAAATTGTGGAGAACCAATTGGTCTCCAGAGATTGCGCCCAATCGACACTGGCGAACGTGATTGTGAACACGTAGATGAGCAGGCCAGGAGCGCTTAGGCGAGCAAGACGTGTTTCGAGCCCACCTCTCTCGTCTTGCTCGCTTGACCACTTATTCAGGAAGTACGCTAAAATCCCCCAGAGCACGAAGTAAGTGATGGCTCGAACGATGAACATCTGCGGGTTCATGTAGACATAACGATGCCGCAGCACATATTCGTTCTGAACCAGATTCGAGTGAGCCCAATCGTAGAGCCATGGGATGCCGATGGCTATTGGAATGAAGAGAATGGCGCACAGCGGGAGCGTGCGACTGGCCGATTCGAGCGCCCGGCGCGTCATGATCCCCCAAGCGCCAGCGGTTAAGTACTGGAGCATCACAATGCCCATTGAACCCAGCGTCAATCCCAGCCAGAACAGGTATCCCATCAAGTAAGAATGGAAGAAATCGCCGGGACTGACTACGGCGCCCACCACGGACGCAATCGATAGCGCAATTCCGATTGCGAGCACGATCCGTAAGAGGCGCTGGAGGTCGCGCTCTAATTCCGGAGAGGCGTTGAAATCGTATGTCATTGAGATTGCTTCTCCAGACGCGCACGTTGATCCTGCGGCACATCATTCATGGTTGCGTCCCTGCTAAGCTGCAGGGCTCTGACATAGGCGACAATCGCCCAGCGATCATTTACGGGGATCTGATCGCCATAATCTCCCATTGCTCCGTAGCCGTTCTTAATCACCTGATAGATGTAGCCTGGCGGCAGGGAGCGCAAGCGATCTGTGTGGAAGTCCGCCGGAATTTTCACTCCGCGCTGTGCGACCATCCCGTTACCGTCGCCAGTGCGTCCGTGACAAGGACTGCAATAAATGTCATAGCGATCGCGACCGCGCTGAAGAAGCCGCGCGTTGATGGTGAGGGGAATGGTCTCCAAGAAGGTGTGGTTCTGTTCGCCCGTGTGGGCGGCGTCATCGTCATTCAGCTGGTCGCGTGCGATGGTCCCCGCCGGAATTGGCCGGGCATCGCGGCCGTCGGCGAAAAAGCGGTTCGCGCCGAGCGGCTTATACTTCGGCTGATCGTGCATGTCCTGCCGGCAGGCCATTGTAGATAACAACGCGGCCAGAGGAACCCAGATGCGTCTACGTGTTCTCAACTTCCCAAACTCCAATTGCCTGAAGATCACGCAGAAAGGCTGCCGTAAGCTGCGAGTCGTACAACGCGTCTCGCTTCTCAATACAAAGAAAGAAGCGCTTACTGGTTGCCTCTGCAAATTGCGGCAAATTGAATAACGGGAAGTGCGGTCGCGGGAAACCGCACAAAGCCAGTGTTCCGAAAAATGCGAACGTTCCGGCGAACAAGACAGTCAATTCAAAAAGAATCGGGATGAAGGATGGCCAACTATACAACGGCCGGCCACCGACGTTGAGCGGGTAATCAATGGCCGCAATGTAATATTCCATGCTCCAGGCTGTTGCCGATCCTATTAGTCCGCCGATCAAAACAATTAAAGGAACGAAGTTCCTGCCAGGGACCAGTTCGTCCAAGTCTTTGATGGGATACGGAGTGTACGCTTCAAATTTCCTGTAGCCCTCCTTCTTCACTTGATGCGCCGCCTCGACCAAGGCAGTGGGGTCATCAAATTCCGCGACGACTCCGTAGATCTCGATGTCGTTCATTTCTCCGTCCCTCCACCAGGCTTAGAGAAAGGCAGCAGCGTGCGCACCTCTGACATCGGAATCATTGGTAAGAAGCGCACAAACAGCATGAACAACACCAAAAACATGCCGATGGAGCCCCAGAACGTAGCGTTGTCCCAAAAAGTCGCAATGAAGTTGGACCAGGAGGAAGGCAGGAAATCGCGGTCTAGGGCGGTGACGATAATCATGAAGCGCTCCACCCACATGCCGACGAGCACAACCAACGACACCGCAAACAGTGGGATGGCCCTGGTGCGGACCTTATAGAACCACAAAGCTTGCGGAATGATTACATTCAGGAGAATGACCAGCCAGTAGCTCCATGAATGGGGTCCCACAGCGCGATTGTGGACTGTATACATTTCAAAGCCGTTGCCGCTGTACCAGGCCGTGAATGGCTCAATCAAGTACGTATAGGCAAGAAAAAGTCCCGTTGCGAGCATGAGCTTTCCGCAATTGTTCAGATGGCGAACAGTAATGAGATTGTGTAAGCCGTAAACTCTGCGAAGTGGAAGGCCGAGCACCAAAACCATTGCAAAGCCTGAGTAGATTGCTCCGGCGACGAAGTATGGCGGAAAGATTGTGGAATGCCATCCGGGCAAAATCGCGATGGTGAAATCAAAGCTGACGACTGTGTGAACTGAAAGCACAAGCGGAGTGGCAATTCCTGCCAAGAGCAGGCAAGCGGTCTCGTGCAGCCGCCAATGATGTGAAGATCCCCGCCAGCCGAATGACATGATTCCGTACACCGCGTATTTGAATTTCGTAGGAGCGCGATCTCGAAGCGTAGCGAGATCGGGGATCATTCCGATGTACCAGAACAGGAGCGAAATGGTGAAGTACGTCGAAACGGCAAACACGTCCCAGACGAGCGGGCTGCGGAAATTCGGCTGCGCGGTCATGGTGTTCGGATACGGAAGTATCCAATAAAAGATCCAAGCGCGGCCCAGATGTAGAAACGGAAACATGCCCGCGCACATTACGGCAAAGATGGTCATAGCTTCCGCAAACCGGTTGATGGAGTTGCGCCAGCTCTGTCGCATTAGCAATAAGAAGGCGGAGATCAGCGTTCCGGCATGCCCGATTCCGATCCACCAGACGAAGTTTGTGATGGCGAATCCCCATGCGACTGGAATTTCGACGCCCCAGATTCCTACACCTTTGCCCAGCAAATAGGTGACAGCAATGCCAAAAACGATGAAAAGGAACAGCCCGAATCCAAAAACGCACCACCAAAAGATAGGCGTTTTGCGCGTGAGCACAATCGAGCTGATCTGTTCGCTGACCGTCTCAAAAGTTGTGCTAGGAGCGACAACCGGGAGTGGATTGTTGGGATCCAACGGCCGTGCCGCATGCCGTTGCCGTTCCTCGATTGTGCCCAATTCAGTCAATCAGAACTCCGGATTTGGATTGCGAAGCTCAGCCAGATAGGTGGTGCGCGGCCGAGTGTTCAGCTCGGCGTAGAGCGCATAGTCGAGCTTTTCGGCTTTGAGTTTGGCTACGCGATTGTGCGGGTTATTCTTATCGCCAAAAACAATTGCCTGCGTCGGGCATGCTTGCATGCATGCGGTCTGAATTTCCTCGTCGCGGATGAATCGATCTTCGACTTGCGCAGTGATCTCCGCCTCCTTGATGCGCTGCACGCAATAGGTACATTTCTCCATCACGCCGCGGCTACGTACGCTTACGTCAGGATTCCGCTGCATTTTCCAGGTCTCGTCGGTCCAGTCCTGGAACAGCATGAAATTGAAGCGGCGTACCTTATAAGGACAGTTATTCGAGCAGTAGCGGGTACCGATACAGCGGTTGTAAACCATGTCGTTCAGCCCCTCGGTACTGTGATTTGTCGCCTGCACCGGACACACCAACTCACATGGCGCGTTCTCGCATTGCATGCACGGAACGGGCATGTAATACGCGGTAGGGAAGCTCGGGTCGGCTTCATAGTAAGTGTCGATCCGCAACCAGTGCATTGCGCGGCGAGCTAATACCTGCTCTTTGCCGACAACCGCAATGTTGTTTTCGGCTTGGCAGGCAATGACGCACGCCTGGCAATTCACACAGGCAGTGAGGTCGATGGACAGCGCCCAGGCGTAGCCTTTGTACCACCAGTGCGGGTACAGTGTGAGATTTTCAGGTGGCTCATGTTCGGTCTGCTTTGCAAAATCAGGATCTTTCTTGTAGCCATCAAGTGTGTTTCGTATCACTACGTCGCGGTTTGCCATCGATTGCTGCAACTGCGTAGTAGCGAGCGGATATGGCGTGTCAAGCTTGTGCAACTCGATGCCAGTTCCTACCCAAAGGGCATCAGACGAACGCAACGCGTAAGCGTTAAATCCAGCGCCGTTGCCCGCTCTACCTGAATGCCATCTACCCCAACCGAGATCGACTGTAATTGAATCATCGGGCTGACCTGGCAAAATCCAGATGGAGCCCTCCACGCTTCGTCCACGATATTTCAATTGAATATGTTGCTGATTGTCCAAATCGAGGCGCTTTGCCGTTCTGGGGCTCACGAAAACAGCGTTGTCCCAGGTCAGTTTGGTCATCGGATGGGGTAGTTCTTGCAGCCATACGTTATTCGCATAGCGCCCGTCGTACATATACACGTCGGGCCGGAAGACTAGCTCGAGATCACCGGAGTTCGCAGCCGGGACTGCAGCCGCTGCGAAATTACTCTGAGGCTCGAGGTTGATGGACGGAAGCGCGGAATTCGCAATCAGGCCATCATGAACGGACTTGCGCCACCATGCTTCGAAGTCGTTCGCGCCACTCTTCTCCGACCAATACGCACGCACGATGTCATAGGAGGACCGTCCTGGAAACTGCAAAATCGCATCCAGTATCCTGAGTTGGGAGTGCGAATCGTAGAGCGGCGCAATCAGCGGCTGAATGATGGTGATGGTTCCATCTAGCCCCCGGGCGTCACCCCAGTCTTCCAAAAAGTGAGGCTCGGGAATGTGCCAGGTTGTCTTGAGCGATGTCTCGTTGAAGTGAAGGCTGGAGTGGATTGAAGTCTTCACATTTTCAAGTCCCTGCGCGAATTTGAAATCCAGCGGCGCGTTATAGACCGGATTACCGCCGAGGATCAAAAGCAGCTCGACTTTACCGTCGTTCATGTCGCTAGTGAGCCGGCGCAGGGATTCGATCTGGTCGACAGGCTCAACTTCGAGCGCGTCCGTGCAAATCACCGTCTTTCCGATGTTGCCGAGAGCCGCGTTCATTGCATAGGCCAGAGCGTGAACAGCAGGAGATTGATGCTGGCCGGGAATAATTGCGCATGCGCCCTTGTGCCCTTGCAGATCACGCGTCAGGACGTCGATCCAGGTCGCATAGACACGGTTGGCAGGAAGTGGCACTGAGATGCCGAGCGCACGCGCCAATTCGCGCGCGAATTCTTCGATCTCGACGTACCGTAAAGCGAGGCGGTGATCGGCCTTTCCGCCGGTAGGCGTCATCGTACTCTCGACGGCGTAAAGCCGGTTCATGTCGAGACGGTTTCCGCGTTTGCGGCGCGCCGAAAAATCTCGCGCACAACGTGTCGAGCCGGCACCGCAAGCGAGGAAATCCGCGTCCAACGCTAACACTACATCAGCATTGTCAAGCTTGTAATAGGTTTGAACGTGCTTGCCGAAAACCGCTTTTGCGGCAGCGCGCTGCGAATGCGGACCGGCAGGATCGAACTGGTGCCACTTCGCCGCCGGAAATTTCTTCAGGACTGCACGAATTTGTGCACCCAACGCCGGCGATACAACGGTCTCGCTTAGAATGCGAAATCCATCGCCACTTCGGGCTTGAACGGGCGCAATCACCTGCTGCCATGCAAGCTGAAAAGAACCCCAATCACGCGGCTCACCCAGGCAAATAATCTCTTTGGCGCGATCGGGATCGTACAAATCCATCAGGCACGCCTGAGAGTGCACACTGGTGGAACCAAGACTGGCCGGATGATCGGGATTGCCCTCCACTTTCGTGGGCCGCCCGAGATGACTTTCAACAATTACGCCTTCCGCAATGCCGTTAACCGGGGCGGCGGTCGCGTAGTATTTCGGTTTGCCCGGTATTACATTTTCGGGTGGAGATACATAGGGAAGAATAGTTTCTTTGGGTTGACGGGTACATCCAGTAAG
>Ga0070741_10009325_pt1 | contig 19151 bp, 20 predicted proteins | sample Coa_R1_4_FD_66440 | JGI IMG/M metagenome (GOLD analysis project Ga0070741, IMG submission 66440) | Surface soil microbial communities from Centralia Pennsylvania, which are recovering from an underground coalmine fire - Coalmine... | ecosystem: Environmental > Terrestrial > Soil > Unclassified ...
GCAGTAGAAGTCACCGACCCACTTACCTGTGGAGACTGCTCAGCAGTCATCTGCCGCCGCTGCGGCACGCCTCTTGAAGCCGCCGACGAGCTTGGCATCGGCTGAATCACAAAGTTTTGCGCTAAGCCGCTCCTCGTTTACACTCCCTAGTTTCTTCTGCCAAGAGGTTGGATAGCCGTCTCAGTTCGGGAGCGAACATCGGATGAAGCTACTGGTAATCGGAGCAGGAATGATGGGTTCAGCGGCGGCGTTCGACATGGCGCGTTCCCGCGAAGTCGAGTTCGTCACGCTGGCCGATGCCGATCTGGAAAAAGCTCAGGAAGCGGCGAAGTTCATCGCGAAGACGCACGGGAAAAAAGGCGCTCCGGTTCGCGCGATCGGGATCGACGCTGCCGACGAGAACGCTGCTGGCGCGCTGATGCGCAACCACGAAGGGACTCTTTCTGCTGTTCCGTATTTTTTTAATGTTGGGCTTGCTCGCGCTGCCGTCGGTGCAGGATGTCACTTCGCCGATCTGGGCGGCAACAACACCGTTGTCCGCAAAACGTTGATGATGAGTGCTGAGGCGGAAAAAAATGGTATCGGACTTGCTCCTGATTGCGGGCTTTCGCCAGGCATGGCCAGCATTCTCGCAGGCGATCTGGTGCGTCGTATGCGCGGCGAGCAGAAGCCGGATCGCGGTGGCGCGCGCCGGGGGAAGCCACCTGCAATCGATGCACTGAAGCTTTACGTCGGAGGTCTGCCCAAGACTCCTCGACCTCCATTTCAGTATCAGCTCCTGTTCTCGGTCGAGGGCTTAATCAATGAATATGTGGAGCCTGCGCGCGTTCTTAAGAAAGGCAAGGTCGTAGAGATCGAGCCATTGACTGAACCGGAAGAGTTTCGTCTGCGAGGCTTTCAGCCTCTCGTGGCTTTTCACACATCTGGTGGAACGTCCACCATGCCCGAGACTTTCCAAGGCGAAGTCGGCGAGTGCTTTGAGAAGACGCTGCGGTATCCCGACCACTACAAACTGGTTCGCGGCCTCTACGACCTCGGATTTTTCTCCAGCGAGAAGCGCAGGCTCGATTCCGGCGAAGTGAGTCCGCGCGAGCTCACTTCACATTTGTTTCTGGAAAAACTCTCCGGTGAAGAGCCGGATGTGACGATCATGCGTGTCGAGGCTCATGTCGGCAAACGCGTGCTCTCTTACACCATGGTCGATGAATACGATCGGCGGACCGGGTTGACTTCGATGATGCGCACCACAGCATGGCCGGCCTCGGTAGTGCTGCAGATGATGGTGATCGGCGTAATCGCGAAGCGCGGCGGGATTCGTCAGGAAATTGATGTGCCTGCGGACATTTTCTTGCGCGAGATGTCACGCCGTGGAATCAAAATCCGCTTCGCGCAAAGCGGGCGGTAGCGCCGAGGCGATCTCCCGCCTAACAGCGCTGATCAATTCTTCTTTGTCGCTGAACTGCGCAGGCGAAATCGGCGGATGGAATTTCAACTTCACCACTCCCGGATGGATTGTGCTGCTCCCTTTCGGCATGAGCAACTCGGAGCCTAGTATCGTAACGGGAACGACGGGAATGCCGCTGTCCATCGCCAGATAGAACGGACCTTTTTTGAACGGCAGCAGTCTGCCATTCGGCGAGCGCGTACCTTCGGGGAAGACCGTCATGTTCAGCCCGCGTTCCATCACCTTTTCAGCCTCTGTCATGCTGTTCATCGCAGCCTCGCGATTGCGCCGGTCCACGGGAACGAGGTCGGCCATGAGCATAGCTCGTCCTAGAATAGGAATCTCAAACAGTTCTTTCTTTACCAATACGGAGGTTCGGCGCGGTAGCTTCGGAATGAGAATCGGAGGATCGAGATTCGACACATGGTTGCACATGAAAATGTAAGTGGCGTCGCGATCGATCTGCTCCAGACCTTCGACCGCAATACGTATTCCGGCGACGCTCAGGCCGGAGCGCGTGATCCACATTGCGATCGCGAAGAGCGTGTCGGCACTGCCGGTGAGCCACGTTGCCGGGAAGCCGATCAGCGCTCCAAGAAATGCGAAAACACAGGTGAAGAGCACAGCGGCAACCGTGCGGATCAGTGCGATCATGGGGCAGAACGGGCGGGCTGATCTTCAGAGTGCAACCAGGCATCGCGTCGCGCAAGCTGCGCAGCGGCGGCTCCCGGCACATCGCGAAGTACGTACGTTTCCATCTCTCGCTGGCTCAAGGTAAGAGCGACTTCCCTGCGTGCTCCATGGGTGAGGACAACGATTCGCACTGTCGTTCCCGGTTTGGAATTCTCGAATTGCTGGTCGAGTCCCCGCAGCGGCGCACGACCATCGATACTGACGATCTCGTCTCCTTCCCGCAGGCCCGCTTTGCGCGCTTCGTCGCCATAGACCTCTTCGATTATCAGCGGCCCGCGAAAATTCCGATTCGCCGTGAAGCCTGGATCGGTCACAGTTTGGCTCTCTTTCCCGAGGAGGAGGCCGACTGTCTTGAACAGATCGTGGTAGGGCAGCTCGGTCGTGCCCGCGATGTATTGCTCAAAGAAGCTGCGCAGATCCGTGCCTGTCAACTTCTCGGATTCCTCCCGCACGCCTTCCGAATCGGGAAAGAACTTGCTTTGTTTCGCGTAGTCGCGGTTCATTGCCTGGAAAAGATCGCGAAGTGAATGTGCGCCGTGCGAGTCTTCGCGAATCTTCAGATCGAGCAGCACACCGAGAATCTCGCCTTTGTTGTAGTAACTGATGCTGCGCTCCGGAGCCCGGTAGTCCGGATATTTATCCAGCCAAGTGTCGAGACTCGATTCTTCTGCCGATTGCGTGAGGTGCGCCGGTCGCGACTCGAGAACTGTGATCCCTCTGGCTAAGCGCTGGAAATAGTCGGTCGAGTCGAGCAGTCCGGCTTTCAGCAATGCCAGATCGGCCACAGTACTTGTGACTCCTTCGCTGAACCACAATGCTCGCGTGTAGTTCTCTCGCGTGTAATCGATTGGTTCGAGCGACTGAGGACGAATCCGCTTCACGTTCCAGAGATGAAAGAACTCGTGCGCACTGGTCGATTCCAGACTCCGCAAATCTTTGAGGTCGTTTGCAGAGTGGTCGATCGCCGTCCCGTATGCGTGCTCCATACCTCCGCCGGCAGGTCCATGCGGGAAGTGATAGATGAATGTATAGGTGTCGAAGGGCCGATCGTGCATCCACCAGGTCTCGGCGGCGGTGATCTTCTTCAGAAAATCTACGATGGGAGGCATGCTGTAATCAGCCGGATCGCCGTCAATGACGACTCGGTACTTCGCTCCATCCTGCGCGAAATCGCTCTCTGCAAAGTCGCTCAACTCTGCGGGGCTATCCACTAATCGATCGTAATTCGCAGCACGCAGCAGATAGCCGGATGGAACACCAGGTCCGGCGGGCAGGGCGTCCGATGGCAGCGGTGTTGCGAGCTTCCATTGCGCTGGAATTTGCTGCAAGCGAACCGAAATAGGAAATTCGCGGCCATTCGTGGGATACATCAGCACTTCGGCGAAATTCAGGAAAGCGTGATGTTGGCTGAACTGGGCGCCAAACGGTCCAGCCTCGTCGAGGACGATGTCGTAATCGATTACCACCCAGTTCGGCTTCGGACGGAACTCCCAAGTCGTCTTATCGACCTGATGAAGCCGAAGCGCCTCGCCCGACTGCGTGGATGCCTTTACCGAAATGACGTTCTTCGCAAAGTCGCGAACTTGATATAAAGCGTTCCAGACGGGGAGCTGAACCTCATTGCCGCCACTCTCTGGATCGAAGGTCATGCTGACATGCACGAGGTGATGCACGGCGTCCACGAAGGTGACCGTGTAGTCGAGCTTTGATTCTGTTTGGCACCAACCAATTGAGGACAGAAGGAAAAGCAGCACCGCACAATGTGTCAGTACCGTCCGGGATAGCGGATGGGTGAGTATAGGAATACGGTGATCGCAAAGAATAGGTTCGCATCTCATGTGACTTTGAGCAGTCAGAGCACTGTAAAGACGACAGACTCACCCATCCGCTACCGCGGACGGTATCGACCCGACGTACCGAGGTTCAAGCGATACTTGCCAGCCGCGCAGGAAGTTTCTCATAAATGCCGCCAAAACCGCCGTTGGAGAGAATGGCCACAACATCGCCTTCGCGCAGCTCAGGACTTATCGATTCGACGATTGCATCGGCGTCTTTGCATTCGCGTGCGGAGTGGCCTTGGCGGTTTAGCTCCTTCACCAGCGCTGAACTGGAGAGGCGCTCGCCTTCGGGAATAGCCTCTGCTTTGAAAACACTCGCGACAACGACTTCGTCCGCCTTGCTCAAACTGCTGACGAGTTCTTTGAAGAAGATATTTCTTCGAAGCGTGTTGGAACGAGGTTCGAGAATCGCCCATAAGCGTCTTTTCTTGTAGCGCGTGCGCAGAGCCTTCAACGTTTCCGCGATTGCAGTCGGATGGTGCGCGAAGTCATCAATAATCGTGATCCCGCCAACCTCAGCTTTGACTTCCAGCCGACGCTTTACGCTCTTGAACGTAGCCAAAGCTTCCTGAATTGCCGAAATGGGAACCTCGTAGCGAGCTGCCATCGCCGCCGCTGCCGTCGCATTGAGCACGTTGTACTCGCCTGCAAGCGCCATGCGCAGCTCAGTCCAGGACTGGCCTTCGCGCTCAACGATCCAGACGGTTTCGGTGGGAGCGAAATTTACTTCGCGAATGCGCCAGGCGGAGCCAGGCTTTTTTCCATAACGCTCGACTTTGCAGAAAGCACGGGTGATGCAGTCGTCTACATTCGCCGAGTCGTCATACGCGACCAGGTAACCACTGCGCGGGATCAGATTCACGAGACGCTTGAATGATGTTTTTACCGCATCGAGATCCTTATAAATGTCGGCGTGGTCGAATTCGACTGAGGTGAGGATTACCGCGTCAGGGAAGTAGTGCAGGAACTTCGGACCTTTGTCGAAGAATGCGGTGTCATATTCGTCGCCTTCGAGGATGAAGTGCTTGGTTTGCCGCAGAGCAAAGCTGGTGCCGAAGTTTTCCGCCACGCCGCCGATCAGGAATGAAGGATTCAGCCCGGCAGTCTGAAAGATCCATGACAGCATCGATGTCGTCGTGGTTTTGCCGTGTGTGCCGGCGACCACGATCGGTTCGCGTCCACGAAGAAAACTCTCATGCAGAATTTGTGGCAGGGAGCGAAATGGGATGTGGTGATCGAGTACGTGCTCCAGTTCAACATTGCCGCGCGAAATGGCATTGCCAACGATTACCAGATCCGGACGCGGCTTGAGATTCGCCTCTGAGTAAGGCTCGGCAACAGCAATGTTCATGCTGCGCAGCAGGTCGGACATCGGGGGATACGCCGCAGCATCTGAGCCGCTAACGTGAAATCCCCTCTGCTTCAACAATCCTGCTAATGCAGCCATCGCAGTACCGCAGATGCCGATTAGGTGTATGTGTTGGCGCTCGCTCAATTCCTGCCTGCCTTGCTTTCAGCTGCCTGCGGCGTAGTTGCCGGTTCGAGAATGTCGAGTTGCACGGCGTCATCCACAGTCAGGCGCGCACGCACTCCCATGGGCAGCGTGATGTTTCCCGCGCTTACGTGTCCGGAACGCAGGCCGAAAGCAATAGGAATGTTCATTCTGTCGAGAACGCTCGTGATTACCTGCTGAAGCGTGTAGTCGGCGCCTGCGGGCGGTCCACAGTCCTTCATTTCGCCAAAAACAATTCCGCGTACGCCGTCCAGTTTGCCCGCGTACTTCATATGCATCAGCATGCGATCGATGCGATAGGGCCACTCGCCCAGGTCCTCGATAAACAGGATTGCGTCGTCGGTTTCGATCTCATACGCTGTGCCCAGCGAAGCAACGAGAAGAGAGAGACAGCCGCCGTAGAGTCGTCCTTCGGCAGTTCCGCGACGGAGTGGCTGCAATCCGGGCAAGCCGGCAGCGCCGAGGTTCCACGCCTCCGTTCCCGAAACGGAACTGATAAATGATTCGAGATGCACTCCGGCGGGCTTCGCGAAATCCTTTGCCAGCATCGGACCATGGAAGCCAGCCAACCCTATTCGCTGGAGGAATACGGTCGTGAGCGTGGTCACGTCGCTATAGCCGCAGAAGATCTTTGGACGGCTCGCGATCAAATCAAAATCCAGATGCGGCAACAGGTGATTGGTCCCATAGCCGCCGCGCGCGCAGAGGATGGCCTTTACTTCCGGGGCGCGAAACATATTGTGCAGTTCATCGACGCGTCGCCGAGCGTCGCCTGCGAAGTACATGTCGCGCTGGAAAATTGCTTCCGAGTAGGCAACTTTGAATCCAAGCTCCCGAAGGCGAGCTTCTCCCGTGGTAAATTCCGCGCGATCAACGGCTCCGGCAGGAGCCACGATGCCGACCGTGTCTCCCGAGCTCAGAGCGGGAGGACGCAATAATGATTTGCGCGCAGCAGTCACAGAATTCTCAATCTTAGCCGATGCGGACTCTCAGGCACGCAAGTTGAGCACTATCTGGACGCGAGTGAATTCCCATCTATCGCGACTCGCTGATATTTCTCATCCTGAGCCCGCGTTTGGGCGAAGGATCTCCGCGATCTACCGGACTCCGATGCAGCCGGTATGGCTCTTCCACCCCATCCTTGAGCGTGTGGGCCGAGAGGCTCGGCTAGGGCATTTCTGCTGCAACCATCGCGGGAGGTCCTTCGCCCAGAAGATGGACTCAGGAAGACAGGTAATTGAGAACATTCCGAAGAACAGCCTGAATAGTGCCGCTTTGAAATGCCGAAAAAACAAGAGCATTTTGTTCGAGTGCTAAACTAATTCGCTGTTTTCTCCAGAGCCACACCCTGCTGCACGCGAGGACTCAAATGAACGCAAGAAGTTGCACTTTTCCACACGCGCTGTCTTGGCGAGTCATACGAAGTAACGCGCTGGTTCCGATCTGCGTGATTTCACTCTTTGCCTCAGCGCAGAGGACGAATCATTCCGCGGCTCGCGCGAGTTCCAGCCCCCCGGGAATTCGGGTGGACGGTTCCGCCGTAATCCTGACCGCGCCAAACACCCCGGCACCGGCGCAGAAGGCGATTGAAGATCTCAGATCCGATTTTGCCAAAGTCTTTGGCAAGAAGCCCAGGATCGTCACCAACACCGAACAAGCCGGTCCGGTGACGATCGTTATTGGTTCAATAAAAAACATTCCGGAAGCAGTTCGGCCCGAGGCGTTTAGCGAGGCGGAATCGTTCTCTATTTCGCTCGCAAGCCCGAATTGGAACAATCGAAACTCACATGCGATCGTGCTTGCCGGCGCTGACATGCGGGGCACCATCTATGCCGTGTACGAGTTCTCGCAGAAGTACCTCGGCGTGGATCCTCTTTATTACTGGACCGATCACGAGCCCACGCGACGCGCGTCCATTGCAATCCCTTCCACGTTGAACGAAAAATTCGCCGCGCCGAAATTCAAGTACCGCGGCTTCTTCATCAACGATGAGGACCTGTTAACCGGCTGGGCTCCCGGAGAGCAAAAGGACAAAACCGGCATCTCGCTCGAGGTCTGGGACAAGATCTTCGAGACGACTCTGCGCCTCAAAGGCAACATGGTCGCGCCCGGGACGTGGATTTTCCCTGATGATCCGCAGGTGAAGGCCGCTGGAGCGCGCGGCCTCATCGTCACGCAGCACCATGCAATTCCATTGGGCCTCAACGTTGCGCGCTGGCCGAAAGACGTTCCGTACAACTACACCGAGCATCCAGAAATTCTCGAACGTGCGTGGAAGAACGCGGTCAATTTGTATGAACCCAACCAGGAAGTTCTCTGGTCGGTTGGTCTGCGCGGCTTGTCCGACGTGACCTACGCGTCCATGGATCCCAGCGTGCGTGACAACAACCAGGCTTTGGGAGCGCTGATCAGCAAAGCCATCGCTGCTCAGATGCGCATTGTGCGCGAGGCACGTCCCAAGGCGGAATTCGTGACCAATCTCTGGCAGGAGGGCGCCCGGCTGGTGCAGTCGGGAGATTTGAAGATTCCGTCGGAGGTCTCCACAGTTTGGGCCGACGACGGCTACGGATACATCCAGGACAAAGGTGAGGTGACCTCAGGGCAGGGAATTTACGACCATGTCGCCATGATGAATGGCCGCGCCAATCAGCTCACGGAGATGGTCCCGATCGAACGCAGCTTTTCCGAATTGGGACGCTACATGAAAGCCGGCGCGACGCACTATTATCTGGTAAATACCAGCGACATTCGCCCGGTCACGATGTCGATTCGCGCAGTCATGGATGCGGTCTGGAAGGGGCTGCCGAGCGACAGCACTGCGGCGAGCGACGATTTCTATAAGGCTTGGTCCGAGGAAGAGTTCGGAAAGCGCGCTGCCCCGCAGTTGGTCGAGCTGTACAAGCAATACTTCAAAACGCCCGCGCATTTTGGCGAGCCGGCTCGCGAGTACGGCGATCAGCTCTACCACACAGAAGTCCGGCGCATGCTGCTGACGTACATGATCGACTCTCCGCTCTACGCGATCCCAAGTCAATCTCCCAAGTGGCAAGTGCCGCGCGTCCTGGGAGCTGGATTCGGATTCGGACCGAACGTCCCGAGCGGCAAAGAATGGTTGAAGCAAGCTGTCGCACGGGAGATTCAACAGGGTGGAGATGCGCAGCCACGATGGGACGAGCTCTGGAAGAAAGCCGTGGCCATTGAGCCGCTGGTTGCGCCTGAGCGTACCGACTTCTACCGCAGCGAAGTGCTCGCGATGATCGCGATCAATCGCCAAAGCAATCGTATCCTGCTGCTGATCTCAAGAGCCATTCAGGACGCGGAAGCTGGACGCAAGCAGCAGGCGCGACAGGAAGCACATGAAGCGTCAATGGCGTTCGATGAAATCGAACACGCAGAGGCCGCAGCCGAGTATGGGAAGTGGAAGAACTGGTATCGCGGTGATTGGCTGACAGGAATCTACCGCACGCACCAGATGGTCCAGACGTTCGCGAACTTTCTCGCCGATCCAGAAACCCACATCTCGCCTCCGATTCTGTGGGACGGCTGGGAAGCTTATTACCACATCATGCAGTATGAGGGTGATCGCTCGGCTGACGTGAAGTGAATCGCGTTGCGATGAAAAGGTAAGTTATGAAAATTCTGGAATTAGGCCAGCGGCACTAGCTTAGACTTCCGAATACGGGAATCTCTCGTAAGCAGTGGAACCTGGTGAACGATGCTCGTAGCAGCAATGATTTCATCAGCGGGATCACTGCGAAAATCGAGTTCGGCAGTCTTTCGGCAAATGGTTAGATCAAGAGGCCATACGTGGATGCGCGCCAGAGCGCGCGTAAATTCCGGGGAAGCCGGGTCGAGAGTGATCCTTCCGAGTTGCGCCAGCTTTGTGATTTCCCAAAGAACGATGACTGAAATCGTCCAAGCATGGCAGGAGAGCAATTTGCGTTCGGCCGCATTGAGCATTCCATCGAGCGCATGAACGAGTACATGAGTGTCAAGACTCAGCATCCCACTTGAGACCGGTCGAGAAGATGTCGCCATGAATCTTTATTTTTCCTTTCATGCTGCCGATCAAATCAGCACAATTTGAGCTTTCTGGGATCACTCTCGCGACCGGTTTACCGTGCTTTGTAATGACCACTCCATCGGGATCAAGGTTTTCCAAAACCGCCAGGCATTGTTCCTTGAATTTGGAGGCATTCATGGTTTTCATATGTGCTTTCATTATTGACCATTGTAGACGACCAGTCAACGAAAATGTCTATTTACCGCCACTCGGAATATTCGAAAGTTAGGGCGTGTTTGTCGGCTCGACAGCGTCATGAAAATGCACAAACAACTTCTCTGCGGCGGCGACCACATTATCCTGCTCGGTCTTCTTTTTGAACGCTGATTTGATCTTTTCCGATCCTGTCCAAAGTTCTCGGTTTGTCTTTGTCTCATATACCTTCAGGGTCACTGAGGAGGAAGAGAAATCTTTGCGTACACCTGATTGAGCGGACCGGTCGTATGGAGTTGATGTGTTGCCGCCGAGGCTTACCGTGCCGGATTCATAGGATGTGACCTCCGCTACGAAATCGGCTTTTTCGGGAGTATCCGAAATCGTGAATCTCCCCCAGTTCTGCAAGTCAGTGCTGATTACATCGAAGGCGATATTTCCGCCATGCACGTTCTTCACGTACATCGATTTCCCAAAAGCCAATCGCTCAGAGAGGTTCTGCGAAACTGGGGGATTTCTTTGTGCGCTTACAGTTGTTGCGGCTAGCAGCGCGACCGGGAGCCACCGGCAAGAGCGTGCGAAAGTTGAAGAAATCATTTTCCTGCCCAGGCTGTTGGACAGCGAATTGTAATCCGAATCCTGCGCAGAATTCACTCGCCGATGATCTTCACAATCACCCGCTTTTCGCGTTGTCCATCGAACTCTGCGTAGAAGACGCGCTGCCATGTTCCGAGGTCGAGTTTGCCTTTCGTTACGGGAAGAGTCACGGACTGATGCAGAAGAAGGCTCTTCAGGTGCGAGTCGGCGTTGTTTTCGCCCGTCTCATGATGACGGTAGTTTTCGCGAAACGGCGCGAGCTTCTCCAGCCATTCGTCGATGTCCTGTATGAGGCCGGATTCATTGTCGTTCACATAGACGGCGGCGGTGATGTGCATTGCCGAGACAAACGCCAGTCCCTCCTGTACTCCACTCTTCCTCACTGCTGACTCGACCTGTGGAGTGATGTGAATGTAGTCGCGATGTTTCTTAGTATTGAATTTCAGATATTCGGTATGTGCCTTCACGGCCAACAGCATAGCAGCCGCGAGCGCACCAGCAGTAACGCTGACAACTGCAGGCGCGTCATTTAGATTAGCTTCATGTCCACTGGTGAGAAGTTTGAGCGAGCGGTGAGCATCATGGCTCGTCTGCGCGCGCCGGGAGGATGCCCGTGGGACCGCGAGCAGACCTTCGATTCCATCAAGCCATACACGCTCGAAGAGACATACGAGGTATTTGAGGCCATTGAGAATCGCGATTGGCAGGAGCTGCCGGGTGAGTTAGGTGATCTTCTCTTACACGTTCTCTTTTACTCTGAGATGGCTCGGGAAGCCGGCTACTTTTCTATCAACGATGTTCTCGACCGGCTTTCGAAAAAGTTAGTGGACCGTCATCCGCACGTTTTTGGCGACGTGAAGGCCGAAACGGCGAAGGAAGTCGTCCGCAATTGGGAAGCGCTAAAGAAAGCTGAGAAGGCTGCCAAAACAACAGAACAGCCGGAGGATAAACCTCTTTTAAGCAGCGTTTCCCGATCCATGCCGGCGCTGCTTGAAGCGGGCAAGATCAGCCGCAAAGCAGCTTCGGTGGGCTTTGATTGGCCGGATATTTCGGGCATCTTCGAAAAGTTGCAAGAAGAGGTCGTCGAACTAAAGCTAAACGTCGACGAAGTCCCGCACCCCATTCGTCCGGGCGGCGGCGATGCTGGATCGCGAGCGACTCCGATTGCGCCGGCGTTGCACGAGCGCATCGAAGGAGAGCTGGGGGATTTGTTCTTTGTGCTCGTGAATCTTGCGCGGTTTCTCCATGTCGATCCCGAATCGGCACTACGCCGGACTACTCGCAAATTCCGGCGGCGCTTTGAAGCTATGGAATCAGCGGCAAAATCTCAGGGAACTACTTTGGAGCAAATGAACCTCGAACAAATGGAAGAGCTGTGGCAGAACTCGAAGATTGGCGAGGAGGTGAAGCAGTGAGCGAAACTGCTTCCGCACACTCTCCCCGGTCCGCAGACTCGATTGAGCTGCGCCACTGCAAAGAGATCGCCGAATTTCAGGCATGCGTCAATCTGCAAAAGGAAGTTTGGAACTTTTCCGATGCCGATCTGATTCCGGTACGAATGTTCGTGGTCGCCAGCAAGATTGGCGGGCAGATCATCGGAGCTTTCGAGAATTCGACTCTCGTTGGGTTCGCGCTTTCAATTCCCGGGGCGCGAAACGGGAACGCCTATCTTCATTCACACATGCTGGCCGTGCGCGAGCAGTATCGCAATCTCGGACTGGGACGGCGCCTCAAGTTGGCGCAGCGCGACGAAGCGATCACACGGGGCTTCGAGTTGATGGAGTGGACCTTCGATCCGCTGGAAATCAAGAACGCTTATCTGAACATCGAGAAGCTGGGCGCTATCGTGCGGCGGTACACGCTGAACCAATATGGGAGTTCATCTTCACCGTTGCAGGGCGGGCTGCCCACGGATCGCTGCGTCGCGGAGTGGTGGCTGAAGTCGAAACGAGTCACCGACCTTCTGCAGCATGGAGCTCGTCCTCAAGTCGATCCGGAAAAGACCATCACTGTACCCGCCGAGATTTACGCATGGAAAGCGGATCCGGCGAACCGCGATCGAGCACGCGAGGTACAGCTCGCGAATCGGCAGCAATTCCTGAATGCGGTTTCCAGTGGGCTGGCTGTTCTTGGTTATCGTCGAGATCCGGCAGGGAATGGAGCCTTTTTGCTGGCTGAGCCGCAGGAGAAATTCGAATTCACCTCCGTGCCTGAACGGGAAGCGGAGCCTTCATGCAGATAGAAAGCATCACGATTCGCGAGCTTCACATGCCGCTGGTGCACTTCTTTGAGACCAGCTTCGGCCGCACCACGGAAAGGCGCGTGATGCTGGTCGAGCTTCAACTCGATGGCATTACGGCCTGGGGCGAATGCGTTGCTGGTGAGCATCCCTATTACAGCGAAGAGTCCATCGGAACTGCGTGGTATGCAATTGCAGAAGAGTTGGCTCCTGCACTGCTGCATCACAAGATCGAATCCGGACGCGATGTGCCTGCGCTGCTTCGACGCGTGCGTGGTCACCGCATGGCAAAGGCAGCGCTGGAAAACGCCGCATGGGATGCCGAGGCACAGATTAAGAATGTCCCATTATGGAAACTGCTCGGCGGCGCTCGAAAAGAGATTGCCTGCGGTGTGTCACTGGGAATTCAAGAGACCCCCGAGCAGCTTATGGACAAGATTGAGTGCGAACTTGCAGCCGGCTACCAGCGGATCAAAGTGAAATGCAAGCCCGGCTGGGACATTAAGATCTTCGAAACCATTCGCGAGCGTTGGCCGAAGATTCTGCTGAGTTGCGATGCCAATTCCGCTTACACGCTCGAAGATCTCGATCACCTGAAACAGTTCGATCGCTTCAACCTCCTTATGATCGAGCAGCCCTTGTGGAACGATGATTTTTACTTCCACGCGCGGCTGCAGAAAGAGTTGAAGACGCGCATCTGCCTCGACGAAGCAATCCATCACGCTCGCAGTGCGCGGGCCGCAATCGAGCTTGGCTCCTGCGGGATCATCAACGTCAAGGTCGGACGTGTGGGAGGTTTCAGCGAAGCGATTGCCGTCCACGATGTCGCCCAGGCAAAGAACATTCCGGTCTGGTGTGGCGGCATGCTGGAGAGCGGCATCGGTCGCTCGCACAACGTTGCGCTGTCTACATTGGCGAATTTCTCGTTGCCCGGAGATGTTTCAGCGTCGAAGCGCTACTGGAAAGAGGATATTGTTGATCCGGAAATAGTCGTCTCACCGAAAGGAACTATCACCATTTCAGACAAACCCGGCCGTGGTTACGAGGTAAAGACCGATCTTGTGGATCGATTGACGGTGCGCAAGAAGACCATTCGGCGGGCCTCTGCTGCCAGAACACATTAAGGGGCCATTCTGATGACGGTTCTACTGCGCGTTTTCTGGACCATTTTCCGAGAAGGTGTAGACCGATCAGGAACTTTTTCTGGTCTTTGAATTGTCATCCCTCGCGCCGCAGCGAAGCCCTCATCGAGTTCGAAATCGGGTTTTGCCCAGGGCTACAGCAGTTCTCTCCGACTTGTTATCAGTGATACAGTCTACCGGTTCTGGAGTGGCAATCTGGAATCGAGGAACGATACTGTGGTCACGTCGCTCGTGAATTTGAAGCGAATTCTGCTCTCACCATCTGTGTTCCCGGTTCGGGAAGCGTAGCGCCAGGATCTCACGGTGCGGGCAGCCTCGCGCCCGAGCGTTGCGTCGCCGCGTAGCAGCTTTACTTCCTTGACTCGTCCTTCGGGCGAAACTATCGCGCGGAGGAGTACTTCTGTATCTCGAATAACCGAGGAGAAGTCGTCCAGCACGGGATGGGTTTCAGGAGGTCCCGCCGGTGGGAGCATCTGAGGAACGATGTCCGAGTGATGTGCCGAAACGGAACTGTGTTTTGGCGAAGAGTGCGGGACGGCAGCCCCGATATCTGCAGTCAATGCGGATTCGTTTGCTGAAGCGTATTTATAAGCAGCGGATTGAAGAGTGGCTCGGCTCAAGGCTAGCCCACTTCCATCCACCGCGCCGTCCCGGATTTCGGCTTTTGCCCAAACTGCGCTGGGAGAGGGCAGCGAGCCGACTTGTTCTGCGTTCGAGAATGGCTTCTGTGCTTTTGCCTGCTGGGGTTCTACGATTCGAAATCTCAGCGCACCATGTACTCGCGGCAGGAGGGACTTGGCGATTTGTTTCGATTTGGAACCGATCTTGCCAAGATGGCCAGTCCAGTGCACCTGCGCGACTGAGAACGTCACTGCCGCGAAGATGACTGCGGCCGCTGTAGCAATTGCGCTAATCGCAAATGATCGGCGTCGTATTGATGCGTGAGTTACTGGTTGCATCGCTCTAATCGGCGGGCTCGTTTCGAATCCCTTGGTTGGTCCTGCCGAAAGTTCAATCGTCCCGATCAATTCTTCGGGATTAATGCGGGCGTTGTTGTCCAATGCTTCGCAATTCAGAATCAGCTGAAGTTGACGCGGACTAAGCACGTGCTGATGCAGATCGGCGAAATTGCGGAAGATCCAGAAGAGTCTTAGAGAGGAAAGTCGCGTTGCGTGCAAATACCGAAGCTCCCCGTCAGGAGATTGCGTGCAAACGTACCGACACCCAAACTGATGGATGCGCATAGGCGTACCTGTAGTGACTCTGAAAAGGGCTTCGACGGGGGGAAGTGGGCGACAACATAGTAAGTAGCTGGATGGCGGAAAGCAAGTGGATTCCGGGGTTCGGCCCGCTATTCGGTAAATAGTCGAGACAACGGAACGCGGAGCGCGCACGAACACCTCGAGAGCCGCAATCTCCTAGAGCCGCAAATCTCCGCGTAACCAGCATGACGTTACGGATGTTTACGCCGTGGCCGCCATCTCCACCTCCGCCACTTGGCGCAGCGGTTCGGAGAGACTCTGGACCATTGTGGCGAACCCAGCCAGAGTGAGCGACTGAGGGCCATCAGATAACGCTCGTTCAGGGCAGGGGTGAACTTCCACGATTAGCCCATCCGCGCCGACGGCAATGGCCGCTTTGGACGTGGCGCTCACAAGGCTGCGGCGACCAGTCCCATGCGATGGATCGGCGATTACTGGCAGATGGGATAACTCTTTCGCCAAGGCAATGGCAGCCAAGTCGAAGGTGTTGCGGAGTTCTGTTTCGAAGGTCTTGATGCCGCGCTCGCAGAGGATCACCTGCGAGTTTCCGCCGGCGAGCAAATATTCGGCCGCAAGGAGCCATTCTTTAACCGTAGCAGAAGGCCCGCGCTTTAATAGAATGGGCCGTTCTGCTCTCGCCAAACGTCGCAACAGAGCGAAATTTTGCATGTTGCGCGCTCCGACCTGGAGCACGTCGGCATATTCCGAGATAAGGTCAACGTCTTCGGTGCTCATCACTTCGGTGACCACCGGCAATCCGGTGACATCGCGGGCTTCGGCCAGAATCTTCAATGCTTCAACCCCGAGTCCCTGGAAATCGTAAGGCGAAGTACGTGGCTTGTAAGCTCCTCCACGGAGCATCCGCGCGCCGGCGTTTTTCACGGCGACGGCGGTTTCCAGCATCTGCTCGCGCGATTCCACGGAACATGGACCGGCGACGATGACGATGTGCTCGCCGCCGACCCTCACACCTGCGACATCCACCACGCTCGATTCCTTGCGCACCTGCCGGCTCACCAGCTTGAAGGGATGTGCGATGGCGATCGCATCTTCTACTCCGGGTGCGCTCTTGAGCGCCTCAAGCTGAGCGCGATTTCCGCCGCTGCCGATGGCGGCGACGATGGTGCGCTCCGTCCCGCGAATCACGTGCGGTTGATACCCACATAAAGCCACGCTGTCGATAATGTGCTGAATCTCGGCTTCGGTTGCGCCTTCTACCATGTTGATGATCACCTTGCTGTCTCCTTTGGAATCGCGCCGCAGAAAGCAAAAGCCGCGACCTTGTGAGTCGCGGCTTTGGGTGCTTCTGTGATTGCTAAACGATTACGCTATGAATTTCGTCCGCATGCACGCGCTTCCCCGTTGCCGCTACTCGTAAAATACCAGTAGCGGTAGGTAAAGAAGCTCGTAAATCGAGTCGCTTGCATCGCGGTTTCAAAACTATAGGTGAATAAGCACGTAGAAGTCAATTCCGTTCTTATTCTGTCATTCCGAACCCTGATGTTGGCCTGAGGAATTCCTATCGACTTTCGCTGACTCTCCAAGTGCATGTGAATCGGTAGAGATTCCTCTCTCCTGCTCACGCGAAAATGCACGCGTGAGCATCCGCTCGGAATGCAGAGAGCGAGGCCTTAATCCGCCAGGCTCACCTTCATGTTGTCCACATACACGTGATAGGGCGTGCTGTTGCCGTCCAGATCAACCTGGAAGGCGTTGGTCAGCTCAGGTCCGTTGCCAGTGAAGAGTGCGTCGTGCACGATGTTTGCCGGATAGGTGACGCCATCAACGGTTAAGGAATCGTGAAAGATCTGCGTTCCCTGGGCGTGATACATAGCGATGATGTGGTGCCAGCTATCGGGCGCGAAGGGTCGGAATGTGATCGAAGTTCCTTCCCAGTGCTTGGTCGTGAAATTAAATACGCGCCAGGTTTTCGAATCGTAATCGGCCTGCCAAGCGTAGTTGTAGGTGTAGCCGTTCGCGTTCTGCTGGCATTCAAATTCGATGCCTTGAGGAGCCGAGGCATACTGCGCCGGAATGTAAAGGTCAAACTCATACCGCAGATAGCTCACCGGATTCTGCACGGGAGTCTGCTCGATGAAGTAGTAGCCGCCCGTATACGCTGGGCCGCCGGTGATCCAAAAGTCAGTCGAGCTGCCGCTCAAACTGGGGGTCGAGATTCCCTGATTAAATCCATAGCCCGGAGCGGTTCCACCGCCGCCATCATTGCCGCATCCACCGCAAGTCTGCCATCCGCCTTGATTCTGAATGTTGGACATGATGGTCGCTCCGGGTGGAGGTGCAGGGGCATCGCCGTTGTTGCTGGGAGTTGGAGGAACTGGCGTAGGAGTTGGAGCCGGAGTTCCTGAGCCCGAACCGGACGTGCTGCTCGAGCTGGAAGAGGCTGTCGAGCCAGTACTCGAGCCACTCGCAACGGGAGTAATAGATGAAGACGAGACTCCGGATGAGCTTCCGTTCGAGCCGGTCAATGGCGTAGTTGTCGTCCCAGGGGATTTGGTGAGGGCGTTCGTTCCTCCGCATCCGGTAACCCAAAATGCCGCCATATTGAGAGCTGCTATGGCGCAGATCCCTTTCAGATTCAATCGCATTCATTAACCTTTCGGTCGGTGGGGGGCCGACTGTCAGGTCAAAGTACGGGGGCATCTACTCTGGTTATATCCGGTGAGAGTAGTAGATGGACTACAGAAAGGACCTTAGGACGTTCGAGGGATCATCGGTTTATGGCCTAGGAGGGCAATCGTCAATTCCAGCGTCGGAGGCAAGGAGTAGCACCGTGCGCATTAGTGCGCCCCTGGCTAATGCAAGTGCTTACCTCATCGCTTCAGCAAATACATCAGCACAGCTCCAAGCGCCATCGATAGCGCAATCACCAGCCAGAATTTGTTGCTGCTTTCAAAGCGGGGTTGAGCTGACGGTGTAACTGCCAGGTCGCCTGCGGAGGAAAGCCTGGATTGTGAAACCGGAATGGTTGACGACTTAGTAGTTACATTCACCTTGATCTGGGCTCCGCCGAGTTTCAACTCGGCGCTACGCACTTTGTTTGGGTCATGCAGCATTTCCACAACCATTTCGGTCAGCTTGTCGTTGTGGAGCACGTCGCCAACGAGCCCGACAAATTTGTCATTAAGCTTCTGTTGGAGTTCTTCCTGCGTGTCTCCTTCGAGGGTCTCAGCCGGCGCTTCTTCTGCTCGAGCAGTGAATCCGCCCCCGGGCTTTGGCTCAATTCGGTATCGAAAGGTTGTTGTCGCGCCTTTTGTATCCATATTTCCCATCCGGTGCACTAGTTTCACTGACCAAGCAGCAAGACCGCGAGTTACGAAGGTGGAGGACCAAAGGGAACAGGTTCGTTAATGAAGCCACAGGGGGCTCGACAGCTCAGTGGGGATGGAGATATCACGTGGCTTTCACGTATCATCGCCTGCCATGACCAAATTGATCGTGGCGATTCTTCTCACTGCCTGTGCGTCGGTCGCGCAGCAAACTCACAATCAATACGAGCCGGCGAACGCCCCAGGTGCCGGTCAGAAACTGCTTGCGCAGTTCGCGGGTGACTGGGATGTCGTGAAAACCTTCTTCCCGGTGAATGGAAAGCCTATCGTGACGAAAGCAAGCTGCAAGCAGTACATGATCCAGGACGGAAAATTTTTACAGTCCGATTTCACGTTCTTCAATCCTGACGGAACCAAGAGCACCGGCACGGGAATCTCCGGATTCGATGCGAAAACGAATCGCTTCACGACTGTGTGGTACGACTCGCGACAGACCAGCATGTCAATCCGTCAGAGCGACGGCACCTTCGACGGCAAGAACATTGTGCTGTGGGCCACACCGCTCGATACAGAAAATTCTCGACGCAAGACCGTCGCCCGTGCACACCTCGAGCAAGACGGCCGTTTACTTCTCCATCGCCACTACCTTATCGATGGCAAGGGAAATGAACGAATGATGATCGAGCTGCGGATGAGGCGGAAGTAATTTCGCTTCCGAATAGCTCGACGGAATGCGGTTCTCTCGATGGCAACGGCGTTTCTATATGTGCAATCTTTTGCACATGCGTTCCGCGGCGAAGCGTGTAATTCCAGCTAAGTCCCTCCAAATGAATGCCCTATCGGTGGTCTAAAAACTGCAAACACAGAGTGGTCGATCCTCGCTTACCGTCGGAAATGTTTTGCGGATTTTCGCAACTGAT
>Ga0070741_10009326_pt1 | contig 19147 bp, 18 predicted proteins | sample Coa_R1_4_FD_66440 | JGI IMG/M metagenome (GOLD analysis project Ga0070741, IMG submission 66440) | Surface soil microbial communities from Centralia Pennsylvania, which are recovering from an underground coalmine fire - Coalmine... | ecosystem: Environmental > Terrestrial > Soil > Unclassified ...
CAGATGCGCGGCAGCGGATCGCCCACGAGCATGTCGACCACGCGCGTGCCGCCGTACCTGGTGGCGGCCAGCACCGTCGCGGCGGGCTGCCGGCGCACTTCGCCGATGATGTCGGCAGCGCCGCCACCGGGTGTGGCGCGCAGCATCGCCAATCCGGCCTCCGCGTATTCCGGCGAAACCACTGCGAGAAACTGGCCCTCGTTCGCGATGTGCAGCGGATCGAGGCCCAGCAGTTCGCACGCGCCGCGAACGGTATCGCGGAGGGCCACGCGGTCCTCGTAGAGATGTATCCCCAATCCGCAATCGCGCGCGAGTTCGTTGAGGGACGTAGCCACGCCGCCGCGCGTCGGATCCCGCATCCATCGCACCCCCGGACCGGCGGCTGCCACCAGCGCCGTCACCAGCGGCAGGACGGAGCGCGTATCGGAACGCAGATCCGCTTCGAAATCGAGTTCGCCGCGCGCCAGCAGAATCGTGATGCCGTGGTCGCCGATCGGGCCCGAGAGAATGATCTGATCGCCCGGCCGGACCGACTTCGGGTCCACGCGCACACCCTCGATCGGGCGTCCGATCCCGCAGCTTGAGATGTACATACCGTCGGCTTTGCCGTGCTCGACCACCTTCGTGTCGCCGCCGGCGATAACGACCCCGGCCCGCCTTGCCGCGTCCGCCATGGCCCGCACCTCGGCCTCCAGGACGTCCGTCGCCAAGCCGGCTTCGAGAACAAAGGTGACCATCAACGTTTCGGCCGCCGCGCCGCCTACGGCCAGGTCGTTGACGGTGCCATTCACTGCCAGTTCGCCGATTGACCCGCCGGGAAAGCGCAGCGGCCATACCACAAAGCTGTCTGCGGTGATGGCGACCGTCGCGCCGTTGACGCTGACGTGCGCGGCGTCGCCAAGAGGCTGGGGAGTCGGACCGATCAGCAGCGGCACAATCAGACCATCGATGAGCCGACGACTGGCCTTGCCTCCGGCGCCGTGTGCCATCTCGATCTGGGCGTCGCGAAAGCGGATCGTAGGAGTAGCCGCCTGCACGCTGCTCATACGCCGGAGCCCACGCTTACCAATTGTTCCTTGCGATGCTGATAGTTGTAATACGCCGCGCAGGAGCCTTCCGATGACACCATCAGCGCGCCGACAGGCCGTTCCGGCGTGCACTCATTGCCGAACAGCTTGCACTGCGCCGGCTTCAGCACGCCCTTGAGCACCTCGCCGCACTGCGCTGCTTTCGGATCGGTGACCCGCACGCCCGGGCTCTGGAAGCGGCGCTCGGCGTCCCAATCGGCAAAGCTGTCGCGCAACCGCAGCGCCGACTGCGAAATGAACCCAAGGCCCCGCCATTCGAAATACGGCCGCAACTCGAACACCTCGCCGATGGCCTTCAACGCCGCCCGATTGCCCTCCCAGGGAACGACGCGTTTATATTGATTCTCGACCTCGGCACGGCCGTCGCGCAGTTGCCGCAGCAGCATCACCACGGACTCCAGCATATCGAGCGGCTCGAACCCGGAGACCACGATCGGCTTTTGCTCATGCCGTGCGATCCATTCGTAAGGGCGGCAGCCGATCACGGTCGACACGTGGCCGGGTCCGATGAACGCATCCAGACGCATATCCGGCGAATCGAGAATCGCTCGAATTGCGGGAATGATCGTGACGTGATTGCAAAACACGGAGAAGTTCCGGATGGCCTGCGCGCGCGCCCGCAGCAGCGTCACGGCGGTTGAAGGGGCGGTGGTTTCGAACCCGATGGCGAAGAACATGATGTGCTTGCCCGGATTGTTCTGCGCCAGTTTCAGCGCGTCTGCGGGCGAGTAGACGATGCGTACGTCGGCCCCGCGCGCCTTATGTTCGAGCGGACTGCCCTGCGCTCCGGGCACCCGCATCATATCGCCGAACGCCGTAAAAATCACGTCGGGCTCGCGCGCCATGGCAAGCCCGTCGTCGATGCGGCCCATCGGCAGCACGCAGACGGGGCATCCGGGACCGTGGATCAATTCGATGTTCGCCGGCAGCAGATCTTTCAGTCCGAAACGGTAGATAGCGTGCGTGTGCCCGCCGCAGACCTCCATAAAGCGGTAATGCCGGCTCGGGTCCACCAGGCGCCGGATCTCGTCCGCGGTCTTCTGAATCAGTTCGGGCTGCCGAAACTCATCGACGAATTTCATGACGGTTCCAATCCGCCGGGCGGCTCGCGCTCGGCCATGCCGTAGCCTTCGATCTCCTGCATGGCCGCCTCGTTCTCACCCAGCATGGCGAGCATGCGCATCTGCTCGGCGGCACTCTCCTCGCTGATCTTGCTCATGGCGAAGCCCACGTGGATCAGCACCCAATCGCCCGGCGCCGCCGGATCGTCCGCCAGCAGCCCCAGGTCGATCTTCCGGCGCACGCCGCCGACCTCCACCACGCCCAAATTCTCGTATTCGGGCAGCAGTTCCACCACTTTCCCGGGAATCGCTAAGCACATAGAGTTTTCCTGTCCTCCGTCGTCGCCGCCGCCACGATGTCGTATGAGAGCTTCAACTCGTCTTTCAGCTTGAGAGTGCCACCCGCAACCGAGACGAGCTTGATGCCGTAATCGGTCTGGTATATGGAGAACTCGCCCACGGCGCGCAGTCGGCCGTTCGCCACTGAAAGCCGCGACGGAACCTGCAAACCGCGCGTGATACCGTGCAGCGTAAGATAGCCGTCGATCAACAAGCGCCAGGCGCTGTCGTCCAGCCTGGCGCCGGAGACGCCGGCAGATTGGAACGTGATCTCGGGATATTGAAGCGCCTCCAGCACCTCCCCATCCATCATGCGTTTCATCTCACGCCGATCCTTCTCGACGGCATCGTTTTGCACCTCGAGCGACGAGGCGTTGATCGTGAGGTGAAGCGAAGAGGATGTCACAGCCTCAGGCTCGAAGCACGCTTCTCCGGCGAAGTCCCGGATACCGAGTACAGGATTGTGACCCATCCGTGAAAACAGGCCACCTGCGAATCCTCGCACGATGAACTCGCTGGCCGCAGGCTGGACGAAGTAGTTCAACCGGCGACCGCTCCTTCGTGGTCGCGGCTCTGAAGTTTCGCCACGAGCGAACCGATCATCCGGATCGCCGGCTCGATTGCGGCTTCCACCTCGGGGCTGAGGCCCATTAACCCTTCCTCGCCGCCGAGAGCAGCAGGCTCGCAGCCGACCACCAGCACGCACTTCGGCTGTCCGCCGAGCGCCTGGACCATCCGCAGCACGCGCGCCGGATCCAGTCCGTGAGCGCCCACGTCTAAAGGTTCGTCCCCTTTGAGTTCCGGCTCGATCGTATACAGAGTGCCTGGCGCGCCGCCACGCTGTGTAGCATCTACCAGGATCACGGCATCGTAACCGTCCATCAGCGCATAGGCCAAGTCGTAACCCCGAATTCCGAAATCCACGACGCACACGGATTCGTCCGTGCCGCGGCGCAGCAGCCTTTGCGCCACCTCCACGCCGAACGCGTCGTCACCCTGAAAAATGTTCCCGATCCCGCCCACAAGAATGCGTGGCGGTCTCATCCCAGCGCCTCGACTTCTTCAGGGGTAAAGAAGAAGCGATGTCCGGGCTGCCGCATCATTCCCAAATCGCGGCCCGGATCGTCTTCCAGCACGATGGCCAGGTGAAACTCGCCTTCGTAATTCTGCTCGATCGCTTCGATGATCCCGACCTTACCTGCCAACGCCAGATCCATAATGTCGCCGCCGGGCCGCGGCCGTAGCCGCACCTTTCCGCCGACATGCAATTCCGCGCCGTCGACAAAAAGATGATCGATCGCCGGCTTATCCTCGAGCAGGTGCCACTCAAAATCGTTCACCGGTCGCCTCCATCGGCGGGTCGCAGGGCGCGTAACACTCCGTGCAACTTCATCAGCTGTTCCGGCGGGAGCGATTCCGTACGCTCCAGAATCTGCCGGCCACGATCGTCCGCCGCCCGCATTTCGCGCTTTTCTTCTTCGGTCAGGGTCATGATGCGCAACGTGAGGATTTCGTCGATCTCTGCGCCGTCGAACAGATCGCCGGGGCTTTCCGGGGCGATCTGCGCATAGTCGTAAAGGATGATGGGGGAGGAAAGCATCATACTGCGATCGCCTTGCTCACCCACAAGAATGGGCCACGTGCCGACGTTGCGGCAGGCCGCCGCGGCGCCGGCGAACTCGTCGGGCGGCTCCAGCAGCGAAACGAAGTCGCCGCCCTCAACCCCGAGAATCGTGTGGGTGGAGGCGCAGGAGTGCGGAAGCACCTGCTCCCGGTCCATAGACTCAGCGGCCTCGATCCGAGTCTCGTTCGAGATCGTCACGGTCAACCGGTACAGGCGCTTTTCGATTCGCGCGGCCGCGAGTTCAACCGTGCCTTGGATATTCGGGAAATCGAACGACTCGCGCCGCGACGCATCCGCCAAGTCACAGATCCGCCACGCCGCGGGCCCAACCACACGTTCAATCGCCTCCATCCACGCGCCGGCACAAGCGGGTTGCAAAAACCGCACCTTGATTTCAGCCTTGGTCTGCGGACCGCCTTCGATCAGGCACTCGGTTCGCATGAAGCACGCTTCAGTATTATTCTCGGCGGCGCTGAATGCCGGAGGCAGCAGCACTCCGAAATTAAATCGCTTCTGATTTTTTACGGAAGACGGGCGATACGGATAAAGTATGTACCCCTCGTAGAGCACGGCGTTGGCGATTTTCTCCACCTCTGCCCAGTGCATGATTCGATTGTACGCGCCGACAGGTTCGAGGGAGCATCATCCGCATCGCCCGAGTGTGAGGTCTGCGACACTCCGCTTCGTTACTTCTCGACTTGCAGATGATTTGTTACAGAAAACACCTCTGGAACACCTTTGGCACGGATCTCCGCGAGGTTGCGATCCCCCTGGTTGGCGACCACGCCTTCCAGCGTCACGTTCCCGTTCTTCACGATAATGTGAATCGGCGGGACAGCCTGATGCGCATACCGGTTCAGCGACGGTTCGCTGTAGATGGCACGATAAGTCGCGATCCGGATGCGGTCGTCGTTCGGGGAAAGAGGCAGCACTTCGATTTCGTTATTGACGTGCTCGACCCCTTCAATCCGCTTTACCACATTGCCCGCGTCACTTTTCAAAGTAGGCCTGGTGACCTGCCCCATCAGCGTGACGTTCGCGCCATCGACACGGTACGAAAGATTATCGAACACGCTGTAATAAGGAAGCATCACCAATTCGTGACGAACCTCTCTCTCCAGGCGCGTACGTGGCTCAGTGACGGCGGCCGACAGCGCCGTAATCCCCAGGCTCAGAACTCCGACGAGAACACTCAGCGATTTCAATTTCATAGCAGCCTCCGGTTTATAGAATAGTGCAAGTGGAATGCCGTGTTCGGAGTAACCGCGGGAAACCGTGATCTGTCGCACTTATGATGCGCTAATGTAGCGAAATCCCTCGACCGGCGCCTCCTGCACGCTACTTACCGGCTCGCCTTGCGGCAGAACATACATTCCTCCGGCCCGATCCGAACTTCCAGTAAGATCTGCGGCGCACCGCGTGGAATTCCAGATAATTGTGTTTGACGGAGATTAGGATGCTGCTGAGATGGATGCTCGCTGCTTTGCCGGCCCTGCTTTGCGGCTTCCCGACCTTCGGGCAGACGCCGTCCGGTACGCTGGCGGGCGTAGTGCGCGATTCCACCGGCACCCCGGTCGCCGGCGCCGTAGTGAAGGTGAAGAGCGAGAATTCCGTCGCCGTCCGGGAGACATCCACGGATCCGCAGGGCGCCTTCCGCGTCACCAACCTGGAACCGAACACTTACGAACTCACCGTTTCGAAGGACTCGTTCCGCACACGCCAGGAGTGGGACGTCCGGGTGGAGTCGGGCCGCGCCGTGAATATGACACTCCGCCTCGATCTGGACTCCGTATCCGCTTCGGTCGACGTCACCGCCAAAGGAGAAGTAGCCGAGGTCGGAGACAAGGCCATCGCCGATCTCTTCAATTTCAGCGAACTGTTCGATCTGGTGCAGGACGGCCGCGACGTTACGGAACTTGCCTATCTTCGCTCCGGCGTCTCGCGCCGCGCGAGCGGCGGCCTCGGCTCGGGCTATGTCGTCGGTGGGGCACGCGCCGACAACACCAACTTCATCGTCGACGGCTTCAGCGATTACGATCCCCGCACCGGCGGCGCCCAACTGGTTCCCAATTACGACGCCATCGAGGAGTTCCGCGTCCAGACTTCAGGCAATACCGCCGAGTATGGACGCCTCGCCGGCGGAGTCCTGAACATGATCCTGCGCAGCGGCACGAACCGCCCGCATTTTTCGATGTTCGAGTTCTACCGTCCCAGCGGGACCGGCGCCCGCAATTTCTTCGACGTACAGAAGTCGGATCTGGACCGGAATCAGTTCGGTGCGACTCTCAGCGGCCCGTTGGCGATTCCCGGCCTGTACGATGGCCATGACCGCACGTTCATCCTGGCCAGTTGGGAAGGCCTTTTCCAGACGGTGGGGCAGAACCGGCTCACCAACGTACCCACCTCGCTCGAACGCGCGGGCGATTTCTCGCGCAGTGTCGATTCATTCGGCGCGCCTGTCGTCGTCAACGATCCCCTCGGCGGGGGCGCGTTTCCGGGCAAGCAGATCCCGGCCGCGCGATTCGATCCGGTGGCGCAGCGACTCATTCCGTTCTACCCGCTGCCTAACCGCAGCGATCCGTTCAACGATTATCAGACCAATCAGATCAACCGCTCCCGCTGGAACAGCTTGCTCCTCAAGCTCGACGAATATCCAACCGACAAAACCCGCGTCTCGTTCCGCTTCGTCACCCGCATCAGCGCTTCGCTCAATCCGTATAACGGCAGCGACCTGGGAACGTTCGCGAATGACGCACACAACCGGCCGACGCTCGCCGGCATTAACGTGACGCGCGTCCTGACGACGTCGCTGGTCAACGAATTCCGCGCCGGATTCGTCCGGACCAGCGATCACGAATTCAGCCAGTACAATGGCGTCGACATCAACTCGCAACTCGGAGTACCGGCGCTGACCGCCGACCCTCGGCTCATCGGCTTCCCGCGCTTCACCGTGCTGAATCTGGCCACGCTGGGCGACGATCCGTCGCGTCCCTATAACTTCACCATCAACAACTATGAAGCGGCCGACGCTCTGAGCTGGAATCATAGCCGCCATTTCCTGAGGTTCGGGACCGACTGGCTGCGTACCCAATTCTTCCAGCAGCTTTATAACAACGTGCGCGGCAGTTACAACTTCCTCGGACGCTGGACGAACGTGCCGTTCGCCGATCTGCTGCTGGGCCTGCCCGACAGCACGTCGCGCCAGTCCAGTTCGAGCCCAGCCTATCTTTTCTCCACGGACTGGGGCCTCTTCGTGCAGGACGAGTTCGCCGTCACCGGCCGTCTGACTCTGAACGTCGGCGTACGCTACGAGTTCAAAGCTCCGCCGGTTGAGAAATACGGACGCTTCTCGAGCTTCGTGCAGGAATTGGGTGAAGTCGTGATCGCCGACGGCCGCACGATCGCCGATCTGGCACAGCGCATCGCCGCCGCCGGTCTGACCGGCAAAGTCACCACCGCCGATCAGGCGCACCTCCCGCAGTCGCTGGTCTACTCCAACCGCCGCGATCTGGCGCCGCGGTTCGGCTTCGCATACAGGCCGTTCCGCAACGCGAGCACGGTGGTGCGCTGCGGCTACGGCATCTACTACGCCGATTCGCTGCTGGATCCGATTCGCAACGACCTGACCAACGTCTACCCCTTCAACGTTTCGCAGACGTTCAATCGTGTGTCGGGTCGCCCAGCGTCGCTCACGCTGGAGAATCCGTTCCCGCCCGCGCTCGCGACGCTGCCCGGCGTAACCAACGTGAACGGTATGACGCTGCATCCCCGCGCGCAGTATCTGCAAAGCTATACCGTCTCGATCGAGCGGCAGTTGGGACCGGCCACGGCGATCGAGGTCGACTATGCCGGCTCGCGCGGAACGCACCTGGCCCAGCGCTACGATCTCAATCAGCCGTATCGCACATTGGCAATGCGGCTGCCCAACGGCACGTTCCCACGTCCCTACAGCGCGTTCGGCACGATCAACTTCTACGCTTTCGGCGCGAACTCCGCCTATAACGAGGGATCCTTCATGCTGCGGCGCCGCTTCCAGCGCGGATTGTTCTACGGGATCAGCTACGTCTTCAGCAAGTCCATCGACAATGCGTCGCAGGTCTCCGGCAATTCCGTCGGCGACTATCCCGGCGCGCAGGATTCCCGCGATCTGCTTGCGGAGCGCGGCCGCTCCGACTGGGACACCGGCCATTCGTTCATGGCCTTCGGCGCATATAGTCTGCCGTTCCGGCAAAACCGGCTGCTGCGCCGCTGGCAGGTCTCCACCACGACGCGTCTGTACACCGGCCAACCGTTTACTCCGCGCCTGGCGAACTCGAACCTGACGCTCGGTGACGCAAATCGTCCCGACAGGGTAGGGAAGGGAAGCCTCCCCGATCCGGGCGTGAACGCCTGGTTTGACCTCTCCGACTTTCCGCCGGTCGCGCGCGGCGCCTTCCGATTCGGCAATTCCGGACGCAATATCCTCGACGGTCCGGGCAATATCACGGTCAACGGCGCGCTGATCCGCAGTTTCCGCGTGGCTGATCGAGTGAATCTCTACGTTCGCGCCGAGGCGATCAACGCGCTGAATCACGCCAATTTCGGTCTGCCTGTCAACTACGTGGATGTCCGCAATGCGGGGCAGATCCTCTCGGCTGATGCAGGCCGTGTGATCCAATTCGGCTTCCGGTTGCAATTTTAAGAAGTACTAGCCACGGATGGATACGACGCACACGGATCAGAATTGGTCTTTATCTACGCGCATCCGTGCCCATCTGTGGCTACTTCTTGACTTCGTAACCCTAAACCGAAGCGAAGCTTTCGCCGATTTACACCAATGTGAAACGACTTCTGCGATATTTCGTGACAGCGCTCATTCTTGCGCCTGGAACCATATTCCCTGCTTTTCCAGAGGACTCCAGCGCGCCGCCGGCGCTAATTCCCGGCATTACTTCCTCGCCCACGGAGGGTCTGCCGGCGTGGCTTGAACTCGGCGGTCAGATTCGTCTCCGATTCGAAATGCCCGGCGGCACATCCCTTCTTAACGACAATCCGGATGGTTACACTCTGAGTCGCCTCCGGCTTGATTTCGGCGTGAAGCCTATCTCGGGGCTGCGTTTTTTTCTCCAGGCCCAGGATGCCCGCACGGAGGGATATCAAACCGCACCCGCTCCTGCCACGCTGTATGATCCCATCGATTTACGCCAGGCTTACGTCGAATGGAGTTCCAACGGTCCGATGACGATGCGGCTGCGCGCGGGCCGCCAGGAACTGCTCTTCGGTGGAGAGCGACTGATCGGCTCCGCGGAATGGGGCATGTCTCGAACCTTCGACGCTCTCGACTTCTCGTTAAGCTGGGGCCGCACCAGGCTGGACCTGCTCGCGGGGTCGGCCGTCCAGATCGATGCCACGCGTCTCGATCGCCATAAACCCGGAGAGCATTTTTATGGTGCTTATTCTGCGGTTAAGGACATTGTTCCTGGAGTAAACCTGGAACCGTATCTGCTTTTCAAGCAAAATCTCAAGATCAAAAGCGAATCGGGACTTCCTGGAGACGCCCTGCTGCTGAGCCCCGGCGTTCGCATCACCGGCAGAACCCGCGGCCGGTTCGATTATACGGGCGAATTCCTCCTACAGCGCGGATCCTATGCTACCGACGATATCTCAGCCGGCGCCGCAAGTGTAGTCGTGGGATGGCAGGTAAGTAACTCCTCCTCCAAACCGCGTCTGAGCGCCGAGTACAATTATGCCTCCGGCGATTCCGCCGCCAAGGATGGAGCGCGGAACACATTCGACCAGTTCTACCCAAGTAATCACAGTTACTACGGCATGATCGACCAGTTCGGTTGGAAGAACATGAAAAACTACCGCGCAGGCTTTGATTTTGTCGCGTTCCAAAAGCTCAAAGTTCGAGCGGACTTCAACGAGTTCTATCTGGCGACTACGCAGGACGCCCTGTATAATTCCAGCGGGAGCGCCATCGTCGTGAATCGCAGCGCCGCCAGCGCACGTATAGGTTCCGAGCTCAATGCGGTTGCGCTTTACCAGTGTACGAAGATCTGGAGAGTGGGCGCCGGGATGGGTCATTTATACCCTGGCGGCTTCCTGAAACAGTCGAAATATGCGTTCGGCTACACCTATCCATACGTAATGCTGGCAGGCAGCTTCTGACGTCGTCCGGGTCTATTTCGTCGTGAAGCGCTTCTCCGCGCCGTAGAGCGTAAGCAGCGGATGCTTCACTATGGCGCGATACTCGTAGGTCTCTCCCGCTCGGAGGAAACTGACGGTGGTGGAAAAGGCGCCCGGCGCCGACCGTTTCAGCAGCGGCGTAGCCGTCCACGCCGTGTTCCGCTCGTTGACGTCCAGCCCTGCGCCCATTAAGCGATACTCGAACCCAACCTCGAGCGTCGGCGCATTGCCCATCTCCTTCAATTCGCCGGAGAGCGTCGCGACGCTGCCGCTCCACTTCGCGCCGCTGGTCAGAACTTGCGGCGGAGTCAGCGCGGGTTTCACGCTGGTGACCTTCAGCACCACCGGGTTCGGCCACTTGCTGTTGTCTTGCAGGCGCTGCGCGTGCATCGCGCGGATGTGCAGACCGTCGGATTGCTGCTTCCACGTCGTCTTGGGTACGACGTCGCGGTATTCCAGGATTTTATCGTTCTGTCCGAGCACGCTCACTTGCGTCTCCGGCCCCGCTTTCGCCGAGCGCACCACGATATCCTTCCACGTGCCGCGCTTCCACGGCTCCTTCTCCTTTACGACGACGTAGATGGTGTCGGCGTCCTTCTTCTTTGTGATCCACAGGTCCTGCTCGTTGGTGATCACCCATGGGCGAACGCCGTAAATGGCTTCGCTGTTGACGAACATCCACAGCGCGAGTTCGCGCAGTCGTTCTTCCTGTTCGATCGCCAGTTCGCCGTCGGGCTTCGGGCCGATATTGAGCAGCAGGTTGCCGCCTTTGGCCCGCGTCTCCACCAGCAACGAGATGAGCTGGCCGCCCGATTTGTAGATTTCGTTCTGCGGCTGATACTGCCACGCGGTGCCCATCGTGATGCACGATTCCCACGCGCCTTCGATCGGCACGCCGGGCACGTACTGCTCCGGCGTCTGAATCGCCCCGCGCGTCACCACGATGTTGGGATTCAGTTCCCAGGCCAGCTTGCGCAAATCGTCCGCTTCGCCGTCGAAGAAAATGACGTCGATCGGGGCGTAGTGCGTCAGGATCTCCCGCACCTGCGCCTGGTCGTGCTGGAGCAGTCCTGGATTGTGCGACGGCTGCACCTCCGATACGCCACGCTGGATCGTCTTGCCGTTCTTGTACAGCCACCAGAAATCGTCCGGCGAGAAGTAGACGCCCGGAGCGATACCTTGTTCGCGGAACGCACTGAGCACGTCGCCGGTTACGTCCCGATGAAACGGCGTATTCATGACATTAAAGTCGGTAGTGGCCGTCGGAAACATGGTGAATCCGGAGTGATGCTTGGTGGTGAACACCACGTACTTCACCCCGGCCAGTTTGGCCAGCACCGCCCAATCCTGCGCGTTGAACTTGCGTGGATTGAACGTGCGCGGCAACTCTTCAACGTATCGCTTCAGATAGTCATCGGACGCGCCCACCATGGAATGGCTGATCACCACCCCAAGCTGGCTGTCGAGATTCCAGTGGATGAACAATCCAAAGCCGAGGTCCCGGAACCATTCCAATTGCTCGGGTTTATTGCCACCCTGGGCCCACGCGGTGAAGGCAAGGAATGTGAGAATGGCAGCACACAGGCGAATGGAACGCATACGACCGTTCTATCCGGCCGCAAAACCTCGTGTCAACCGCGCGAACTGTCCGCGATAGTACACTGAGGGTTGATCCGTTTGCTCCGCCTCACGCTTCACGTATTCGCAGCCGGTATCCTCTGTCTGTTTGTGCACGAATGCGGGCACATTCTGGCAGGGTGGCTTACCGGCGGCACCATCAAACAGTTCGTCGTCTTCAGTTTGCGACCCCACGTGCAATTTTTGGAACAATGCACGGCGGCACAATATGCATTCCGCGCCGCCGCCGGATCCGGCCTGCTCTGGCTGCTGTACTTCTGTTTTCTCCTCCTGCGGCTACGGCAGCGTGTTTCGTATTTAACCTCGTCTCTGATAACGTGCTTCGCCTTCGTGGAACTTCTCGGATGGGTGCTCTCGGCGCTCTTCCCGGGCGCAGGCGATAATGACGCCGAGGCTTTCCTAGCCGCGTCGGGAATCAGCCCTTATCTGGTGGTGACGATCTGTCTGTTGATCGCTTGTGCCGGCGCTGTGTCGTTCCGCGCAAACCGCCCTTCAGCACCTGTCCCCGCGTGATATTGCGCGCGCTGGTCTGCAATCTGCTCGCTTACCGGCCAGAGGTTCTTTTTTATGAGGTTCATTTATAGAAGCCTTCAAACAACCGCATTGGCGGTGGCATTGGCCGCCGTTCCTGAACTCGTTGCACAGACCGTCAACGATCAGACGCCAGGATCCACTTCCAATAATCCCAGTTTAAACACCCCAGGTTCCAACAACCCGAACTCGAACAATCCAAGATCGAATAACCCTACCGGCAACAACGGTGCGACTGTGAACCCCCCCGGCGTCAATACAAACCCGAACGCCGGCTCGGACGCGAAATCCAGCTCCGATACCTACAACGGATACTACGGCGATCGCTCTCAGCACCGCCACGACTTCGGCTGGATCGGTCTGCTTGGCCTAGCCGGGCTGATCGGCCTGACCCGCCGTGATCGAGGCCAAGTGCGGACAACGGAGCGCGACGACATCCGCCCCGGGCCCCGAGTCTAGTTCTTCTCGGTGCCGTCCCAGTCTCTCCATCCGTGGCCAGGCACGGTGCCTTACAACCCTGCCTGGCCGCAGAGACACTGAGACAAACTTCTGACTGGCAGCGTCCCTGACCACTCTTAGCGCATGCTCCTGACCTAAGGAACGACAATCACCTTCCCGAACTGCTCCTTATTTTCCAAGTGTTCATGGGCGGCGCGGATCTGCTCCAGCGGGTAGACCCGGTCGATCACCGGCTTGAGTTGCTTGCGGAAGATAAACTTCAGCACCTGGTGTAACTCACCCATGGTCCCCATGAAGGATCCAAGCAAAGAATACTGGCGGCTGAACAAGAATCTCAAATCCACTCTGGCCTCGAACCCGGTGGTAGCCCCGCAAGTGACCAGCCGCCCCGCAGGCGCCAGCGACTCGAAGCTCTTCTGCCAGGTAGCCTGGCCGACGTGCTCGAACACGACGTCGACGCCGCGCTTCCCGGTGATCTTCTTCACCTCGGCCGATATGTCCTGCTGGTAATGGTCGAGCACGTGGTCTGCGCCGAGTTCCTTCGCCCTAGCCATTTTGGCCTCGCCGCCCGCCGTAGCAATCACCCGGCAGTGGAACATCTTCGCGATCTGAATGGCCGCGCTGCCGACGCCGCTCGATGCCGCAAGTACCAGCACATCTTCGCCCGGCTGTAGCGCGGCACGCGTCGTCAGCATGTGCCACGCGGTCAGGAAAACCAGCGGCACGGCGGCGGCATCTTCGAAATTGAGATCGTGGGGAATTTGGATGGCCGTGTATTCCGGCGCGGCCAGCAGTTCGCAATCGCCGCCGTCGACGGCATAACCGAACATCGTGTACTTGCGGCAATGATTGTCCAGTCCGGCGACGCACTGCTGGCACTGCCGGCAGCTTTGGCCGGGCGAAAGCAGCACGCGCCAACCCGGCTGCACACGCTCGCAAAGCTCACCGACGGCTACCACTTCACCGGCGATATCGCTGCCCAGAATATGCGGCATCGGGAACTTCAGGCCGGGAATGCCGGCGCGCACGAACAAATCGAGATGGTTCAAGGCGCAGGCGCGCACGCGCACGAGGATCTGGTTGGCCTTGATCTGCGGATCGGGTACTTCCTCGTATTTCAGCACTTCGGGTCCGCCGTGTTGGTGAATGCGGGCTGCTTTCATCCTGTTCAGCGTATCACGGGCTAAACTGGAGCTGATGTCGACTTATCCTCCGTTGAAGCCTCCGGCGCGTCTGCTGCTGGGGCCGGGTCCGAGCATGGTCGCCCCGCGTGTGTATCAGGCGCTCGCGCAGCCGATCGTCGGCCATCTCGATCCCTTCTTTCTCCAGGTCGTGGAAGACATTCGCTCGCTGCTCAAGCTCGTATTTTCGACTGCCAACGAGTTCAATATCGCGATCTCGGGCACCGGCAGCTCCGGCATGGAAACGGCCGTCGCCAACTTCGCCGTGCCGGGCGAAAAATTCGCAGTGTTCTCCGCCGGATACTTCGCCGACCGCATCACCGAAATGGCGCGCCGCCACGGCGCCCGCGTCGTGCGTTGCGAACGCGCCTGGGGCGAAGTCTTCGAAGACCAGGAGGCTCGCGATTTTATCCGCCGCGAGAAACCGCGCGTCGTGGCCTACGTGCAGGCCGAAACGTCAACCGGAGCGTATCAGAACGGTAAGGCGATCTGCGAAGCAGCGCATGAAGTGGACGCGCTGGTGATAGCCGACTGCGTGACATCGCTCGGCGGCATGCCGGTCCTGGTGGACGAGACCGGCATCGATATCGCCTATAGCTGTTCGCAGAAGGGTCTGAGCTGCCCGCCGGGCCTGGCGCCGATCACGGTCAGTCCGCGCGCGTGGGAGCGCTTAAAAACTCGCACCGCGCCGGTGCACTCCTGGTATTTGGACCTGCGCCTGCTTGACGCCTACTACAACTGCCACAAGTATCACCACACGGCCTCCGCCACGATGTTCTATGCCCTTCGCGAGGGTCTCGCCATCATCGCCGAGGAAGGCGTGGAGAATCGTTGGGAGCGTCATCGCCGCAATCACCAGAAGTTTGTAGCCGGAATCGAGGATATGGGCCTGCGCATGCACGTGGCGGACGGCCATCGACTCTGGACTTTGAACACGCCCCGCGTGCCGGAAGGTGTCGACGATGCAGGCATCCGGAAGCAGTTGCTGGATGAGGATGGCATCGAGATCGCCGGCGGCTTCGGTCCGCTGGCCGGCAAGATCTTCCGCATCGGCCTGATGGGACACTCGTCCACAGCCGAGAACGCTACGATCATTCTCGAAAAGCTGGCCGGCGCATTGCACGCGGCTCACAGAAACTGACCGGCTTGCCCGATAGTCGGTTAGTGCAGCCCGATGTTTGGCGGGCCTTTCCAAGAAAAACCGTGTCCGGTCCAGGGCAGAATGCTGTTGTGGTGCGTTAGATAGTCGACGCCGGGAACTCAGCACCCGTGCTCCTGCCTATGCTGCTTTAGTGCCCCGAGCGCCCGCTCCTTTTCGCCGATAGTAAGCTCGATCTGATGATCGATCTCCATCCAGGTGCTCTCGTTGCCGCTGCGCATCGCGTCCGCTTCGGCGTGCGCCAGCTTCGAAAGCCGCATCAGATGGTCCTGCACTTTATTGATCAGAAGTTGCTGTTCAGAACAGACCACAACCTGATACTATGACATGAACGGGAAGGAAGTCCCGCCTCCCGTGCACGACGACGGTGTGAAATGTGCCGAAATCCTCATTCGGCCTGTCCCGGGCCGGGCTTTCGGCTAACCCGCCTGCACCTTCCGCCCGAGAGCCTCCGCTTTGCGGATTGATTTCTCCCGCAGTTCCCACGAGGCGATGGCCTTGCGCGCTCCTTCCCGCGCCATACTCGCGCTCAGACGCCGCTCGGCTTCATCGAAAGTGTCTTCAGCGTCCAGCCGGGCCGTCTCCGCCTCATCGTCCGCTTCCATTACCTTCCTCAAGGCCAGCTTGATTTCCTCAGGCACATCCTTCGCCTCCTGCCTGGCCTGTTCATATTTCTGACGGGATCGTGAGGATTCCAACTCCAATTCCCGCCAGGCCTTTTTCAGGTCGTCGCTCCAGGCGGCCTTTACTTTCTTATCTTGGGCGTTCAACGCGTCCACAGCGGCATCGGCGGCGACGCGCACTCTTCTTTTTTCGAACAGCCAGCGCCAGACAGACCAGTCCATGGCTTCCGTCATCAGCGCCTTGGCATCTTCGACCGGAATGAGCTTCTGCATGGATTTTCAGCACTATTTTATAGGATATGAAGGTCTGAATAAAGCATATAATAGGACGGAGGAAAAACCGGATGAGAGCACAGATCCCCGGGCTCCTGATTTTGGCCCTTTCCTGCGGCGCCCCTGCCGGGCTGCGCGCCCAAGAGTTAAAGCCGGAAACAATTCGCGCTTTTGAGTGCTATATCCAATCGGCCGAGAAACGCATGGAGACGCGGCAGGCTTTTCTGCTGGCCGATTCCAACCCCGCGATGAATCAGCAGGTGGTCGCGGGCCGAATCCACACTGTTCCGGGCAACGGCCCCAATCCTCACAAACTCGCCGGCGGCCATCTCTACGATTGGATCGGCACCGTCTTCATCGACGGCGCCAAGGTCGACCGCGCCATCCGCTTCCTGCAGGACTACGATCATCGCGCGCAGTATTTCCCGGAGGTGATCGCTTCCTCGAAGCTCCAGTGTCGCAAGGGTGACGGCCAGTTCGGCTTCTCCATGCGCATGAAGGAGCCGTCGGTCATCGACGTGGATAACGACGTGGTCTGGCAAAAGGTGGACGATCATCGCTGGCGCTGCCATTCCTATTCCACGCAGATCAAAAATGTCGGAGGCAAGGACCAGCGTTACATCCAGCGGCTCTTTACTTACTGGCGCCTGTTCGAAACCGGCAAGGGCGTGTACGTTGAGGGTGAAAGCATCACGCTCAGCGGCGAATTTAATGCCTTCATGCGCACCCTGGGATCGTGGATGGGCATCAATCCGGAAAAGTCGCTGAAGAAGACGCTGACTTACATGCGCGAGAACATGCACAAACCGAACATGGAATTCGCGCTGCCCCCAACCGGATTGCCCGAGTGCGGCGAGCCCGTCCGCGTGACCGGGTGCGCCGAAGTATCATCCCGGTGATGCCGTGGAATTCGATTTCGACTACATCGTGGTCGGATCGGGATTCGGCGGCAGCGTTGCGGCCCATCGCCTGACCGAGAAGGGCTACCGTGTCGGCGTCATGGAGATGGGCCTGCGTTGGACGGCCGAAAATCTGCCGCGCAACAACTGGCAGATCTGGCGCTGGATCTGGCGGCCGAAACTGGCGCTGCGCGGGTTCTTTAACATGGAGCCGTTCCGGCACGTGATGATCATGCACGGGTGCGCGGTGGGCGGCGGATCCATAACGTACGCCAGCACGCTTCTGGTGCCACGCAACGGCGTCTGGAAAAACGGATCGTGGGTAAGCCTGGCTGCGTGGGAAGAGGAGATGCCGCCGCACTACGAAATGGCCCTGCGCATGATGGGCGTCGTCGAGAACCGCATCCTCGGACCCGCCGACCACATTCTGAAGCGCGCCGCCGAGACAATCGGCATGGGCCACACTTTCTACCGGACCCACGTATCGATCTTGCAGCCGGAACAAGGCGAGCCCGAAGGCAAGACGTGCCCCGATCCGTACTTCGGCGGGGATGGACCCGAGCGCGCCACCTGCATAGGCTGCGGCGGCTGCATGATGGGGTGCCGCTACAACGCCAAGAACACGCTCGACCGGAACTATCTCTATCTCGCCGAGAAACATGGCGCGCGTGTGTTTCCCGAGACGCGCGTGGTCGACGTAAGGCCGCTGGACGGCGTGCGGGACGGCAGCGCCGGCTACGAGGTGCGGACCGTGAAATCCACCGCATGGCTGCGGAAGCAGCCCCGGCGCTTCACCTGCCGCGGCGTGGTGATTGCAGCGTCGGCGCTGGGCACTATGGATCTGCTTTTCCGCCTCAAACAGAAAGGCTCGCTGCCGATGATTAGCGACTGTCTGGGCCAGCGCGTGCGCACGAACGCGGAGTCGCTGATCGGCGTACGAGTCCCCGGGAGCAGCGAGGATCTCTCCAAGGGCGTCGCTATCGGATCCGGCATTTTCATCGACGAACACACCCACATCGAGGCGACACGATATCCGAGCGGGTCCGATTCGATGGGCCTGCTCGCCACGGTGCTCACCGACGGCCGCCCGGGCTTTGGCCGCGTGCTCGCCCTTATCGCGAATCTCGCCATATCGCTGGTGCGCCATCCGATCCGCACCGTGCGCGTGCTTCACCCCTTCGGCTTCGCCCGCGAGGCGATGATCTTTCTCTGCATGCAGGCGCTCGAAGGACACATCGATATGCGGCTCGGCCGGCCCTGGTTCTGGCCCTTTCACAAGATGCTGATGAGCCACGGCGATCGGATCCCTACCTACATTCCGGCGGCGAACGAATTCGCGCGTAAGACCGCAGCACTCACCGGCGGCACTGCCATGAGTATGGCGTCGGAGATCCTTTTTAACGTTCCAGGGACGGCGCATGTGTTGGGCGGATGCCCGATGGCCGCCTCCCCCGAACTGGGCGTCGTGGATTCGCACCATCGCGTGTTCGGTTACCGGAATCTGTACATCTGCGACGGCTCTGTAATTGCCGCCAATCTCGGCGTGAATCCCAGCCTGACGATCTGCGCGCTCACAGAGCGCGCCATGAGCTTCATCCCGCCCCGAGTGGGAGAATAGTCCTTGATGAGGAGCCTGCTCTCTCTTTTACTTTTGGCGGTGTTTGCCCGGGCGCAGTCGCCGGAGGAGCGTACGAAACAGGCGCTCGATCTTGTCCTGGCGCGCAAGTATGACGCGTTTTATGCTCACTTCTCGCCCGAAATGAAAAAGGCCATCTCGCTCGCCGAGTATTCATCGCAGGGAGACCGGATCCTCGAAGCACTGGGCAAGCCCGTCAAAATCGGCACGCCCCGCAGCCAGCAAATGAAGGAGGCGACGACCGTCACGATTCCGCTCGAAGGGTCGGGCGTGGCACTGAACTTTATTGTGAGCTGGAACGCGTCGCAGCAGATCCAGGGTACGTGGTTTCTGGCGCCGCCACCCGCCTCGCACTCGCAATACGAGCCCGCATCCTACAGCAAGCCGGATACGTTCGCCGCGCGCGACGTCACGGTCGGCGACGATCAGTGGAAATTGCCCGGAACTTTACTGGTGCCGAAAGGCAAA